>Ga0180007_10000509_pt1 | contig 65009 bp, 54 predicted proteins | sample MM_PC_MetaG_FD_121122 | JGI IMG/M metagenome (GOLD analysis project Ga0180007, IMG submission 121122) | Groundwater microbial communities from the Aspo Hard Rock Laboratory (HRL) deep subsurface site, Sweden - MM_PC_MetaG | ecosystem: Environmental > Aquatic > Deep subsurface > Groundwater... | reverse complement strand
TTTAAGGGTACGCTCAACTGTCCTTGAAGAAATTTTGATAGCGTCTTCGAAAAGACGATCTTGAATATCAGAAGCAGACAACCTCATTTTCCTATATTCAATAATTTTGTCTTGTACGTCAGGTATTGGCGTGAGAGTATTTACACGCCAATATTCGGAAACAGATATGCTTCTTCTTTTTGAAGCAGATGAAGAAACCGGTCGCCTTGCCATTGAAATGAAAAAGCGGCATCCCTCCATGAAGGTGGTTCAAAGCGCGTCTCTCTCGTCATCAATCGGTTCCCTTGTGGCAGTTGATGAAGGGCTTTCAGGTTCGCCATCGGTTATATTGGGTCAATTGAAAGACGCGTTAATTGAAATGGGCGAAGGAATATCTCCTGATGATTCATGGTGCGAGACGTTATTGGCTGAAAAAAAGGTGCTTGAGGCGGAGATCATGAGTTCATTTGATGGACGATCCCTGTTGTCCGGCCTTTTACTGCCATGAGAACGGTCAGTGAACTTATAAAGCCCCAGGACATGATTATCTGTGAAGGAGAACTTCTTTCAAAAATGGCCATGATCCATCTTGAAAATGTCGGATTGCACAACATTATTTTTACCGGAGATTCACCAGTCCCAGGGGCGGGTTTGCCACTGTCGATTGGTGTGAAAATCGCAAGGCCGGAAAGCCGGGTGTTTCTTTTTACAGATACAAGGAATCTTAAACGGCATCATCGGGAATTCCAGACAGCCAGCCGGTATCATCTTCCGGTGACCACATTTTTGTTTCAGGGTAACAAGGAAAAACCTGACGAGGAAGTCGATTTTTCCATATTGTCCGAAAGTTTGGGCGTACCGTCCAGGCGGATTTCAGATCCTTCGGAATCATTGACGGCAAGTGAAGTTGAGTCTTCATTTGATTCCCTGAAAGGCATGCTTTTTGATATGTCATCCTGTTGATGGGTCGGTGTTGATTTGTTCCCTATAGCGAAAAATCAAAAGATTCGGGCCGCTCAAGTTTGACCGGAATATCAAAACCGTAATGATCTATATAGTCTTTATATCTCTTGTAAATCGTTTCTTTTCGAAATCCGTATTCTTCCAGAGTATACTTATGCCTGCCGTATTTACCCTGTTTATTGCTTTTCAGATAAATTTTCATTTTTTCTTCAAATTCATGGGTGTAATCCAGATCAAATTTCCGGTAAATTTTTTTTACTACCGCAATTGGGTCTGAAAACAATTCTTCATACACACAATCAAATATGTGTTCCTCTTTTTCTAAATTTTTTTTTCGATACGTGAAAGGCACCATGAAACATTTCTCAAAATGCGTCTGCTGAAATTGCCCAAATCGATATTTGTCAAAAGAATTTTTTTTATCGAAAGGAAGCAGGAAAGACTCTGTAAGACGACAAAAGGATGGGAGGGTGACAACAGGGTTTCGATGGGTGAGGACGATTCGTGCGTCAGGGTATTCTTCAAAAATGGTGGGGAAATAATGCGCATAATTCGGGGCTTTAAGTGTCCAATGCGACTTTGCGGGGTGATAGGCATCGAGCATTGTAAAAAAAATCCGTTCGTAACGGAATACCGGATGCTTCCCTTGTAATTTGCAGAAGTCGTCTATATAGGTCTTTCCTGCGGTTACACTATTCATGGCAAATATCCCGTTATGGGCGAGCATATACATCAAAGACTCTTCTTTCTCGGTTGCGGACCACAAATGGGATTCTGCACATTTTCCATGAAACCTCGAGCCAATCGTGACATGATCGTCACAGCGGAGCTGCTGCTATTAATCCTCCTGTCATTCAGCGGATTGGCTTTGGATGTCAGTGGCGGGATGGGAATTTCCATCTCAAAAGTATAAGGCGAACGCGTATTGGGATCTTCACTCATCAAACGATGCAACAGGGTTGTGCCTGACCGGGGTGGGCCCGTTATGATAACAGGGGCCTTAAGTTTTCCGTTGGCTTCTATAAAGGTCTTGTTCGCATGATAGTATTGAAGTACCTTTTTCCGATTTTTTAACCAGTTCAGTACTATTTTTTTAAGCAGGAATCTGCCAACAGGAGATAGAAACGGGTTGTTATCAAATCCATCACAAAACGATATAATGAGGTCTCTGATATCATTTATCTCCTCTTTTGTTCCCACATAATGATCCAGATGACCAGCGCTATCGAATTCCTTCAGCAAGGTTTTCTTCAGCCTGAACGCCTGAGAATTGAATGCACGATATATGGCGTCTATCCATTCAACAGGTTTCAACACAGAAGAGTACTTAACATGATTGTTTGGAAAACGTTCCATGGGAATGTCTTTGCCATTTTGAGGAAACTGTCCGTAATAATTGGAAAAATCAGGCATTTTTCTGCATTCCTTTTTTCCTGCGTTTATTATTGCCACCGGTAGCAAGGACCATCAATGCCGGTGCGACAAAAAAATCAGCCAGCAATGCCAGTATTAAGGTGAATCCTGTCAGCATTCCAAAGGTAGAGATATTATTCATGCTGGCAAATATAAAAATAAAGAAACCGGTTGAAAGGACACAGGTTGTAATTAACATCGCGTGACCGGCAGTATTAAGGGCCTCCATGACAGCAAACACCGGATCATTTTTTATTTCATAATATTTTCTAAAATTGTGCATAAAATGGATGGTATCATCTACGGCAAGGCCAATGGCAATACTGCCGATCAACATGTTAAATGGGCCTAAATATATTTTTAGCCAGCCCATGATGCCTAATATGACAGCGATAGGCAACAGGTTGGGTATCATGCTTAGAATGCCCAATTTGATGTCACCGATTAAAAGAATCATTAGGATCGATATAACGATAAATGCCACAATATAACTGCGGGCCATGCTGGTGGCTGTATTGACAAGTGTTCTGCAAAAAAGGGGGATCATGCCGGTCAGAACATACTTGGCATCTGGAAAGGTCTCCTGAAAATAGTGATTGATAGAATCTAAGAAATCCATATAGAGAAAAGCATCATTTAATGGGAAGATCATGGTCAATCGGGCTTTTTTAAACTGCTCGTCCGTAAAATATTCCAGGTCGGTGGAACCTCTGTTTTCAAAAAGAAGAAATTCCTGGGAAATCAAATATTCATCCCCGGGTATCGCATAAGACACTTTTTCATTGTTATTCAGGGCCCGATTGATTTCCTTTAGAATGGCAGTAACAGACCAGGCTTTTCCGATATAGATGTCACCTGATTTTAAATTTTCGAGGTATGCTGTCGATTGGTCCAGTTTTTTCAGTGTGACGGGATCATGAAGGCCATTTTTTTTACCGGTATCTATAACAATTTCCGAATACATTGATCCGTGCATATTTTTATCAATGGTTTCAGTTGCAACACGAATGGGGTTATCCCTGGGGAGCCACTTTGTAGAATTATAAGCAAATCGGAGCCTTGTTAGACCGATAGATGCAAAAAAAAGGATAACCAGAGAAACAGTCAATACGCGAAGGGGATATTTGACCGCAATCGTTCCTGCTTTTGTTATCAGGGGATCAATGATGTTCACTTTGACTCGTGTTTTTTTATGTATAACAGGTTTTAAGGGGATGAGTGCAATAAGTGCAGGCAAAAGAAATATTGTGTAAAAAAAAGCAATTAAAACACCGATGCTTCCATATATGCCCAAGTCTATGATAGGCGCGATTTTCGCTGTTGACAGGGACAAAAGGCCGCCTGCTGTTGTAATTGAAGTCATCAGAATCGCTAACCCTGAATGACCAAAAGCATAAATAATCGCCGCCTCTTTATTGTTGCTTTTATTGAAGTGCTGAAAAAAAATCGCAAGAATATGCACGGCATCCCCCATGCCAACAGCAAGCAGGAAGGAAGGTAAAATAGATGTGGGCAATTTGAGAACTGCGCCGGTAGCGGCCATGATTCCTATCGTTGATAAAAGTGAGAGATATACGACTAAAAGAGGCAACACAACACCTGACATTCTTAAAAATATCGCATAAAGAAAGATGGATATGGTGACGATGGTTAACCCCATAAATAGTGTCATATCATGCGTCGTGTCAGCGTTTAAAAAATATTGTAATACTGGCGAACCGGTGAGATAAATTTTTATTGTGGGGGATTTATGTGTTTCAATACTATCAATAACGGCTTTGATAGCTTCGTTGGTTTGTGCTTCGGTTATCAGATCAACATTCCCGGTATTATTTTTATTCGCCGATGGTTTTGCTAAGTCGGCATCCATAGCGATATCTTCACCAAACCCATCTAAATTATTTTCTTTTTTATCGTTCGGAAGATATACTTGGGTTTTTATGATAATGGTTGTATAGGTGTCGTCATCGGAGATCAGAAGATTTCGATAAAGCGGATTTTCAGAAATTCGGTTTTTTAAAACCAAAAGGTCTTCAGGTGTTTCTGGCCAGTGTTCAAAAAGTTCTTCCACAATCAACTGATTGTCATTGCCCCGAATATTTCTGGCGTTAATCAGGCTCGTGACCTCTTCCACATAAGGCACATTTTCTTTGATATCGGTATGAAGTGCCTTCAGTTGCCGTAAAAAATTCAGATCGTAAACATTTTTTGTATGGATCGCGACGATGATCCGTTCGTCACGGCCGAATTCCTTACGAAAATCATTGTACACCAAAAGGTCAGGATCATTTTTTTGCAACATCCCTTCAAGCGATGTATCAATTGTAATTTTAGGGAGATAAAATAAGGTTGGGAGTATCACAACAAACATGATGACACATGTTTTAACCGGATGATGATATCCGGTAAACGCGATATTTTTAAACCATTTTTCAATCGTTAACCTGAAACTGGACATGATTTGACGGTTGACTCCCTGATCGTATCTACTGTACAGTCTGTAATATATTTTAGAGATTTATAAACATTATTGATCGTGGGTGTCAACCTAAAAATATAAAATGTCGTGTGATGCCTGAGGCCGGATTGCGAAACGCCCAAACCGGATAATATTGTTCGAATTAGACAACAAAGACGTATTTCAGACATGAAGATTGCTATTGGCCGGCGGAACTGTTATTAACCCTGCAGTTGCATAAAAAATGCGATGAAGTGATTGTAAACCTTGGGAAACGTTATTTTACACGAAAAAAACATCATTTCTGAAATCAACCGTAAATGTCATCCAGAAATGGATGAGCCTGTCTTTTGACACAAGCATCTTTGGGAAAAAAAGTGGGGTCTTCCTCTAAGCCCTTGATGATTCCGGATGTATATTGGCGTGGCCCAATGAGTTTGCTTATATTTTTTAAAATATATTTACACTGTGTACATTTGTTAAAAATCACCTGATAAAATCGATGTAATATCGGGCGGTTTCCGCAGGCCTCTCTATCATAGGAACATGTCCGCACTTCTTCATGATAATGACCTGGGAGTCGTCAATCCCTTTATCGAGAACTTCAGCGCTGGAAGCAGGGAATACCTTGTCCATATCTCCCCATATAATCAGGGTTTTTGCATGTATATCCATCATTTTTCTTTCAAGCTGGTCTGCAGGTCTCGCTTCGGCAAACACTTTTTGATAGAATTCTTTTCTCTTCACGGCCTTGTCACCCAGATAATTTTTTACCATGCCCGGAATAAAGGGCGGATTCTCAAAAACAAAATTGATAAAATTTTTGTATTCAGATGCCTCAGAAACAACAAGAGGATTCTTTCCCTTTTTTAGCGCTATGGTGAGTTGGCTCATTTCGCGGTCAAGCACGCCGCCCGGATCAATGAGGCCCAGGCTTAAAACATCATCGGGATAGGTTGCTGCATAAACGCCCGAGATCAATCCACCCATGGAATTTCCGGCAATATGAAATTTTGTCATGCCGATGGCCCTGGTAAATTCATGAATCCGTTTAACCTGAGAGTCTATGTCATACTGTTCGTTCATCAGCATGGTACTATCTCCGAATCCTGGAAGGTCAGGGGCCACAATATGATATGATCCCTTGAGGTAACGCGCAAAGCGGATCCAGTTGTCTTTGTCTGCGCCGAATCCGTGAAGAAGCAGAACAGATGTACCCGTGCCCCCTTCGAGATACGCTATGGCGAACTTGTCGATATGAACAGATTTCTCCTGCAACCCGGCCAGTTTTCTCCTGGCTGTGCTGTCCATGTTATATAGGCCTGAGGCACAGGCGCTCAAAAGGAGCAGAAAACTTACCATGGGCACTATCAGTATCTTATTTGTTTTAAAGGTCATCGTGATCCTCATTGATACAAAAGGCAATCCACATCATGACGGATTGCCTTTTACCGTTTTATATATGCCACACTCAGATTAAACGAAATACATCATCAGCCATTCAGCCACAAGGGAGGGTTTCTCCTTTCCTTCCACCTGCACCGTATGGGTGACGGTCATTAAAACCTTTCCATTGGATTTTTCTTCAATGCTCGTCAACTGCATGGTGTCCTGAATTTTTGATCCGGATGGCACAGGGTCTACAAAGCGGACTTTGTTGAATCCGTAATTAATGGCCGCTTTTATCCCTTCAGGCATCCATGTGCCTTCGGACGCCATTCGGGTCAGCAGGGAAAGGGTCAGGAATCCATGCGCGATGGTTGTGCCAAACGGACCTTGTTTTGCCAGTTCTTCGTCCACATGAATAAACTGGTGATCATCCGTGCAATCTGCGAATTGATTGATTCGTTCCTGACTGATTACCATCCATTCGCTTTTCTTTTCTTCACCAATGCATTCTTTAAGTTTGTCTAATGGCAATACCGTGATCGACATTTTTGTTCCTCCTCCTTATATGGTTTAGATTTTTTTTAATGGACTTTATGTGTCCTGATCGTATTTAGTCAAGCATAAATCACGTTAACCTCCTGAATATCGGTTTTTCTCCTGGGGGCATATCTGAATGGGCAGTTTGACCGGGGCATAAATAAACAAAAAAGTCTATTTCCATCGTTTGTGTACCCATATCCATTGTTCCGGGTGTTGTCTGATGAACGCTTCAATAACATCATTGAATTTTTGGGTTGAAAAAAGAACGGTTTCATCCTTTGTGCTTCCGGTGACCAATGGAATTTCAGGGCCAGAGGTCAGATAATGGATGCCATCCTCCCGCCAGTTAAATACAGGCACCACTGGTGTGCCGGTTTTCACGGCGATCATGGCCACCGCCTTCATGGTCGATGCCGGGCGGTTGAAAAAATTGACATTGACCCCTTTATTGCCACCCATATGCTGATCAAATATCATTCCGATGATTTTATTCTGCTTGAGCAGTCTTAAAATGGCGAACAATGATTTTTTTTTGGGGAGAAATTTAACGCCCTTGTCTTCCCTGATTTTCTGCCAGTATTCGTTGATGGATTTGTTCCGGATCTTTTTGGTGATGATATACGTGTCAAAGCCTGCGATTGACTGAGCGATGGCCATCAAATCGAAATTCCCGTAATGACCGCAGATGACAATGAGTCCCTTTCCTTTTAAAAGCGCCTTTTCAATATGGCTTGTGTCCAGAATTTTAATTCTTTTTTCAAGGTCGTCTCTGTCCAGTCCGGGGAGGCGCAGGAATTCCACAAGGTAAATGCCATAGTGGATAAAATTGTCTCTTGCCAGGCGAAGAATTTCCGCTTCGCTTTTTTCCTGGGAAAACGCCTTTCGCAGGTTATCGATAACGAGGCTTCTTCTGTACCGGATGACGTGAAACCAGAAAAGGCCCAGTTTTTTTCCGAAGCTAAGCGCCGTGTTTTCCGGTATCCTTTGAAATATATATAAGACTGCTCTGATGAGAATGACCTGAATATGCTTCATTGTTTGCCGTATTTGAAATGGTATTTGTCAATCAAAGGTTAATGACATGATCTGCAACCTGCAGGGATGTTATGATATCAAGCATATTTGTTGTTTCACCCACCTGCTTTTTTTCAAGAAGGTTGAAATGAGTCAAACATGTGCCGCAGACCAGAATGCTGACGCCTTTTTCCTCAAGCTCTTTCAGATGGGGAAGCGATTCCGCACCTTCAATGGCAAGCTTGACACCGCTGTTGACACAAACAATACGCCACAGCTCATTTCCCATTTCTTTTAATGTGGAAATGAAGCTTTTCATCAGTTTTTGGCCCAGATCATCATCACCATGCCCCATCCGGTCCGAGCTGATCATCACCAGGATTTGGGAGCTGTTCCTGTCTGTTCCGGCCATATCCGCTTCCTGCTGACCTGCTGTGCCCGGTCCTCTTTTTCCGACTATTTTGATATCATTTCCCTCTGTTGTCACCGTTGTTTGAAATTTCCGGAATTCAAGAAATCGGACCACATTTTGTCTGGCGGCCTCGTTATCAACGGTTATCTGAATCATTTCAGGATCTTCCTTGTCGATCATCGCCTTGGTCTGCAATACAGGCGTCGGGCAGGCAAGCCCTCTGGCATCGATGGTTTTCATTTGGTTATCTCCATCCATTTTTATTTAACGTGTATCATTCCTTTTTTCCCGGTGTTGATATACCCGACAATGGCTGCGGTGTCCATACTGTTTTGCCGAAGCCGGGAAAGAAGTTCATCTGCATGGGAGGGCGGCAGCGCAATCAGAAGACCTCCGGATGTCTGGGGGTCAAACAGAATATCGCGGGTCACCGGATCAATTTCCTCTGAAAATTGAACCATGGATTCTCTGAATTCCCGGTTTTTATAAGCGCCTCCAGGAACAAAGCCCATGGATGCGAATTCTATTGCTTCAGGTATGACGGGAATATCTTCCCTTTGGATCACAGCCCCCATATTAGAACCCCAGATCATTTCGGCAAGGTGTCCCAAAAAGCCGAATCCCGTAATATCCGTGCAGGCATGGACAGGAAATGCCGACATGATTTCGGCCGCGTTTTTGTTGAGCATGGCCATCTGACGGGTAACTTTTTCAATGACATCATCTGGCGCCAGACCGCCTTTTATGGCTGTATTGATGATGCCTGTGCCAAGCGGTTTGGTAAGAATCAGTTTGTCACCCGGTTTCATGTTGTGTTTGGTTAATATGCGATCCGGATGAATCAGACCGGTTATGGACAACCCGTATTTCAGTTCATTGTCTTCAATGCTGTGGCCACCGATTAAAACAACGCCGGCCTCTTTCAGCTTGTCAATGCCGCCTCTAATGATTTCCCTTAAAACGGAAACCGGCATTGTTTTAATCGGAAACGCCACAAGATTCATGGCGGTTTTGGGCACACCGCCCATGGCATAGACATCGGAGAGCGCATTTGCAGCCGCAATCTGGCCAAACCAGTAGGGATCATCCACAATGGGTGTAAAAAAGTCCACGGTCTGAATCAGGGCGATATCGTCTGTAATTTTATACACGCCTGCGTCGTCTGCCCGATCCAGGCCAACAATCACATTCGGGTCTGTTGGAAATTCAATCCCGCATAATGCCTTGGCCAGGTCCCCTGGCGCCAGTTTGGACGCTCACCCTGCGCCGGTTACGGTTCGGGTGAGAAAAAGTCTGTTTTCAGATGACATGTTTTCCATTCCCTTGTATGATGCATTGCCGTTTCAACTCGATATATGACATATCTTTACAGGTCATATAAAGCACATGAAGATATGTCAAAATATCAGTTCAACTCTTTTTTCAGGTTATCTGAACCCGCACACATGATATCTTCAAGTGACTTTCTCTGGGCCTCAAATTCTTCCGGTGTTTCCGGTGTATCAAATTTGATCATTTCCCCGTATCGGAGAATGACTTTTGAAAATGGTTTGGGAAGCATGAACTTATCCCAACTTTTGAAATACCAGGCATTGTCCGATGCAGTGTAAAAGGGAACAATCACGGCATTTGATTCATGGGCCATGCGGAGTACGCCTGCTTTAACCTTGAATGCCGGTCCTTGAGGCCCGTCAACGATATGGGCGGCAAGCCGGTTCTCTTTCATGTGATCGATCATCATTTTTAGCGCTGCTATGCCACCCCGTGTGGACGATCCCCGAACCGTCACCCATCCGGTCCGTTTTGCAACCCCTGCAATGATTTCACCATCACGGCTCTGACTGATCATCAGGCCGGGTTTGTAGTGTCGGTAACCCCTGAAATAGCGGATCGCTGAAACAAACTGTTGATGATAGACACACAAAATAACAGCCCCCCCTTTTTTGTAATGATCCAGCCATTGTTTTTCATTTTCAACCCTGAAACGGAACAGTGAGGAATACAACCGGATGAAATGGTATAGTAATGTTTGCATCAGCCCTGAATAATACAGTTTCTTTTTAATCGCCCGCATGTTGCTCCTGACCCGGCCAAATGGAATACGTTACGGAAGGAAATATTTATTGTAAGCAGATTGTCGACAATGCCAAATTGGTGAATAAAACATGTAATTGCTTGATGATCAAGTTTTTTTACAGTTTTTTAACATGGAATACCATGGTGCAAAGCAGCGGTTTCAGGTACACGCATTCTCGACAACAGAATCAACAATTTTTCGGCATTCTGAAAGACGGTCGGTTTCTATGTATTGATACGCCCCGTCCTGCGTATCCAATGAACGGGCGATAATCTTTCGGCAATGCGGGCCTCCGAAAGTGTCCTGTATTTTGAGATATAGACTCCTGCAGCGGTTATATAAACGGGCAGGGAGGAATCGCTTCTCATCCTCAAATATGCGGTCGTTTTTAATCAGGCCGTGAAGGATGATCCGCACCGTGTCGGAATATCCCGAATTTCTTAAATCGACGTTTTCCTGGAGTCCCATACATAGAACACCCCCTAACAGTGCACCGCAGACTGTGCCATTTAATCCGATATCACCTATGAATCCGCGGGAAGCGTCTCTGATCGCATCAATATTAAGCCCGGTTTTTTTGTGTACTGTTTCAATGACACTCTGGCAGCAGTGAAAATTATAGGATTCAAAATGATTGGTGATCCTTTGAATGGCTTCCATATCATGCGTATTCAGGAAGTTCATCTCCCCTCTGGTTACATTCAACGCCAGTTTGTCTAATATTTCTGCCCCGTTTTTCAAAATGGCCATGCACTTTAAAGGTGTTCCGGTCAGAACGGCACGACGGAAATTGCGTGTCAGATGATGCCCGCCGTGGACAAGACCGCAGTTTGGTGTGTGAACCCGTTTTTCAAGCTGTCTGTAAAATTCGGAGCACAGCGGATAAAATTCATCTGAACGGAGTTCCGGGAATTTTTTCCCGAGAATGATCGTTCCACCGTTTGCGGTACCCCGAATCACAAACCCAGGTGATCGCCGTTTTTTGCTCCCGAGATCTGACAGAATGGGGGTGATACCAAAAGGGTCAAATACCTTAAGGGAAACAATTCCCCATAAGAAGCCGCTGATTGCGATCAATACCATGGCATGGGGCAGAAGCTTCAACTGAAGGGGGAACTGAAAAATGATCGTGTTTGATGGCTGCCAAAGGAGTACTGTAAAGGAAAGAACCATACTTGACAAAATGGAAAAGGTCATCCCCTGGTAATGACTTTGAATGAAGGAAGATAGCCAGCTTTTAAACGACTTACGTACCATGACACTGTGCTGGATGAAAAATACGATTGAAATAAATCCGTCCCAAATCAACAACTGGACTTCCGGACCATCGAAGCGGAAGATGGTAAAAGGGCCAAGGATTATAAAGCTACCAAATAGAAGAAACGATCCTCCAAAAAGAATGATGGATAGCGCTATTATAGCTTGAGCAGCAAATCGATGCATGGAAAACTCCTTTTATTTTTTATCCATGATTTGAGTGCCTTGATTGGTCTGGTTACTGCAACAAGAGCTTAGAAGCTGCCTGAACGCACTGTTCTGATGATCCAAAAGACGCGTTATTTCTTCAATCGATTCGAGGAGAATTTTCTGCTTGCTTTCAGGAACAAGATCTATAAGGCCTGCAATTACCTGGTTGCATTGAATATCGAGATATTGATACGTTTTTTTTCCTTCATCGGTTAATTGGACTTCAACTTTTCGCTGGTTGCCCGAAAGGCGTGCCCGATTTACATAACCTTGTTTTTCAAGTTTTTCCACAATCCGGCTGAGCGTACTCTGGTGCAGGGCCACTTCGGAAGCCAACTCGTTCATGGCCTTGGGACCATCTGCAAGGGCTTCAAGCGTGTAGCATTGCTGAACGGTGACAGGGCTGTTGGCAAGCTGTTCACGCATCAGTTGATTGACGAAACGGGCCAGGCGAGTAAACGCCTTTCTACTTCTTAAAATAAGTTGAGATTTTTCAGATTCCATTAAATGCCTCCCGGGAATGTTTGCTACGGACAATATTTGCTAACAGCATAACATGCTGTTAGCAAATGTAAAATGGTTTTTAAAAAATAGTCCATTTTTTTCATTTGGATCTAACCACCTGGAATTAAGGCTTTTTGGATGAAAGGCCTTGCTTGGGTTGCGGCAGAATTGGGGAAATGATTTAAACCGAGATGATGCTATGCGGCTATCTTGACACATGGTGTTTACGCGGAAGATCCGGAACAAAGCAGCCGGGATCGATGGTAAACGGATCCCCATTGACCGCATAAGAGAGGCATTTTAATCCCCCCCTGCACTGGTTGACGTAGATTGGGCATGACGGTGATCAGGCTGTCTCCGGCCTTGCACGAATAGGGCTGGCCGCCACCTGCCAAAAACTGAAGCGCCCGGTGCATTGAGATCTGACTTTTTTTAAACCATGACCGGTTTGAGTTCCGCTTTTCACGATACATGATTTCAAAGAATGCCCTTGTTCTTTCCTTTCCCAGAACCAGATCTGACTGCCCGGGATCGGTCCTTAAGGGCACGAACCGGTCTGACCAGATTCGAGAGACTTTCAGTCTGGTACAGGCGCGTACGACATCCTTAAATTGAGAGACGTTTTTTTGGTGGGCCGTAAACGAAACCGAAATGGGAATGTCGTTTTTTTTAAGCATTTTTATGGCTGATACACATGCTTGATAATTACCCCTGCCACGGATTGAATCATGAACTGCCCGGTTCCCTTCCACGCTGAGCTGAATATAGAGCGGTGAAAATGTTTTGAGCATCTTTGTATTTTCAGGAGTAAACAGTGTGCCGTTTGTAAGTATTGAAAATGTAAACATATCGTTATGGGCGCATATCTCTTCGATCAGTTCAAACAGATCATTTCCGAGAAAGGGTTCGCCGCCGGTGAAAACGCCGGTATCATTGCACCGGTTATGGCCAATATGCCGGTTGTTCTTCTTGCCCGATGGGATGCGGCGGCCGTGCTCACGGCCATTGATCGATATCATGTCACCGGACTGGTCGCCGTGGTAGACGGCCTGCTTGAAATAATGAACCATCCTGATTTCAGTCAGTATGACTTGCGTTCGCTCCGTTCGGTAACCGTATCCTCCTTTGTCACAAAACTGAACGTCGACATCCGCAGACGTTGGGAGAAATTGACCGGTGTTACGGTAAGGGAAAATTCCTACGGCATGACGGAAACCCACACGTCAGATACATTCACAAACAGCATGCAGACAGATGATATGGATCTGAAGTCCGGGCCCGGGTTTTGCGGATTCCCTGTCCCAGGCACACAGATCAAGATTGTCGATTTTGCGACCCAAAAACCGGTTCCCTTGGGAGAAGAGGGCGAAATCGCCATCAAAACGCCTTCCCTCATGAAAGGATACTGGCGGAACCCGGAGGCAAGCCGAAAAGATATTGTGGATGGCTGGTTCCATACAGGCGACATCGGGATGTTGGATAAAGAAGGATACGTCCATTACCTGGGCCGCACCAAAGAGATGCTGAAGATAAAAGGCATGAGTATCTTCCCAACGGAAATAGAAGGGCTTTTGGCCATGCACCCTGCTGTTGACGGATGTGCTGTCATCGGCATGGCGGATCTGAAAAAAGGTGAAATACCGGTTGCCTTTGTGCAGCTGAGGCCGGATCATCAGGGGCGGATTACCGAAGATGAGCTGGCTTCATGGTGTCTCGACAACATGGCCGTATACAAGGTGCCAGCCATCCGGTTCATCAACAATCTGCCATTGACTGATACCGGCAAAGTGAACAAGAAAGTTTTATATTCAAGGCTTTAAGCGTCTGTTATCCGGGTAACCGCATTTGGATTTTCAGTGATCGGTGGTGTTAAAACTAACCTGCTGAAATTGATATAGCTGGATCAGGATGATGAGTTTTTCTGTAATGGTCTTCTCAGATGGCGGCCATCATGACGCCGTCATACATCTCTTGACAAATACCTAATTCCTATCCTATATGTCTTGGCCAATTTCTGGTTGACAACAACCAAAAAAACCAGAAAAGGGGGGCAAGATGCATGAAGACGGCCCGTGGCGGTTACTGAAAACGTCTCTACGCGCGGCTGCGCGTTGAGCAAGGAGTTAATTTTGGATAAAGAACACAGACCTTATTATGTCAAAGCTTCAATGATTTGGGCCCATAAGTTTTACGCGAATCATTTTCTAAAGCCTCATTTTAAAAGCGTCGGCAGGGGTACGACTTTCGCGTACCCATGGAATATTGAAGTCTTCGGACCTTCCATCACAGTGGGAAAATATGTAAATATCATCGCCGCTCCGGGGAAGAGGACGAGTATCACTGTCTGGCCATTGACAAAGGCAGGTGGAAGCATAACCATCGGGGATTACACCGTTATCAGCCATTGCGCGCGCATATCGGCCGGCATCAATATCGATATTGGAAAAAACTGCCTGATCGCCGGATATACCTATCTCACGGACTGCGACTGGCACGATATCGTCAACCGGACGTTTTCCGGTGTGCCGCGCCCGATCAAACTGGAAGACAACGTCTGGATTGGGGATAACGCTATCGTTTGCAAAGGTGTTACAATTGGCAAGAACAGCGTGATTGGCGCTGGGTCGGTGGTGCGCACCGACATTCCAGCCGACTCGGTGGCTGTGGGAAACCCGGCCCGGGTTGTCCGCGAACTCGATCCGGAAACCAAGTACGTTACCAGGGAGAACCTGTTGACGACCCAACCCCATGATTTTGTAAACAATCTCAGAAAATTGGAAAGGGAAATGCTGCAGGACAACACGCTCTTCGGCTGGCTGAGACAAGTCATCTTTCCCACCACAAACGGACGATAGCAGTGTGAGTATTTTGACAGAATCCTATGGTTTGAAAGAGAATAGCCCAAAAGTTGGTTTTGTTGTAAGGGAATAGGGGACATACAAATAATCATTATTGCATGCTGGAAGATGCCGAGCGTACTGACCTGCGTGCCATAATCCAGGTGTTTATCGCTGAAAAACATTGGGAAGGAGCCGGTGGACTAGAACTTACCGATGAGATCCGTGTCACGGTTTCCGCTCAGGCCTGTCTGCTTCTTCTGGGACTGCCCCACGATTACTACCGGAATGTTGAATCCATTATTGTCTATCCCTCTACTGTTGTTCCACCTCAGCGCAAGCCGGGTTTTTTTGAAACGTCACTTTTACCAGTTGAACTTGAACATCCCATTATCGGCCAGGCATTCCTCCATGGGCCGGTCATTATTATCTGGGACGCAGCCTTGCGTGACGGCCGCCATCCTGAGTATGGGCACAACTTGATTTATCACGAATTTGCCCACAAACTGGACATGCTTGATGGTGCGGCCGACGGGACACCTCCTTTGCGCGACCGGGATGAATACCATGACTGGGCACTGACATGCGCCAACGAGTATCTGCGTCTCAAACAAGACGCCAAAAAAGGAAAAAAATCTTTCCTCAATGCCTATGGTGCAACAAATCTATATCGTTCGCATGTTTAAACCTTCGAAAAGGTCACATAGGGAGGAATGGGCAGACATACCACCTGATGGGTATTTACGTCATCAAGGGCTTTTTACCGGGTTTTCCCGTGTTGCGGTAACATTTCGTGCCCTTTCAGCAATGGTGATCCACTTATCCAGAAACCTGTATAAAAATCCAGCACCATAAGTCTGGTGGAGGTTGAATTCTGAAATCGATGTGGGATCAAAAACTTTCTTTTTGTTAACCCCTGTCTTTATGGCCGTCAACCCTTCTTTCCGGTTCGCAGAGGACGTCGTGAATTTTTTGAGATAATTTTTCGATGGTAAAGGGCTTTTGAATAAAGGCGTTGCATCCCTTGTTCATTATTTCTGTGGCCATACCGTTTATGCTGTATCCGGTTGAGAGGAGAACCTTCACTTCCGGATCGATCGCTTTGAGATGGTCGTAAATTTCACATCCATTCATTTCAGGCAAAATCATATCAAGGATGACCAGATCGATCGTGTCTTTCGTCTCCTTGAAGGTTTGAATCGCCGTCATGCCATTTTGGGCGGTAATGACAGTGTACCCCAATAGGCTTAATATCTCTGACGCGGTTTCGACGATCCTGTCCTCATCTTCGATCAGGAGGATTGTACCGGTTCCTTTTTTTATCTGATCCGGGAATTGAATATCTTCTGTTATGGCCTTATCAGATGCCGGCAGATAAATATTGAAGGTCGTTCCAATCCCAACCTCACTGTAGGCATTGATAATGCCTTTATGGTTTTTGATGATTCCGTATGCCGAAGCAAGTCCCAATCCGGTTCCCCGGCTTTTTTCACGGGTTGTAAAAAATGGATCGAATATCCGTTTCAAAGTGGCTTCATCCATGCCGGTGCCTGTATCTGTAACAGAAATCTTCACGAATTTTCCCGGATCGGTCAGGTAGGGTTTAATGAAATTTTCATCGAGTATCGTATTCTCTGTATCGATGAACAGCTCTCCCCCTTTGGGCATTGCCTGGGAGGCATTGACAAACAGGTTTAACAGAACCTGATCAATCTGGGTGGGGTCGGCTTCAACCGTCCAGATATCGTTTTGCAGTTTTTTGTGAATTTTGATTTCTTTTTTTGTCGGGGTGAACATGTTCACGGCATTTTCTATCAGACCGTTCAGGTTCAGGGGTTTGACTTCAAATTTGCCGCCTCTTGCAAAACCCAGCAATTGGCGGGTGATCCCTGCACCACTTCCGATAAGCTGTTCGATCGATTTCAGGTTTTCGTAAAAAGGGTGATCTTCATCAATTCGATATAACATGACAGATGCTTTGCCCAGAATGCTCATTAAAAGATTGTTGAAGTCATGGGCAATACCCCCTGCAAGGGTTCCTATGGCTTCCATTTTTTTGATCTGCTGGAGTTGAGCCTCCATTTTTTTTCTTTCTTCTTCTGCCCGGATACGCTCAGCGATATTTCGAATCAGGCCCCGAAAGCCTAAAGGTTTTCCTTCTTTGTCCCTTATCAGTGAAATCGAAAGCTCATGAACGCCAATGCTGCCGTCTTTTCGGATCACCTTGTAGTTTTCAATGGTTGCCGAGTTTCCTGTTTTATATACTGTATGAAAGACCTTATACATTTTATCCGCTATATCCGGAAAGGCCTTTTTCAGCTTTTCTTTCCAGTAGTTCACTCCCAGAAGTTCTTCTTTTGTGTACCCCAGCATTCGGGAATAGGCACCATTTAAAAAGGTAATCCTTCCTGATAGATCAAGCTCGTAGTAACCTTCTTCCATATTTTCCAGGATAGTCCGGTATTTTTCTTCACTCTCCAGCAGCAGATCTTCGGCAGCTTTTCGATCACTGATATCCCTGCCGACTGCCACAAAATGATTCTTTTCCAAAATGGAAAGAATCCGCCATTCTATCCATTTGCAGGAACCGTCTTTGCATATAAACCTGTTGGACGCACGGATATTCATTTTTCCCTTGACTGCATCGGCCAAGGTTTTCTTTGCTATTTTTAAATCATCTTCATGAATAAAATTGATAAATGGTTTTTGGATAAATTCTTCTTCCGAATAACCGAGAATGCGCGTAATTGAATTGTTGACTTTTGTAAAATACCCTTTTAAATTTCCCCAGCCCAGTATATCCGGTGATAGATCAAAGACTCTTTCGAGCTGTTCATGCAGATGCTTGTCCTGAATGATCTGGTTTTCCAGGTCCGCTATTTTCTGCAGCAGTTTTTCATCGGGTGTTTTTTTACCCATTTGTCTACCTTCATCCGGGTTGGATTGGAAAAAAATCAGTAACTTTAAAAAAGGATCTTATAAAATCCGTTTGCCGAAAAGGGATACGGCAAGATCTACAGCCATTTGACCGGTTTTGTTCAATTTGTCAAGAATCGGGTTGATTTCAACAAGATCGAGGGAATTCAGGCGTTTTGAGTCCGCAATGATTTCCATGATCAGGTGGGCCTCCCGATAGGACAGTCCACCCGGAACCGGAGTCCCCACACCCGGTGCTTCCATCGGGTCAAGCCCGTCAAGGTCAAGACTCACATGAATCGCAGGAAGGTGGCTTAACCGGATCAAGGCATCATTTGCCACATGGCTGATGCCAAGTTCATCGATCTCCCGCATGGTATAGATGGTAATGCCACTTTGACTCAACCTTTTTTTTTCTATGGGATCAAGAGACCGGATACCGATCATGACGATATCTTCAGGCTTGAGTTTGGGGCCGGGCCGTCCGATGTCGACCAGTTCAGGGGAACCCTGACCCAACAGGACCGACAGTGCCATACCATGAATATTCCCGGTGGGGGAAGTCTCCGGCGTGTTATAGTCTCCATGGGCGTCAATCCAGATCACGCCTGTGGGATGTTCATGGGAGATGCCACCTATGGTGCCAATGGCGATGGAATGATCGCCTCCCAGGAAGATAGGGATCTCATTTTTTGAAATGGCGTCAGCCCCTTTCTGATAGATTTTTTCACAGGCATGTTTGATTTCAGCAACAAATTTATCCGGTGTCAGGGTATCTCTTACCTTCACATCAATATTTCCGGAATCATGAATCTGGTACCCCAGGTTTTTCAGCCGGGAGGCCAATCCCGCATAACGAACCGCACTGGGCCCCATGTCCACACCTCGCTGAGACTGGCCAAGATCCATGGGCACGCCAATAATCCGGATCGATTTTTTAACCATTTTCATTTCCTTTTATTGTTTTTTAGCGAGATTGTTCCAGAGATTGATCATAAAATCCTGCACGTTGGTCAAGATGGCGACAGCCTGACCAGACCCTCTGTTGGCGAGTTTGTCTGCGCTGAATTCGGTCATATCCACGATATAAAAAAAGACAGGCCGTATCTTGCCGTTTTTCAAAACACGGTAACTGGGGGTCATATTCCCGAAGGCAATTGAATGAAGCTGGGTGGCAAGTGTAATGACGGTCGTGGCCCGTCTGGCGTATTGTCGCATCGCATCCTGTGCTTTATATACATCTGCGATGACTTCCGGAAGCGGACCGTCATCCCGGATGGACCCGGCAAGCACATAGGGCACCTTCTTCTTCTCGCAGGCAAAGATAATCCCGTCTTTTAATTTCAGTTTTTTGATGGCCTCTTTTGTGGAGTCTTCTTTCCGGATGGCGTTTAAAATATCAAGATGGTTGTAATGTCCCAGGGGCTGAAGCTCCTGAGTGTAGATATCCTGACCCAGGCCGGTTCGGAAATTGGCGGCTTCCAGATCGTGGGTGGCAAGGGCATTTCCTGCAAGCAGTGCATGGCAATACCCGTTCTCGATCAACCCCTGCATGGAATCCCGGCTGTCTTTGTCAAAGGCCACGGCAGGACCCAATACCCATACGATATAGCCGTTTTTCCGGTCGTATCGCAATAGATCGTACAGTTGATCGTAACTTCTTGAAAAAGGTGTTTCCCGTGTGCCCCGTGTCCTGAAGGAAAATTTATCCTCTGTTTTCGAAGATACCGGATCAAATCCCTTTGTGTATACGTAAATACCTTCCTCTCCGTTTTCCGTCCGCCCGACGACCACCGGGTCGCCCTTTTTCAGACGTCTTGCTTCGACGATATCGGTATTTCCGTTATTGAAGACAATCACACAATCCATGCGGTTGTCTTCCACAAGGATCCATTTGCCTTTGCCTGAATGAACATATTCGGGATGATTGGATGTGGCATGAAAATTGTCCGGCGCCACGCCATCTTTCGGCGCAGGTTCGATCCTGACTGCAGGTGCGTTTGAGAGCGTATTTTCTGAAAAATCAGGTGGTTGAAAATAGGGAAGTTTAAACGTCATTTTTACTCCTTAAGTGAAGGTTTCCGTTTCAAATCATCTTTGTTCTGCCAATCCGTTTAACCTTTTTCCTGTTTCATGATCAGTTGTGCAATTTTTTCATAGAATTCAGGTGCATTGTCATTCATGGCAAAATGGCCGCTTCCGGATATGCCCAGCGTTTGAATGCCGTCGAGTTTTTTCAGGACACGGGCATTGCTGTTTTTGGCCCCATAGACATATGCTTTGCGACATTTAAGATTTTGAAATTTTTTTAAGAGTTTGCCACTGTCAGACCATGACACCAGAGATTTGGCGCTCTTATAAAATGCAAGGGGAGAGGCAGATTCAAGGCTGAACAGCCTGTAATCGGTATTCCAGATCGGGTTTCTGGTTTTTTTGTAAAGGTTTGTGGCAAATGTTTCAAAAGAGACCCGGGATGATTCCCTGCTGATGAGCCCGCAGTCATCCCGGATCAGGTTGCCCTCGATATTGATGAACGTGGTTATCGATTTAAGAACGTTTTCAGAGAGAAGCAAACCGATGGCCCCCCCCATGCTGTGTGCCACAATGTGGCGTCTGTAGTCCGGATATATGGCAAGGAGATGTTCGATGCCTTCAGCATGAGACTCGAGGGAATAGGACAGGTGATCAGCCCGTGAGGATTTACCGAAGCCTAAGAAATCAAGGGACAGTATTGAAAAACCGTCCAACATTTTTGCGTCAAAGGCCATGTCGAATGATTTCATGGAACACCCGAGTCCATGCAGAAAAACGATCAGATCCTTTGATACATGCCTGAACCTGAAAGCGATATTGCATGTGGCATCGTCAATCGACGTGTTGAAATATTTAACGGTTGTGTCCATCTTCATGGGGGTATCCGGTTTAATTTTTTTTAAAAAAATATCACAGTTTACCGTAAATGTCCATGAACCGTTCCACAAGATTGTTAAAATGGGTGATGGCATTTTCAACAGGCTCAGGCGTCCTCATATCGACACCTGCAGAAAGAAGCTCATCTATGGGGAATCGACTTCCCCCCAGTTTAAGGAAGTCTAAATAGGCTTGTGTGGCTTTCTCCCCAATGTGGATAATTTTATTGGCCAGTGAAATGGCCGCAGAAATGCCTGTGGCATATTTATACACATAAAATGCAGAATAAAAATGCGGAATTCTCAGGCATTCAAGCTCAAGATCATCATCGATGATCAGTGACTTTCCAAAATAGGTTTCAAGAAGTTTCCGGTATTCTCCCGTCAAGGTAGAAAGTGTCAGCGGCTGGTTTTTTTCTGCGCAATTATGCGTGAACACCTCAAATTCGGCGAACATCGTCTGGCGGTAAAGTGTTGCCCGGATATTGTCGATTTCCCTGTTCAGAATATAACTCTGCATTTCAGGGCTTTCTCTGTACAGCTCAAGCAGGTAATGGCTCAAAAGCGTTTCATTCAGCGTTGATGCCACTTCTGCCACAAAAATTGTATATTCATGGTCGTGGTAAGGCTGGGCTTGAATGGCATAATAGGAGTGCATGGAGTGCCCTGCCTCATGGATCAGTGTATAAAGGCTGTTCAGATTCCTGGAATCATAATTCATCAGGATATAGGGGGGGGAGTCATAGCATCCTGAGGAATAGGCGCCACTTCTTTTGCCGGAATTTTCATAGCGGTCCACCCATCTGTTTACAAGGCCCTTTTTTAAAACATCCGTGTAGGTTTGCCCCAGCGGCTTGAGCGCTTTGACGCAGGTATCAACCGCTTCTTCATAAGGCATGTCGAATTTGACATCACTTGTCAAGGGGACATATGTATCGTAAAAGTGAAGATCATCCAGGTGAAGGGTTTTTTTTCTGAAATCAAGGTAGGTAAGGAGCGGTGTCAGATTGTTTTTAACGGTTTTTGTCAGATGATCGTAAACCGTTTCCGGGATATTTTCGTTAAACAGGGATGCGTGCCTGCATGACTTGAATTTCCTGGCCTGGGTATAGAAGAGATCTTTTTTGACGGACGCGGATAGTGTCGTAGAGAGTGTATGCTGATGGTCACGGTAAGCTTTGTAATACTGGAAAAATGCCTTTTCCCGGATGTCTCTTTTGGGGTTCATCAAAAATGTCGTGAAGTTGCCATGGCTGAGCTCTGTTTCCCGGTCATTCTCATCCCGGATCATGCCGAACGTCATGTCGGAGTTGTCCAGTTGACCGAAAACTTCCGAGGACGTGTGGGCAAGGTCGGCACTCATGGCAAGAATTTTTTCTGTTTCCTTGCTGAGTGTATGCGGTTTGTTCCTCAGTATTTTTTCAAGATAAAACGTATAGTCATGAAGGGCAGGGTCCTTGATAAATCCTTTCATCACGTCATCCGGGATCGATTGAATTTCAGGGATCATGAAGCTTGCGGCTTCTGAAATCCGGGTATAAAGTGTCATGGCTTTCTGGTAAAAGCCAAGATACAGCTGGTTTTTTTTGTCTTCGTCGGTTTTCAAATGGGCATAGGTATAGATGCGGTCCAATTCTCTTGAAACTGACATATCGAACAGAATCGCTTCCTTCAGTTGATTTGCAGACTCTCCCAGCTTGCCGGCAAATTTTTCAAAGGTGGAAATGGTGGTTTCAAGAGCGTCATACGCTTTTTCCCATTCAGGATCAGAAGGAAAGAGTGTTGTCAGATCCCATGTGTCTTTTTCCAGTATAGCGTCTCTTTTCGGTATGGATGTCTGTGTCATGATAAAATCCTTTTTTCTGATTTAAACATATCCTTTTCGGGTCGCATTCTTAAACAAACGGGTCTGCTTTCCCAGAAGCTCAGGCAAATCATCGTCCTCAAGATGATTTTCTATCAATCGTTCAAAGGCGCTTCCAATAACGATGCCATCTGCCATTTTTGAAATGGCGCGGACATCCTCAGGTGTGGAAATGCCAAATCCCACACAAATGGGAAGATGGGTGACGGATCGGAGCGTCTTGACATAAGATTCGATGGCTGAGGTATCCAGGCCGTCACTGCCCGTCACCCCTGTTTTGGAAACCATATATAAAAAACCGGATGCGGAATCTGAAATGGTTTTCATGCGTTCAACCGGCGTGGTCGGGGCAATGAGCCGTATGAGAGACAGTTCGTTACCTTCCCATACGCCTGTCATTTCATCTGACTCCTCAGGCGGCAGATCGACGATAAGGACGCCATCCGCACCTTTTTCAAGGGCAAACGTGTAAAACTGTCTGGCACCGAACGCAAATACAGGGTTGTAGTAGCTGAAGAGAATGATCGGAATATCGGAATATTCACGGATTCGCCGGGTCATCTCAAGCACGGTTTCAAGGGTGATTCCTTTTTCAAGAGCTCTTGCGGAAGATCTTTGGATCACCGGCCCGTCAGCAGTCGGATCGGAAAAGGGGACTCCCAGTTCAAGAATGTCCAGGCCCGCCTCACACATGTTTCGGATAATTTCAAGAGATGTCTCCATATCCGGGTCACCTGCAGAGACAAATCCCACAAGCGCTTTTTCTCCTTTTTCCGCCAAACGGTCGAAGGTTTTTTTTAATCTGTCCATAAACTTACTCCTTCAATATATTAACCGGTGCACGGTTATCATTACTCATTTCATATCTATCTGGAAAAAGGCCGGCCATCTATTTTTTCGAATCGAAAATGGAAAAAACCGTTCCCAGATCCTTGTCTCCGCGTCCTGAAAGATTGACGATGATGACATCTTCAGATGACCTCTCCTTGGCTGTTGAAACCGCACAGGCAATAGCATGAGAGCTTTCCAGAGCCGGGATAATGCCTTCCAGTGTACAAAGAATCCTGAATCCTTCCAATGCTTCCTTGTCGGTTATCGACACATATGTGGCGCGTTTGATGTCTTTTAACAGCGCGTGTTCCGGTCCCACCCCCGGATAATCCAGGCCTGCGGATATGGAGTGCGCTTCCATGATCTGGCCGAATTTATCCTGAAGCACATAGGATTTTGATCCATGCAGCACCCCAATGCTTCCCATGCCCAACGTTGCCGCATGCTTGTCCGTGTCTATGCCTAACCCGGCTGCTTCTACACCGATCATTTCAACGTCGTCATCGATAAACGGATAAAAAAGCCCCATGGCATTGCTGCCGCCACCAACACAGGCAATCAACGTGGTGGGAAGTTTTCCGGTTATTTCAAGAATCTGGTCTCTGGCTTCGATGCCGATAATTTTCTGAAAGTCTCTCACCATCACCGGATACGGATGCGGACCGGCCACAGACCCGATGATATAAAACGTGTCTTCAACCGCGCCTACCCAATACCTCATGGCTTCGTTCATGGCATCCTTGAGCGTGCCGGTTCCTGAATCGACCGGAACGACCGTGGCGCCCAACAATTCCATGCGTTTCACATTGGGGGCCTGTCTTTTGATATCTTCAACGCCCATGAAGATTTTGCATGCCATGCCGAAAAGGGCGGCTGTGGTGGCTGTTGCCACGCCGTGCTGGCCTGCGCCGGTTTCGGCAATCAGTTTTTTCTTCCCCATATACCGGGCAAGAAGGGCTTGACCCAATGTGTTGTTTATTTTATGCGCGCCGGTGTGTGCCAGATCTTCCCGTTTCAGATAAATGGCTGCTCCCTTTAGATGGTCGCTCAGCCTTTTGGCATGATAGAGCGGGGTGGGGCGCCCCACATACCGGGAGAGAAGGGTTCCCAGCTCGGAAATGAAGGCCGGTTCTTTTGCATAGGTGTGATAGGCTTCCTCAAGTTCGAGAATGGCAGGCATGAGTGTTTCTCCCACATATCTGCCGCCATAGGGGCCAAAGTGGCCTTTTAAATCCGGGTATGCGTGTTCTGTGGACATTAAAAAATTCTCCTTACTATTTTTCTGTCATTTGAATCTTCATGGGAAGATTGAAATACCTGTTCGATAAATGACTTTACTTTTGACATATCCTTCCTTCCTGGGCTCGATTCCACACCGGAGCTGATATCAACGGCATCGGGACTGGCTTCTGAAATGGCCGTTCTAACGGTTTCATGGGTCAGGCCGCCGGCCAGAATGAACGGATGCAACTTGCCAAAGTCCTTGGCCCTTCCCCAGTTCCATGACAGGGCGTTTCCACCCGGAAGAATTCCTTTTTTACATTCAACAAGGTAGGCGGAAGCGTTGTAGGTATCGGCATCGGTCAGGAACGGTTCATTCTCCATATAAAGGCATTTGATGATGGTCAGTTTCGTGTCCATGAGCCGGTTCACCAGGTCAGGGGGTTCTGTGCCGTGCAGCTGGACAGCGGAAAGTCCGCAGAAGTTCACATGATCCATGATGAAATCAAAGGTTTCATTCACAAAAACCCCTACTGTCGACACATGGCCGGGAAGATTTTCGACAATTTCTCTGGCCTGCTCCCGGTCAAGATTCCGGGGACTTTTTTTGAAAAAAACCAATCCAATAGCATCTGCACCCAGCTCGGCACACTTTCTTGCCTCGTCAGTTCGGGTCAGGCCGCAGATTTTGATCTGGGGGCGATGGAGATGGTCTTCGTTCATGGTTCTTCACCTCTCAACTGTTTTAAAAAGGCTGCCGTGTCTTTGGCTCTCACAAGACTTTCCCCGATCAGAAAATTGTAGATGCCCGCTTTTTGACTGGCAGTGATGTCTGATTTCATGGATATGCCGCTTGCCGCCACAGCAATCTGTTCTGTTGACAACATGGACGAGAACCGCATGGCTGTATGGATGTCTGTATCAAAGGAACTCAAGTTTCTGTTGTTGATGCCGATCAGTTTTGCATGGGCGTCATTTGCCTTTTCAAGATCGTCTTCCGAGTGGATCTCAACCAGGGCATCCATGGAAAGCTCGGAAGAAAGTGCCAGGTATTCTTTTAACTGTTCCTTTTCAAGAATACGCGCAATGAGGAGAATCGCATCTGCGCCCAGCACCCGCGACTCATAAACCTGATATTCGTCGACCAGAAAATCTTTTCTGAGCATGGGAAGCGTTGACGCTTTCCTGGCCATCAGAAAGTCGTTGAAACTGCCTTTGAAGAATTTTTCATCTGTGAGAACGGAAAGGGCAGAGGCCCCGCCTTTTTCGTATTCACGGGCAAGTGAGGAGGGGTCAAGTTCAGGATGAATATCTCCCTTGGAAGGAGACGCTCTTTTGATCTCTGCGATGATATTGACCGTACTGGCTCCGTAAAATCGTTTCAGATTTTCAAGAAACGGTCTTTTCCCCTCGATGGCATACGCATTCCGTCTCAATTCCCCTTCAGGCATTTTCTTTTTGGAAGCGGCAACCTCTTCGTGCTTGTTTGAGACAATAATTTTTAAAAAGTCTTTTCCCATCACTACCCGTTTTCCTGTGTAAACTGAATCAGTTTATCGAGTTTATCCATTGCCGACCCGGAGTCTATCGCATTTTCAGCAAGGGTTATCCCATCCTTGAAGTTCTTGGCTTTTCCGGCAGCGACCAGGGCTGCGGATGCGTTGATCAGGATGACATTTCTTTTGGGACCTTTTTCACCCTTCAAGACGGCTTTGGTGATCGCCACGTTTTTTTCAACCGCTCCTCCGAGAAGATCTGTTGCATCTGCCCGTTCACCAAAATAATCTTCCGGATTCAGATCAAATGTGGTGATTTTGCCCTCGTTCAGTTCCGAAATCCTTGTGGGTGCGCAGATGGAAATTTCATCAAGACCGTCATGGCCATGCACGACAAATGCGCGCCTGGCTCCCAGAAGGTTCAGTGCCTGGGTGAACATTTCCGTCAGTTCAGGGGCATATACGCCTAAAAGCTGGCAGTTTGCAGCCGCAGGATTGGTCAACGGCCCCAGCATGTTAAAAATACTTCTGATGCCCACTTCCTTCCTGGCATTGATGGCATATTTCATGGCCCCGTGGTATTTGGGGGCAAAAAGAAAACCGATACCGATTTCTCCAATGGCTTCCTCCACAATTTCAGGCGGGGTATCAAGCTTGATGCCTAAGGCTTCCAGAACATCGGCACTGCCGCATTTGCTGGATACACTTCGGTTGCCATGTTTGGCCACCGTCACATCACAGCCTGCAACCACAAAGGCGGTCGTGGTTGAAATGTTGAATGTGTTTGCACCATCCCCTCCGGTTCCGCAGGTGTCTACCACAGTGCCCGAAGCGGTTTGAATACGGACGGCTTTTTTCCTCATGGCCTTGGCTGCACCCGCAAGCTCTTCAAAGGTTTCCCCTTTTGTGGCAAGGGCCGCCATCATTGCGCCGATCTGCGCATCGGTCGTGTTTCCTGAAAAGATGTCGTTAATCATGGCGGCCATCTCCTGTTCAGTGAGATTGATGCCTTTAATAATTTTGTTCAGATTTTCACGGAACATGATCAATTTTCCTTATTCATAAACAGTTAGTAAGTCATTTTAAGAATGCATGCATTCGTTCTAAATCGCCCCTGCCGTATTTAAAAAATTTCTCAACAGTCTTTTACCCACCGGTGTCATGATCGATTCAGGATGGAACTGAATACCTTCTATTTCAAAGGTTTTATGACGAAGGCCCATGATTTCGCCATCTTCTGTTTCTGACGTGATTTCAAGACAGTCCGGAAAACCTTCCCGTGAGACGGCAAGGGAATGATACCGCATGGCCTGAAACGGCTTTGTAATTCCTTTATAGAGGTGCCGGCCGTTTGCATGGACCATGGATGTTTTCCCATGCATCAGTTTTTTTGCCGGAACCACTTGGCCGCCAAATGCCTGCGCAATGCTCTGGTGTCCCAGGCAGACACCCAGGATCGGTTTTACGCCTGAGAATTGACGGATCACGTCAAGGGTCAATCCTGCATCTTCTGGCCGGCCCGGTCCCGGAGAAATGACGAGCCCCTTTGGGTCCATTTCCTTCATCTCATCCATCGTAAACTGATCGTTTCTGAACACCTTAACGGTTGCCCCCAGCATTTCCATATACTGGAAAAGATTATAAGTAAAAGAATCATAATTGTCTATCATTACAATCATGGCTATTCCTCCAGATTTATAGTTTTACGCTTTAACAGATGCAAGGCTTTTTCAATGGCTTTTGCCTTGTTTACGGTTTCAATCCGTTCTTTTTCAGGATCAGAGTCTGCGACAATTCCCGCACCCGCCCGTACGGTCAGTTTCCCCTTTTCCACGATAGCCGTTCTGATGGTAATGGCCAGATCCATGTTCCCGCTGAAAGACACATACCCCACAGCCCCGCCATAAGGCCCTCTGGGTTCATTTTCCAGTTCGGCGATGATTTCCATGGCCCTTACCTTGGGTGCACCGGACAGGGTTCCTGCAGGGAAGGTGGCCCGGATCAGATCCCAGGCATCCTTATCCGGTTTGATGTCACAATTGATGTTTGAAACCAGATGCATGACATGGGAATATCTTTCAACGATCATGAGATCGGTTACCTGAACCGTACCGGTTTCTGCGATTCTTCCCAGATCGTTTCTTCCCAGGTCTACAAGCATCAGATGTTCGGCTTTTTCCTTTTCATCGGATAAAAGTTCATCCGCCAGTTCGCGGTCTTCCTTCTCCGATTTTCCCCTGGCGCGCGTCCCTGCAATCGGGCGCAGGGTGGCGATATCGTTTTCAAGCCGAACCATGACCTCAGGAGACGACCCCACAAGTGCTGTGTCTCCATAATCCATGAAAAACAGATAGGGTGACGGATTGATATAGCGCTTTGCCCTGTAAAGTTCGATAAGGTCAGTGGGTGCGTCGCAGACAAATGGCTGTGAGATGACAGACTGAATGATATCTCCTGCAAGAATATATTCTTTTGTCCGGATGACTTTTTGCCGGTAGTCCTCATCGTCATATACCGCCAGGGGGGACAGATGAAAGTCTAATGTCCTCTCGTCCCGGGGAGAAACAGCCATCTCCATTCGTTTCAGCATGCCTTTAATCCGGTGGGACGCGTCATTGTATCTCTTGCCTGGATCGTCTCCGTCTTCGGAAAAAGTCACCACCACACAAAGGAGCGTGTTTCTGACATTATCAAAAATGATCAGTTCATCCGGTATGATGAAATGGGCGATAGGGTTTCCTTCCGGAAGACGGTTCGGGATTTTTTCAAAAAATGACACCATTTCATAGGTCATGTAGCCCACCAGCCCTCCCCAGAATCTGGGGAGTTCATTGATTTGTGCGGGTTTAAAACGATTCATGAAGGTTCTCAGAACAGCCAGTGGATCTCCGTTGTGAGGTATTTTTTCACATGATCCGTTCATTTTTATTTCCACATCATTTGAAAAAATGCGGATGTGCGTCCGTGCAGACGTCCCTATAAAACTGTATCTTCCCCATCGTTCACCACCCTCAACGCTTTCGAAGAGAAAAACCGGGCTTTCCCGGTCATGAAATTTTTTAAGAAGTGACACAGGCGTTTCCGTATCTGCAAGTATCTCCGCACATACAGGAATGACGTTATGCCTTTCGGCCAGTTCTATGAACTGGTTTATTTCCGGGAAATGATTAAGCAGCATAATGACTCCTTGTTAATGATTATTTTTTCCTCGATTCGAATCTCCAAAAAAAAAGGATCGCTTTTTTTAACGATCCTTTTTCTAAAATAAAAAAGACCGTGAGCTTGAGGCGCCCACGGTCTTTGTTTTTTGTTTTTCCGGCTTTTTTATGCTGGAGAAAAAACGTGGAGCAGCCTCATATTAATGCGCCACCACCAGCAGCAATTCAGTACAACGTTGTTTGGGGTTTTAAAGCCGTTTATGTTCATCATCATATCCTTAATTTTTCGAAAACTAAACGTTATTTAGCCATGTTTGTCAAGTTATTTTTGATAGCATCGTAAAAAGGGACACACCTTTATAAATTGCTTATTTCTGCCTGAGTAAGGGGAATACCTTTTTGAAAAATAGCAGACAGTAGCCTGGCAAGTCTCCGGATATGATTTTTGATATCTTCCTTTTCTCTTCCCGGATAATTCCTGAATGACATAAGCAGACCTGTTATAGACGAAAGAAACACATGGGAGAAAAGCCTTAAGTGGCTGGTTGCTCCTGTTTCCCTGATCACCTGGTCTATTCTGTCTATAAAAGCGCGTTGAAGTGCGTTGAATTTTTGCAGGAGTTCCGGATTCATTTTACCCTTGATCATCAAAAAGCTCATCATCTGGAAGGTTGGCTCGCTTTCAATCAGGTGGTCGGCGATGGCCAGAGAAAAATCTTCAATAGACATGGGTTTGCCTTTCATTTTTTTCTCAAGCCAGAATTGAAATACACTCATATCTTTAATAAAGGCCTCTACAAACAGATCTTCTCTGCTTGTAAAGTAACGGTAAATGGATGCTGCAGACACACCAACTTCAGCAGCAATATCACGCATGCCTATTTCATCAAAAGGCATTTTTTCAAGAAGATTCAATGTCGCATAAATAAACAGTTCTCTTCTCGCCTCTCTTTCTTCATCCTTGAGTTTCATGAATTTTGATTTTTCAGGCATTTTAAAATCTCCTTAATTCCGGTTGTGGCTGTTCAAGTGGAATTTGTTTTCAATGAAACGGTTTACCAGATCGAAAGCGTTGGTCTCAGGACTGATGGAATGTTAAAAAAAACCGGTCTGGTTATCCAGAAGACGACCTGATTTAACATCTGAAACAGTAATGTCAGAACAATACCAAAGTTTAGTCATGGTTTCAAGGGAATAGTCACACAGGTATTAATTACGCGGTTTGATGTGGTTTCGTTTGACACCAATTTGTTTTTGATTTATGCAATTCAGAAGCGAATTTCAAGTCATCTTCATTATGCTTTAAAAAAACGGTCAATTTTATCATGGCCATATTCATACAAAACACCTAACCTGGAATCCAATGGAAGGAGGGATTGAAAATGCGTCGAGTGATTTTTAATCAAAAAGGCGGCGTCGGAAAATCCACGATTACATGTAATCTGGCAGCGATAAGTGCGGCTGAAGGGAAAAAAACGCTTGTAATCGATCTGGACCCGCAAGGCAATTCGACCCAGTATATATCTGGTGCCGAAGCCATTGATCTGACACCGACGGTGTATAATTTTTTTCAGGATCTTTTGACATTCAGCTTCTATCCGACATCCATTGAGGACTGTATTCACCAGACACCTTTTCCCAATCTGGCCATCCTGCCTGCCAATCCGCTTTTAAATGACATTCAGTCAAAGCTCGAGTCCCGGTATAAAATGTATAAATTAAGGGACGCACTCGATAATCTTCAGGGATATGAAGACGTCTACATCGATACCCCACCTGCGTTGAATTTTTACACGCGCTCCGCACTGATCGCATCAAGTTCATGCCTGATCCCTTTTGATTGTGATGATTTTTCAAGAAAAGCGCTTTATACGCTGATTGAAAACGTTTACGAAATTCAAAATGATCACAACCCGGTTCTGGAAATAGAAGGCATTATCGTCAATAATTTTCAACCCAGGGCAAATCTTCCCCGGCAAATTGTGACGGAGCTGATTGATGAAGGCTTACCCGTGATAGATGCATTTTTATCTACTTCCGTGAAGATCAGAGAGTCACATGAACAGAAAAAACCGATGATTGTTATGGCACCAAAGCATAAACTGACACTTGAATATCAGGAATTATACAGAAAACTTAATAGTACGGGAAAAAATAAAGAACGGAAACAGGGGTTTGACATAGAAGAATTGTTCCTGAATGATTGACCTGAATGAATCGGAATTGACTTTTGCTAATGATATTTGTGAAGGGATCTGAACACAAGCAGACCTATGAGGAGAACTGAACAGATGAGCGAGACCTTGCTGTCGGACCTGATGAAGACGGATTCTCTCCCTTCGGTTATCAAGGAAGTCAGACACATTCTTGATGCCATATTGCCTGGTATCGATTTCTCAATGGTTATTGCTGCATTTAATATGACGGTTGATCTTTATGAAGGGCGATTTCCCGGATATCAGGCGTGTAATACCGATTATCACGACTTGAGACACACCACAGATACGATTATTGCCATGGTGCGTTTGATCCATGGCGCCTCTATAAAGGGGCAACGGTTTACCGACCGGCAGATCATGCTGGGAATGATCACCGCCCTGTTTCATGATGCAGGTTATATTTTAGAGGAATTCGATAATGAAGGCACAGGGGCGAAATATACGGCATTTCATGTGGACAGAAGCATGGCGTTTCTGGGACGGTTTGGGGAGGACCTGGGGCTTGATCACAGTGAAATCGTAGATGGCCAGCAGATCATTCTCTGTACGGACCTTGAGGCCAAAATACCGGAAATCCGGTTTTCGTCAAAAGAAATTGAGCTTCTTGGAAAGATGCTCGGTGTGGCTGATCTTTTTGCACAAATGGCTGACAGAACTTATCTTGAAAAACTGAAATTCCTTTATTCGGAATTCAAGGAAGGACAGATAGGGGATTATACAAGCGAGATTGATCTTTTAAAGAAAACAGTCGGTTTTTATGATTTTATTGAAACGCGGGTAAAGACAATTCTGTCAGGGACGGATAAATATATGAAGCCCCATTTTGCTCAAAGATGGGGGATTAGTGAGGATCTTTATCATAAGTCCATTTCCAATCAGAAAGCATACCTAAAAAAAATACTCGCCAATCCGGACTCGATTGACCCACGGAAATTTTTGAAACGACAAAAAATACAATCCAAATCAGAAAGACAGTGTTAACGACCGTTAACACCTCGCTATTATTTTCATGGTCCTGTTGATTTTTAAAATTTAATGGTATACGATCCTTTCACCTTTTTAAAAGGGACCGATAAGAAAAAAACATACCTGAATAAAAACAGATCATTGCTGAGCTATATATATTAGACACGTGTCTAATGGAAAGCCATGTTTATGAAACAAATTATGCAGAATTATAAAACCGGAGAATTGAAGATTGAGGATGTCCCTACGCCGTTAACAAGGCGGGGTGGTGCGAAGATCAGGACAAGGTACTCCTTGATCAGCGCGGGCACAGAACGGGCGACGCTTGAAATATCCAGAAAAAATCTGCTTGGGAAAGCAAAGGCCAGGCCTGATCTTGTAAAAAAAGTCATGGATACCACACGAAAAATCGGGATTAAAAACACCTTTGATCTGGTCATGAACAAACTGAATGCCAGTGTCCCCTTGGGTTACAGCCTGTCAGGGGTGGTTCTGGAAATCGCTGATGATGTTTCCGGTATCAGAAAGGGTGACCGTGTGGCATGTGCAGGTGCAGGGTACGCCAATCATTCGGAGGAGGTTTTTGTCCCCAGAAATTTAATGGCCAAAATTCCTGATTCCGTTACAGATCAGGAGGCCGCCTTTACAACTGTGGGAAGCATTGCCCTTCACGGTGTGCGTCAGGCCGGGGTTCATATTGGCGACAATGTGGGGGTGATAGGTCTCGGGCTTGTGGGACAGATGACCGTATCCTTGCTTAAAGCCCATGGTTGCCGGGTATTGGGTATTGATTTAAATGAAAGGTCCGTCTCTCTTTCAAAAGAGATGGGTGCGGAAATGGCTGTTTTGCGAAATGATTCCCTGCTTGAAGAAAAGATGGAACGCTTTACAAACGGGATTGGACTGGACAGCATTATTATCACTGCCGGAACAGATTCCAATGATCCCTTTATGCTTTCAAGCCAGGTCATGCGGGACAGGGGTGTTCTCGTTGTTGTCGGCGGTATCCGGATGGAAATCGTAAAATCCGTTTCAAGCCTGTTTTATTTGAAGGAAATCGATATCCGGTTCTCGCGGTCATACGGTCCGGGCAGGTACGATGCCCAGTATGAGGAAAAAGGTAATGATTATCCGCCGGGTTATGTCCGATGGACGGAAAACAGAAATATGATCTGCTTTCTTGACCTGATTGAGACTGGCAAAATCGATATCAAACCGCTTGTCACCCATACGTTCCCTTTTTCCAATGCAATGGATGCTTACAAAATCATTGAAGGAGAGCAATCGGAATTTTATGTTGGCATCCTGTTATCCTATGAGGAACGAAAAAAACATGAGCCTGCGAAAATTTTTGTAAATGAACATGAGGCGCTTAAAGGAACGCTTTCTATCGGCATGATCGGCGCCGGAAATTTTGCCCAGGCCAATATTCTGCCTTTTCTAAAGGGAAACCCGGATGTGAGACTGAATGGCATTTGCACGGCAAAGGGAATGACAGCAAAAAGCGTCGCGGAAAAATTCAGATTCAAATACTGTGCGGGTGATCCATTGGAAATTCTTGATGATAAGGACAGCCAGCTTGTTTTTATCGCCACCCGTCATGATTCTCACGCAGAATACGTGGTAAGGGCGTTAAGAAAGGGCAAGCACGTATTTGTGGAAAAACCGTTATGTGTCTCACTGCCGCAGCTGGAAGAAATTATCAAAACGGTTGCCCACTTGAAAGACACGGGAAAGCTGTACGGACTGATGGTGGGCTACAACAGACGGTTTGCACCCTCAAGTTTGAAACTGAAATCGTTTTTTGGCGGATCAGATGCACCGGTAACGCTTATTTACAGAGTCAATGCCGGTTATATGCCACCGGATAACTGGTATCAGGACCCGGCTCAGGGTGGACGGTTTGTTGGTGAAGGGTGCCACTTTGTGGATTTTGCCCAGTTCATTACAGGTTCTGTCCCGGTGTCGGTTCATGCGTTTGGTATCCCCGAAAAACAGAAGACGTCTTCTCTGGTGGACAATCTCACCGTATCCATACAGATGAAGAACGGTTCGCTGGTGGTCATTGTTTATAATGCCAGTGGCGCGCCCAATATGCCAAAGGAACGTGTAGAGGTTCTCGGTATGAACAGTTCAGCCGTACTTGATGATTTTAAGGCCCTTACGTTGTACAGAGGAGGAAAAAAAACAGTAAAACGATTCCCACAGGACAAAGGGTATCATGGAGAAATAGCGTCTTATCTGTTGCATGTCAAAACCGGTAAGGGCCAACTGATATCATTTAACAGTCTTGTGGTGACATCCTTGACCACCTTTGCTGCCGTAGAAAGCATGAAGGAGAGAAAAAGAATTGATCTTGATACATTCTGCCCTGACATTAAACTGACCTGATGGATGATTCATGAAAAAAAAAGCACTTATATTTATTGAAGATGGTTCATATACTTATGATAATCGAGTGATCAGAGAAGCCTCTGCGCTTGTGGATGCGGGGTGGGATATTACGGTGGTTTGCCCGAAATATTCTGATGATCCTTTTAAAAGAGAGATAAATGATGCGTTGCGGATTTATTTTTATCCCAAACCCAATGCTGAAAACGTTCTTGGGCATATTTTCGAACATATGGTGTCGCTGATTCTGGGATCGGCCTTGACATTCTATATAGCTATCAGGCATGGATTTTCGGTCTTTCATGCCTGTAATCCCATGGATATTCTATGGCTGGTGGCCCTGCCTTACAAGCTTGCCGGTAAAAAATTCATTTTTGATCATCATGACCTGTGTCCGGAACTCCTCCTTTCCAGAAAAGAAGGGAACAAAAGTAGTTTTTTTTATAAAACACTTATTTTTTTGGAGAAGTTTTCATTTAGAATGGCAGATGTGGTGATCACTACCAATACATCATATAAAGATGTGGCTGTCCGCCGGGGGGGGAAAAAAGAAGACAGCATCTTTGTGGTAAGAAACGGCCCTGACCTGAATAAATTTAAAAAGGTGCCACCTAAAAATGGCCTAAAGAAGGAGAATGAAATCCTCGTGGGCTATCTGGGCAATATGAATTATCAGGATGGCGTGGACTACCTTTTAAAAACTGCAAAGCATGTGGTATCAAATCGGCAGGATATAAAATTTGTATTGATAGGCGGGGGAGGATACCAGGCCAACCTGAAAGAACTTGCAGCAGATATGGGGTTAAACGGAAATGTGATCTTTACCGGTCGCCTGCCTGACGAAGAGATGCTGCAAACCCTTTGTGCCTGTGACATCTGTGTCCAGCCAGACCCGGTCAACGCATTGAATAATGTCTCCACGATGAACAAGGCCATGGAATATATGGCGCTTGAAAAACCGGTCATTACATTTGATTTGAAAGAAACCCGCGTGTCATGCGGAGAGGCGGCCATTTATGTCACACCCAATAATACGGAAGAATTTGCCGAAAAAATTCTTCATCTGGCCGACAATACCCGCCTGAGGAAAAGAATGGCCAGGAAGGCCATGGAACGCGTCAGCAAATATTTGTCCTGGGATCATTCCATTCCTTATCTTTTAAAGGCCTATGATTTTGCACTAAAAAGATAGACTCAGACAGAAGGCCTTTTCCCAAACCAGGGGCATGCATTTTCGAGCTGGCCAGCCAGGCGGAAAAGGGTTTTTTCATCACCAAAAGGCGCCATAAATTGAACACCTATGGGTAAATTGTTGGGCGCCCAGTGAAGGGGCAGGGTCATGGCCGGCTGGCCTGTAAGATTGGGCAGTTGCGTGAATGGTGTTTTTTCAAGGCTCGTTATCGCGGTCTTTTTATGCATGCCGGAGGCCACAAGAAGTTTTCCAAGGTCAAGGGCGTTGATGATTTTCATTCCCAGCAGCTCATAAGGTTTGGGTTTGAGCTCTCCGATTTTGATCGGTGGAAATGCAAGGGTCGGTGTCATGTAGATGTCCCATGTCTGATGAAACCTGCCCATGATTCGCGCCGCTTCATCCCATTTGTTGATGGCATCAACAAAATCGCCTGCGGTAACGGTTCGGCCGATGAGGCCGATTGTCCAGGTCATCATTTCCACATCCTCTCTTCTGGCAGGCCTTCCCAAAACGGATTTTATTTTTTTCAGTTCAGCCGCTACCGTGCCATAGTACATGGTAAAGTAGCTCTGGGCAAGTGCTTCTCCGTCAATTTCAGGTTCTTTTTCTTCAACACGATGACCCATATCTTCAAGGATTTTGACCGCACGTTCAACGGCTTTGATGCATTCCGGGTGGACATCCGTGTGAATGGGCGATTTCGTGCAGAATGCGATCTTAAGGCTGCCGGGATTTTTCGCCACTTCGGAAAGATACGGACCCTCCGGAGGGATAATCGTAAACGGTGCACCCGGATCAGGGCCGTTTGTCCTGTCGAGCATGGCGGCGCTGTCTCTTACGGATCTGCTGATCACCCCTTCTGTGGCCGCGCCCTGCCAGAGCCTGCCATCTTTGGGACCGGAAGGATTTCTCCCCCGGGACGGTTTCAGTCCGAAAAGACCGCAGCAGGACGCGGGAATCCGGATGGACCCGCCGCCATCATTTCCGGATGCCATGGGAACCATGCCGCCTGCCACAGCCGCACCTGAACCGCCGCTTGAGCCGCCGGGTGTATGATTGGTATTCCATGGGTTCTTAGACGGACCAAACGCTTCAGGCTCCGTAATGCCCATCAGGCCGAACTCCGGCAGATTGGTTTTGCCGAATATAACGAGCCCTGATTTTTTAAAGCGAGTGACAATTTCACTGTCATAATCAGAAATATAGTTGAGGTAGGCTTTTGAGCCGCTGGTCATGCGGACGCCCTTATAGCTGGTAAGACCGTCCTTGATTAAAAAAGGCACACCTTTGAAGATATCTTCCGGAAGAGGATTTTTCAGGGTTTCCCGGGCAATGTCAAACATAGGCGTTACCACGGCATTCAATTTGGGATTTATTTCTTCGGTCCTCTTGATGGCTTCTTCCAGAAGTTCTACAGGTGAGATTTTTTTTGTGTTTACAAGTTCGCCAAGGCCTATGGCATCGTACTGATCATATTCCTTAAATCCGCTCATGATAGTCTCCTTTGTCTTCCATTATATTGCGGCAAATGGAATGCCAATTAATTTTTCATCGATCATCGTGACTTTTTTATCATTATGGATGACGATACCGTAGGGGCAGTCTCTTTCCCGGATAAAGTCTTTGATTCCTCTCAGCTCTTTTGAATTGACGGTCTGACCGTATTTGATTTCTATGGGCAAAAGACCGAATTCTCCTTCAAGGATTAAATCGATTTCAGCTCCTGCACTTGTCCGATAATAGTAGTAATCAAATTGGGCTCCCAATGCATTGAAGCCTCGGATGATATTTTCAATAACCAACGCTTCCCAGGATCCGCCCATGGACGGGTGAACAAGAAGTTCGTTCAGGGTATATTGGTGAAGCATGAAATGAAGAAGTCCGGTATCTCTCAGATATCCTCTGGGGTGCTTGACGATTCGTTTGACTGCGTTTTTTTCATATGCAGGAATGCTTCGCCATAAAAAGGTGCCATGCGCAATCTGAAAATAGTCTCTTGTCGTCGGCTGCGATACGCCAAGAGATCGGGCCACCGTTGAATAGTTGATAATCGTTCCGGATAAATTGGATAGCATTTGAATAAACATTCTGTATTTTCCACTGTTCAACCCTGGAAACAGTTTTAAAATATCGCGGTCCAGATATGTTTTAATGTAATTTTGCATCCAGAGTTTGAAAAATCTTGGATTATTCTTAATCCATGGTTCCGGATAGCCGCCTCTCAGCCAGTACTCATGAATCTTTGATATGTCTACCTTAGGTTTGAGCTGATCATGGAATGCTTTGGGTTTTTCCCCTGACAGTATCATTTTGAAAAAATCGGATTGAGAATATTCACAGGCTTCAGTCAGTGAAAACGGGGCAAGTTCAATAATGGCGACTCGGCCTGCAAGACTTTCTGAAATATTTTTCAGAAGTTCAGGAGAGCTTGATCCGGTAATGATATATCTTCCGGTTTTCTCTCGGTCGGAATCGATGGCTGCTCTCAGTGCCGGGAAAAGATAAGGCATCATCTGGCATTCATCGATGGCTGTAAATTCAGCATTTAACCGTAAAAAAAGATCCGGGTCATTGGAAATTAGCTGAAAATCGCTATTTGTTTCAAGGTCAAAAATAGTCCATGTGTCCGGCAGCATCTTCAGGAGTGTTGTTTTGCCGCATTGCCTGACACCCAGAATTGCTACGCAGGGAAAAAGCTCGATCAGCTCATTTAATAATGAAAGATAATGTCGTTTCATACATTGAAATTTAAAATATTGACTTTGAAAATGCAAGGTTAAAAATGACTATATGCTGGAAAGATTAAACTGGAATAAGATGTCAAATTTTTTGAAAACACTCAAAAAACGTATTTCCATTTATAAAACAATGTCAAAAAAAAGTGTTAATCTTCACTGTATTTAGGGAAAAAAATCCTTACGGTGGTTCCCTTTCCGTATTCACTGTCTACCAGAATTTCACCGTTGTGGGCGTGAACGATGCCATGCACTACAGAGAGGCCCAACCCCGATCCCTTGTCCACGTCTCTTGTTGTGAAGTACGGGTCAAATATGCGTTCCCTGATATCGGGATGAATGCCATAACCTGTGTCTTTTATGGAAAGTTCAACATATTTCCCGGCAGGCAGATCAAAATAAGGATAGGATACTTTTTCTGTGAATTCCCTGTTGGCCAGATGGATATCAATTGATCCGTTGTTATTATCTATCGCCTGAACCGAATTCATGCAGAGATTAATGATGAGCTGGCTGATTTGTGCTGCAGACGCGTTAACAGGTTCGATGTCTTCTGAAATTATTTTTCGAAGGGCTATGTTTTCCGGAATGGAGGCTCTTAACAGCGTACTGGCTTCTTCAATCACTCTATCAAGCCGGGTTGATTTTTTGAATGTCTCCGGTACTTTGCTTACGCTTAATAGTTGTCTCACCACATTTTTTGCCCGGAGGCTTGCAGATTTGATTTCTTCAAGATTCAAATGGACGGCATGACTTTCAGGTATGTCATCCTGTGCCAGCTCGACATTTCCAATAATGATTCCCAGTATGTTGTTGAAGTCATGGGCGATGCCTCCGGCAAGCGTTCCAATGGCTTCTATTTTACGGGCTTTACGAACTTGGGATTCCCTTTTTTCTTTTTCTTTCAGTGAATGAATTAACGTTTCCTGACTTTGGCGCGTTCTGGCAATTTCCATGGAGGCCGTTGCATGCATAAGAAGATATTCTGAAATTTCAACGTGCGTTTCATCAAACGCATTTGGAAAAAGATAGTTTTCAAGATAGAGAACACCTGTTGGCACGCCATTATTTTTAACAGGAAGAATAAGAACGGATTTCGGCAGAAGGGTAGATATGCAGGGGGCGTTTTCGAATGTGGATTCTTTTGTGGGGTTATGGAGAAGGATTCTTTCGTTCTTGTTTATGACCTCTTGGATGGATGATTTCAAAAGATGAGGATAATTTTCAACAGGGATGGCGGGTTTGACATGAATGACATCTCCATTGTCTGTGGTCATGGCATCAATATAGAGGTTCCCGTTTTCTTTATAAGTGACCGATACCGTTTTTTCCGAACCAGTGAGTTCTGATATTATTATCATTGTGGTTGCCAGAAGTTTGTCCGGTTCTGTTTGACGAGACAAGCGCCTGGTGGCATTCATGAAAGATTTAAGATCGAATGGTTCCGGTAGTCTGCCGGGTGGAGATTCGTCATGGCCGGGAATGATAGAAAGAGAAGAAATGAACGGGAATGTTTGTTCAATGTTTTTGACCAGTGCGTCTGCGTGCCAATTTTTATAACACAAAAGTGCTTTTGACAAATATGTATTTGCAAAAGCATGTTCTCCTTTTCTTTGCCAGAATTTACCTGCGAGTTCATTTGAAAGACTTTCAACAAGAACAAGTCGATTTTTTTCCGCAGCCTTGATTGCTTCGTTGTAAAGCCTGATTGCCTGAATGTCATTTTCGAAAATTCTTTCTTTTTCAGCAGAAATGAGAAGTTCATAGGCGGAGATATCTTTCGGGTAAGAACGAACCCATTTTTTTATAGCACGGGACCAATTCTCAATTTCTTTCTCGATTTTATTGTGCTCCTTTTGAGGTGCTTTTTTGTGCTGGCAGATAAGGATGAGTATTTTGAAAAACAGGAGATGATCTCTTTCCGGGTAGTAGCTAAGGACGGTCAGGTTACTCTTTTCAAAAATTGAAATCGCCTGGGATTCAAGCCCCAATAAATAAAAAGCCATAAGTTTGTATGCATCAAGGTTGGCCATTAAAACAGGTATATCCTTATATTGCTTTCTGAAGTCTTCTTCGTTGAAGTCATTGTGATCAAATGATCCCAATGTTTGTGTTTCTCCCTTTAGAGACAATATGAACGCCTTGAATATTTCGATGATCAGCGCTGTTTTGAAATGACCTTTATGAGGTTTTAGATAGCGTTCTATTTCAAGGAGGTCTTTAAAAATGATGTCAAGGGGTATGCCTGAAAAAAATTCTTCCTTGAGAAAATTTGATGCATCAATCCAGGTAGAAAAACAATCACCAGATGTCAGGGTTTCCATGACCTTTTTTTTGAAATGAGGTATTGTGTCTGAGCCTTGTGCTGCAGGATGAGATATAAAATTACCCAAAATATGCGGCAGTCTGGATGATGTATGGTCGTTTTTTTTTGCTTTTGCATTCAGTTTTTCTGCGAATTCAGAAAATTGATACGCGGATTCATAGTCTTCCTGTGAAGCCAAAACCGCAGATTGATAAGCATACCCCAGGGGGGACATCCGCGTATAACCCTTCTGGCGGCTTCGGTTTATCATGGTTAAGGTGATAACCTTCAAATACTCAGGAATCTCAAGAATGACGTAATCAAGAAGCATTGACAATATGCCCGTCACCATATTTTCTTCAGGAGACTTGTTAATCATTGCCGTTTCCAGATGATCAGAAGAAGGCAGTGAAGGTTGCATGTCAAATCGGGATTTTTGATGAGTGTGATACAGGCTTATGGCTTCTGAATCAAACGGGTCCGGTAAAAAAACGTTCATTTTTTGAAGGGCTTTAATGCCCAGAGAAATTGCTTTCTTATCGTTACCTTTGAATGATAAGGCAGACATTTCAATTAAATATAACTGGCATGTTTCCAGGTCAGTGACACATTTTTCGGATGCTACGGAAAGCAGTTGTTTGAATCCAGTTTTATTGCTTGTAACAAATTCACAGAAAATACTTTCCATGTAAATTTCAAATGCGAGTTCACGATGCGTTTCCCAGGCATCCTGATGGAGCATTCCCCGTGCGACAGACAGAAAATAACGGGCCTTTTTAAAGAGAAATCTATTTTTCATGCGTCTGCCTGCATTCAGATTCAATTCGGAAAGCATGATTCGTTCGGTTGGATTGATGATGAAATCCTGGCCCAGATTCATGTGCTTCACGATCTGGAAGATATTGTCACTCAAGGTGTTTGGAGAAATACCTGCGATGAGTTTCCGGCCAATTGTTAAATGAATACTTTTATTTTTTCTGTGATCTGACAGGCGATGAAAAAAAAATCTGAATTCTTTTTTGGCAAATCTATAAGACCCATGGCGTATATGCGGACTGTCTTTTATGAAGTCCTTTGGCGTGGGATTCTTTTCATCTGTTTGTATTTCCGGAATGATGACTTTTGACTGGATGGCAGGCCAAAGTATATTATATATGTCTTTTGAAGGAAGATTTTCTGCAACAGCAAGATGCTCAGTAAAGAATCTGTGGCCAAGAAAGCTCGCAGTGCAGAGCAGGCGTTTTGCAGAATCAGTCATATCTTCAAGTACTGGGTCATTTTTTTCAAGATCATCACTCATTATGATTTTTTTTATATGGCCTGGTCATAGCCCATACGTTCCCTGTGCATATAGAAACGGTTCAAGGTGTTAATATAAAGGAAAGTATCATCAACCCGGCGCTGCATGCCAGAATACCAGGTGATATTTAAGTTGGCCCTGAATGGTCCCTATTTTATTTTTTTTGGATATCCCTGATTCAGTTAAGTTGTCTAAACACAATTGTTCTAAAGAATCAAATTGTTTTTTGTGTATTATAAGTATTTGAAATAACATATTTTATTTTCAACAAATAAATCCAGTTGCTTTTTTAAATGGTTGTTCTATCCTTGCGAAAAAATAGGAAATAAATGAATTCTCAGAAGGAGGAATGAATATATGACAAAAAAATGGGTTTATCTTTTTACAGAATTTGGCCAGGCGTTAAAAGATGTCGGTAATGTCTGGGATGAGGCAAGAGGGCTTCTGGGAGGAAAAGGTGCCAATCTTGCGGATATGGCCAGGATAAACGTGCCGGTACCTCCTGGTTTTACAGTGACAACAGAAGCCTGCCGGGCATATATTGAATCGGGAAATGTGTTCCCCGAAGGCATGTGGGAACAAATGAAGGAATCCATGGGGGTTATTGAATCCCAGGCCGGCAAACGATTTGGGGGAAAAGAAAATCCATTGCTGGTATCCTGCCGTTCCGGGGCGAAATTTTCCATGCCGGGTATGATGGACACGGTTTTGAATGTGGGATTGAATGATGAAACGGCGGAAAGCATGGCCAATCTGACAGGTGATCCCCGATTTGTATACGATTCCTACAGGCGGTTGATTCAAATGTATGGAACGGTTGTAAGAGGGCTTCCTGATGAATTGTTTGAAAACGTCATCCACCGGGTTAAACTGAAAGCAAACGTTCAGAATGATACAGACCTTTCCGAAGCGCATTTAAGAGAAATCACCCATGAATTCAAGGCTCTTTTCCTGCGGAATGTGGGGCATGAGTTTCCGAGCGACCCTTACCAGCAGTTATCCTGGGCAACGGAGGCTGTTTTTAAAAGCTGGAACAGCAAGCGGGCCATGGATTACAGGAATGCCACCGGCATTCCCCATGATCTTGGCACGGCTGTCAGTATTGTGGCCATGGTTTTTGGAAATATGGGAAACGACTGTGCCACGGGTGTGGCGATGACCCGAGACGGATCTACCGGAGAAAGGCATATGGAGGGGGATTATCTGACAAATGCCCAGGGAGAAGACGTGGTCGCAGGCATCCGGCAGACATGTGATATCGGTCTCTTGAAAAAAGAAATGCCGAAAGCCTATGCAGAGCTTGCCGGTATCGCCAAAAGGCTTGAGGAACACTATCGTGACATGCAGGATATCGAATTCACGATAGAAAAACAAAAACTATGGATGCTTCAGACCCGTGATGGAAAAAGAACGGCCCGCGCTACGGTGAGGATTGCGGTGGACATGGCGGAAGAGGGCTTGATATCAAGGGAGGAAGCCGTGTTACGAGTATCTCCCGAGCATGTGGACTTTTTTCTGCATCCCCAGTTTGATAATTCGGCCATCGTGCTTGCCAGGAATCAGGGGAGACTTCTTGCCAGAGGCTTGAACGTTTCACCGGGTGCGGCCTGCGGGATGGTTGTTTTTGATGCCAATCGGGCCGAAGCCTGGGCAAAAGAAGGGAAATCCGTTATCATGGCAAGACCTGAGACCAAGCCCGATGATGTGCATGGGATGCTGGCCTCAAAAGGGATCATGACCAGCAGGGGAGGCCGGACAAGTCACGCAGCTCTTGTGGCCAGACAATTCGGCCGGCCGGCCGTGGTGGGCATTTCCTCCCTGGAGATCGATGTGGATAAGCGCCAGATGACCGTCAATAATAAAGTGATCATCGAGGGCGAATGGCTTTCACTGGATGGCAATACCGGTGAAATTTTTGAAGGCAACATCGAAACCCTGATCCCGGATATTAAAGACCCGTGGCTGATCAAACTGCTTTCATGGGCAGACGAGTTCAGAAGGCTTGAGATATGGGCCAATGCCGATTATCCTCATGATGCCAAACTCGCGAGAAGCTACGGTGCGCAAGGAATCGGCCTATGCCGTTCCGAGCATATGTTTTTTGAAGCGGAAAGGCTGGTTCATGTCCAGAAAATGATCATGTCCAACTATCCGATGGAGCGCCGGGAAGCACTCGAGGCAGTGCAGGTATTTCAACGGGACGACTTTATCAAGCTGTTTCGGGTAATGCAGGGCCTGCCGGTGGTTATCCGTCTGATTGACCCGCCGTTACATGAATTTCTGCCAAACCGGATTGATCTGTTGAGAGACCTGGCGGATTTGAAAATCCGGCTGCAACATGCCGGAAATTTGAAAGAGATCGATGGATTGATCAGCATGGTGAAAGAAAAGGAAACCATTCTGGAGCGGGTTGAACGACTGTACGAACAGAATCCCATGCTGGGCTTGAGAGGAATTCGCCTGGGGATTCTGATTCCTGAGATCATATCCATGCAGGTGCGGGCTATTTTTGAAGCGGTCTGCCAGGTAAAAAAAGAGGGGATGGATGTCTACCTGAAAATCATGATCCCGCTCGTCAGTCATGCCAATGAATTAAAGATCATGAAAAGCCGTATAGAAGATGAAGCGTCAAAAATAGTTCAAGATCATGCCATTCAATTTGATTACCAGTTCGGCACCATGATCGAGCTTCCCAGAGCTGCACTGACTGCCGACAAGATTGCCGAATACGTTTCGTTTGTCTCTTTCGGAACCAATGACCTGACCCAGACCACGTATGGTATTTCAAGAGATGACGCTGAAACTGGATTCTTGATTGAATATATCGATAAAGGTATTCTGCCCGATAATCCTTTCGCCATTTTAGATAAGGATGGCGTGGGAGAGTTGATCCGAATAGCTGTGGAAAAAGGACGGTCAAGGAGAGACGATCTGGAGTGTGGCATATGCGGAGAGCATGGCGGGGAACCAAAGTCGATTCATTTATGTAACGCATTGAAACTGAATTATGTTTCCTGTTCTCCATATCGGGTTCCGGTTGCGAGAATTGCAGCGGCACATGCAAGTATTCAGGAAAGAAAAGCGAACAGAAAAGGACCTGACTCATATTGATATCATTTTCTTCCTTTCATCTGAGCTTACGGACCCAGCTTTTGATCGTCATGGTATCCATGATGATACTGTCGGTTGGAAGCCTTACCTATCTTCAGGAAGTCACGGAAGACCGCATTTTTGATTTGATCCAGGACGAAATTAACGGTCTGACCAAAGCCATTGAAATCAGTGTGGAGCAGATTACAGCCGCAGGATCCACCAATGAGGCCCGATTGAAGAACTATTTTGATCAGTTGCAGAAGCGTGGCATTGGGGAAGTCTCCATCCTGAGTTCACAGCAGGAAGTGATTCAAAGCTCAAATCCGCGCATCATCGGAAGCAGGCTAAGCGTCGACAAAAATGAACTGCTGATCACCCAGAACATCGGAGAAAATGAAGGCAGCAGATCAAAAAAAATTTACAGTGCCTTTGTGCCGGTCATTTCCAGAGGTGGCCTGGAAGGATATATTCATATCCGTATGTATTTTGATGATCTGGAAAACATGAGCAAGGAAATGCTCACCAAAAGAACCCTTTGGACATTGACCATTTTCAGCATCGGTTTCCTCTTGTGCATATTAATTTCATACCAGTATACCAAACCCATTCCGGTGTTGATCGAGGCCATCCGGTCCATTGCCCAGGGGCGGATGCCCCATCTGCCCAGAATTCCCCGAACCGACATCCGCACCCTTGCAGATTCCCTGGGTGAAATGATTCGCAAACTGGAAGAACAAAAAACCATGGAGGAAAAACTCAAGCGCGCGGAACAGCAGGCCATGCTGTCGCAACTGGCATCGGGCATTGCCCATGAAATACGTAATCCTTTGAATTTTATAAGCCTTTCAGTTGACCATTTGGGCACCCTCAAACGCCTGGAATCTGCTGGTGGCAAAAACAGCCCGGAAGACCTCATCCAAAAAACGAAACTTGAAATCCGGCGGGTGAACCAGATGGTGACAAATTTTCTGGACCTTGGACGGGAGCTGATACTTTGCCCTGTTCATCTGAAAGCTGACCTCCCTCTGGAGGAAGCCCTGGGATTGAGTGGCCATCTGCTGAAAGATCGCGGTATTGAGATTGTCAGGTCGTACTGTGATCCGTTACCGGAAGTAAATGTGGATATTGACCGGATGAAATCCTGTTTTCAGAATCTGATCAATAACGCTGCCGATGCCATGCCCCAGGGAGGAAGCCTTGATATATCCATTGACGTCAGAAACGGAAATGTGGAATTCTCTTTCAAAGACATGGGCGAAGGCATTAAACCTGACGATCTGGAAAGGATATTTGAGCCATATTTCACAACCAAGAAAACAGGGACCGGCCTTGGCCTGGCCATCTGTAAACGCATTGTCGCGGCCCATAAAGGCAATATCAGCATTTTAAGTGAGCCCGGTAAAGGGACGTGTGCCAAGGTGTCGATTCCCATATCGGGCGGGAGTATGTAATGGAAACGTGGAAGATTCTCATTGTGGACGACGAGGCTTACCAGAGGGATATTCTGCAGGTGATTCTGGAGAGTGAGGGCTTTAATGCAAAATGTGCTGAAAACGGCCGTCGGGCCCTTGAAATGAGTGCTTCATTTGCGCCGGATGTTGTGCTGTGCGATCTGAAGCTGCCGGATATGGAAGGAACAGAAGTGATGGAAAAACTCCTGACATCCAATCGGCAAAAGCTCGAATTCATTATATTTACTGCCCATGGCACCATTGAATCCGCTGTCGAAGCCATCAAAAAAGGCGCGTTTGATTACATCACCAAACCTGTGGAGCGGGAAAAACTGATCCTTACCACCCATCGCGCCTGTGAGCGCCTGGCGCTGGTCCGGGAAAATATGCAGCTGAAAAAACAGCTGGCACGCCCATTTACTATCGAGGGGATCATTACCAAACATCCCAAGATGATCAAGGTTCTTGATTTTATCAAAATGGTCGGCCCCCTGAACGTTACGGTGTTGATAACCGGTGAAACCGGGACCGGAAAAGATCTGGCGGCACGTGCCATCCATGCCTGCGGTCACCGGAAGCAGAAGGCCTTTCAGGCTGTCAACTGCGCATCCATGCCGGAAACCCTGTTGGAAAGTGAACTTTTTGGTTATGAAAAAGGCGCATTCACCGGTGCATTTTCCCAAAAACAGGGATTGATTGAAAGTGCTGACGGCGGCACATTGTTTCTGGATGAAATCGGCGAAATGCCCATGGCGCCCCAGGCCAAACTTCTTCGATTCCTGGAAGAAAAAAAAATCCGGCGCATCGGCGGTAAACAGGAAATTCATATGGACGTGCGGCTGATTGCCGCCACCAACAAGAAACTGGGTGACGAGATAAAAAATGGACAGTTCAGGGAAGACCTGTTCTACCGCTTCAGGGGATTTGTCATTGATCTGCCGCCTTTAAGGGATCGGGTTTCGGATATTTATCTCCTTGCCCAATCGTTTATCGAAAAATACAATCTGATTTTCAACAAAAACGTCCGTGGTTTAAATAGCGAAGCCATGCGGATACTGATGGCATTTCACTGGCCAGGCAATGTGCGGCAGCTTGACTCGGTAATCGAGAAAGCCGTTCTGGTGACCAACAGCGATTTGATCGCCCCTGAAGATATCGATTTGCCGGTGCCGCAGGAAAACCGGAACGGCCTGAAGCCCGATTTCGATCTTCCTGTTGGCAACATGTCCCTGGATGAAATCGAACGCCAGGTGATCGTAAGGGCCATTGAAAAATCCGACGGCTGCATGACAAAGGCGGCCAAACTCCTCGGGACCACTTACCGGACGGTTGAGTATCGGGTGAAAAAATATGGTATATCCCGGGTTCATCACCCCAATGGTGAAGGGGAGCCGCCAAATTATAAATAAAGGCTAACGTTTATTTTATTGTATCTTCTATCCTTTTTGTATATTATGCATTTTAAATATGAATCAATGCGGATAACTTTTTAATCATTCGCGAAATTCATGAAGGCTTCATAATGACGTTGATTTTTTTTAGCAAGGAAGCCTAACTATCCAAGCACCATCGTGAAAACCAGGATGCCGGGCAACTTCAGCTTACACTGACTTCATCAAACCTTGTAACCATCAATATCCTTTGGTCCGATTTTCCCAATATAAAACAAGAAGGCAACCCATGCCAGTAAAAAAGAAATCCGGCGATACGCCAGAGAAGAAAAGAAAATCAACGCCAAAGACATCAAAAAGTCCTTTACCATCCCACGCTGCCAAAGAACCCGAGAACCTGAAACCCGCTGATAATGACCGTTTTTTCATTGTGGGCATGGGCGCATCTGCAGGCGGCTTGGATGCGTTGGAAAAATTTTTTCAACACATGCCGCATGACAGCCATATGGCCTTTATTGTTGTAACCCACCTTGATCCCAATCATGTAAGCATCATGCCTGAACTGATCCGGAAACAAACCCAGATGACGGTGCTGACCATTGCAGACGGATTGAAGGTTGACCCTGACTGCATATACATCGTGCCGCCCAACAACGATGTGGGGATAATACACGGGTTCCTTCAACTCATCGAATTTGTGGAGGGCACTAGCCATCGGTCGCCCATCAACTATTTTTTTAAAACCCTTGCGGCTGATCAAAAAGAAAAAGCCATCGGTATCATCTTGTCCGGGATGGGAACGGACGGCACTCTGGGATTAAAAGCCATAAAGGAAGAACAGGGCATGGCCATGGTGCACGATCCTGAAACCGCGAAATTTGACGGCATGCCAAAAAGCGCCATTGAAACCGGACGGGCAGATTATATTTTGCCACCTGAAAAAATGCCGGATCAGCTCATAAAGTATATCAAGGGCACTTTTGCCACCACAGATCAAGCGGTTGATTTGAGCAAAAAGTCAATGGGCATCTTGCAAAAAATCTTTATTACGATTCGATCCCAAACCGGGCATGACTTCTCACATTATAAGAAAAATACAATCCTGAGACGCATTGAACGCCGGATGAATGTCCACCAGATTGACAGCATTACCCATTATTATAAATATCTTCAACAAAGCGCCACTGAAGTTAAGATATTGTTCAACGATTTTTTGATCGGCGTGACCCGCTTTTTCAGGGATTCGGAAGCGTTTGATGCGCTGAGTAAAAATGGGTTTCCAAAACTGTTAGAAAACAAACCCGGTGATTACACCCTGAGAATGTGGGTCCCGGGTTGCTCCACCGGTGAAGAAGCCTATTCCATAGGGATTGTTCTAAAGGAATTTATGGATCGGAACAACCTGAATGTGAACGTCCAGATATTTGCCACCGATCTTGACCCTGACACGATAGACATTGCCAGAAAAGGCCTTTTCCCGGCAAGCACCGCGGAAGATGTGGGAAAAGAGCGCCTGAGCCGTTATTTTGCGAAACAGGGTGACGGTTTTCAGATCCGGACAGAGATCCGGGAAATGATCGTGTTTGCTGCCCAGGATATTATCAAGGACCCGCCGTTTACCAAACTGGACCTGATATCCTGCCGCAATTTATTGATTTATTTTGACAATGACCTGCAAAAAATGCTCATACCGCTGTTCCATTATGCACTCAACCCAAACGGGGTTCTTTTTTTAGGCACCTCTGAAACCATTGGCGGGTTTCTGGATCTGTTTTCGGTCATGGATAAAAAATGGAAAATCTATGAGCGCAAACCCGGCACACACGCAAAACATGCTTTTATTCAGTTTCCCGTCTCATTACCGGTTACACAGGCTGTTTCTAACGCACCACCCCAAATAGCCAACGTTTCAAATCATCAGCTTATAGAGCGTGTCCTGCTTAGAGATATTGCACCGCCTTGTGTCTTGATCAATGAAAAAGGGGAAATACTTTATATCCACGGCAGAACCGGCAAGTATCTGGAACCGGCCCCAGGAGAGTTTCAGCTCAATATTCTTGATATGGCCCGGAAAGGATTGAAATTCAAACTGTCTGCCGCCATCAGAAAGGCGGTAAATACGCAAAAGGAAATTGTTTCAGCGGGCCTTACGATTGAGGGTAACAGCCATCCTCAGATGATCAACCTGATTGTAAAACCCCTTCACGAATCCAATACCCAACACGGTCAATTGCTGATCATATTCGAAGATTTAAAAATACCCGTAAAAGAAGACCACAGTGAACATAAACTTGGCCCAGATGACAAAACAGCGGAAAGCATAAAAAAGGTTGAAGCAGAGCTGCAATATGCCAAAGAAAACCTGCAGACCACCATTGAAGAACTGGAAACGTCCAATGAAGAACTCAAATCGACCAACGAAGAGCTGCAAAGCACCAACGAAGAATTGCAAAGTACCAATGAGGAGCTGAAAACATCCAAGGAAGAGCAGCAATCGTTAAGCGAAGAACTGCAAACCGTTAATTCGGAACTTCAGAAAAAAATTGAAGCGTTCTCCCAGGCAAACAATGACATGAAAAACCTGTTGGATAGCATGGAAATTCCCACGCTATTTCTGGATAATCGTCTGTGCATCAAACGGTTTACCGCCCCCATCCATAAAATCATGAATCTGATCCCATCAGATATCGGGCGCCCCATCAATGATATGGTGGTCAAATTGAAAGATACAATCATTGTCAATCTTGCTGAAAAAGTCTTAAAGGATCTGGCGTTCAGGGAAAAAGAAGTCATCACTCACGACGGGCACTGGTATTTAATGCGGATTCGTCCTTATCGCACACTGGATAACATCATTGACGGGCTGGTCGTGATATTTTTGGACATTGACGATCAAAAATCCGCCATGAAAAAAATAGAAACCTTAAATACTGAAAACCAGGATGCCCGTAATTATTCGGAAAGCATCATTGAAACACTCAGGGAATCGATCCTGGTACTTGATCATGAACTGAGAATCATATCTGCCAACAAATCATTCTATCGGTATTTTAAAGTATCTGAACAAGAAACGATTGGGAAAAAGCTCTATGACCTGGGAAATGGGCAATGGGACATCCCGGATCTTAGACGGTTACTCGATGAAATCATCCCCCAGGATACTGCGTTTGACGATTATAAAATTGAGCATGACTTTAAATCGATCGGCTTAAAAAAACTGACCCTGAATGCCCGAAAAATTGTGGCCAATGGCAGCAAAAAGGAAAAGATACTTTTGGCCATAGAGGCTTCATAAAAAATATTTGAAAAATCAGACTGCTGTTGAAGGAGAAAACAATGGAAGCGTATTCAACCCATTCCCTGTCCAATATCAGAGCCCGGGCAGAGAAGATCCTCCGGGAAAACCCGGAAAATCTATACAAAATACCTGCCCATGATATCCAGAAGCTCCTGCATGAGCTCTATGTCCACCAGATCGAGCTTGAACTTTCAAATGAAGAGCTGCGATCTGCCCAAAAAATATCAGAAGAAGCAAAACAAAGGTATTTTGATTTATATGACCTTGCACCGGTGGGCTATTTTACACTCACCAAAACCGGCCAGATTCTGGAAGTCAACCTTTCAGGCGCTGACTTGCTGGGCGTTGAAAGAAAAAAACTGATCAATACCTGGTTCAGGCAGTTTATTGTTCCGGAGGATAGCGATGCATTTTATCTCCATCTGAATACATGCCTGAAGACCTGTACCAAAGAGACCTGTGACCTTAAAATGAAAACAATAGATGGTATTCCGTTTTATGTTCACATGGAAAGTGTGGCGGATCTGGATGACAATGACAGGGAAGATGTCCTCAAGGTCACACTCACAAACATCGATAAGCTTAAATCGGCTGAGGCCTGCCAACAACTGACCATAGACATCCTTTTACAGATCAATCAGACGGACGAAACCGTGGACCTGGTCCGGAATATCCTTCTCCTGATTAAAACGTTTTCTGAATCGGAAGCGGTTGGCATCCGCCTGAATGATGGTGAGGATTTTCCGTATTATTTTACCAATGGGTTTTCATCTGATTTTGTCCAGGCTGAAAACCATCTTTGCGTCAAAGATGCAGATGGAAAAACAGTAAGAGATGCAGCGGGAAATCCCGTGCTTGAATGCATGTGCGGCAATGTCATTTGCGGCAGAACCGACCCGGCGCTTCCCTTTTTCACCCAGCATGGCAGCTTTTGGACCAATAGCACCACAGCGCTTTTGGCGGCTACCTCGGAAAAGGACCGGCAGGCCCGGACAAGAAATCGCTGCCATGGCGAAGGATATGAATCCGTTGCCCTGATTCCGTTACGTTCCGGAAAGAAAGTACTTGGCCTCCTTCAGTTGAATGATCGTCGCAAAGACCGGTTGTCTCTTGACCGGATTCATTTTTTGGAAGGCATCGGAAACAGTATTGGCATTGCCCTGGATCGAAAAAGGGTCATGGAAGAAAAAGGGGTGCTTGCGGAACAGCTCCGTCAGTCCCAAAAAATGGAGGCCATCGGCACCCTGGCAGGGGGTATTGCCCATGATTTCAATAACATGCTCGGTGTGGTTATCGGCAATGTTTCCTATGCGATATCCAGCCTGAATCCAAAAGAGGACATCGCTGCGATTTTAATCGATGTATTAAATGGCTCAAAGCAAGCCCAAGCCCTTACCCGGCAGCTTCTGACATTTGCCAAGGGGGGCGCGCCCATCCTGAAAGTCTCGAACATCAACCGGTTGATTCAGGATTCTGCGACGTTTGCGATCAGTGGTGCAAACGCAAAATGTGAATTCAGCCTGGCCGATGATCTTTGGACGACTGAAGTGGATGAGGGACAAATCAATCAAGTCATCAGCAACCTAGTGATCAATGCCAACCAGGCCATGCCCCAGGGCGGTATCATTACCATACGGACCGAGAATACAGAAATCGGACCTCAACGTGGCGAGCCCCTACCTTTGGGGCGATACATTAAAATCAGTGTTGAAGATCAGGGCGTAGGCATTTCAGAAAAACATATTTCTCATATTTTTGACCCTTATTTTTCGACAAAACAGGCAGGAAGAGGCTTAGGACTTGCAATCACCTATTCCATCATCAAAAGGCATGGCGGAACGATTACCGTTCATTCCAAACTCAATCAGGGAACCATTTTCCATATTTACCTGCCTGTCTCTTTGAAGGAACGCCAGAAAACCGAAGGAAAGAAATATGCGGTGCATCACGGTCATGGTAAAATCCTGATCATGGACGATCAGGAGGCTATATTAAGAATGGTGGGTAATATGCTGGCCAGTATGGGATATGAGACGGTTGGTGCCACAGATGGCACCCAGGCGATTGAATTGTATCAAGCGGCTTATCAATCTCAAACTCCCTTTGATCTGGTCATTCTCGACCTCACCGTGCCGGGAGGTATGGGCGGCGTCAAGGTCATTTCCGAATTATTGAAAATAGATGCAAGTGTTAAAGCCATTGTCTCAAGCGGCTATTCCAACGATCCCATCATGGCCGGTTATCAGGATTATGGGTTTTGTGGTGTTGTCCCAAAGCCATATACGAAGGATCAAATGGCGGAACTATTAAACAAGGTTCTGTCTGTGGGCAACGAACAACACAGATATTGAAGTTCGGCAGGCGAAGTACTTGAATAATTGCGTTCAAAATCCAGCAGAGATATTCTATTCTCTGACAGGATAAATACAGAAACTAGGGTGACACGCGGCTTCATTTTAATTTTTTTTGACAGGACCTGTTGACAATGGTCTTCTCGGAAGGCCCAGTGACGGAGGTATTATGAAAGGTATTGTTTTTTCTGAATTTCTCGATATGGTCGATGGGAAGTTTTCCATCGAGATGAGTGAACGCCTTGTCAGTGAGGTAAAACCACCTTCCGGCGGCGCATATACAACAGTGGGCACTTACGATGCCCAAGAAATTGTGGATTTGGTGTCAAAGCTATCCTCTATTACCGACATCTCCGTTCCTGATCTATCAGGAGGTCGAACGCCTTTCCCGCATTGATCCACTTACAGAAATAAGCAACCGTCGCAGTTTCATTACCGATGCGCTTCGCCTTATACAGTTGGCAATCCGTCATCAAAAAAAACTGTCCTGCGCCATGCTGGATATTGATTTTTTCAAACAGGTTAACGACACCTATGGCCTTTATAAGGCTAAAGAAAACGGACGAAACCGTATTGTTCTCTGGAAAGATTGAGAGTGAAGTTGGGGGAAGGGGAAAAGGATAGGTTTGCGATAAAACTGCCTGTTTCAAGAGTACCCTGTCTGCACCGCCTTTAAAATAGAGATTCCCACCCAGATAGCTGCATCAATACACGTTAATCAATCTGGGCGGGATTGCTATCATGGCATCCCACTTATACCTGCCAACCTGAATCTGCGGCATCCTTTCAAAAAAAAACGCTCATTTGTCTGTTATGGGGCTTTCGTCGCACTCATGGCCGCTTCAACACCTTTGCTGAAATCGGTCGGGACCGTCATCATTCGTGCGGCAAGCTCCCGGTCCAGCATCAATAACGCATGGGGATCGTTATTGATGAGTTTGAGTTGAAGAATGATATCATTGTCATTCTCCTCTTCTTCCACCTGTTCGTTGACATACCACTGCAGGAAGATTTGCGAGGCATGATCCTTATGCTTTATGGCCAGTTCCATCAGATCGTTGATCGATCGGGTGATAAACTGTTCGTGCGAAAGGGTCTGGGTGAACATGTCCATGGGGGATTTGAACTCCACCGGTGGTTCCTTAAGGGCCTTCAACCTTACCTGAGCGCCCTGGCGCTGAATGTACTCATAGAATTTCATGGCATGCACCATTTCCTCGTGATACTGGACCATGAACCAGTTGGCAAACCCTTTGAGGCCGATGGAACTGCTGTAGGCTGACATGGACATGTAGAGAAAGGCCGAATACATCTCCCGGTTGATCTGTTCATTGATTGCGTTAACGATTTCATCTTTCAGCATAATAACCTCCATTTTTAGTGTTATAAGTTGTGTTTTGACTTCATATTCATATTACATGGGGCACTACCAAGACAGGCACGGGCGCCTGTCGAAGGACCAGTTCCGTTGTTTTTCCCATCACTGTGTCTGCCAGGAATGGTTTGTGATTGGCACCCAGAATAATGAGATTGACATCCAAAGGCCAATGCCAGAGGCGAGTTTTCCGATGGAATCTTTTGAGTGCACTAATTCCCGGAGTCCCAGCAAAAGCGTTGCTGCCAGAAGGGGAATGAGATAATAACTGCCGCGATAGGCCAGAAGAACGCCAATCATTTCCGTGGACGGTATGAACGGCGACATGAGCAGCAGCATCGCTGTTTCAAACACGCCGACACCTCCTGGAATCTGGCTGGCAATCCCTGCAATCTGGGCCAGGAGGAAAAGACCGAGAAATCCGGTCCAGGAAACCGGGGCTGTGTCTGGAAGCAAGACATACAGTATGCTGCCGGCAAGAGCCCAGTCCAGAATGGCGATTCCCAAAAGCATTCCCTGCAGGTTGACGGTTGGTCGCGAAAAATCCCAGTCACCTATCTTGAAACTTGTTTTGCCGATACGATTGAAAACGATGTCGGCTATGATAATGCCGATGCCGATCGCGCCAACCAGCCGCAGGGGATGATTTACATATCGGACGCCTGCCGTATCATAAGCAGTCATGTTGAGATAATTCAGCATTGTCAATAGCAGGGCTGCCGCTACCTGCCCCATTGGAATTTGTCTGATGCCCGCAAGGATGCCGGCCAAATGATAACTGGCCAGTTCCCGGCTAAGTATCCAGACAGCCAGGATGAACAGCGCAAGCCCGATAAACGGAATGATTCTTGACATGATTTTGGTGTGTATCATATACCGCGATTACCTAAGAATTTATTGTTCGGGTGGTTTCAGAACGTTTTAGGTTGTTAAAGAATGCGATTATAAACCAGATATTTAATCAATGGGCCACCAAAAATCAACACATATTTATTCAATCCATACGACAAGGAACGTATCGCGCTCAATTGGACAGATTGGCTTTGTGCTGTGAAACAGCCTGTGGGCTATTTGAGAATTAAAGACCAAGTGATTGCGCCGTATAGAGGGCGCTGCCAACCTGATGAGGATGTCCTGTTATTTTCCAGTGATGGGCGCTATGCGGCTGGTGGTCAATCAGATAGAACGAACCGGGTTTGTATTTATCAAAAAGATAAGGGTATACGATGAAACGTTCCGTTTTTGCAAGTTTGAGAGCCATGGCTACAGATGAACAGGCAAGCGCGCCGGTACCGCAGGATAGGGTTTCTTTGTTGATCGCTCTTTCAAAACACCTGTATCGGATAATGGATTGTGATGTATTGGGCGTGTTGACAATCTGTGCAAAAGTGAGATTCAGGCCTTTGGGGAAGAGATGTTTATAATCCTGATGATGAGGGAAAGTCCATTGCCGATCTGTCGATCCTGCCGGAACATGAAAAAGATCTGATTCTAAACCGGTTTACCCGCGTGTCGACCCCATACCCCAAAGAAAAAAACCTGGTCCAACTGGTGTGGGCTCAGGCGGAAAAAGCCCCGGATAATCCTGCGGTCATCACCGGGGACTCACGCGTTACCTACCGGGAATTGACCGAGCGGGCAGGATGTCTTTCTTATGCTCTTAAAGAAGAATTTCATGCCCGGCAAGGTGAGTATATCGTCGTGTTGATGGCCGACAGCGAAGCTCTTGTCCAGGCGATTATAGGCATTCTGGGAGCCGGATGCATATACGTCCCCCTTGATCTCTCTTTTCCTGAAAAAAGGGTCCGGCATGTGCTGGATGACACCCAATGTCGTATCATGGTTACAGATACAGGTAATAAATCCGTTTTGGAAGACCAATATCCTGAGGTATCGGTTGTGGATGCCATGGATGTGAACGGCCGATCCGGGTTCAAAGGAGACGATTTGCCTGGTTTGAAACTTTCCGGTGGCGACATCGCCTATGTGATGTATACATCCGGCACCACCGGCAGACCCAAGGGAAGTCTTATCCGCCATCAGTCAATCTCAAGACTGGTTGTGAACACGAATTTTATTACCTTTCAGCCATCGGACAGCATATTGAAGACAGGAACCGTGGCCTTTGACGCCTCCACCTTTGAAATTTGGGGAGCCCTTTTAAATGGCGCGTCCTATTGTCTTCCGGAAGAAAAAACAATCCTCGATATCATTGCATTGAAAAAATGTATTCGAAAATGGGAGATCACCATCTCCTTTTTCACCACCAGCCTTTTCAATACACTGGTTGACCTGGATGATGATCTGGACAGTGGGTTGTTCAGCGGCCTCAGGTATGTGGTGACCGGCGGGGAGAAAATATCACAGACCCATGCCAAACGATTTAAGGTGCGTTACCCGGATATTGCCTGTAAAAACCCGGTCCCAGGAAATAACCGGAGAAATCTGGTCCCAGCTTTTAAATGTGGATCATGTTGATATTGACGATGATTTTTTTAGCCTTGGCGGCCATTCTCTCAAGGCAACCCAGGCAGTATCCCGTGTGAACGAGACGTTCGGCATCCATTTTTCGGTGAAAACACTATTTGAGTATTCGGATCTGTTCTCTTTTTGCAGTCAGATTGACCAGGCCCTTAAGATGAAAGGCTGGCTGGATATCCGTGCGCTTGAAAAAGCCATTAATGAAATCGTGCGGCGTCATGAACCGTTGAGAACCTTTTTTATCAAGAAGGACAGAGCCCCGGTACAGAAAATCGCCCCCATGGCCCATATTCCGCTGAACGTTACCAATCTTGAAAAAAAGACTGATGAAGAAACACAGGAAGCACTTGCCATGGCGCTTGCAAAAGACGCAGGAGAGATTTCTCCCTTACAAAATCGCCCTTGATCAGGGTGCATCTTTACCGGCTCGGGGATGCTACCCATCTTTTTTCCTGCGTGATTCATCATATTGTTGCAGACGGATGGTCGATTGGTGTTTTCGCAATGGAGCTGGGACGTTTGTACAACGCGTTTTCTTCAGGTCAAAAGAGTCCCTTGCCGGAGATAGCGATTCAATATAAGGATTTTGCCCACTGGCAGCGCGCCTATCTCTCAGGGGATGTCTTTGAAAAACAAAAAAATTACTGGCTTGAACGGTTAAAAAATTTTGAGACGCTGACGCTTCCCAAAGACAGGCCCCGGCCGGAAATCCCCACCTTTAAAGGGGGAAATGTTGGTATTGAGATCGATCCTGAATTGACGCGGTTGCTTTATAAGGCCAGGGAAAAAACAAATTGCTCCTTATTTATGCTTCTGATGAGTGCGTTTGCAGCCCTTCTGTCAAGGTATTCGGGACAGGATGATGTGGTGACCGGGACGGCTATTGCCAACCGTAACCGGAAAGATATTGAACCGCTTATCGGTTTTTTTGTCAATACCCTTATCCTCCGGTTTGATTTTTCAAAGGAAGTGACGGTTAAAGCGTTCATCGCCCAGGCAAGAGAGATAATTCTCGATGCCTACGCCAACCAGGATTTTCCTTTTGAAAAACTGGTGGAAGTGCTGGTGCCGGAGAGAGAACTTGGCGGTTACCCCATATCCCAGGTGAACCTGACATTTCAGAACATGCCGCTATCGATGCCGGAGATGAAGGCGTTGACCATAGAAGGCGTGAATCCGCAGGATCATACGGTCCGGTTTGATCTTGAGATTGATTTCTGGGAACAGGAAGATCGCATCCTGGGTCATTTCAGATACGCATCGGAACTGTTCAACCGGTCAACCATTGAAAGGATGGCCAGTCATTTTAAAGTACTTCTTTTCTCCATGCTTGAAAATCCGGATGCCCGCGTATCTGATCTGGCCATGCTGACCGAATCTGAAATAACATCACTCCATGCTTTGAGCGGCAATACTACTCCTGTAATCACAGAAAAAAAGTTGCTTCCCGAGTTATTCCGAAAACAGGCTCAACTGCATCCGAAAGCCATCGCCCTCATATGCGAAGACAGACAGATGACCTATGAAGAACTGGAGACCTATTCTAACCAGGTGGCTGCCTGTTTAACATCAAAAGGCGCAGGTCCCGGTAACCTGATCGGGTTGTGCATGAACCGCTCAATTGAAACCATGGCCTCATTAATCGGCATTTTTAAATCCGGGTCTGTTTATGTGCCTATCGATCCTGACTATCCTCAGGAACGGATTTCATATATCATAAAAGACGCCGGGCTCCGTACCATACTGACCCAGGATGCATGGGTCGCTGCCGGACTTTTTGAAGGCCATGACCTTGATATGATCTGCCGGGAACAGGTTGTGGGAAAAATCACGGATATGGATTTTTCTTCTGTTTCTCAGGAGAAAGGAGACGCTAACGACCCGGCCTATGTGATCTATACATCAGGCTCTACGGGAAATCCAAAAGGGATTCTGGTTTCAAAACAAAGCCTTTCACAGCATTGCCTGAATGCCGCAGGTTTTTACAGGATTACAGAAAAAGACAGGGTGCTTGAGTTTGCCTCCCTGAGTTTCGATCCTTCCCTGGAGCAGGTTTTTGTGACGCTCATCAAGGGGGCGTCCCCTTGATGGCAGGCGGGCCTATGTCCTTGACAGGCATCATCATTTACTGCCCCATGGCATTCCCGGCGAATTGATTTTAGGGGGGGACGGCGTGGCACTGGGCTACCTGAACCGGCCGGAACTGACAAGGACAAAATTTATTCAAAGCCCGTTTCCGGAAAAAGCCGCAGGCACGATGTACAAGACCGGGGATCTCGTCCGATGGTTTGATGACGGGACGATCGCATTTTTAGGAAGAACCGACAATCAGGTAAAAGTCAGGGGATTCCGTATTGAACCTGAGGAAATAGAATACTGCCTTGCCGGTCACCCGTTTGTCAAACAGGCGGTTGTTGCCGTAAAAAAGGATTCAACCGGACAGAATCAACTGGTTGGCTATATTGTTCCGGATCTGGAGGCAGCAACAGACAGAAACGAAAAAAAGGACTGTGAAACGTCCCTGCTGGACTGGCATCGCGCCATTCACAACCATTATACGGACATGGATGTGGCAGAGCTGACTTTTAATATCAGCGGCTGGAACTCCAGTTATACGGGGCAGCCTATTCCTTCATCTGACATGCGCCAGTGGGCGGAAAGAACGGCAGAACAGATTATCGCCCTAAAGCCTGTGCATGTGCTTGAAATTGGGTGTGGCACGGGACTCATCCTGTCAAGAGTCGCCCCTGTATGCAAAAGCTATGTGGGGATTGATTTTTCAACGGCGGCCCTGGACTTCACCCGGCAGATGATCAACAAAACGAAAAATCTAAGTCATGTGCGTGTTCAGGAACAGGAGGCCAGGGATTTCCGCGGTTTTGAGAAGGAAACCGTTGACACGATTATTATCAATTCCGTCATTCAGTATTTTCCGGATGCCGCCTATATTCTTGAGGTGATAAAAAACGCCTTGATCGTTCTTAAACCCGGCGGAAAGATTTTTATTGGCGATGTCAGGAATTTAAAACTGCAAAAGGAATTCTATGTTTCGGTTGAACGGTTTAAACGCGGGCCATCCGCTGATGTTAAAGATATTATCGCCGGAGTGAATCATGCAAAGGCAAACGAAGAAGAACTTTTTGTCGACCCGGATTTCTTTTATGACTTACGGGCGAAATTTCCTGAAACCGGGCATATCGCCGTCAGACCCAAGCCAGGCCAGTATCGCAATGAAATGAGTCTCTACCGCTATGATGTGGTCATCTATAAGCAGGCGGTTTTGCCCGGTGTCACGGTCAATAAAGGACCGGTTGAAACCATACACGAACTGGTTCGAATGATCCGTGAGCATCCGGGTATCCCGATCAAAATTGAATCGATCGCCAATGCCAGAAATCAAAAGGATCAATGGATGATGCAGCAATTGGAAAACCATATGGCCGGCGACAAGGCCGAATCGTTTTTAAACGATCCGGATATATTCATACCCGCAGGCATTGAACCTGAAGATATCATCAAGGTTTGCCGTTCCTTGTCGGTAACACCTGAATTCTTCATTTCCGGGAAATACCATTTTGACCTGATCGTTCAGCCTGAAAATGCACCGCTTGTGTTAACCGAAAAACGGTCAGATGACAGTATTGACCGTCCTGATAAAAAGGCTTCCCCGTTTACCAATCAGCCGGCCTTGGGTATTTTTATGAAAAAACTGGTTCCCGGTGTCAGGGCGTATCTTAGAAATCATCTGCCCGGCCACATGGTGCCATCATTCCTCCTCGTGCTGGAATCGCTTCCTTTACTGCCCGGCGGCAAGATCGACAGAAAAGCATTGCCAGACCCCTTGTCCATGAATATGAGAATACAGGGAGGGAATATGTAGCGCCTGTCTCCCCCATTGAAAAGCAATTGGTCAATATCTGGCAGGATCTCCTTGGTGTTTCGAAAATAGGCGTTCATGATGATTTTTTTCTTTTAGGCGGGCAGTCATTGCTTGCCGTCAGCCTGATATCAAAAATAAACACGGAGATGAACAAGGATCTCCCGCTCTCTGTTTTATTTCAAAAATCAACCATCCATGACCTGGCCGAATTGATTGAAAAGGAACAACGCCCCTGGTCACCGCTGACTGCTGTCAGAGAAAACGGCACACAAACGCCTTTGTTTTGTTTTTTCCCTGCAGGAGGAAATATCTACGCCTATTCGGATTTGGCAAATGCCCTTGACACGGATATACCGTTTTATGTGCTGCAGGCTGTGGGCCTTGAAAAAGGACAGACCCCGATAAACAGTGTTGAGAAGATGGCGGAATACTATATTGAATGGATCAAATCGGTTCAGCCTGAAGGGCCATTTCGATTATCCGGCTGGTCATTTGGCGGTCTTGTGGCGTTTGAAGCAGCCCGGCAGCTTAAATCACAGGGGTACAAAATTGATTTTTTGGCCCTGTTTGACAGCTCGGCTAAAAATTCACAGGAGATATTGAATTTGGATATGGAGAATAACGCCGCCTTTATGGCAGGGCTGTTCGCTGAATTTATAACCATTTTACCGGAAGAATTGCAGGGCATGTCCGCAGAGGGTCAGATCCGGTTTGTCCTTGAAAAAGCGGTGAAACAGGGCTTTGTTTCTTCAGACCTGGATGTGGCGCAGGCCACCCGCCTTTTAAATGTATATAAAAACAATGGCATGTCCGCTATCAATTACCGGGCCGGCGCATATGACGGAGAGATTCTGTTGTTCAAGCCTGAAGAGGAATCCTTGTCGGCATTTCAATATACGGAACAAGATTCCCAGGGGTGGGAAGAAGTCACGTCCGACCTTAAAATTTACAAAGTCCCAGGCAAGCATGAAACCATGCTCATGGCAGGAAATGTCAAAAAGCTGGCCGGTATCCTGAATAATACCCTTTTAAAAAACTAAGCAGTGCCTGAATGTTGAAGGGGCCGGGGGAGAAAAACCTCTGGCTACCCGATTCGGCCCCCTGTCGCTTGTCATATTATGCCGCATGCAACAGGAACTCAACTTTCACGGCTTCGTATGGAAAGACGATGCGTCCGTTTTCTGAGCGATCAAGTATGCCAGCGTTTAGTAGTGCTGTAACATCACCGTGAACGGCCTTTACATCACGCCCAACACGTCGTGCTGTTTCGCGAATTGACACAGGGCCTGCTCCGCAGAGAATTTTAAGCAACTCCCAGCGTTTTGCAGTTAATACCCGCCAAAGTAATTCCGGTTTCGCAAAGCTTATGCGTGCGGATTTTTGTGATTTTCCTGTTTTCCATGCCCATGTGAACTCTGCCATTGATTCGGCAGGTGTTCGTACATCAAGAGTTAAAGTTTTCATGGTTCCACCTCTCTATATCGTTCTGGAAGTCAGCGACCAACTGCTCCGGTGTCGTGAATGCGTAGTCACTTTCTTTTCCATCAAAATGCCGATGATCATCCTTCCCAGTCTCATTGTCATAGCGCAAAACGCATTCACCACGTACGATATACGCAAGCCTGTACTTGAACCCGTGTACAGACCCACACAGTGGTTTTGGGAGCCGCCACAATACCAATTCCGCAAATATCGATTCAGAATAGACGATACGTGTGCTAATGAGTTTAACAGCTTTCATGTTGGAAAATATAACAACAAACGTATCTGTTGTCAATAACTCCAACAACAAAAAGACAGGCGGCAATCACAGGCCGAACGTTGGCGTTCAGTGGCCGCCGAGCGAGGCCGAGCGGACAAGGGGAAAGGCTGAAAGCCGCCCCTTGCGGTTCGCTGTGACAACGGGTTGCGTGCGCTTTTCTTCCAAAAATAATAGTAGGTTAAGCTGGTATTGCAAGAGGTTCTATTTTTGAAAGATCTATATAAACATCTTTGATGAATTCCCCAGGATGGGATGGCGATCCCCAAAATGTTTCTTTATCTTTTCAGTAAATGTTTTATCACCAACTGCTATCCTTTGGGTATTAAGAAAAATCCTTGTCGGCATTTCAATACACTGAAAAAGATTCTCAGGGATGGGAGGACGTCATGTCCGATCTTAAAATCCACAAAGTCCCAGGCAAGCATGAAACCATGCTCATGGCAGAAAATGTCAAAAAGCTGGCCGGTATCCTGAATAATATCCTTTAAAAAAATTAAGGCACCGGACAGGGAAGTGCTTTGAATTGTGTCAGCACCCATACAGGGTACGGGTAAATGAATCACAAATAGCCATGGCATGATCAAAAATAAAAAATGACCCAGCACTTTGCGTCGAACCCTTGATCATGAAGGTTTTACAATCATTTCATTACATTTTTTATGTAACTGTAGGGTTTATATATCCATTTGTCGATATATATAAACATTTGTATGGTAAAATAGCGTATATATAGCAACACATTGCCTTTTGTTGGCCGGATGTCATTTTTCATCAGTGGATTATCTGGACCGTGCACCAAAGGGATGATTGTGCGAGGGAAAGACACACTGCCCCCCTATTCCTTAAAGCCTTGGATAAGAAACTGGAAGGCCGAAAATACGGAACTCGATCCGGGAAGGAACAATGTCATTATTAAATTGAAAGAATACCAGTTAAATCCCGTTTCAAGTAAACTGGTTTCAAGTTTATATGGTATATAAGATTCTTCCGTGCGAAATGGGGTGAGGGGCATTGTTTCAATCGTATCTTATTTCTAAATAGACTCTCCAGTTTGACAGGTTTCGATTCCATTAAAAAACCGCCTTGACGGTTTGCCTATATGTGTGTATGCAATACTAACAACAGACAATTAATGATTCAATTTTACGATCTGTTTTGTGTTTATTATGGGAATCATATAATGATATGTTTATCAACAAAAAAAACGAATTTTTCATTCTATTAAACAAGATCGTTGATTTTTATCCGAATTTCGGCGCTATTAACTTCTTTCATTGATATTTGAGGGTCAATATGAAGGGTGTGGTTGAGGCTTATAAAATGATTTTAAACTGTTGGCGCGGAATTGTGAGGCAATATGCCTTACATACG
>Ga0180007_10000508_pt1 | contig 65092 bp, 51 predicted proteins | sample MM_PC_MetaG_FD_121122 | JGI IMG/M metagenome (GOLD analysis project Ga0180007, IMG submission 121122) | Groundwater microbial communities from the Aspo Hard Rock Laboratory (HRL) deep subsurface site, Sweden - MM_PC_MetaG | ecosystem: Environmental > Aquatic > Deep subsurface > Groundwater... | reverse complement strand
TGACTCGAATTGTCAGAAAGTTTCAGGGTTTTTCGATAGCCTTGGCGCTGATCGGGTTGCCTCTCAATCAACCAGGTCGATTCTGACCAGACTGATAGTTTTGCTGTTGGTCACAAACCGCCTGAGAGATTGCCGCGCTTGTCGATGCCACGGCGCAGCTGTCAGATTATCTCGATTCACCTGGTCGATTCTGGCCAGCTCGATAGGCTTGGCGGTTGCTCAGTTTGTCTCGATCAATTTCAGTCGGTCTGCAGGCTTGCTGACTGACTCGAAATGTCAGAAAGTTTCAGGGTTTTTCGATAGCCTTGGCGCCGATCGGGTTGCTCTCGATTCACCAGGTCGATTCTGGCCGGTCTGGTAGGCTTGCCGGTGGCTCAAAGTCCATGAGAGATTCAGAGATCTTCGATACCACGGCGCTGTTATCGATTTGCCTCAATTCACCTGGTCGATTCTGATCAGGTTGGTAGGTTAGCCGATGGCCTGATTCGTTTCGATCAATTACCGGCCCTGTGATAACCTTGCCGATTACTCAAACCGCTTGGAAGTTTCAGAGATTTTCGATACCACGGCGCTGTTGTCGATTTGCCTCAATTCACCTGGTCGATTCTGGCCAGCTTGATAGATTTGCCAATGTCAAAAGGTTAAAACTCTGTGTTAAAAGCTTTCTTAGGGCTCTGAAAAGTGTGTATCACCGGGTGGTCATACACAAAAAAACAAAAAACGCTGGACAATGACAAGAAATGACATTATATTTAATCTTGTTGATGACAAGAAATGACAAAGGCGGGAACCATGAAAACTGTAGGATATATCCGGGTAAGCACACAAGATCAGGCTGAGAGTGGCCTGAGCCTGAAACATCAAGAGGAAAAAATAAAGGCATATTGTGAGGCTATGGATTTTGAATTAATCGAAATTCGTTCTGATGCCGGTTTTTCTGGTAAATCGTTAAAACGACCAGCAATTCAAGACATTATTAAGATGATTCAGGAAAAGCAGGTTGAGGCTGTGGTTATCTTGAAGCTCGACCGCTTAACAAGATCGGTAAAAGATCTTTGCTACCTGGTTGAATTATTCGAAAAACTAGGCGTGGCCTTGGTATCTGTTCAGGACTCCATTAACACAACCACAGCAGCAGGCCGACTGGTGGTTAATGTTTTGGGCTCTGTAAGCCAATGGGAACGTGAAGCAATAGCAGAAAGAACAAAAGCTGCTTTGGGTGTTAAAAAACAGCAGGGTTTAAGAATAGGGGGAATACCTTTCGGCTTTAAGATTGCCACTGACAATAAAACTTTGCTGTCTGTTGAATCGGAACAAGAAGCACTTGGCCTCATTCGAGAGTTAAGATCTTCCGGTTTGAGTTACCGTAAAATTGCTGCAGAATTGGAGCTCAGAGGCATACCAACCAAAAAGGGCGGCAAAGTCTGGCAGGCAAAGACCATCTTAAATCTTTGTCAAATTGGCTGTTGAGCAGGGGGTAAGTCATGAATACAATGGACTATAAAGAAGCGGCTGAATATTTGCATATTACACCAGGCACGCTGAGAAATTGGGTCAGCTCTGGCAAAATTAAGCCATTGAAGCAGCCAGGCGAAAAAGGGCGCGTATTATTCAGCCAGGCAGAACTTGAGGAATGGTTAGAGCAGGCGGCTTGTCGGTCGATCAAGACTGAATCTTTCAGGTTGCAGAATGATAAGAGGTTGCGCTTTGATGTTCTGTTGTTTTCCCCAGCAGATGAGTGCGGTAGCTCAATTCTTGCGACAATTTCAGAGATTGCGCCGGATGAATCAAAACTGGAAAGCTTTGTTTCTTTGCACCCTGAAGAGTTGCAGGCAATAGGGAAAGCATTTTTTCAGGCGGCTGAAGATCGAAAGAGCGCGGTAGTTAAATGAAAGACATGGTTACAAGAGAAGAGAAGCGCTATAATACAGGTATGAAGCAGAGAGTTAAACTGCTTCTTGATAGATTGGCAGAATTGCTGAGATTCCAAAGGCCCGGCACAGCAGAAAAATTGATTGAGGCCTCAAAAAAAGAAGAACAGCAGGCGAGATCAGCGCATTAAGGCGGGTTGTTATGTTGCCCGGGTAATGTTTTCATCGATAGACATTGAGGCGGGATTTTTATAAAATGGTTTCGTTGGATTTTAAATCAGGGGCGTAGATTATGGGTAATTCGGTGAAAGAAATCGAAAACGCAGTTAAACAGCTGTCTGAAGATCAGTTACAGAGCTTCAGAGAATGGTTTGAGCGCTTTGACTCGAAAAAATGGGATGAAAAAATCAGAACTGATTCGGATTCAGGGAAGCTTAATCCATTGATCAGCAAGGCCATTGAAGAGCACAAGGCAGGCAAAACAAGGCAGTTATGAATCATTTTGCAAGTTCTTCTTTCTGGTCCGCTTATGATACTTTGCCTGCCAGAATCAGAAAAACCGCCGATAAAAATTATGAGCTTCTCAAGAAAAACCCGAAGCATGCCTCATTGAGTTTTAAGCAGATCGGGCAGCTCTGGTCGGTCAGGGTTGGCATCCGATACAGAGCTCTTGCTGTTGAGGTTGCAGATGGTTTGCTCTGGTTCTGGATTGGTAGTCATGCTGATTATGACAAGCTGATAGCTGAATTATGCTGAAATTGTTTCGGGTAACAGCAGGGTAACAGAGGATTAATCTAGCCCTGAGACAATGATTTAATCGGGGTGTTAAATTCCGTCATACCCCAATGAAAAACTGTATAACACAGTATAACAAGCCTGCAGCGATGCAGGTTTTTTTATTGCCCGAAAAGTGGCGATATTTTACCAGTTGCAGTTCTGGTTGTTGATGGTTTACTTTGGGTTTGGATAGGTAGCCATGCCGATATTGCTGCAAAGATAGATGAGATTGAGAATAAGCTATCAGGACATGATGATTAGTCCAGGCTATTTCACGAACTGATTTTACCTTTGCTGCAGGCACCTTTGCCGGGGGAAAAGAGAGATCGGTTTTGAGCCCGGCAAGAAAGAAGAAGAAAGCTGAATGGTGACAATGATTGCGTGTCATGACCAGCTGATTTATACTATTAAAACAAAAAGATTGCGAGGTTCTTTATGAGGCCAGATGGCATTAAATTTCCGGTTTTTGGTTTGTTCTGTATGGCTCTTGGTGGCTTTCTTCTGCATTATCGCATTCACCCGCCTTCCAGGGATTCATTTAACCTGATTGTTTTTTTCTTTTCGCTTTTTAATGCTCTTATTCTGCCGTTCATGTTTTTGAAGCGCAAAGCTGTTCCATGGGCTTATATAATCAACGCAACCAGCGTTGTTGTCGGAGTTGTCACCATGACCTGGTTTTCGATTGCCAACTGGAAAGACCCGATAACACTGTATAATCTGATGTTTCAGTCAACTCTGCCAGACAGCCTGATTCTTCTCGGAAAGTTACCGCTGGCACACGTAATTCTGCTGGCCTGGAGAAATTTTGAGGAAAAAAATGCAGGTAATTTGTCTTGAGACTCGCTGAGCTAGGCCTGTATAGGAAATTACAAATTGATCAAAATGTTAAAGCTCTGCGCAAAATAAAAGTAACAGTAATCCCAGGAGGTTCAATAACCGTGATTATCAAAGTGTGCCGTGCTCTTGTAATTTTTCTACTCATTTTCAACATCGCAAACTGTGCAATAGCAAAAGATACGTGTGCGGATGCCAGACTGCAATACGATTTGCTGATCAGGCCAGTCTCAATGTTCCGGTCATCTTTTGCGGTAAAGGGAAAGGTCGAAATTCCAGCAGAAATGAATTCAGTCAATTTTGCCAGAATTCCCTGGCAGAAATTTGTCTATTCAATCGCTGGAGAAGCTGCCATTCCAGATGAGAGCGGGAAGATAACAAGACCCGCTGCTCTCTCGGAAGATGATTCATGGCAAATCGATTTTGAGGGCATTTCGAGTTTAAAAGCGCCAAAAAGTCAGGCAGATAATGGAGAAATATATTGCCTGAACAATTGTCCGCCAAACCCAGAAATTCTTTGTGACAAGGCTGCCTTATATCGCGTAAAATTCGATCTACCACAGGGTTATAAGGCTATTACTTTCGATTCTGATGTTCCTTCTTCACTCGGCCTGCAATTTCAAATTGCTCGCTTTCAGGAACCTGTAGTAAGAAAAACCAGTAACTTTACTTTTGAATACGTTTTTCCAGAAGGTTTTAGCGCTGATGAGAGCTATTTAAAATTTCTAGAAAACACTATGGAGAGCTGGTATAAGCGATTTGGTGATCCTGGATTTAATCATGTAAAAATAGGGGTCATTCGAAGAGGTGAAGCCAAAGGAGAGATTAACGGGAGTCCATGTGGAAACCTTATACTTCTATCAAGGTCTGCTTTGGGTGGCGCTGCTGATTTAAGCGGTCTGGCAGGGTTGGGAATTGTGGCGGAGGATGTCGACCAGTTCAGAAAACTGGTTATCGCTCACGAGCTTTCCCATTTCTGGTTTGGCTGCAAATACCTCGGCGCAGATGGCTGGATGGTGGAAGGAATACCTCAGTATCTAGGGATATACTCCGTTCTAATGGAAAGTGCAGCCGCAGTTAAGCCGCTGTTAAAATTTACCGAATATCTTGATCGGATGATTCCTCTAGATTCGATTCCCAACAATCCATTCAGCGATGACAAAACCCTCTACATAAAAGCCTATTATCAAGGCTCACTTGCCTTGTATCGCATCGGCGAAAGCGTTGGACATGAAAACCTGTTGGAGTTTATTGCTACTGTGTTTGAAGGGAACAGCAACCCTGATTTTTCATATTTTGACCAGCAATTCAAAAGAGTTTTCCCAGATAAGCATGATGACTGGGTGAAAGCTTGGAGAATAAAGGAATAATCAGTGAGGCAACCAGAAAAACTGTTGCCCTCAACGAGATAAGAATCTACTTTGAAGAGGAAAAATATTCAACATGGATGATATGAGAGCGTTTATTGGTGCCCATTCTGAGCATGGAGAAAAATCATGAACCAGACTGCGTTAATCCGGGGTAAAAGCTACACTGCGCAAAAAATCATTTTATGGCTACTTTTATTAGGGCTGTTACTGTTTTTAACGCGAATTGGCGCCAGGCATTATTTCAGAGATGAGGCTGTTAAGACTGGCACTTTTCCGGTGATGGTAGGGCGTGTGTTTGCTCTGTGGGCAATTGCTCTGCTGCTTTTACAGCCAGTTCTGGCAGCTCGCCTCCGGTTTCTCGACAGGGTTTTTGGCCTCGATCGGCTACTCAAATTTCATCGCTTTTCTGGGATCGCCTGTCTGATCCTTACGTCTTCTCATCCAATGTTGATGTATGTTTCCGGTCTGAAAAAACTTGGGCCGCTGAGCTCAGAGCAGTGGCCGGAAGCGCTTGGCGGAATCTGCATCGTTGGTTTGTGGCTGGCGGTTGTTTCTTCAGTCTGGCGCAAGTTTCTCGCTCTCAGTTATGAAGAATGGATAAGACTGCATAAATTTATGGCACCAGTGGTGATACTGGCTCTTTCGCACATGTTCATCATCGAATCGGCGATGCGTAAGGGCTGGTTGCTCGGATTCTGGATTGTTTTGCTTGTTCTCTGGGCCAGTATTGTAATTGCCGCGAAAGTTGTTTTTCCCGCTCAGCGTGCCGCAAGTGAGGCATTTGTTGTTTCTTCCGTTTCTGCAGAGGCAGACAAAATCTGGCAGATAAGCCTCAAGCCAGCTGCAGATATTGAAAGATTCAGTTTTCTGCCGGGCCAATTCGCTTTTATCAGTGTAGAGAGTTCGGAAATTCCGCATGAAGAACACCCGTTTACCATTGCCTCTGCACCAGCAGACTCAGCGTCTCTACAGTTTTTGATTAAAGCCAGTGGCGACTGGACAAAGAAACTGAGTGCGGTCAGAACGGGTGATAAAGTCAGGGTTTCCGGGCCGTTCGGTGTATTCTCTTCATACCGACACCAGGCAAGCAGCCTGATAATGATAGCCGGTGGCATTGGCATAACCCCGATGCTTAGCACCCTGCGCCAGCTCAGTCATGAAAAGTCGGATCTGCCGGTAAAGCTTATATGGTCATACCGAACCAGCGCGGAGGCACCCTGTCTTGCAGAAATTGAAAGTTTGCGCCAGGCGCTTCCCAACCTTGAAATTGAAAAAATTGTCAGCAGAGAGTCGTCTGCCGGGAAGGATGCTCTAACACGACTTGATAAGCCTGCGCTGGCCAAGTTGATGCCAGAATTCAAGGCTGGCGCACTGGTCATGTTGTGCGGCCCGACGGCGATGATGTCTGATGTGCGAGTTGCTCTCCAGGCGCTTGGTTACCCGTCGTCGGCAATGCTTTGCGAGGAGTTTTCCCTTTAGTCTGGCAGAAATTTTGTGAACAATACAGCAAAAAGCCTGCAAAGATGCAGGCTTTTTGTTATCTGAAATATTGTGGTGCGTCTTGAATTACCGCACCGGATTCTGCCTTAACCGTTAATCAGTCAAGGTTGCGAGGGCGCGACCATCTGACGAAACAGCCGAGAGTTTCATTTATGGCGTCTGTATCAAAATACTCAGGATCAAATTTTTTGGCGGTTGGCTGAAACCCTGTCGACCAGGCCACCATTGAGGCGTGTTGCTTATTCTTCGGACTTTTGATGGCTTTGCAGAACTCTGCGTAGCCTGGGGGGCCGCCGACGTCTTCAAGTGGGCAGGCTCTTGCACCAGCGAGGCAGCTGATCGCGCAGTCGTCTTCGCGCAGCTTGTAATCAGAGCTTTCGAGGGTCAGGCGATGAGCCCATGATTCGCCAAAATCGTAAACATAGAGACAGCTGTCGCCCTCCTTCTTAAAATGCTTGTTCAGACGTTCTGAAGCCTCAAGAAAGGTTGCCTTGCCGTCGAATTCTTCATTGATGGTCTCAACATAGCGGTGCTTGGTAAAGTTAAACTCGTGTAGATGAGAATCTTTCCAACCCATGATGATCTGAATCACATCATGCAGGCGATCAAGTGAAATCTCAGCTGGCACCACAAATTGTCGCCAGATCACTGGCTCAATTTCCATCATTTCAATTCTAAGAGCATAATATTTCTGCTTCATCAGACCCGCCTTTCTGTTTATGAGCGATAAAAGATATCTGCGTTGTTACATACCAAGCTATTATACACCACCAACTCTTTGTTACAAGCATAGTTTGCATCTTGTTATTATTCGATGCATTTTTTGCAGCGTTTTTCTGCACGGCAATCGTTGCCTTTGCCATAGGCACCGCGGTATTGATATTGACTGTGTCGTGGCACTGCAGTATAATTGGCGCGCCTGCACAAGCAGCTTGCCATTTAAAATAGTAGAGGTTTATTTCAATGAGTCTGTCAATCAGCCAGGTTTTGACGTTATCACCTTCAGACGAGATTGTTACGGTTAATGGATGGGTAAGAACCAAACGATCAAGCAAAAACGTAGCTTTTGTGGCGATGAATGACGGCTCAACCATTCGCAACCTGCAACTGGTTGTAGATATTGATAAAGGCTATGAAGGCATAACTGAAGAGGTTATGGCTCAGGTTACCACTGGTGCTTCCGTGATTGCATCCGGCAAACTCGTTGCATCTCAGGGTAGTGGCCAGGCGGTTGAACTTCTCTGTGAAAGCATAACCGTGCCGGGAATTGCTGATCCCGATGAATACCCGTTGCAGCCTAAAAAGCACTCGCTCGAATTTTTGCGGGAAATTGGCCATCTGAGATTCAGAACTAACGTTTTTGGTGCGATTTTCAGAGTGCGGCATGCGATGACGTTTGCAATACATAAATTCTTTAATGATCGCGGCTTTTTCAATATTCATTCGCCGATCATTACTGGCTCAGATGCAGAAGGCGCTGGCGAAATGTTTCGGGTAACCACACTTCCTGAGAAAAATCCGCCGCTTCTTGATGACGGTACAGTTGATTTCTCAAAAGATTTTTTTGGCAAGGCGACCAATCTTACTGTTTCCGGTCAGCTTGAAGCTGAACTGGCTGCAATGGCGCTTGGCAAGGTTTATACATTCGGGCCGACCTTCAGAGCCGAAAACTCAAATACTTCACGGCACCTTTCTGAATTCTGGATGATTGAGCCAGAAGTTGCATTTGCTGATCTGACCGACAACATGAATCTTGCCGAAGAATTCTTAAAGTATCTTATCGCTTATGCCCTCGAAAACTGCGTTGACGACCTGGATTTCCTCAGTAAACGCAATGCCGAGGAGAACAAGTTGAAGCCCCAGGCCGAGCGCGAAGACATGACTCTTGTCGAGAAACTTGAATTCGTTTCCAACAACAGCTTTGAGCGCGTAACCTACACTGAAGCCGTCGAGATTCTTAAAAACTGCACTCCGAACAAGAAAAAGAAGTTTCAGTACCCGGTCGAAAACTGGGGAATCGATCTGCAGTCCGAACACGAACGCTATCTTGTCGAAAAGCACTTTAAAAAGCCTGTCATCGTAACTGACTATCCTAAAGAAATAAAATCCTTCTACATGCGCGTCAACCCTGATGGCAAGACTGTTGCCGCCATGGATATACTGGTGCCTGGCGCCGGTGAAATAATTGGCGGTTCTCAGCGCGAGGAACGCCTTGAAATCTTGCAAAAACGTGCCGAAGAATTCAAAATTCCTCCTGAGAGCATCTGGTGGTATCTTGATATTCGAAAATACGGTTCGGTTGTTCACAGTGGCTTTGGACTAGGTTTTGAACGGCTGCTCATGTTTGTAACCGGTATGAATAACGTCAGAGACGTTATACCATTTCCCAGAGCTCCAAAATCAGCCGAATTCTAGAGTACACTCATACTGTCGCGGCGGGACGTAATTCCTGGCGCTTTTGTTGGAATACACAAGCAAACTCCTTTGTCGTTGACAGAGGAGTTTGTTTTTTACAGTATAAAATACTCCGCAATATATACCGCTCCGGCGGCGCCAAGCGCAGTGGTTAGAAGCCCTTTATTCCAATATGCTAAAATGATTGCGGCGATAAGCCCAGCCGATGCGGAAATCATGCTCCGTGTTGAATACAGAATTGCCGGGAAGGTCATTGCCCCGAGAACTGCGTAGGGAATATAGTACATAAATGCCTTGACCCATTTAGAGGTGAGCTCATGTTTGAAGAATACGATTGGTAGCATTCTGACAAGGTATGTAACCAACGCCGTTACCAGGACAACACCTGTTAAATAGCTCATGCATTCTTTTCCTTGATCTGGACCATAGTTGCAGCCAACGCTGCTGTTACCAGCGTCACGATAATAACTGCCCAGCCGGATGAAAGTTGCGACAAATACGGCGCGTATCTAAACACGCAACTCAGGAACATCGCGATAATCAGGGTGATTAAGACTGCTTTTTCTTCCTTGGCGGCAGGCATTACGATTGCGATAAACATTCCGTAGAGAGTAATTCCCATGGCTGCGGCGATTGCTTTGGGAAGGAGTGAGTTTATTGTCGCACCCAAAGTTGTTCCCATTGCCCAGCCTATGTAGGGCGTGACAATCAGTCCTGACATGTAACGAAAGTTAACTTTTTCGCTACGAGTTGAGGCAAGTGTGAAAATCTCGTCAGTGATACCGAAAGCGATTATCATTCTTTTAAAGAATGGCATTTTTTCAATTTTTTGCGACAGAACAAGACTCATAAGCGCATAGCGAATATTTATGACAAGGGTTGCCACTCCAATTTCTGCATAAGATGCAAAAGTTCCAGCAAGATTTACTGCGGCAAACTGACCTGCTGAAGTCATATTTGTCATGGATAGAGCGATTGCGATGGATATCGGAATGTTCTGAGCTACAGCCAGCATTCCGAAAGACATGGAAACGACAATATAACCCAGGCAGATCGGTATGCCGTCACATAAACCCGAAAAAAACGTAAGTTTCATTTGATGTTTCTTTGCTTTGACTAAAATTGCAATGGCTGGTTGTTCGTTTACACGTTCTAGCAGATCAGTAAAACTGTGTCAATCTATAGCTTGATCAGCAACAATGTCAAAGTTCAGCAATTGATTGTTAGCGGTGCCGAGATTTCTGCGCGTGCCGGTTATGATGCTTTTGGCCTGCCCGGTGTGTTGCAGCAGATCGGTCATTATGCCAAAGATGATGATAGCGTGGCATTGCTGTTCAAAACCCATCCGCACCCAGATATAAGACTGGAGAAACTGGATGCGAAGATAGGCAGTCGTTTCGACAACATTAAAGGGCTCACGTTGGCGAACCGACTGTATCGGTTGAAACCTGCGAAACAATCCAGGTAATCAGCCTTAACAGTATTTGTATTTTAACTTCTTATGCTGAGGCTTTTACATCCTGTTCGTCGAGCTTTGCAAAGCGCTTTTCAAGCAGGCCAAAGATAACCGGAACAACATACAGGGTCAGCAGTGTCGAAGAAATCAGTCCGCCGTTGACGACCAACGCCAGCGGTTGCTGAATATCTGCTCCTGCGCCAGTTGACAGCAGCATCGGCACATGGCCAATAAATGAGGTCAGGGTTGTCATCATGATTGCACGATAACGCAGCCCGCATGCCTGTCTTATCGCTACCGGCAAGGTTTTCCCTTCGTCTATCAGCTGACGCATGAATGAAATCAGCAAAACTCCGTTCTGAACGGCTACGCCTAATAGCACGATAAAAGCTACTGCCGCTGAAACTGAGAACGTCATGTTCCATGACCAGAGCGCAATGATTCCACCGACCAGAGCAAATGGCAAAATCGCGATGACCAGCAGGGCATCACGCAATTTGCCCAGAGCCATAACCAGCAGAACAAGAATAAATAGCAATACCACCGGCACTACCAGTCCTAGCCGCTTCATTGCTCTCTGCTGGTTTTCAAACTGGCCGCCGAGGCTCAGAAAGTAGCCGGTTGGCAGCTTGGCTTCAAGTGGTTCAAGGCGTTTCTGAAGATCAGTTATAAAGCCGCCAAGGTCACGATTGCGCACGTTTGTTTCAACTACCAGGCTTCTAAGCCCATTCTCACGCTTTACCTCAATTGGAATTTCTACCGATTTGATGGTAGCAATCTGTTGTAAAGGAATCAGGCTATTGCCCGGTGTGCGGATGCGCAGATTCATGATGTCCTGCTGATTTTTGCGAATCCCTTCAGGGTAGCGAACTTGCAGATCAAAGCGGCGTTGGCCCTCTATTATTGTGGTAGCTATCTTGCCGCCTACTGCGGTTTCGATCAGTTCATTTACATCGCCGGCATTAAGGCCGTATCTGGCGGCCGCCGCCCGGTCAATCTGAATATCAAGCTGCTGCATGCCAGATAGCTGTGCTGATTTTGTATCATTGGCGCCAGGGGTTGCGGCCATGATTTCAGCAGCTTCAGCAGCATATTTTGCCAGCAGATCCAGGTCATCGCCAAATATTTTGACGGCAACATCGCTTTTGATTCCCGAAATTAGCTCATTTACCCGCAGTGCGATCGGCTGCGAAAAGGAGTGCCGCAAACCGGGCACCTGATTCAATACCTGTCTGATATGTTCAGTAATTTCTGATTTTGAGCGGGCATTGGGAAAGTCCTTGCGTGACTTAAGCATGATGACAAAGTCGGTTTGCTCCGGCCCCATCGGATCTTCAGAGATTTCTGCGCGCCCGGTTTTGCCCACAACGGTCTCAATTTCAGGAACAACTTTCAAAAGCTTGCCAATTTCGTCGGCAACTTTTACTGAACCTGCCAGAGAAGCATTTGGCAATCTGACACTGTTAATCGCAATGGCACCCTCATCAAGATCGGGCATGAAATCGGTGCCCAGGCCTGTAGCCAGCGAACCGGCGCCAACAAGCAGCAGCAGCGACAGAGCAATGGTTGTCCATTGATACTTGAGACAAATGTTTAAAGTGCGTCCATATAGCCTGTGAAACCATGAAACAAACGGGAACTCGTATTCCTTGCCTCTGGGCAGCATACTTTCACTTAATGCCGGCACAATGAAAAGTGCAATGCCAAGCGAGACCAGCAGAGCTATGAGCATAGTCTGGGCAAGTGGAATAAACATTTTGCCTTCCATGCCTTGAAGCGTAAATAGCGGAATCAGAATCAGCGCGACGATGAAAATCGAGAAAGAAACTGGTCGCACTACTTCCTGAATTGCCCGGCTGACCACCGACATTCTTGCCTCATCAGGCTTCGCCAACGCCAGGTGTCGTCGCGCATTCTCGGTAACGACAATGGTAGCGTCTACCACCATGCCAACCGAAAAGGCCAGTCCTCCCAGACTCATCAGGTTTGAAGACATGCCTGCCAGATCCATAATGATGAAGCTGACAAGAAAGGTTAATGGGATCGAAAACAAGACAACAGCCGCAGTTCTTAGTTCGGCAAGAAAGAGAAAGAGAATAAAAATAACGCAGATTCCGCCTTCGCTAATTGCATCAACTACGGTTTTAATGCAGGCTTGAATCAATGAAGTTCTGTCGTAGAAGGGGTTGAGCTTGACGCCTTTGGGCAAGGCCTTTTGAATATGGGGAACCTTTTCTTTAACTTTTTCTACAACTGTCTTTGAATTGGCACCCTGCAACATTATTACCATGCCTGCGACCACCTCGCCCTGATCGTCTCTGGTAACACCGCCCTGACGGGTTTGCGTGCCTGTTGTAATCTCAGCCACGTCTTTAAGTAGAACCGGTACACCATCGTTGTCTTTTAAGACGATGTTACCAATGTCCTCGATACTGGTTAACAGCCCCAGAGATCTTATAAAAGTCTGCTGCCAGTCTTTTACAATAAATGACCCCCCGGCATTGGCATTGTTCTCTTCAAGCTTTTCTATTACAGAACGCAGCGGAATCTCATATTTTTCAAGAGCTGAAGGATTCACAATTACATGATATTGCTTAACAAACCCACCAAAACTGTTAATCTCAGTTACTCCGGGAATTGTTCTCAATTGGGGAGATACTACCCAGTCCTGCAGGGTTCTTAACTCGGTCGGGCTTAAAACATCGCTGTCGAGAGTATACTGGAAAACTTCGCCCAGACCCGTGCTGGTTGGTGTCATTTCGGGTGATGAGCCGGGTGGCAGTGATTCTCTTGCTTCTGCAAGCCTTTCAAAAACAATCTGCCTGGCAAAGTAAATGTCTACGTCATCCTCAAAAATGACAACTACCTGTGAAATTTCAGATTTTGATACTGAACGTACCTGCTTGACCTGAGGCAGACCGCCCATGTGCTGCTCAATCGGAAAAGTGACCCGCTGTTCGACGTCAAGCGAAGTCAGGCCGGGAACTTTTGTCAAAATCATAACCTGCACGTTGGTTACATCGGGGAATGCATCTATTGGCAGGCGGTTCCAGGAGACCAGGCCGGCGACCACCAGTATGGAGGTAAGCAGGAATACAAAAAATCGCTGTGTCAGAAGGAAGTTTAAAAACCTGTTCATTGTGCTTCCCCCTTAATGCGCGCAGCCAGCGCCCATTTTGCCACGCAGGATGTCTGATTTAAGCAGAAAACCACCTTCGACAACAATTTCAGTGCCATCTTCAAGGCCGCCACTGACTACTACTGTGTCGCCATGTCTTGATTCTATGCCGATATCTCGGCGAAGATACATCGAATCACTATGTTTTACAAAAACAAAGCTGGCGCCTTCATCTTCCAGGACTGCGCTGGCAGGAAGAATTTGCTTTTGCTGATTCTGGCCAATCTCAAGCGTTCCCTCGATAAACATTCCGGGACGTAGTAATTCATCAGCGTTTTTAACTGTAAGCTGAATTCCAAGGGTGCGTGTAGTCGACTTCAGTCCAGCGTCTGCACTTACTGCTTTGACCGGATAAAGCATGCCAGGAAAGGCCTGGGTAGTGATGAATCCGTTTATGTCACCTGTTTTGAGTTCGGTGATGACTGTGGAAATGTCAGATTCCTTGATCTGTCCGATTGCTCGCAGTTGCTTGATATTTACAATATCCAGAATCGCCTGTTGTTCGCTTATCGCGCTGCCTATGTTGACATGCACTTTGACGACACGACCCTGTATTGGAGAAATTACCTTCAATTGGCCTTTTTGTGTTGATTCTCCGCGACCAGCCGCAATAGCGTCAATATCTTTGCCTGAGAGACCAAACATGGCAAGCCGTTCTTTGCTGCATTTTATTTCCAACGCCTTGAGATCTCTTGAGGCGCGAGCCTCCTGAACTGTCTGCATTGCCCCAACCTTTTTGTCGTGCAAAAGTTCTTCGCGTGCCAGTTTTTTCTGTGACAGATCAAGTTCTGCGACAAGTTTTCGCAATTCAAGGGCTAAATGCGATAATTCAGCGCTCTCAATAACTGCCAATATCTGGCCCTGCTCAACATTTTCACCGTTTCGCACGGTTATCGAAGATACTATTCCCGGTAATACATTGGCTACTGTGCGAAACAGCTGGTTGTCGTATTCTAGTTCGCCGCGAAAAGCTATTTCGTTTCTGCGCTGTGTCTGGGAGATTTTTAAGGTTTTCAGCATCGCTTTTGCCTGGTCCGAAACCTTTACAGCTCCAAGTTCATAGCGGCATTCATCGCAGTCAATCGTTTTGATATTATGTTCGCACTCAGGCTTAAACAAGTCTTCTACGGACATTATGCCTGGGTTTGCGTGACTGCTGTGGTCGTGCCCGGCATGTGGATCAGCTGCTACTGCTGGTTCTTTTTCATGATCGTGCCCGGCATGTGGATCGACTGCTGCTGCTGGTTCTTTTTCGTGGCCGTGCCCGGCGTGTGGATCAGCAGCTGCTGCTGGTTCTTTTTCATGATCGTGCCCGGCGTGTGGATCGACTGCTGCTGCTGGTGCCTTTGCATGATCATGCCCGGCATGAGGGTCTGAAGTCTGACTGAACAGGGTTGTGTTTACGACGAATGCAATAAAAAACATGGTTATGGTGATAACAAAGGCTGATGCGAGATTTTTCTTCATTATATTTTCCTTGAAATAAAGCTGGTTAATTTGCTGCTGGTTCGGCTGTTTTACTATTGGCAGATACACTGGTCGGCCCGGCAAGGCCTTCCATGTAATCCATAGCCTCGTACAGTTCTTCAAGCCTTTGCAGGTAATTGTCTTTCTGGTTGAGATATTCCTTCTGTGCCTGCAGAGCCACAATCTGATCAGTTTTGCCAAGCTGATACCCGGTTAACGAAAGTTCGAAGAGGCGGTATGCGCCTGGCAGGATTTCATCACGCAGCTTTTTGCTCTGTTCCTGAAGTCTATTGAATCTTTGCCAGGCATTCAGCAGCTTTAAACGCAATTCTCTGGCAGTATTGGCCTTTTCAAGAGCCAGCCGTTCAAGGTCGTAAGCCAGCGCCTGTCTTTCGCCCCTGTTGTCTCTGGCGCGAGGCAGCTCAACAGTAAAGCCAATCAGAAAGTCGTGCTGACTGGTTTCTCTGAGATTGCGTGCTCCGGCGGTTATCTCCCAATTTGGGCGATTATCGGCTCGAATAGCTTCAAGTTTCGATTGAGTCTCAGTAGACAGAAGCTTTTTGGCAAGAATCTCGGGATGAGAATTTAAAACAAGTTCTTCGAGCTCTTCGATTGCCGGGAGCTGAAGATCTATTGTCGCAGAACCTTCTATATTCTGGTCTTGTAGAGAATCCAGACCCATTGCTATGGCCAGATCTGCCTTTGCATCTTCAAGTCTGCCAAGCAGCGATTGCAGCTCAAGCTTTGCCTGTTGCAAAAGCAGTTCGGCCTGAAAAACTTCCTGCTCAGCGACGGCGCCGGCTTCAACCATGATCTGGGCGGCGCTTAAAAGTTTTTGCGCGTTTTCAATATTCTCATCGGCTTTCTCTACAAGTGCTCTGGAAGTAAGCGCTCGATGAAAGGCCCGTTGGGTCTGGCTTTTAATTATCCATCTGGCACTGGTTTTTTCAAGTTTGCTCAAATCAATTCTGGCTGTCGCCAGCTTTTTTCTTGCTTTGGTTTTTTGCCCGTCTTGAATGGGCAGAGAAAATTCAATGGTAGATTCAAGACTGGAAAAGCCCGGCCGGCTTCCACCAATGTTTTCTGAGTTCAGAGAAATACTGCTGGCGCCTCTGGCGTTGGCATCTCTGGCTTCGTGTTCTCGACCCTTAATGTTCAGGTCGTGAGATTGCAGTGCGGGGTGTTGTTCCGCAATTTCGAGGGCTTCGCTTAACGTAAGCGCCTGTAAATGATTAAATGGAAGGAAGAGGATGAACAATAGAATAATAAAACGTATCAAAACGCGCATAAATGCCTCCGTATCAGTATGTCAGATTCTTAAAAATGGTTCTGATTCAGCTGATAGAGACTCTTGGAGGCCTGAACAAGTTTGCTGAAATTATTGGCAGCTGGAAAACATCTTCAGAAAATTTTAGTAACTCGATTTGTCTAAGGGCATTCCAGCAAAATGCAGACTCTGCAAGAAATAAAGCTCCATGTGTACAGGAAAGACTTGAGCAAGACTGATGTTGCGAGTGACATTCGTTAGAATGGCCTGCTTCGCCAGCTATTTTTGCTGTTGAACCGAAATTTTCGTGCTCGGAATCATGAAAAACTTCATGCAGAACTCCTTGAGTCAGCACCGCAAATACTGCCAGAAGCAGTAATGAAGCAAGTGCTTTTTTTAAGGAGTTTGACAACAGCAAATTTGTACCTCGTGACCATTGAGAGTGAAAGTAATATAGCAGAACCGGGTCTGTTCTGCTACCTGTATTTGACTTCGTACCCACAGGAATGACAAGTTGGCTCGTGACTGGTAATGAGTTATAATAGCAGCTGAGCCAAAGGCAAGATTAAACTTGGGAGGTAGTGGGCAAGATGAGTAGGACAATTTTTTATTTTTCTGGAACCGGAAATTCACTGGCAGTAGCTCATACGATAACAGGTAAGCTGCCAGATGCCAGTGTCATACCGTTGGCCGGCATTGTTAACAGCGACAAGCCTTATCAAGCTGACGCCGACGATCTTATTTTCGTGTTTCCTGTTTATGTGGCCGGTATTCCAGCTCTCGTCGCCCGTGCTCTTGCCCAGATCAAAATAACTTGTGCAACATACATCGCGGCTGTTGTAACCTGCGATAGTTCTGCTGGTGCAGCCCTCGGGATCTTCAACAATGAACTTAATCGTCACTGTGGTCGCCAACTTGATGCTGGCTGGATCGTTTACATGCCAGGCAATTACACGCCACTTTACGGTGCTGACAGCCCCAAGAAGGTCTGTGCCAAGCTTGAGGTCGCCGAGACTCGTATTAATGAAATTGCCACGGCTGTTCACGACAGGCAGAAGCATAAGCTCGAAACCCTGCCGGTGCCTTTTTGCTGGCTGCCGGAGATTTCGTCTAAGATGTTCACCAGAAATGTCTGGCAGGCAGGTCGCCGTTTTAGGGCCAGTGCCGATTGTATTGGCTGCGGATTGTGCGTGAAAGTTTGTCCGGTCAATAACATTGTGCTTAGTGCTGCCCGTCGCCCGCAATGGCAGAATCACTGCGAGCAATGCATGGCCTGTTTGCAGTTTTGCCCGGTTGAAGCGATTCAATGTTTCTGGTGGACCAGGGGTCGCCGCCGTTACCGTCACCCGCAGGTTACTGTCGAGAAACTGGTTACTCAAAAGAGTTTGTAATAAATAGGCGACAATATCTACGATTGTGACGCCACAGACTAATGGTTTAAAGGCAGTTTGAATACTGCTGAAATGTTGAATTTTTGTCGCCTTAAAAATCATTAAACTAAATGCGGCAAGGTGCAGTAATATAAGAAAAGTTGTTCAGGAGATTATTATGAAACTTATTATGCGACGATGGTTTTTATTGTTTTGTCTGTGCTTTGTCGCTTCTGGTCTGCTTGCAACCACTCCTTTTAGCGAAGAAAAAGTTGATCCGACCAAGCCGGTAACCGGTTTGGTTGGTAGCGATGCTGCTGTTAAAGCCCCTGAAAAGACGGAGTTCCCGGTCGAAGGAACGATTGAGGTCGATTCGGCACTGCGCTTGCGAGAATACCCGTGGGGCCCAGTCACAGGCCTGTTCGGCAGCGGCACTAAAGTTACGGTAATCGGTGCCGAAGGCGATTTTTATAAGGTGCAGGTCAATGGCCAGACTGGTTATATGCACAAAAATTTTGTGTCAATTGCCGGGGCTCCAGCCTCGCAGACCGAACCAGATTATCCCGGTGATACTCGGAGCGGCGGTTCTCTGCCCAAGCCCGGCAGCGCAGGTTCTACTGGTGACGACACCGGTAGCACTGGTCCGGTGGCCAGCAAGCCTTCTGTGATTGGCCAGACACAGGGTGATGGCACTATTGCTGGCGCACTTACCTGGGCGCATGATCAAATGCCTGGTGGCTCGTGTAAAGGCGTCAACAGAAATAATGGCAAGCGTTCAAGTGACTCGAAGTGTTGGAGTGGTTGGTGTCTGGCTTTTGTCGGCACTTCCTATGGCCGCAATTTTCCGCAATTGTGTGCGCCTTCTGCAATTCAGGCATATTACAACTGTCGTGATGCCGGAAAAATCAGTGCCAATCACAATCCCCCCGCTGGCGCGGTCATGTTTACCGATAAAACCAGCACTAATCCATATGGGCACATCTTTATTGCTACCGGCGAAAAGGCCGCTAATGGTGAGCCTATAATTATTACTACAACTTCCACTGTTATCAAAAAAATGACCCTCAGCCAGGTAATTGGTAGCACACACTATCTTGGCTGGGCAATGCCTTGACCGAAACGGAGACCGCTTAAATGAATCGAACTTCAATTTTACTTTTCTTTATGCTGATTAACGCTGCTTCTGTATTTGCAATCGATCTGCCCATCGGCACTTCAAGTGCTGAGTTGGCGATAAAAACCGAAGCTGATGTTGGAGAATACTATGGAAAGGGCCTTCCGCTTGGCCCGGCCGCGCTTAGATTCGTGGGTGAAAACCTGTGGGTCAGCGATAGCCTTAATAAACGACTCGTCGAGTTTGATGCTCAGGGTAAGCAGCTCAAGAGTGTCGCAATTGCCACCGAAAGCCACGTTTATCCCGAAGATTTTGTTATATTGCCTGATGGCGATTTCTGGGTCTGCGATGTTGATAACGCAGCTCTGCTTAAAATTGATGCTGCCGGTAAAATTCTCGAAAAGCTTACCGAAATAGGTGGTAAAAAGCTTGCCTGGCCGGCAAGAATCGAACTTCTTCCTTCCGGCAACCTTTTGGTGCTGGATTATACCCTTGGCGAGCTGATTGAATTCAGCGCTGATGCTAAGCTGGTCATGGCAAATGCCGTGCATGGGCGTAGTTTTCTGGTCGATACAGACTCTGTCTGCTATCTTACCGAAAAGAACGCTGTAATAAAACTAGTGACAAGAACACTCGCCAACGGCAAAGAAAGCAGTGTCACACTGCCATTGACCGATGTCCTCGATACTGAAATCCTGGCTCACCCCGCTGCCAACGAATTTGTAATAGGTTTTAAGCCGATTCCCAAGGAAGATGATCAGGCTAGCGGCCTTTATATGCTTATGAGAATTGCTGATGGCAAAACAGTTGCCACAATGCAGGCTGGCTTTCCGCAGCCATTTTTTACCAGACTGCTGATTAGCGACGATCAGAAAAAGCACTTTATGGTCAGGCTTGCACAAACTTCAGCAAACTGGGTCTTGCGTCTCGAACCGATCGCTCTTGATTTCTCATTTGAAAAATCAGGTGGCTGATAATTTATTGATCAGCCACCGCTGCGCTTAACGCGATAGCCCATTTTTTCGAGCTCGACGACGAGTCGGTCTCGATGTTCGCCCTGGATCTCGATCATGCCATCTTTAAGCGCACCGCCGGCGCCGCACTTCTTTTTAAGCTCGCCTGCCAGCTTTTTGAGGTCATCTTCGTTGCCGGGCAAACCGCTGATAACAGTAACTCCGGCTCCTTTGCGCCCTTTTGTTTCGCGACTCACCCTGACTATTCCATCTTTAGAGGGCTGCGCAACATTGCCAGTTTTGTGACAGCGACACTGCGCAATCGGCTTCTCGCAAGCGGGGCACATTTTTCCCCATTCGCTTGAATAAACCAGTCCTGAATCTTTTTTGTTCATAGTTTTTACCCTTTATGCACGCAATTCTACTTCAGCCCGCATACTAAAGCAAATCAGTCATCAGTCTGCAGGGCGGGTTAATTACTGCTCTTTTTGCCGGTTGTTTTGTCGGAGGTAAAGTATTAGCATATAAGAAGATAGATAAATTGTGAGGTGTAGAATGGCTTACAGGACTATGTTTGTTGTGGCTGTTGTAGCATGCATGTTAACTGGCTGTTGTGCCGGTCCAAAGCCGGTTCAACCCAAGGTTGAGGTTAAGGCTCCGCTGAGTAAGTCTGATCAGTTGCGGCAGAAAGCCAAAATAGCAGAGGCGGCCAGTCTGATTGGTTACGACGGCAAGGCGATCAAGCGTGATCTCAACAAGTTCATTGATCAGCAAGAAGAGGATGCTAAGCAGTTGGAAGATCTCAAAAATTTATAGGGACTGCCACTGTAAAGATCTGGGTAACCGGATCTTTGCAATTATGCCGACTGCCATAGCCTGGCGAGTTGTTTTGCGGGTTTAGTTTTTTGCTACACTCTGTTACTATTTTAATGTTAAAACGTGGTTTTCTGGCTTAACAAATCAGGCCCGAGGTAAAAACAGCATGAAGAGACATCGGTTTATAGTATTAGCTTTGCTTGTAGCGGTTGTGTTGCTACAGATAAATATTCTTGAGGCATCGACTGCTAAATTTCATGTAGATGTCGGTCTCAACCATTTTTACAAGAATCGTTATCTTGAAGCATATCGCGAATTCAAGGCGGCTCTCGATATAGACCCCCGCTACCCTGAGGCACATTACAATTTGGGTCGGGTATACAAAGCGCAGGGTTTTATTAAGGAAGCGATCGTTCAGTTTCAAATTGCGGTGCAGATTAATCCCGATTATCAGGCAGCCCGCCGCGAACTCCAGTCTATGCAGCAGGCGCTGGCATCCGATGTGGCAGCGCAGCAGAAAATCCAGGGTCGAGAGACCATTCAAAAGACGGAATTTGACACCATGCCGGCTGATCAGGCTGCAGGCCGTGCCCGTGAAATGCTAAATCAGGGCCGAACCGACGAAGCAATAAGATTTTTCGAGGTTGCTTTACGTGAAAAACCCGATGATGCTGGACTTAATAAGATGGTCGGCTTTTTGCTTTTTCGCCAGAATCGGTTTTCTGACGCACTCGAACGCTATTCAAAAGCTCAGAAAGGTTCACCTTCTGATGCCGAGATTCCTTATGCAATTGGTTTGATCTATATGAAGACGCAGACACCCGATCGTGCTGAAAGTTTTTTTGGCCAGGCGGTAAAGTTGCAGCCGAGCATGATAAAGGCTGTTTTTGGCCTGGGTGAAGCCTACGAAGCTCAGGAGCGTATAGAAGATGCGATCTTGCAGTTTCGCAAATGTCTCGAACTTAATCCTAACCTGAAAGAAGCCAGAGACAAGCTCTCTTATCTGGCGGGCAGACAGAGTTATAACTATTATAGCCGTGGTGCTTACTTTTATCAGCGTGGCGAATACGACAAGGCCGAACCATTGCTTTCAATGGCTAGAGAATACGGCAATCTGACTCCGGATCAGAATAAGCAGGTCGACGAAATGCTTAATGCCAGCCGATTTTGGATTAAAAAGCAGAAAGAACAGCAGCGCGTGGAGCAAGAACGCCGTGATACAAGCAGTGCTTCCTACGTTGGCAAAGACACTTTTGTTTTCGATGTGAGTCGCAATCCGACACCTTATATTGGTACGGCGGTTGAATGGCGCGGCCGAATTGAATTTATATCAAAGAGAAAAGGCCGGTCTGTTCTTTTTGTGAACAGTCAACCCACTGTAAATGCTGATAACAACATGGATTATGCATTCGAGGTTGAGTTTCCTAAAGACTTGCCTTCTGATTCAAGAATAGCAGCTTATGCCAATGTAGTGGTTAAGGGCAAAATACTCAGGGTTGATAAACTGATGAATCAGGTTTCGGGCTCTTTCAGTTCTCGCCGCCAGCCCATTCTAGAGGCATCAGAAGTGCAATTTGAGCGGGAAAACTACGAACAACCTCTGATGCTGAGGTTTTATTGATGTGCTTGCGAATGGCCAGCATTGATTTAAATTAGCGGGCTACTGAATGCAATGGGTTACCAGGCTTCCTGAATCTTTGCAGCATAAGCCTGTTGCCGCTATTGGTAAGGTGGCAGGTAAAGTCTTGCTGCTAGTTTTGCTGCCATTCGTTCTTCTGTCAGGACTCAACCAATATTTTGCTGAAGCAGATCTAAATGATCGTATTGCCAATGAGCGACATGCCATGGCAAAAATCCTCAGCGATGTATCCGCGCAGGCCGAACCGGCCAAACGTTTTGCTCATGCTTTTTCTAGTCTGACAACTCTACCGTGGCCGTCAGAGGCTTTTGACCGTCGCCTTAAACAGAATTTTGCCGACAACCCCGGATCAATAGAAGTGTTTTTCTACGATACAGCAGGAAAATGCCTTGCAGCGCCACTTATGCCTGCTCCTCCCCGCTATGTGGCACAGAAGTTCCTGGAGGCGGTTATTGATCCTGGTTTGGGTAAAAAATATGAGCGGTTTATTTTTCAATTTTCGGGATATCGCAGTGCGCACGTCGCTTTTAACGGAAATCCAGACGAGATCATAAGTATTGGCTCAAGCCATGATCGGCACTGGGGCGGCTGGTTTCGGCTCAAAGACAGTGAGGGTAAATTTTCCGGACATTTGATCGTTTTTATTGGAAAACGACTGCTAAAACCTGACAAACTGCTTGATGATGCCATATCAAGTGCGATTGACAAGTTTGGACGTAGTTACAGGTTTGGCTGGCAGAACCCTGTGCAGAAGAACTTGATCATGCCTGAAAATTCAGGTTTTGCCAGTGCGGCTACGGCTCTTGTAAACGCTATGCCATGGGGTGAGAGCGGTTTTCTGTTCGACCGTTGTCCTGGCATCAAGCTTTTCACAGACTCTGGCGCCACAATCCTGGCCAGAACAGCCTATGCTGTCGAACCTTCCATGCTGTTTACAACCATTGGTTTTACGATCAAATTGCTGTCGATGCTAACGTTTTTGCTGCTCTCTTACCTCTTGCTCGGCATTTCGTCAGTGTCTCCCGGTTTGCGGGTTCGACTGGCCGCTCTCTTCCTTTATGGCGCAGGAATTCCTTTGATACTACTTGTATTTAGCGGAATTGCTGATCGAATTGAGCGCGAAAAGGTTTTGATTGACGGTTTGCAGCAGCAAAGCGTTGCTGAATTGACCAGGATTGACGAAGGAATGACTTATGAATACCGCCGTCTCGAAGGCCTTTTCAAGGCGGCGATAAAAAAAAGTGCCGAGGTTCCTTTTAGTGAGTTTCGTGCGTCTCTGGCCGGAATCGGCCGGTTGATGCCGGCTTTTTCGGAGTCTTTGCGCGAAATTCTAGTTGTTGCCAAAGATTTTAGTCTTACGTATAACAGTGAAAATCCCCAGGGTACCACTGGCAGCAAAAAAGAAGGCATGATTCACTATGGCGAGATGCTGCTCGAAACTTTTAACGGAGAGTCTGTTGACAAGAAAAACAAGCCAGCTTCGACTGATCTTAAATCAGTTGTGTCTGACTTTGGCTCCTGGCTTGCGCGGGGGCTGATAATGGGCAGCGGGCGGATAGGCATGCTGAATATTCTTGACAGTGTCATGCCAACCTATGTAGATGTCTTTGTTGATAAGCTGAACCAGGCCCGTGCCGTGACATTAATTTTTCTTTCACAGGCTGGTGTGCAGAGAAACTACCTTCTTCAAGTCAGCAGATTGTGTGACAGGCTTAAGGGTGATGATCAGCCCAGATTCGCTGCGCTGCCGATAGATTCGACACCAGTCTGGCCAGCATTTCCTAAGAGATTAACAGGAAATGATCGAGCTTTGCGGGAGATTGCTGATCAAGTTGTGCGAAGTGGCCTGCCTGTACGCGAAATTGCAGAAGTTGCTGGTCGCAAGTATTTACTCTGTGCCGTCAAGGGTAAATACATTGATGGCTACGTGCTGATTCAGGCGTATCCATACCGTATTATTGAACTCAGTATAAGCCGGTTGAATAAACGCATGCTGATTCTGTCGATTATGGTCATTTTGCTGGCGTTGGTTTCGGCTAGAATCACTTCATCTTTGCTTCTAAAACCTCTTGAGAATCTAAAGGCAGGTCTTAACGCTGTTTCCACCGGTAATTTCCGTATGCAGGTTGAGGGTGCGGCTGTCGAAGAATTTTCGTTGATGCTCTCAAGTTTGAATCGAACTCTCGGCAATTTTCAGGAAATGCAGGTGGCTCGAAGTGTTCAGGAGACTCTGTGGCCAGAAGAAACTCTACGTGGCGATGACTGGCAGCTGTATGGTCGCTGCCGAACCGCAACTGAACTTGGTGGCGACCATTTCGACTGGTTTCGACTAAAGGATGGCCGGGTATTACTGGTGGTCGGTGATGTAACTGGTCACGGAATCGCACCAGCCATGGTGCAGGCCTCTATCAAAGTATGGCTTTCTCTACTCGCTGAAAAAGTTGAGTCGGCCGCCTCGCTTCTGCAGGAAATCAATCGGTTGCACTTTAAATATGGTGCCAAGCGCCTTTACATGACATGTTGGCTGGGATTTTACACCCCCGCACAAGGTCAGCTTGAGTTCGCTTCGGCTGGACACCCATATCCACTGATTTTAAGGAGTAATGGTGAACAGGAATTCCTGGAGCAGCCCGGCCTGCCTCTTGGGGTAAAGTCCAAGCTCATTGTCGGTTCCGGCAGCCGAGTGATTAATCCCGGTGACAGCCTGATTCTATACACTGACGGGATTGTAGAGGCCACCAGCGCGACTGGTAAAATGCTCGGGTTCGACGGCTTTCAGAAAGTCTGCGAAAAAACTGTGGCGATGGAACCCTCTGAAACAGTCGATTTTATTATCGCGCAGGCAAATGCCTGGGGGCCGCAAAACGACGATCAGACGGTAATTGTGCTCAAACGCTACTTTTCAGGAGATGCAGATGAAATCAACTGATTCCAGGTATGCCTATCTGCTGATACTGCTTCTGGGAGTAGCACTTAACCTCCTTTTGATAGACTTTCTTCAGGAACGTTGCGAGCTTCGTGAGCAACAGACATGTCGTCGGAACAGCGAAGCGTTTCTCGAAAAGTTATACACATCGTTCAAGTTCGAAACGATTTTTAATCAGAAATTTCGCACGCTCTTTGCGGATATTGCCGGAAAAACAGTCGGCGAAGCTGCGAAATTAAGCGCAGACTGGCTGCATTCGCGTGGTCTGGCATCAGATGCCGTTGAGATTGTTTATTTTACCGATAAACAGCCATTGAATGTAGCCACGGATACCGTCGCCGACTGGAAGTTTATGCTTTCCAGATTTGATACCGGCCTTATACGCTCACGTGCCGAAGGCGAGATTAAAAACCGCATCGTTAAGCTGCTTAACGGTGGGGTGGGCTTTCCAAGGCTCGAAGCTAAGCCCGGAGAGATACAGCAGGTTTCTATTGCCAGGGAACGTACATACGGTGTCTGGTTCTCTGACCCTCAGAGCTTTAATACCGGCATAAACGCTATGATTGTTTTTATTCACAACAAAGGACTCAACGACCGACTGCTCGCAAAGAATTTGTTCGCCAGTGTGGGAATTTCAGAAAGAGAATTTGGCTACGTCAACCTTTTTAATCCTGAGGATTCACTGGTGCCAGAGGGCCTGAACCCCTACGTGATTGTCTCACGCGTCAGTAGCATGGATATCAAAAGTGGCTGCGAATATCTGTCAATCGGCGGTCACGAAGTGTTGGCAGTCTTTAAGCCTGACGGGCGAATTTTGCTTGCTGTGATGAATTATAAAAAGGTGCCGATTCCTTTCTGGAGTTGGGCGTTATTCTTTTTCTGGCTGCCAGTATGGGCAAGAATAAGTCAGACCGCTCAAGCCGACTTTCGACTTTCACTCACCAGCCTGATAAGCTTCGTTTTCGTTATCAGCATGGCTTTGCCTGTTATGGCGGTTGGATTTTACTGGAATCTTTTTCTCGATTCCAGACGCGAATCTGCAAGAATTGAAACTGCCGGCAGGCTCGAAAAACTCCTGATTCAGCTTGACACCAGCTATGCCGAAATTTTTCGGACTACCAGAAAAGAATACGTCAACCTGGTGAATATTATGAACGGCAAACCGGAGAATCTGCAGGAGTTCATCGACGAGTCGGTAAGGCTAGAACTCAAGTTTTTGTTTGATACCTGTCTGCTGATTGATGGCGAGGGTAGATTTGTCCGGCCGTATGCTGGTGCCGGCATTCAGGTGCGGCGCCTGGTGTTCTTTGACAAGGCACATCGTGAGCGGGTTGTCAGGCAGGCTTATGCTGACGGCTGGATTCCCTTTGATCTTGAGGCCGAATACATTTCCAAAGGCACGCCGGAAAATTTTGATATAAATGAATTTGTAAGCCTCATGCCTATTCAGGGTAAGACCGCCTACACCTCGATTATGAGCTTCACCGGGAAGGACCTGATCAATCGTTACAACAACGCCCTGATGGGAGCCGGCACTGTCGACAAGGAAGAAGTCTCTTCGATGATTATGTCTTCTTTTCTCGACACAGAAGATGAAAGCTCGGTTGCTCGTATTCAGCAGAATCTGGGCGATTTTATCGAAATTGGCTTTGATGTTAATCAGTCCATTAATTTTGTTGACCTGATCAAAGACAGGCAAGGCAAGGCGATTTACTGTCTGATAATGTTTTCCGGCAACTTCAACTTTTCTCGTAACTACTTTGAAAAAGTATTCGCTGATAAAGGGAAATGGCCAGCCGAGATCTCCTATTTTGCCGTGTCGCCGCGCCTGTTCAATATCAGTTTTCCCGCTGTAGATATGAGAATGCGTATGCAAAGGGTGGTCAGCATGATGCAGCCACCAAGAAACCTGCACGTCGAAGAGCATCTTATCAACGGCAAACCTCACCTCCTCTGCGCCTACGTCGGAAAAAAGGTGCCCAGTTATATTTTTTGCGCTGCCATGCCTATGGATGCTATTGAAAAGCAGCTTCTGCCGCTCGAAAATCGACTTTTTATCGCCGCCTTCATCGTTTTTATTGCGTTAATATTTGTCTACGTTCGACTGGTGCGCGGTGTTATAAGACCGGCAAAGCTCATTATGAACGGTGTTCGTGCAATGGAATCGCATGATCATTCGCATAAGATTGTCATCGAAACAGGTGACGAGTGGCAAAAACTAGCCGAAACCTTTAATAGCGCGCTAGAGGGTATGAAGGAACTTGAAGTGGCTCACTTCGTACAGACCTGTATTTTGCCCAGTGCCGATATCTGCTCAGCCGGTGCGTGTTTCTCCGGTAGAACTGTGCCGGCTGACGACGTTGGCGGTGATTATTATGACGCTTTTGTTCCAGCTGACGGCGAGATGGTTTTTGTAATGGGTGACGTTTCCGGGCATTCAATTTCGGCAGCGCTCGTGGTTTCCATGGCCAGAGCAGCCTTTTCCTGTATTGTTGATTCAGGTGTCAAAAAGCCTCAAGAGATTTTTACCCTGATGAACAGTCTTATGCTTGAGAATCTGCGGCGCGTAAAAATGATGACATGCTTTGGCGGTTACATAGACAAGACTGGTCTGTTGACCTGCAGCAACGCCGGGCAGGCTTTTCCTTACCTGATCAACGAAGACGGCAGTGTCGAGCCGATCAAACAGATCGGTTATCCGCTCGGCGCGGCTAAAAAGATATCTTTGAAGTCTTCTCAATTTCTGCTGCCCGATCGCTGTCGGCTGGTAATGTTCAGCGATGGTGTTGTCGAGGCAATGAACGAAGATGACCAACCGTTCGGCTATGAACGCCTCGAAAGACTTGTAAAACGGCTGGGTCGCCACTGCAGCAACGAAGAATTTTTTGCGATCGTATACAATGAAGTAAGAAAATTTTCGGGCACTGTGCCCTGGGGTGACGACGTTACAGTCGCTATTCTAGACTATGATCGCAGCAAATCCTGAACAAAATTTTCCAGCAGCTTGAAATTGTGCACCGATTTAATCTATACTTCCCGTGCCATGCGAATACTTCATAAAATATTTGTCTCGTTAAAGTCAGCAATAATACTAATTGCCATACTTACCACGCTTTCAATACTGGGCACGCTGGTGCCCCAGAATCTTGATGCTGTCGAATACATCAGGCGTTTTCCGCGCATCGGTCACTGGATTCTTTCTCTCGGCTTTGACAACATGTATCGCAGTGCACCTTTTCAGACTTGCCTCTGGTTGCTGTCGATATCGACTCTGGCTTGCGTTATGACGCGCTGGAAAAGCACTTATCGCAAGCTGTCTGCGCGTCTGGAAAAGGCAAATGGAAAAGAAATTAAAGCCTATGAAGCCGGTCGATCACTCTCAGGCGTTCTGAACAGCAACTGGCAGGATAAATTCGACAAACTCAAGACCGACGAGAACGGTGTAATGATTGGTCTTAAGACTTCTGGAAAGATTTCTCTGTTTGGCGGCATGTGCATTCACATTGGCCTGCTGTTTGTCCTGGCAGGCGGCCTGGTTGGTGTCTATCTTGGCGTTGAAATGGTTGTCAGAGGTTCAAAGGGCGATATCGTGCCGATTGCACCGGTGGCTGCGGTTCGTGCCGCCAGAGATGCCGATCGACTTGCTCGCGCTGCCCGAAACATCAGAGAATTTTCTTCAGAAGATCCTAGATTGAATGAGCTGCGCGAACAGATCGAAGCTTTGCACACCCAATATAAGTCTGGTATGGCCAGCCCTGCTTTCAGAATAGGTTTTGATGAGCTCTGGGTCGAAAATTATCAGGCGCCTGACGGCAGAACAATGGGTGTAAAGAGCTGGAATTCTCGTGTCAGATTCATTGACGAAAATCATGAGAGCGAGCCTGTAACCGTTATGGTTAACCAGCCGGTCAGCTACGGAGACTACACTTTTTATCAATCAAGTTGGAACAAGTTTTATCGACGGGTTCAGCTGAAGGTAGAGTTTGTTGGCGATGCTTCTGCTTCGAGTCAGCTTGCAGTTGACACAAGCGTTTTCCCAAAAAACATTGAACTGAAACTTAAAGAACCTTTTAATTCTGACTGGTCGCCTTTTGAGCTGGTAATGGTCGATTTTATGCCAGACTTCCGAATAATTAACGATCGTTTTGTCAGCGTTTCGAGTGAACTTAATAACCCGGCGGCCATGATTGTTGCTTATGACCACGATGGGAACATTGTTGGTCGTGCCTGGGCTTTCCCGGAAGATCGCATGTCACTCGCCGGTCACGTATCGAATATGCCGTTCCGCTTTACATTCGTCAGTGCCGAACCAGAATACGAAAGCGGTATGCAGATGGCCCACGATCCAGGTACACCGCTGGTCTGGCTTGGCTGTATTCTTTTTACGTTTGGCATGATCATGAGCTTTTATGTGCCGTATCGCGAGAAATGGTTGCTGGTGTATCCAAACGGCAGTGCATATATCGCGATTTCTGGTAATCGCTCTGCTAATCTCTTTTCCGACGACCTTTTAATGCTTGAACAACAGCTCACAGAAACAGACAAGGAACCCTCACAGCATGTATGAAACCTGGATTTTCGGTTTTTCGATGGTCTGCTACATTCTGGCGTTTGTTGGCTTCAGCGCCAATATAAGTCTCGATCGCAGAAATCTATACATGCCGTCGCGGGCAGTTGCCTGGGCTGGCGTTTTTGCTGCACTTGTAGCACTGGCCATGCGTTGGCAGAGTGCGGGTCACCCGCCACTTTCGAATATGTATGAGTCGCTGGTAACACTATCAACTTTTATAGCGTTTGCCGGGCTTGTTTTTACCAGAAATCAACCCCTGCCCATGCTTGAGGCAGGTACCTGCGTTACATCAATACTGATGTTTGGTGTGGCGTCAGTTTTTTCTACAGACGTTAAGCCGCTGATTCCGGTACTGCAGTCATATTGGCTGCATCTGCACGTTTCTCTGGCTTTTGTCGGTGAATCTTTGTTTGCTATTGCATTTATTTTGAGCTATCTCTATTGTTTTCGAAAGATCATGACTGACTCCGCAGAAAAGAGTAATTTTGCTGATTTTCGCGAAAAAATCGCCTGTTATTCAGTAGTGGTAGGAATGCCGGTCGCATTCATTGCTGGCATGATCTTGCTCGCGCGCTATCTAAGTCTGCACCCTTCCTATTCAGAGCGCTGGCTTGGCCTGGTCTGGGGCGTTATATTGCCTGCGTGTGTCGCCATGGTTGTTTTGATCTTGCTTGTCTGGATGTATCGTGGCACCGTGCATAAGGGTGTCGAAAAATGGCTGCCCGATGCAGATAGTCTCGATAAAATGATTTATCGGGCCATTGCCCTTGGTTACCCGTTATTTACCGTTGGCGGTCTGATCTTCGGTATGGTCTGGGCTAACAAGGCCTGGGGTCGTTACTGGGGCTGGGACCCCAAAGAAACTTGGGCACTGATAACATTTCTGGTCTATTCGATTTATTTGCACGTCAGACTGGCTCGCGGCTGGAACGGCACCTGGACCGCATGTCTGTCAATAGTCGGGTTCATCGTGACCATGTTCACCCTCTTCGGAGTGAACTACCTCATCAGCGGGCTCCATTCCTACGCCAACTGAGCTGTCTTCATCAATTTCGGGATAACCCGCTTCAGCGCATCTCTGCTGCCAGAAAAGCCCGGCGATAAAATCCCAGGCCTCATTGCCACAAAAATCATTCTGCCACTCGATTTCCGGCATGAACTCTGCATTGAAAGCACTTAGAAATTCATTGTGCTGTGGCAACTGCGCAAGCGTGTCGTCAGGGTATTCAGCGCTGTCCCATAGCTTTTCGAGCACCAACGCCGCCGCAGTATATACATCAACCTGCAGTGGCGCAGTAGTAGTTTCTGCCGACATCATTTGAGCGCGCGGATGTAGTATGGCTGATCTGCCAGGAGTTGCTACCAGATTGTTATTGTGCAGTTGTATGCGTAGAGTTTCGGGCCAGCTGGCGAATTCTTCTTCGCTGATGCCGTTTTGTAGAAGGCTCAGGTGCTCTGCCAGATCATCGGCCTTCATGGAAACTGTCTGTGCTATCCGCGAAAACACCTGTGACGGCGAAAGATATAGCTGAAATGGTCCGAAACATAGCCATAACCCAGGTCTATCCTGAACATCCCAGAATTTGTAAAGTGCCCGCCTACCCTTGAAAAACAGGCGACAGCCGTAAAGACTCTTTTCTCCGATACTGAGAGCCTGCTGGTAAATCAGTTCAGTCGCCGCACGTTCGTCAACAAGCAGCAACTCGATGACTTCGTGGCGCTGCTTGCGGGTCAGTGCGGGTTTGATATGTAAATAGGCGTTGAGCAGAGCGTTATACAGTTCTGTGCGCTCGCTCTCGGCCAGCACGGCAATGCGGCGCAACCAGTTGAGAATTTGTGGCTTTCGGCCCAGGCGCGCGGCCATTCCATGAAAGGTTTTGAGCGAAATGGCAATGATGCTGTATTTGTGCTCTGACCAGAGATATTCGTATATGCCGCGATGAGAAGGCTGTAACATCAATTTAACTCGCTCTTTTTAATTCCTGCTGAACGCCGATTCTAACATCATATTTGAACTAAAGCAAAAGACCGGCACGATGGCCGGTCTTGCAGAAAAGCTTAGTGGTAGAGGTCAGAATGTCTCAAAAGTGCGCCATTCGCCATCTTTATAGCGACTGACAGTTCCACCAACAGTTCCGACCCATACTGAGTCGCCTTTAACTTTGATTGAATGCACGCTGCTCTCTTCGCTACCCTTGGTTTTAACAACAACCTTCCAGGTTTCGCCATCGTAAATCGCGATGCCCGATGGTGTGCCTGCCCAGAGATTGCCGGCTGAGTCGATAGCAAGATCACGTATCACCAGGTTGGGTAAACCGTCTTTGTCTGTGTAGCGTATCCATTCTTTTCCTTCAAGGTCGCAGCTGGACAGCCCGGCATTAGTGCCAATCCATATTCGGCCGTTCTTCTCATCAATGCTGATGCAGGTAATATAATCAGAAATGAGACCGTCATCTTGCTGCGGACTGGTGCGGGTGTTGCGATTGGTGTAGGTGATTGTTTTCTGACCATCGTTTACCGTAAGTCCATCACCATAAGTGCCGACCCAAAGCGTGTCGTCAAGCACTGCGTAGCTGCGCTTATAAGTGTTGAGGAGCGAATCTTTGCGGAAATATTTGAGCCAGTTTGAGTCTGCATGAGCTTTCTGCGGGAAAAGGAGAATGCTGAAAAGACTCATCAGAATAAAAATGAATAACCAGCGTGAATTGGTCTGTTCCATAATTTGCCTGCCTTACGAAATTTATTATCTGTCTCTTTGATATATCGGCAAGTCAACTGCTAACTTTAGAGTCTGTTGAAAACAACCGAGGCACGAAGGTTGATTTCTTGCAGACTCTTATGAGCGGACGATGAATTAAAATGGTGGCAACCATTTTTTAACAAGCCCTTATACCCGGTGTTTGCTTACTTGAAGAGCGGTATGTTGATAGCGACGGTGCCGCTGGCGCCCTGCAGCTTTGCTTCTGAAATTATTGGTAACGGCGGTGTCTTTATCGGCTTGTGCTGACTGAACGTCACCGCTGAGCTGAAATAGTGGTCAAGCGATGTGTCTTCACCACCTTTAAAAGAAGTATAAGGAAACACAACCCGCTTCAAACTTCGACCAAATCCATACATTCGGTCGAACTTCATTTCTACTTCGATCTTAAGAATTCCTGACGGCACATTTTCGACAACCTTTTCGTAGTATGCCTTGAAATCCTTGCCGAGACCGTTTGACCAGATCTGAGCGAATTCTTCAGACTTAACCTGTTTTTCGATTAATCCGATATTACCGTGATAAACATTGTTGATGTAGAGCTTGCCATAGGCTGGAAGACGATCTGGATTTTCGCCCGTGTATAGAAGCCTTATGCGCAGACGTGCCGGTAGCTGTTGTTTATTTTTTAGCAGGGGAGTGTGTAGATTGGCACCACATTCCGGGCAAACCATTGCCAGGCTGGCCAGATCTTCGGCTTTACAGGTTGGGCATGTCAGCCCTTCAGCCGAAGTCAGCGCTGGAAGCAGCAACATTATTGCCAATATTAGATATCTGATTTGTTTCATTTGCCTCAATTTGTCTCTATCAAATCTATCGGCACCCTCACCTCCGTAGCTGAGTAACCGCTCCTGTTTTTCTTTGCCGCCTCCGCATAAAGAAATCTGGGGGGATAAAAAAATAGTGGAAAATGCCGATAGATATTACAGACCGTAAAGGAGAGGTGATATGAAAGAAGTTCTGTCGATGTTTGCAGGATTGTATACCGTATCCCTGTGCGGATTTCTGTTGTTTTTTAAAAAAGGCTTTTTGCAGATCACAGGTGAGAGCTCGCTGCCGTCTATTGATATGGGCTGCAGCGACGAGGGCAATGACGCCGAATAAATTTACTTGATTTAACACTACCATTGGCCTAAGATAACCTAAGATAAATCTTTATTTATCTTAGGTTATTTTAATATGACATTTGACACAAAATTTGAGTTTATTCTGCAGTTCGAGAAGATTCTCGGGGAAATGAAAAGCAAAAACCCTGAGACCTATGGTCGAAACCTGCAGTTTTTGAGCATTGAGGCAATTGAGACAGTCAAGCCAATTCTGCATAAGTTTTTTCCCAGTGATACCGGTCTGATCGATACCCTTACTCGTAAAGATGTTGATTTGATGCTCATGCGCATTTTACGCTCCGAGGTAGTAGGCTTTCAGGGTGAAGGTGAAAAGCTTATCAGAAAGGCGCGAAGCATTATTTCGCAGTTTGGCTTTCTGCCGCCAGTCGCATTTTATTATGCCTACAATGGGGCGGAACTGTTCGAAGCAATGCTTGAGCGCACCTATAAAACCCTCAAAAAGCGCGGTAAGCCGCAAAGCCTCTCAGAAACATGGCGACGTTTTGCTTCGCCCCTGACTGCAAGTTTTGAATTAAAAAACGTATTTACCAAAGATTTACTGTTCAAAATCAGGCAGCGCCTGAAAAATTATCTCGAAAAAGACCCCAGGTTCTATCTTGATGCCCGCAGCCCCAAAAAATTATTCGTTGGGCTATCTGAATGGGGCAGTCTGCATTTTGACGAATAATACGTTGAGCGAGGGTGATTTTGTCTGACAAGTCAGCGCGTTTGCGGGCTAATAATACAAGGCTGCTTCTCAGTTCTCTTGGGCTTCTGGCAATAGTATTGCTGGCCGTGCTTGTGCCCTACCACGCATGGGCACTCCCTACCATTTTTATAGTGGTGATTCTTTTTTTTACTTTTCTGCGCCGCCAGATCATCAGTCGTTCATCGGCAGATGACGTATGCGATTTTTATGCGCAGGTTCATTCGATCGAAAATCTTCAGATCCTGCAAAATGAGCGGCCATACAGTACGCTGCTCAAAACCGTTTTGGAACTGGGGCAGTTCGACTGGGCGGTAATGTTTTTAATGGACTTTGAAAAAGACAGCTTTGTCGCAGTAGAGGCGGCAGGTATTGAGCTGTCGCGGTTTTCTTCTGTTGACTTTGACGAAATTGCCACTGACCCGCGCGTAGATGACATGACCCTTTCCTATAAGCTGCTCGAACATGCTTTTAAAAAGCATGAATTTCGTGGTGCGCTGGCTGGCACTACTCTGGTCTGTAATAATACATTCTATGGCTGTCTGCTGGTAGGCCGCGACGACCCGGAAGATGAGCTTTGTGAAGACGATAATTTCCGCCTCGAAATACTTTCAGACCAGATTTCGATTTGCCTGCACAATTACCGCCTGCACAAGGAAATGGCTTCGCGTACAGCGGAATTGCTTGAACGGCAGGCGCAAATACAGCGCGAACTTGAAATGTCGCGCATTGTTCAGGAAGGGGTTATGCAGCGTGAAACGCCAATGCTGCGTGGTCTTGAATTAGCCGCTTACAGCAGACCGGCACGTTTTATCGGCGGTGATTTTGTGCGTTATATCGAAGAATCTGGCAAAAACCAGCTGGGAATTCTGATCGGAGATGTCAGTGGTAAGGGTATTCCGGCCGCTATGGTTATGGCTGTTGTGGTGTGTCTTTTCAACGAAAAAAGCAGCCTTGAGATTGCCCCTGACAAACTTCTGATCGACATGAATATCGCTCTTAAGCAGTTTCTTGGTGCCAGGTCGAGATTTAATTCTTCGGCACTCTGGGGTATTTTTGATCTTGATCGTATGCGCTTTTGTTATGCCAGTGCCGGGCATGATTTTCCGCTGCATATTAATTGCAAAACCCGTCAGGTGACTGAGCTTGTTTCAACCGGCACTTTGCTTGGCCTTTTTGCCGAGAGCGAATACCAAAGTCGCGAGATTCTGATCGAAGAAGGCGATAAGATCATGTTTTATTCGGATGGTCTGGTTGATTTTTTTGAATATAACCTTGGTTTTGCTGATGGTTTTGCTGGTCTCAAGGATTTTTTTCTTGAGCGCTTTGCAAAAACTCCTCAGGAAATAGTCAATGAAATCACCGAGCTGGTCGAAATAACGAAAGAACCAACCAAAGACGATATTACAGTTGCGGTATTTTCCATTGCCAGAAAAACCTGACCGGGGATTTTATAAAACGGGCGCATTTGTCAGACTTATGTTGCTGACATTTTTGCTGCTTTCCGTCCTTCAGAGTTTAAGCGCAGCAACTATTGTCGACGGAACATACCGATTACGAGCCCTCAAGCCACAGCTTGACGCCACGTTGCGGCAACAGTATCTCAGTAGCAGTGTTTTTCGCGCACAGATCAAGGAAGCTTCGCGCAACACAAAACTAGTGCCGAACGAGAGCGAGCTCGGCTTTCAGGTGTATAATTTTGCCGCTAATACCTATGAATATCGTGTTGGCAGACTGGTGGCGCAGGGGCGCCGCTGCCATCTATTTGTTGAGCGCGAGAACGCAAATTTTTACGGAGATCACGCGGCGGCCATATATGCTCAGATAGTAGATAACTTTGATAATAAAGTTTTTAGAACCGTCGACAGCTGGTTTGGTCGACCTGTGGTGCCCGCAGGCTTCAATTTGCCTGATGATCGTGTATATATTTTTCTGGTTGATATCAGAGACAGCTTTGGCGAGGGTTATGTGGCGGGTTACTTTGACCACCGAGATCTCGAAGGGCTCTTTGGCAACCAGAAACCAGTGTTTTTTATGGATCTCACACCAGGCGATCCTGGCGACACCGATGACAAGGGCAATCAGTTTTATCGCACGCTTGCACATGAGCTGCAGCACATGGTTAACTTTTCCATACAGTTATCTAGTGGGTGTGAAGAGCAGGACCGTTGGCTTGACGAGGGCCTCTCAATGTTCTGCGAATATGTTTATTCTGGTGAAATCGGCAAGACCACCGAGCGTTGGCCACCTGAACCCCATTTTGCAAGATTCCTCGAAAATCCGGCAGTAAACCTGGTCAGCAACAGCAAGGAAAGCTGGTTTCAAGAAGATTACCTGTTCCGACAATATGGTGCGTCATTTGCTTTTGTCACCTGGCTGGTTGAAAAGTACGGTGGAGAAAGCACATCTCTGCAGCAGCAGTTCATTCGTGAGCTGATAAGGATGCGTGAGAAGGGCGTTGTGGCTCTGGATAAGCTGCTTGCCGCAGTTGATGCTGATTTTAGCCATGTTTTTGCCAATTTTATCATGGCTCTGCACGTTGAAGAATCTGATAACCCGCTCTGGAATTTCGCGGACAAGAAGCGGGTATTTGGTGAAAATCTCGCGGCAATGCTGCCATTGCGCTTTGTTAAGCACTATTTTGCCAGTAACGTTGGTTCTTTTGTTGGTGGCAATGGGCAGGTAATTCCGAACAGTGTGCTGCTCGAAGAAATTTATGGCAAAGATCAGGTTAATCTCTCCATGAGCTTTGAAGAAGGGATGACTCCTTATCTCGCTGAGCTTTCTCATGACAAGATTGGCTCCATCCGCCCCCTGGTTCTTGATGAGCGTGGCAAGATCAAGATGAATGTTGATTTTTCTGGGCAGCGTCGTTACTTTATTCTGCCGGTTGCTCTGAATCCTGAACTTGCCACCGACAAGATGATGAGCTATTCATATAAAACCGACGCCAACGCTTTGGTTTTATATCCAGTGCCACATCCGGTGTTTAGTGACCAGATACTGATTTTTCTCAAGTCCTTTTCAGGTCCGATCGAAACCCCGCCGACTTTGCGGATTTTTTTCGGGAATCTCATCGAAACCCCCGAATTTATTGCGGCCGACAGCGAGAATACAACCTATATGGCACATTATCAGTTGCCAGGTGATGGTCGCGGCCAGGCAGTCTGTTATTATGGCGAAGATTCATGTTCATTCAGCTTTTCTGCTCTGAGATACAAGACTGGCACCAGTCAGATATTGCCTCTTGGTGCTGTGTTTCTTGAGATTACAGCCGGCACCGATGCCGTGGCAATTCTCTCTGAATCAGATTCTATTACTGTTAAGCCAGATATCGAAGTTCTTGCCGGGCCATACGACATTGTTATGCCGCCAGCTGCTTCGGCGACTGTTTTTTTTGATTCACAGATCTCTAAGTCGCCGCAGGCTGGCTGGTGCCGCGTTGATGACTCTGGAGCTGTTGCTGAATGGCATAGTATACAGGAATTTTCGGAAAATCGGCGGGCGCCAGTAACCAGTTCCGGTCGTTATTTTCTACTCAATGACCGGGTTGCACCAGTGCTTGAGCTGCCGCGAATTCGCCAGATAGATGCAAATCGTCTGCTTATAAATATTCAGGCTTCTGATGATCTTTCCGGCGTTGATTATGGCAATTTGCGTGTTCTGGCCAACAACAGGCAAGTCAAAGCTCAGTATTTTTCCGAAAATTCTGCTCTTGAGCTTCTAGTTGCCAGTCTTGACCCTGGCGAAAATCAGCTGACGGTAGAATTGACTGACCGGGCAGGAAACATGACACGCGCTTCAATTGTCGGCAGTGGGCTGGCATCGGCCGCTGCTGCCAGGACCGAGGTATTTCCGAATCCATGCCGCCGTCAGGCGCACATCAGAATGAATATTATCGGCGCGCCGATGGTCAACCAGGCTGAAGTAAAAATTTATGATGTGGCTGGTCATCATCTGGTGACTCTCAGCATGCAGCAGGAAACTGCTTCAGCATACGGCGCCGAGTGGGATCTCCGCAATAAGGGCGGCAAGTTGGTGAGTAACGGCGTATATTTTTACCGGATTGCTGTATCTGCAGATAGTCAGAGGTTCAAGGCCTCCGGCAAAATCACAATTTTGCGCTAAAGCCTGGCTCAGCCCTGAAGAACTTATTGTGTTTCTCAAGCCCGGTAAAATCACGCGACCGCTTTGCTCTCTGTGACGAGCACGATTAATAGAAAAACAAAAAATATCGCGTAAAGCCAGGATGGCGGTAAGCGATATTCTTTGTGTCTTTGCGGTTTTTCGGCTTGGTGCGAGTCTCTTCAGGGGCTATTTCGTATAAGCCTTGAGGGCGCGTTGATATCTTTCTTTTGTCTGCTGAAACTCAGTGAGTTTCTCTTTGGCCAAGGTCTGGTTGCCGTTGCTGAGAGCCTGCACATAAGCCTTGTAAGAATCTTCGTAGATGTCTTTAACCTTTTTCAGGTTCGGGTGCATCTGATTATACGGAATTTTGTCCACTTCTGGCGTTAGCCGCACGCCATAAGGATCGGCACTCGGCGTCGAACGCGACTGTGTCGGTAACGGCATACTGTCTGCTGACTGAACGTTCATCAGATAGGTTGGTTGCACTTCTGCTGCAGGTTGAGCTTGTGCTTGAGTGCCGCCTTTCTTGTAACCAAAGAGTTTTGCTATGCCTGAAAAGATTTTTTCGCCAACTATACCGCCAACAATGCTACCGATCATAGTGCCGACAATGGGTATCGGAATCATTGAGCCAAGCATGGCGCCAAGAGTCGAACCAACGGCTTGCCCAGCTATTGCTACCGGGTCTAGCGCTTTTATAGCCGCTTTAAAGCTCATGCCGGCACCAAGATTGCCGCCCATTGAGCCACCAACCAGTGAGGTGAGGGTTGGCAGAAGTGCGCCGGCGATGGTGCCAACGATTGGAATCGGAACAAAGGTTTGAATCAACGGGGCAAATACCTGTCCTACTGCTGCTCCCAGAGAGGAGCCTACCACGTTGCCAACAAACTGCATTGAGGCTACTGACTTCACCGCATCTTTTACGCTGACCTTTTCGCCTTTCATGATCTGGCTGGCCAGATTTATGGCAATCGAAGTGCCGGCAGTCATTGCCAGGTTTTTAACGCTGAAAGATTGCTTGATCGAGCTGGCAGCGTTCTGAAAGCCCTGCCCAAGCGCTTTCTGCCCTTTTATGAGGGTTTCGCTCAGTTTGAGAGAGCGAAATTCTGAAGAAGTCTCGTCGGTGTAGGCCCGTGAGCCGTCAATGGCTCCGTCTATACGTCCTTCGACAACTGCCTGCTTGTAAAGGGCTTCGTTGGTTTTATTGTAATTTGCCAGCTTGCTGTCATACTCGGCCTTGAGTTGCGATTTTGCCGCCGAGTCGGTGGTGTTCTGCCAGGCCTGCTGAGCGTCGTGGACTTCCTTGTATCTGGAAGTGGCCGTGGTGTCTACCGTAGCATATTTGGTGTTGTCGAGAAACTGTCCGATCATCTGACTGCGGTCTTCAGGAAACTTCTGAATATATGCATCGACAAAGTCTCTATAAGTCTGGGGTTTAGAGGTTTCAAAGACCTGGCAGATTTTTGAATATGGAGCCTGGATGCGGTTGTTGTTCATAAGATCATAGAACAGCGAAGCATTCACGCCTTCGGTAGACAGCATTTCCATGCCATTTTTGAGAACGCCGTCATTCGGGCCCGTTGTTACGCCCTGATTCTTAAAGATGTACTTGTTGTCGGCAATGTTTTTCTGGGTTTGAATGCGCCATGAGCTGGCGTCATTGTGAGAATCTTTGGTCGATATCGATTCGATAGCCTCAGCCCAGCCTTCTGATATTGCGAAACCTTCGTCTGAAACGGTGTTTTTAGAGTGTGCACCGTAATAATCAGTTGCAGGATAATTCGGGCGTTCATAGAGCTGATCCATGATCATATGCCCGGTTTCATGTGCTATTACCGAAGCCGCAGAAGGGTCTTGCATGCCGCCACTGAATACTTCACTGTTTGGTGGAATAACGATACGGTTTACGTTTGAGTTGTCACGGAAAGCAAGCTGACCGTTGTCGCCCTGCTCGGCCAGAACAAAGCCGCGAGCATCGTGGTAAACGCCACCAGAATCGCCGACTTCAAGGTAAACCGGTTTTTTGAGATCGTTTACCAGCCACTGAGCAACAGCTGGATCGCGGGTGCCGGCGGTAAGGTCACTCTGAATTTGCCCGATTTTGAGGTTTCGGGCTTCAACCTGCATCGATACTGCCTGGCGTAGACCAGGGTTGTTCTCGATGTAGGTTTTAAGTTGCTGATAGCGAGGATCGTTAATGGGCAATGACTTGAGCACGGGCGTGGAATTGCCCATGAAATCTTTGGTTGTCGCGGTTGTGCTACTGTTAACGGGTGTAACCAGCTTGAACTGGGTCATTGCTGCTTCGACCGGCAAGGTTTGGCTGATGATGCGGTTTTGGCTGGCTTTGACAAAATATTTGCCGCTTTTTGCGTCAAATTCTGGCACAACCGACTGTGTAACATTGCCAGAGTCGTCTTTGACTATGTAGCGTATCCCCTCAGATGTCGCCACAAATGAGCCGGCCGCAGTAACCATACTGCTGAAAAACACTGCTAAAACAACCAGTATGCATAGTTTTGCTGACCGGAATCTTTTCATTTTTGCCTCCAGAGACTAAGGGGATATCTAGCATAAGTATAATCATTATCGCGATATCCCACAAGTGTACAGCAGCAATTAATAAATCAGGGTCAGTCCCATAACTGCCAGGCCGGCTTACTGGCGTAGACGTCGAGGTAATACTGTTTGCGGCGCAGTTTGCTGGCGGCTTCGGGGTCGAGAAGCACTATTGTTCGTTCGTGAAACTGCAGTATGCTGCCCGGGCATGAAGCCGAAACCGGGCCTTCGATCATATCTCTGACCGCTTCGGCTTTATCCATGCCAAAAGCAAGCAGAATACATTGTCGCGCGGCCATAATCGTGCTCAGGCCCATGGTCATTACATGCCGCGGCACTTTGTCTTCGCTGCCAAAAAAGCGCGAGTTTGCCTTGATAGTTTTTTGCGATAGTGTCTTAAGTCGTGTGCGTGAGGCCAACGAAGATCCTGGTTCGTTAAAAGCAAGATGCCCGTCGTGACCGATACCGAGCAGTTGCAGGTCGATGCCGCCGGCAGCTGCTATCGCAGCTTCATAGGCAGCGCAGCTGTCCGGTATGTTCTCGGCCATGCCATCGGGCAGATGCGTGGCTCCCTTAGCCATATCAATATGGCAGAAGAGATTGTTATGCATCTCACTGTAGAATGAGCACGGATTATCCGACTCAAGCCCGACATATTCATCAAGATTGAAAGTCGTTACATCTTTAAAGGAAAGACCTTCTTCCTGGTGCATGCGAACAAGTTGTTTATAAAGCTGCAGAGGAGTCGATCCGGTTGCCAGACCAAGAACTGCTTTGTTATTCTGTCGGATCAAACGAGCAATGATTTTGGCGCCGAGCTTGCTTGCTTCGGCTTTGTCTGATTTGATGATTACTTCCATGTGCCCCTCCAGTTAAAGAAATGCTGGTCATGATCGCAGCTTTGAACTTCAGAATCCTAACACGATGCGTCCATCTGTTCAACTTTTGCAGCTGGAACAGTTCCATTTTGTTAAAAAATCATGTTACAATTAAAGTCTATAAATAATGCGAGGTACAGGAATGAGCTTTTTCAATTTCCCATTCAGGCGTTGTACTGCTTTTATCGTGCTTTTCGCCTTTCTTTTGTTAGGCTTGACAGCCAATGCCAATGACCGTGAAATAAACATAAAGGCTGCTGAATACGTCAACTCGTTCGATTTTAACTGCCCGCAAGGTGCCGCCTGGGAAATCAATGGGCAGATGGGCAAAATCACTGCCACTGATCGCTGCCAGATTGTTGGCTCGCTAATCGCTAAATCTGTAAAGCGCTACCACGTCATGGTGTTGTCAGCTTCTCTCGACGATAATGAACTGATTGCCGCCGAGCAATTTAAGTGGCACGGAATGGGAATGCCTCTAACGATAATCGTTGTCGGTAAAGAGATTTATGCTGACGATAATAAGTCTGTTGTTATCGACAATCGCCGGGTTGATGCCTCGGTCGGCGTGTTTCCAGACAAAGCTTCGGCACAGGCTCTGGTCGATAGACTGGCTGCTTCTGGCCAGTCCAGCTGGATCTATGAAGAAATCGTTTCATTGTCCAAGGGTAACGTGACGCTTAAAATTAATGGTCAGGCCATGGCAAGCGGCCCTGATATGCTTCTGCTTCCGCAGCAGGTCGTTCATCTTAAAAAGGTTGAATATGGCAAGGGTTACTCCTGGCATGGCTACGCTGACCGCGATTACACAACCAACCGACTGCATGCTCGTTGGGGCGCGCAAGATGCGATCGACTGTGTTTTAACTGCCAGCCTGGAATATGTTCTGGCCGGAGTCGTTCCTTCGGAGATCTCGGCCAATGCTGAGATTGGTGCCTTGCAGGCACAGGCAGTGGCTGCCCGTGGCGAAATTATCTCTAAAATAGGGGTGCGTCATGCCCAGGAGGGTTTTGATACCTGTTCTGAGCAGCATTGTCAGGTGTTTAACGGTGATTCGATCTACGCAACCGAAGTCGGAAAGAAGATTATGCCGACTCGCGGCTATGTACTGACTGAATCCAGCGGCAGGCTTGTCGATGCCGTTTATTCTGCCAACTGTGGCGGCCACAGTGAAGCCAGCCACCTTGTCTGGACAACCCAACCCAACCCGATTCTACGTGGCGTCTGGGATCACCAGAATCCGCCTGCTCTAGACCTTTCAGAAGAAAAACAGGTTGCCGATTTTATCAAAAATCCGCCAAAATGCAACTGCAATAACACAACGGTAGAGGGTGGCAACCGCTTTCGCTGGAGCAAGAGCATGACCATCAACGAATGGAAAGCTGTCGAAAATCAGCTTGGAGTTGGCCGCATCAAAGATGTAACTGATATTGCCAGAGGCTTTTCTGGACGCATTTACCGCATGACTTTCGTTGGTGAACGTGGTTCGAAAACCGTCATGAAAGAGCTTAATATTCGCAGGATGTTTGGCGGTTTCGCCAGTGCCTGTTTTGTCGCCGATTACAAGCGTGATGTTGCCGGCTTTATCGCCAGCGCCGATATTTTTGGCGCCGGTTTCGGTCACGGTGTTGGAATGTGTCAGACCGGTGCTCAGAGCCTGGCTAAACAGGGTTGGGCCTTTTCCCGTATTCTTTCGCTTTATTTCCCCGGCAGTATTCTCAAAAAAATCTATTAGAAAGCCCTTGAATTATGATTATGTTGCTTTTAGGGTTGGTTCTAGTTGTGGCAATAGTATTATTTGCTGCTTCAAAAATTAAGTAACTCGTTCAAAAACGGCTTGTTTGAATAGCTGGCTCCTTTCCTGAAGTTGCTCTGATGATTCCTGCCTGGAATCGGATTGATCAATCCAAGGCCAAATGGCTTTTGCGGCTTAGTGCGAGTGTTCCTTTTTTATGTGATACCGCATGTCTTAAATCAGACTCTCCAGCGTTTTTTGTTGATACTGGCAGATCTCTTTGCCGGTCTGGCTGTTCGGCGAATAAAAAACTCTCTGCGCGGCATTGCCGGCAGAGAGTTTTTTTAAGCTTGTGAAGGAGGTCGGTTATTTCTGGCCGATGTTCTTGATGATCTGCTCGCGGTACTGTGGCAGTCTTTTGTAGACTTCAAGGCCGGGGCATGACTTGGTTGAATAGTCACAATGACCGAAGATGTTAACGCCCGGGTTTACTCTGTAATTTGAGCACAGCCAGCTGAGAAGAGATACCAGTGACTTTTCCATTACCGGCGGGATCGGGTCTTTGTCGGGGTCATAATCGCCAATCAGGCAGATGCCGACAGCGTTCGTGTTGGGTGATGCATGGGCGCCAACAACGGTTTCCGGGCGTCCCTGATAGATGGTGCCTTCGGGGCCAATCAAAAAGTGATAGCCAATATCAGCCCAGCCTGTTTTGGGGTCATCCATGTGATAGTTCTGAATGCCGCGAATGCTGGCAGCAGCTTTGTATTGCGACTGATTGGGAATATAACTGTGATGAACTACCAGGCGCTGAACCGCGTGTTCTGAATAAGAAGATTTAGGCGGTCTTGCACCCCAGTCCTTGCGCGAAAGCAGTGCTGGTTTGGTTGTGACTTTTATCGGCTCAAATGGTGCGGGCTCCTGCATTGCATATTCCATTGTTTTTTCGTCGATGTAAACGCCCTGAACAGTAAATCTGGGAATTGTTGTTGTGCCCTTCATCGGATCACGAACAACAAACATCAGCTGATAGGCAGAGACTGTATTTACTGCCGAAAAATGATATTCTGAATCGAAGGCCATGTATTTTGTCCAGATGCCGGTTTGGGCATATCTGAAACGGGCATAGCTACGGAAAAGACAACTCTTGCTCTTGATTGCATCAACCGAAATGAGCATGTTGTTGGCTGCTGTATCCATTTCGTAAATTTCAGTTTCGAAATGATCGTAGGTCTTGTCTACTACAGAAAAACCGGGGTTTACGGTTGTCTGGTAATCAGGTGTGTCTTCATTGGCCCAGGCCGCCGGAGCAGCGATCAAAAGGCCGACGAGAAGAAAAATACTGCATACAGAGAACAACTTCTTCATATCATACCTCACATACTTATATACTTATATACTTGATAGTATCAGTATAATGGCTAACAGGAAAGCAGAAAAGATACAGTGTTAAATTCAGTTCAGACCAAGCTCAGGGTCTCTGCTGTAACAATTTTTCTGCAAAACAAACTTTCTCGCATTCGGTGAATCCTTCGGGATCAGTGGATTTGTGGGTCTTGTGCGAGTTTTTTTGCCGATTTGCCGCTGCAATGGAGGCTTAGTGTCGCCGTCTAAAATTTAAAGTGATCTCGCATGCACTATTAGCGGGCCAAAGTGAAGAGCCTTTGCCGGTCTGACCAGTCGCAGCTTAAACTCCTGTCTTACAGCTTCTTTTTCAACATAGCCAGCAAATTCCGGCCATTTTTCCCAGAGGCCACCCGAACCGCACAATGTTACTTCACCAATCATACCGGTTTGTTCTGCCGCTTGTCGGCAGACTTCCACTAACTGCGCAACCGAGTTCTCGACAGCTTCTAATGCGGAAGGGCAACCGGCTGCCAACGCTTTGCTCAGCACGGGAGCATACTCGCCGAGCTTTTTTTGAATGCTTGGTGCCCGGTAAAGCTCATCAATAATCGCGTTTCTGCTGGCTTTGCCAAAGCGCTGCTCAAAAACTGCGAGATAGGCGCGATGTTCTTCGGACCCTTCGATACAGCGCAGAACTCCTTCGAGCGCCTTCCGGCCAAACCATGCACCAGATGGCAGTTCGTCGAGAACGTAGCCCCAGCCGCCGAGTTTAATGCTCTTTTCGCCGAATCTGGCAAAAATGACCGAGCCGGTACCGTTGATCGAGAGAATTCCATCTTTGCCATCCAGACAGGCGGCATGATTGCATTCATAATCAGATTTAACTGATATTGCTTCAGAGAGCGGGTGGACAACTTTTATTGCCGATGTGAGCCGATCGGCCGCGGCCCTGTCGTCAGCTCCGGCAGCTCCTATCAGCCAGTTCGCGCTTTTATCGAAAATGTCGGCCGCCGCGACGATGTCTCGGCAGATCTGCAAAAGTCGCTCTTCACCAAGGAGTCTGAGATTGCCGGCACTCAGTATAAATTCGCGGTTGTTGCCGGTGAATATGCCCTTAAGCTCACTGCCGCCCCAGTCGATTGAAAGGCAACAGCTGGTCACTGAATAGCCCCTTTGCGCATGCCTTCAAGCATAAAACGAGAGAAAATGATGAATACTACGACCATGGGCACGGCGGCAAGAGTCGCGCCGGCCATCAGCAGACCGAAATCCATGATCTGCTGATCTTGCAACGTCGATAGACCAACGGTCAGCGTGTAATATTTCTCGCTGTTAAGTGTGATCAAAGGCCACAAAAATGCGTTCCATTGTGCGATAAAGGTGAAAATCCCGGACGTTGCCAGAATGGGCATAGACAGCGGAAAGTAAATGCGCGTAAAAATCTGCAGTTCGCTGGCACCATCGATCTGAGCTGCTTCTGACATCTGCACAGGAATTGAGTCCATGTATTGTCGAACCATGTAGATGCCGAATGGTGCTGCCATGGCTGGCAGAATCACCGACCACAGGTTATCAATCAGTCCCCATTTAGCCATGAACAGAAACAACGGTAGCATGACAATCTGGCCTGGCACCATCATGGCGGCGAGCAGAATCATGAAAATACCTTCCCGACCCTTGAAACGGCCGACCGAAAAGCCGAATGCCGCAAGAGAGTTGAATATGGTCTGAGCCAGAGTCACCGCGGCTGCGACGACAAAAGAGTTTATCGACCAGCGCACGATGCTGCCGGCAGATAAAAGCACTTTAAAGTTTTCGAGCGAGAATTCACCGTAACGTGGCGGTGTAGCTGCCAGTGCTTCTGGCGAGGTGAATGCAGTGAGAATCATCCAGACCAGTGGTCCGGCAGTGAATACCAGGCCGATTGTCAGAAGGGCAAGAGCTATGTAGTGTGCGTTGCGTAAATTCATGCGAGATACTCAACTTCACGTCGTGAGAACCGGCGTTGTATAAGAGTAATCACCATTATCGCGATAAACAGAACCATTGCCATTGCTGAGGACAGCCCAAAATCAAAATCTCTGAAGGCTGAAGTATAGACGCGCAGAACAACAACCTGCGTTGAGCTGCCTGGTCCGCCATCGGTAAGCATGAGAACCTGGGCGAAAACCTGTAGAGCTGCAATTACACCGGTAATCATCAAAAACGTCGTGGTGCCGCCAAGCAGCGGCACGGTAATATACCACCATTTTTTGAGCGCATCGGCGCCTTCGAGATCAGCAGCTTCGTAAAGCGAGCTGGGTATGTTGCCCATAGATGCAAGGTAGATAAGCATGGCACCGCCAGGGGATTTGAGAATGCCAGAGATGATGACCGAAATGAAGGCTACCGCCGGATCGGTCAGCCAGCCAACCGGTTGCATGCCGAACCATCTCAGGGTTGAATTGAACAGTCCAACTTCGGTGTTGAAGAGCCAGCGCCAGACCATGGTTAAGACTACTACCGAAGCTACGCCAGGCAGATAATAGGCCGCCCGGAAAAACGATTTGGTTTTGCCGCGCAGCCCATGAATCAAGCTCGCTACGACCAGCGCGGTAAATACGTTGGCCGGTACTACGAAAAAGCTGTAAATCATGGTGTTTTTACAGGCCGTGACAAATCGCGGATCGTTCCAGGCACGAAAAAAATTGTCGAGGGTATAACCGCCTACTTCGCCGATTCGATAGTCACGAAATGCCAGCAGAAGTGCGTCGGCCAACGGATAGAAAAGAAATAATCCGGTAAGACTGACGGCCGGAACGATCATGATCAGGTGCGCCTGTCGTGATAACAGCGCAAAAACCATTGCCAGAATCGAAATTATGGCAATAACCGAGGCAAAGTGACTGCTTCTGCTGACATCTTCGCTTATCGAGCCGCTTTCTACCGAGAGGACCCGGTTGACTCTTTCCCCTGATTCGCGCATGGCTGTCAGCGGGTCGAACTTGCCAAGCAGACTCTGCTGAATAGCCGAGGTAACCTCTTCATCAATTTGCGGCCAGCGACTGTCCGCGAAGACCGACTGGCCTTCCTGAAAGATTTGCCAGCCTGCTGTCATGTGGCGGTCATCAGCATATATATTGCCAGCGCTTCGGCGGGTTGGAAACTGTGTGAAATGCACGAGATCACGCTGGTATTCACCAAGTGTCAAAAAACGCGCCAGCTTCATTGAGAGTTGGATTCGCTTTTTGTCGGGGTTCTTAAAAACATAAAAGCCTGAGGTGCCCAGAAAAGCGCCGCTGGGTTTACCAGGCTGAGCCGGGAAATGCACCACTTCAAAATTAGTCGGGAATTTGCTCGTCATTGCCTTGATGCCCCAGAGTCCAAAGGCACCTGCAGCCAGGCGTTTTTCACGGGCAAAGGCAGTCCAGATGTCATTGGCAGACCGGCCACCGCTGTCTGGGGGAATAATCCGCATTTCGCGCAATTGATTGATCCATTTTATGCCTTTGAGAAACGCTTCTGAATCGCCGGCATACTTGCCTTCGCGGTCGATTATGTTGCCGCCGAAGCACATGAGAAAGGGCAGGTTAGCGGTTTCATCTTTTTGAAAATACAGACCAAGCGGGTAATGTCCCTGGTTTTGAGCGCTTTGGGCTGCTCTGCCGTCATTTTCAGCCAGGTCAGGTTTAAGATATTGCTTTATCTGCTCCATTTTCTGCGTGAATTCTTCAGGCGTCCATCTGCCTTCAATCGGAAGCTCAACGCCGGCCGATGCAAAAATGTCGGCATTCAGATACAGCAGTTGCCCGCCCATATACCAGGGCCAGCCATAGGTTTTGCCCTTAACCTGAAAAGCTTGTAGAGCACCTGGCAAATAGTCGGCGCGGTCCTCTTCGCTCATGTATTCATCGACTGGCTCAATGATGTTTTCTCTGATAAAGAGCAACGGAACAACCCCGGGAGCAATGTCCGGGTAGTTGCCGCTGACTGCCGCTATTTTGAGTTTTTCGTGCCCGCGTTGCCAGGTAAGCTTGGTAAGGTCTACCTTTACGCCCGGATTTAAAGCTTCGAATTCTTTTATTTTGCGGTTCATCCAGGTGAAACGATCGGTGTTTTCGCCTGGTTCAAGCCATCTCGGAAAATCCCATAATTTCAGCGTAATTTCTTCGCTGGCAAAACTTGCGCCAGCACCAGATATTGTTATCAGAAATGTTATTAAAGCCAGCTGCATAAGCAGTTTGAAGCGTAAACAGGTTAATAGATATTTCATAGAGTCTTTTAAGGCTCCTCCCATGCAAAAAAGTGCAAGAGATAGAATAACCGCGCAGAGTTTTATTAGACAAGCAAAATCATTTTGTTCTGAGTTTAAGGGTGATCAGTATTCCTAAATTTTACTCAGTTTATTCAAAACAACTGCCGATGTAGTTGAGGAATAATATTATCTAAACCCGATTATAACAGGGGCTGGTATGAAAAAGGCGAACAGACAATTTGGAACGGTAATCTGGATACTGCTGCTGAGCATGCTTTGTGCAGCGCAGACTTCTTTTGCACAGGCAAGTGTTTGGCCTGACAGTGTCCGCGAAATAGCTGTGCAGTATGGTCACGAAGCCCACAAAATGGGTGTTTCTGCTGATCTTGGGCCGTTCATCAATGAGCCTCTGCTTAACCAGCCAATTGAAATCAGTGGCAGCTCTATGAGTGGTATGAGAGGCACTATAAGAGCTATTGTCGGTGGCCGCAATTTTTCGGCAGCCGATGTCGATAACGCCATGGTTCCTTTTACTACATTCAACGGCTATGGTCTGAGTAATCTTTATCATGACGGTGGCGAATGGCCTGGCACAAATGGTACCCCAACTGCAGATGACGGCGATTCAAGTTTTGGTAGCGACTGGGCCGGCGAAATATACGATCTTGATGGCAACGGCCATTACCCTAAAGCTGTATTGCGATATATTGGCACACACTGCTATATTTTCGTGCCGGTTATGTTTTTTCCGACTCTCCCGCGTGCACTTTCTACATCAGAAGATGTAACTCCGGCTGCCCAGGCAGCATGGGGAATGTACTGGGCTGACAGCGTGAACATGCAGAACGGGCCCTACTATTTTGCTCCAGATGCCACCAATGGCACCGTGCTTGAGCCACGTTTTGTTCTTGGCGCTGACAAAAACTACGCTCGCCTCAAACTTAAAGAAATGGCCGACCAGTTCGACGGCGTAATTTATCCCAAAATACGTGAACACTTTGGCAATGAGCCAGATATTGACGGCGATCCAAAAGTCTTTATCATGCTTGACGACATTCGTGATGGTTCAGGTAGCTTTCGTGGCTATTTCTGGGCTGGTAACGAGTTCGCCAGAACTTCGCAGGCTCTGAGTAACGAGAAGGAACTGCTTAATATCGATCTGTTCCCGAGTTTTGCGATGCTGCCCGAAGATACATTTGGTACTGTTGCGCACGAATTCACTCACATGGTCATCTACAACGAGGGCTACTATGTTGAAAATAATGTTCTCAAGGGACTCGAAAGATGGCTGGAAGAGGGTCTGACCCAATATGGTCAGTATCTGTTTGACGGCAAATTCAGCACTAATCTCGACGAATTCATTAAAAGACCGGATACAATTCTTGCTGACAACCGCGTTAGCGAAGTTTGGCTCGGGCCCAGTCCATTTGCAAACTATGGTGCCTCATTCCTCTGGATGTTCTACCTGGTTGAGAAATATGGCGGCTCGAACCTGCCTGGCTTTTTCCGTAACATGATTCGCTATCGCGATGGTGGCATGGGCAGCGTCGACGCAGTGCTCAAGTCGTTCAATGTCGATTCAAAGGCTGTCTTTGCCGACTGGGCAATTTGCAATTATCTTGATAAGACAAGAAAGCGCGACGGCAGCCTGCTCAACGAGGGCAAATGGGGCTATGGCGTCGATAATGATTTCAATACTGCAAACGATGTTGGCAAATACGAAAAACTGCCGGTAAAATTTTCTGAAAAGGTTATTCTCACCGAAAAGGTGACTGCCCGCTCTTCAAATGTAAACCCATGGGCAGCTGACTATGTCGAAATTTCTGGTAATAACGGCAATCTGAATGTGGGCTTTGACGGGGATGATCGCGGCCAGTTCAAGACTGCAGTGATCAAGCGCGGGCCAGAAGTTGATACTTCAGTCGAGTTTCTCTATCTTAACGACCGCCAGGCCGGTAACCTGATCATTCAGAATTATGGTACCGGAAATGCCTATGAAAACCTGGTGCTGGTCCCAATGGTATTGCATAACAACGATTTTAACAAGGTCAGTTATGTCTACTCAGCATCTTTCGATGATCTCAAGGTCGCAATATTTCCGAATCCAACATTCGAAAATGAGTTGCATATAATTGTGCGCACCGATAAGAAATTCTCGGCAGAACCCCGTCTTCAGATGACTTTCGAGGGTGAGCAAGGCTACCTGGTAATGGTTCCCGTGAATGATTCAACTTATATTACTAATTTCAGTCTAAAACAGTCTGGTGAAGGCACCATCGTGGCTAACGGCACCAACGCCGATGGTGTGATTCTGTCGAATCAGATCAAGTTTTCAGCGGTTTACTATCCGCCAAAGAGCCAGGGATTACTGACTTCATCGTTTGTTACGCTTGATGTTCCAGCAGGTTCACTGCGCAATGGCGGCACCGTAGTTGTTGCTTCGACCGAAAACACTGTCTCTTACCGTGAACTGACCAGACTCAGCCGCAATATAGATATTACCCTGCCGGTAGAAAAAGCAGATGTCGCTATTGGCATAGATATTCCGCTCAATCAAGATTCAGCTCGCAATAATTCTCGCACTGGGCTTTATCGCGCCACTTCCGCTGGTGCAAAATGGCTCGGCCCAATAACCGTTAACGAAGGCAGTGCGCATGGACAGATCGACGTTTCAGGCAGTGTGTTCGTTGCGGTTGACGAAGTGGCACCCAGTATCTCTGGTTCAGCCGAAACCGAACGGGGTGGCTGGATACGTCTTAAAATCAGCGATTACGGCAGCGGTATCAACGAGCAAGCGCTAAAAGCAACATTTGGCCAGGTAAGTCTGCCGGTCAGACTTAGCGATGGTGAAGTCTGGATTCATGCACTATCTGTGCCTGATGGTGATCAGGAAATTTTGGTGGAAGCTGCTGATAACGCAGGCAACACCTCTCAGGCCAGCGTAAGGGCTCTGGTTGTCGGTGCTACATCGCTTGTGCAGATTAGCGCTTATCCGAATCCCGCCCGAAACTTTTCTAACATCAGGGTTTCTTTTGCCGGACCGGCAGCAGCGACTGCCGAAGCCAGCGTTAAGATTGCCGACGTATCTGGTCACAAGGTGGCTGAAATGCCACTGGTGAACCGTGGTGGCGGAATTTATGAAGCGCGCTGGGATCTTTGCAACAGCAAAGGTAAGAGTGTTGCCAATGGACTGTATTTTGCCGAAGTAAGAGCAAGTTTGTCCGGTGTATCTACCAAAGAACGCCGCAAAATCGCGGTATTGCGATAATGGAGCTAACGACCATGAAAAGAGCTAAATTTTTCCTTCTACTGGTAGTTCTGATGACCTTCCCGATGATTCAGAACTGTGGTGGCAGCAGCAGCGGCGGCGGTACCAGTAATCTGATTGTGTCTGACCGACTGCTCAATGAAGGCTGGGATGGTATCAAACTCGGCAATTATTCTACAGCCCAGTCCAGCTTTGAAAACGCACTTAAGGAACCTCTAACCGATGGTCAGCGCATTTCAGCGCATACCGGCATGGGTTGGGCTTTGTCTAAAAGTGGCAAGATACTCGAATCGATCCCTTATTTCGAGATTGCAGCTGAGCGAGATAACGAAGCCAAGGTCGGCCTGGCTGGAGCACTCATTTACCGCCACCAGACTTCTGTTGATTACATCAGGGCAGCCGAAATGCTCGGCAACATGCCACCAGAAAAATTTGCGCCGCAACATTCCGGACTCTCTTTAAATGCTGCCAAGGTGCATGCTCTTGCTGCCCTTTCATACGCTCTTTCCGGCGACATGGAACAGGCCAAAGTTTATATGAACAAGGCGGCTGCTCTTGACTCGATGATGGTGGGCACCTCTGTTGACCAGCTCGATGAAGCTTTCTTGTTACTCGGTTGGAAAAATTAGGGGCTATTAAACAATAACCATGACAATGGGTATTGCTTTTATGGCTTCTTATTGCCGGTTGCTTCAACTCCCTGTGAGCACTGCAGGATACGTGGCTCTAATGGCTAAATCCATAAGAGTCACCTAAGGATGTAACAGTTGTTTCTTCAGAAGGCCTTAGTTCTGAAATTGACCTTTGAGGGCTGTTATGCATCGTAATTCAGTGTGCATAACCGCCCTTTTTCTGGACAATACTGCAGGATGCGTGGCTCTAATGGCCAAAGACCATAAGAGCCACCTATTTATTTGTTGCCGGGTTTGTAAATCTGGTATATTGATGCGCAAAAGCACAACGAGCAATTTATGATATTCAAATTACTAAATAATAGAACTTTTCGGATGCTGTGCGCAATTCTGCTTCTGCTGGTTTTGCCCGTAGCCCGGTCTGACTCTGAGCCGACTAAGACTTCGGCTAAGTCCAGTGCTGAAAAAGCGCTTGAGGTCGCGGCTGATCAGAAAGAGCAGGATGAGGTGCTGCGCCGCGAAGTCATGGGCTTTGTTAAAAACAACCAGGGCCGCGATGCGGGCGAAGGCTGGCTATTTCTTGCCAATCATTATCGTGAGCTTAGACAGGTCGATCGTTCGCTTATGTATCTGCACACTCTTTTGCGTTCTGAGCACATCAGTCCGCGCATAGTCTGGGAGGCGATGCTTCTTAACGCCGATATTCTCAAGGAACGAAAAGAATACGACAAAGCCATTCGGGAACTGAACCGCCTGATTTCTATGAGCCCTGCCCGTCACTATCTGGTGCGCGCTAAGATTGCCCGCGCCGAAATTTTTGGGCGAAATCTTACCAATGTTGAAGAACTTTATAAGGCTTTTAAACGATATTACTGGCCCTGGCCTGAAAAACCTGATATCGAAGCAATCGAGTATCTGATGGGTTTTGAACGTGGTTATGATTTGGAAATTGCCATGCACGCGCTTGAGGCATGGGAAGAACTTGCCGGATTCCCGGAAGAGTCAGCCAGTAACTTGGCAAATCTGCATATTGCCATGCTATATGCTTTTGATTTGAACGTCCCGCAGCGTTCTTTGCCTTTTCTCAACAAAATTAAAGAGGGCTCTGCAATCTCTGAGGAAGCTGCTTTTCTAAAAGCAGTTCTTGGCCATTTATACACTGCTGGAGGCGATAACAAGGAGTGTCTCGATAATTACGCACTGTTTCGCAAGGGAACAGACAGTATCGATGGCTATCGGGTAGCCGGAATTTTGCAAGGACAGCTACTGTTAGAGGGCTTTAAGGACTATGAATCAGCCATAAACACATTGGCGACTTTGCTAGAGGCACCGCCACATCTGGCTGCGACCGAGTCGATCTCGCTTGAGCGCCGCCACGAAAAACGCGATGAAGAGCTGGACTGGGCGATGCTCGCCTGCCGTATGGCCGGCTATATAGCAGAATTTAAACTCAATAATCCTGATCGTGCCAGATATTTTTATCAGAAAATCGAAGAACTTAACAAAGAGCGCAGTGAACCGGTAGAAGATCCCTGGGCCGCAGCAGCGGTAAAACGTACCGAACCAGGTGTCAGCGAGGCGCAGGTGCTTTTTGAAATGGCTTACGAAAAATACCGTAGTCACAAAATGCACGAAGCACTGAGCCTTTACGAAGAGTTCATCAATAAATACCCCGAGAACGAACTCTTCAAAGAAGTGCTGTTCAGGAGTGCGGTTATTGTGGATGACGACCTGAAGCGTTATGACCAGGCTCTCGAAATGTATCAGCGCTATCTTATCAGATTTGCTCCGATCAAATCGAGCTGGGATCTCGATGTTTTATACGATTGGGGCCGAATCGACGAAGTGCGCTATCGAATCGGCAATTTGCAGTATCTGCATCTTAAAAAACCAGTTGCAGCACTCGATATTTTTGCGCAGCTGGCAAATACCTATCCCGACAGTTATTGGTCGATGCAGGGTCTCAAAGACAGCATTAGAATTTATGAAGAAGATCTTGGCGACCCCGATAAGGCTAACGAACTGCGCCAGGAATTTATTGTAAAATACCCTGACAGCAAAGATGCATCAGATTTCAGACTGGAACTTTATCGGGTTTTTCTGCTGAAAAACGAGCAGGTTCAAGCGCTCCATATCTTGCGCGATTTCCTTGACCACAGCCTGCCTTCCGAAAAAAATTACTTTGCCTTAAAGCAGCAATGGCGTGATCTTGCCTTTAGAATACGCGAAGAAAGCCTGCGCAAAGTTCTTGCCACATCCGGGTTGCGCGACCGCATCGAGATTTATCAGAATCTCATGGATGTAATGTGCCTGGCCTCGTCAAGTGCGCCGCTCGAAAAACTGATTGATGAAGTAAAAGGCGCTGGGCTGAAAGATGAAACCCGCTGGTCGCTGGTGTATGATGCTGCAACGCGAATGTATCAGAATTTTCCTGAAAAGGCGCCAGCCCTGTTTAATGAGCTGGTTGAGAATGCTACTGGCACACCTCAGATTTCAAGCCTGTTAACTCTCGGCAACATTGCTTATCGCGTGACAAAAGACGTTGAGTCTGCTGTCTCATGGTATGAGAAAGCAGAAAATCTGCTGTTGTTAACTGATCCACTCGTAGAAACACTTTCCTATCGTCTTGGACGACTATATCTGGTTCAAGGGAATGGTCTCAAGGGTCTCGAAAAACTGCGCCTGTTTACCGCCAGATTTCCGCGCAGCCGACACCTTGCCAAAGCATACCTGAGCATGGGAGAAGCCTGCGTTGCCCTGCATAATCCTGAGCGCGCCGTGCGCTACTATCGCCGCGTCTTGCGAATTGCCCCGGAAATGGCCGATGAGGTTAATAAGCTGATTGGCGAAGCCGAAAAGCTGCCAACATCGCAGGAGTGGCTAAAAACCAGGGCTGCACAGCTGCGCGAAGATCTTGTTGAGACGGAAGAAGAGTCTGACGCCAAAAAAACTACAGTTGTCGCTGTAGTAAAGAAGGTTAGCAATGCTGATAAATTGACCGAAAAAGATCTGGCTCAGTTCAATGAAGCCACTGTCTACGGCCTTTTTCTTGATGAGACCGCTAAACAGAAACCTGATGCCGATAGAATGGTAATGTTTCTTAAAGATGTGCTGAACCGCGATAAAACTCCGGCAGACCTTCGAGCCAGAGCTCTGCGCCAGTATATTTCTACAAGATTTTTCCGCTTTCGCAGCGCTGAAGAGTTTGCCGAAGAGGCTCAGCAGTTGCTGATAAGAAACAACTATGCCGACTGGCAGCCTGAGTTGCTGTTCAGACTGGCTCAGGCGCAGGAGTATTTTCTTAGCAGTCCGGTCGATGCCAACAAATCATATTTTGAATACCTGTCTTTTTATCCGACCGGCAGAAGGGTCGAAGAAATCAGGCGACGCATTCCCCAGGTTTACGTAAAAGCCGATGACAAGCGTAATGCTTTGCGCTTTTTTGAAAAGCTGATTGAAGACAATAACCTCTCAGACGAAATTCGCGTCGATGCTTCAATGCAGATAGCTCGGTTGCTCATTCTCGAAGAAAAAAAGGAAGATGCAATAAAAACTCTGGAAGCGGCGCTGGCCTACAAGTCAGACAGCCGGCCCGAGATTTGTCTGCGACTGGAAAAACTGACTGACGACTTTACTTACGTCAGAAGGGCGCTTGAATCAGAAGGTGCCGAAGAGTTCCGTTTCAAGGCGCTTACCAGACTTATTGCCAAATCAGAAGAGGACGAAGATTATAAAGGCGCTGCCGCAATTTTGCGCGATTTTAGTGCTGGCTTTACGTTGCCGGAATCTACGCTCTGGATCGAAAAGAAAGTCGATGAGCTTGGAAAACGCGGAGTAATAGGTGAGTTTGAGGATTTGATTGATCAGTATCCCGAAGAGCCCGAAACCGCCAGCCGCATGTTCAGACTTGCAAAGATGATCGAAGGCGCTGAGAACACCAGATACCGATCTGAAGATCTTTTCTATGAGATAACTCTGGTTTACCCGAATTCTGAGTATTACCGCGAGAGCAAGATCAGGGCAGAAAATACCCGTGCTATTCGTGCTGTTTCTGAACTGAGCGACATGCTTAAGACCGGTGTCCAGGGCAGTGAAAGCGAAGAGGTCATTATCGAACGCGCGCGGTTGCTCAAAGAATCGCTCAAGGATCTCAATGCTGCCATAGAGAATTACGAAAGTTTTATCGAACTGTTTCCCGAATCGCCGCGCCGGGACGAAGTCTATCTCAATCTCGGTGAATTGGCTCTGGCTGAGCTAAAAGATCCGCAAAAGGCTTTTGATTACTGGGAAAAGGGCCTCGCCGCCAGTCGCGATCCCTTTGTGCGCGAAGATATTACCAGTCGCATTAATCAACTTAAGCTGTTCAGCGAGCGTGTGCTGTATTCTGAAAAAAGTCGGGATAACGAAACTGGAATGAGTGCTGTATTCCGCGCGTGGCGGGTAAATAAAGACCGTTTTTATGCCCTGGGCCTTCTCGAAACAGCGATCAATAAACTCGAAAACCGGCCAGATGTCGCTAAAATGCGCTATTATGCCGCCCGTATCTATGAAGATGCCGGTAATTACGACAAGGCAAATGCCGAATACGAAAAGGCTCTGCGCAGCCTATATCACCCCGGATGCCGCAAAGATATGGTTCTTTTCAGACTCGCACGTATGAACGCTGCGCAAAATCTCGAAAAAGAAGCGGTAAAATGGTATCAGTCTCTGATTAACCGCTATCCCCGAAGCTTATTGAGCAGATCAGGCTATTATTGGCTGTATAAATACGAAGAACGCAATAAAAATCTGACCAGGGCTCATCATTATCTCGATGTGCTGCTGCAGTTCAGATCACTCAATCCGTTGCATCGCGAAGTAATCGAGAAAAAGCTCTATGAAATAGAAGCACAGATGAATGTTGAACAGCTCGATCGTCTCAAGGCAATGTCGCCCTCCGGCGGCGGTGAGATGCCATATTTTATTGGCAAGGTACTCGAAAATAACTTGCATGACTATGATCGCGCCATTCTGCAATACGAAAAATTTTTGAAAACCAACCCGCCAGCTCGCCGCAGTCGAGAAATTCTCAAAAAAATTGCGGACCTCTACGAGAAGAAGGGCGACTTTGTTAAAGCGGTCAGTTATCTTGACATGCTTCTTGACACCCACGAGCCGTCGCTTAATAATTTCGACCTGATTATTCACATTGGCTCACTGGTCGAAGACAAACTCAATAGTGCTGAACTGACCGAACTGTTTTATACCTCGATATTGGCTGACTATCAGAAAGTGCGCAAAGTGCGTGAGTTTGCTACTGCCAAGCTCAGACGTCTCGATGAACAGAAACGCGAGAAAGCTCGCCCGGTACGTGGCAAGAAGGTTGTAAAACGAGTTTATTCGGAAGACGATGAAATCGTTATCGAAGATATGGACGAAATTATTGCGCGTCAGGTTGAAGATCTCAAGGATTTCCGCATGGCCGAGCGCGAGCTTGAAGATCTCTGGAACGACAATCCCGAGTCACTGGCGACTCTCGATATCATGAAAACTCTGGTTCAAATCAACATGGATTACCTGCAGGATCCACAGAAAGCCGCAATGTATTATCAACGCTGGCTTGACGAAAATCCTGATGATCCGCTCGTAAAAGAATACACTTTGAAACTCTATGATCACTACATGGAAGTGTTGCTCGATGGCCAGAAGGCGCTCAGACTACTGGAAGACTACATTCGTGTCCACCCAATTTCCATCGAAACCATGGACATCGAGCTTAAACTTGCCAAGTCAAACGAACTGCTGATACGCAACTTCGACGAGGCACGCCGAATCTATCTGCGCATAATTGATACCCGCCAGAATGACCCGACAGTTCATGAGGCCTACTTTAGACTCGGCTTTGTTCTCAGAGAGGGTTTCGCGGCCTATGACGAAGCGATCAAAACCTGGCAGGATCTCATCGACCAGTTCTATAACAACGAGTTTGCCGACAAGGCCCAGTTTGCAATTGCCTATACTTATGAGACTTATCGCCGTGACTATACCAAAGCCCGGCAGAACTATGAACGTATTCTCAATCTATATCCGAACTCCAGCCTGCAGCAGCAGGCACGTGATGCGCTGCTGCGCATTGAAGGAAAATAGCAATTTTTCTAGAAAGGTATGACCATGCTCGACAGTAACGTAATGACCAGTCTTCTGATTAAGTATGACGGGTTTCTCACCTGCATTGCAGTGTCGGTACTGCGCCAGATCGAAGACGGCAACCCAAAGATAGAGCGCAAAATCATCGATTTTCTTAAAGGCAAGATGTTCCCGGTTCCGCTTGATCGCGTAATCGAGTATCTGCAGAAAATTCCACCTGAAAGCGTTAGGGATCGGGTTGTCGAGTATCTGCGCGATATGCACGCGACCCTCATGGATATGGTAGTTTTTGTCGGCGCCGAGGGCAGCCGCCAGCTCATCTATCTGCCGATGATCCGTATTATGGAGGACGAAGACCACGCTGATCGCGCATTGGCCATGGCCACTCTGTGCTGTTTTGACTTTCCGGAAGCGGTGAACCGTCTGGCGCGAGTGTTCTCTGATTTGAGCTCTGAGATGCGCTGGGTTACTATAGTTATTTTGAAGAAACGTTGGGACGAAAAATTCGTGCCTATCTTTCTCAAAGCCCTGGAAGACAAGGATCCCGAGGTGGTTAGAGTTGCCATTCTGGCGATGAGCCGTGCAACCGTTCCGGCCGCTCGTGAGCCGATCAAAAAGCTTCTTTATAGTCCATCAGAAATAATAGTTTTGTCTGCAATCCGCTCTCTGGTAGAACTCGGCGCCCCAGATGTTCTTGATGAACTCAGAGGTCTGTTTGAAAAAACGGATAGTCACAAGGTGCGGGCAACTATTGCATCGGCCTTTGGTGATCTTGAGTGCGATGGAACTCTCGATTTCCTAAGGGAGTGTTTGTCGGCACCAGATGCGCGCGTTCGTGCCAACGCAGTAATGGCGCTCAAAAAGAAGCACGACAAGCTTGGCTCATTGCCGCGTGACATTATCGACCGCATAATCGAACTTAAGAAAGATCAGGATCACCGTGTTCAGGCCGATTGCGTTCAGGCGCTCTGGAGCATGGGCCTGACCGACAATGCGAGTGATATTGAAAAACTGCTGCTTTCTTCTAATGAACTGAACCGCTCTTCAGGCGCTTATCTATGCGGCAAACTCAAGCTTTTTCAGCTCAAAAAACAGCTCGAAAATCTTACTGCCGACCCATCATGGACAGTGCGCAAAATGTCGGCTATCGCACTTCTTGGTTTTGGCGAATCGGGTCGCGCGGTTTTAAAGCAACTTATGGAATATGGGACTTCTGATCAGCAGATTGTATCTGCATTCGCTGTCGGTCTTACCGATGATCCAAGTGCCATTGAAAAGCTGATTGAGCAGAGCCGCTCCGGCAGCGAAATGGCTGAGATGGCTACCAGTCTGCTGTTGCGCCTTGCCAAACCAGTGATCTGATATGCTCGTTTGATAAAATCGAACCCTCATTATTACGGGTTTCGATTCACTGCTAAAGCAGAAGAACCCCGCCTTATGATTGAGGCGGGGTTCTTGATTAAGTGCTATTGGTTATTCAATAAAACCAAACTTCTTAACTGCCGGGAAGTATCTGGGCTTTTTATCTGACGGCAATACTTTGCCACCGCCAGCTACCCATGCACTATACCACATGTCGACAACATCGTTTACCGCACGGGAATACGCGTTGGCTAAAATTTCTCGCGACTCTTCGTAACGCTTGCCTTTTGTGTAAGCTTGTTCAAGGGCATCGTAATACTGGTTGGCCCACAGGCTTTCGTAGATCATGCGTGCGCTGATTCTTTTAACGCTGTCGCAGCCATCAAAATTTACACCATAAGTGAGAACCCAACGATCGGCGTCTTTTTCTGTGGCAGAATGGTAGCTTTTTTCTTCAACTGTTTCATCGAGACTTGAGCCAGTATGTAATGGCTGCACCAGATCTGCGGCATAGTGGCCGATCCAGCCCAGTTTTTGGATGATTTCTTTCTTGCTGCTCTTTTTTGCGATTGCTTCGCCAACTTCGTTAACCAGGCTCTCAACGTGAAATGGCCCTTTGCCCATGCTCATAGCCTGAATATGAAAAATGTGGTTCTGAAAATCTTTTAAAACTCGGTCGGGCTCAACGCTGCCAACCATGAGATCATTGAGGACGCGCTTTTTGACTTCCGGATTGCTGACTTTGCCTAGAAAGTCTCGAAAAGCCTGTGGCATGATGTGAAACGCGTCAGAGACGATTTTCATGTGTGTTCTGCTGCCCCAGGCAAATGCATTGCCAGAACCAGCCAGAAGGAAAATGATTGCAATACTCGCTACTTTTAAATAGGTCGGCTTCATTTCTGGTTATTTTCCTTATTAGAGAACTTATTACGTTCATTATAAGCAAATAACGTGCCGCCCGCCACCCCTCGCTGAAAAATCGCTGTACAGCAAAAAAGACTGACAACTCATCAGGGTTGGGGTGAAAATTGACAATTTTCTGGCAACTGTTGGCCAAAAATCAGCACATCAGCTTGGTTCAATGATATCTGGTTTTTCCTGGTTCTTTGGTTCGGGGAGTTCTGATAACTTGGTGAAATCAGGAAGCTGTGCTGAAGCTTTCTCCTGTTCCAGTCTGCGGCGCTTTTTGAGTTTGCGCTTCCGTATGGTTTCGGGCGACAGTCTGGGGAGCTCACCAGTTGTTGGCTGCGGATTGTTCTGGGCAAACTCTGCGAAATCTACTACCAGTCGCTTCTCGATCTGACTTGAAACATCGGTCATGCGTTCAGAAAGAACGTTGTATCTGTCCATTACAAATTTGCGTTGATGCTTGTTTTCTTCTCTGAGAGCGGCTATTTCTTCATGCAGATCCATCAGCACGATTAGAATCGGAATGATGATCAGGGCAACAAGCATGTAAGTGTCAGCCTGCCGCCGCAGAAGCATCGACAGGATCATGGCAATCCACAGTCCCCACAACCACTTCGTTATTTTCATTCCGGTTACCGCTCTTTCATGCTGAGTATACCTTGCAGGACTTCGATTGCCTGCCGGGCATCCAGATCGCGCAGTAAGAAAGCCTTCTGTTTGCTGGTCTGCCCCTGCTTGAGACTTACCCGGCTTTTTGCCAGACCAAAAGTCTTGGCAAGAAAGCTGACTAGTGCGGCATTGGCTTCTCCGTCAACTGGCGCGGCCTTAACCTTTATTCTACATCGTTCCTGATGTAAGTCAACGATTTCTGTTCGCGAAGATCTGGCAACGGCTAAAACCATAATAACAGACCCTTCGGGGGTCTGTTTTATGCAAACATCAGCCAGCATTGGTTCAGGCAGCTTTTGCTACCGGCTCGACTGTTCTTGAAAATACTGGTGAATCTTCATTAACCATTGACAGATATGATTCAAGAACGGTGCGCAGTTCAACCTTGAGCATGCGTTTTTGCCTTCTAAGTTCACGAATATCTTTGCCGATAAGCTCTGACTCACTTCTTGTTTCGTCAAGAATACGTTCAGATTGCAGCTCAGCCTCTTTTACGATGAGTTCGGCTTCTTTCACGGCATTGTCCTTAAGGTCGCCAGATGCTTTCTGAGCTGAGATAAGTGTCTGTTTAAGAGTCTTTTCAAGCTCAAGGTAGTCTTCCATCTGGCCTGTCAGGCGTTGTGCCTGATCCTTCAGCGACTTGTTTTCGGCGTAGAGAGTTTCATACTCGCGGCCGACTTTTTTGAGAAAGCTGTATACCTCGTTTTCGTCGAGGCCACCAATGTTCTTTCGCGAGAACTCTCTTTGGTAAATGTCCATTGGGGTAATGCGCATAAGTTGCCTCCTATATCTTTTCCATGAGAACGATTCTGTTTGTATTAGTGCCGAGTTTGTTGTTGTCGACTCTGAAGCAGTTGGCCAGTTTGGTGAACTGCTGGCTCTGCACGTATATTTCCTTAACTCTGAACTGGTCCTGGTTATACTGCTTTGAACAGGTCAGGTTTACCAGCACCTCATCCAGGTTTAAAAGTTCACCCTGGTGGCGCACTTCGCCAACTTCCATCGCGACCAGACCGGAGGGCACCAGCACCCTGTGAAGCTCGGACAATGTGCGTGAGATAAATTCCATCCACTTGTTCAGATCTGGAGTTTGCACAATCTTGCCTTCAACTTCTTCACGGGGAATGCCACAGAACCATGTTTCAATCCAGGTATCCTGAACATAGTCTACCTGATTAAGAAAGGGCGGCGAAGTAACTATGAGATGTACGCTTTCGCTTTCCCATTCTTTGAGGTCGCGTGAATCGCCGGTTGTCAGCTTTTGATGCTTGGCCCAGCGCTTGAGTTCTTCAATTTGGCCACTTTTCAGGGTGGTTTTTGCTTTTTTCAGTATGCGCGATTTGATATCGCGATAATCAGGCTCAATGCCGCGAGTTTTGTTAATCTTAGCCTGATTCACTTTGGGAATAGAAATCTGCGGAAACGAGTATGCCGAGAAAAAGCCATTTGAGTGCCCGTGCAGGCGTGAAAGGGCAGTCATCTCGATGAAGCGATCGACATTGTCACGATGTTTCGTCAGATAGTTGCGCAGGTTAATGAGCTCGCGATAGGTGTCTGGGTGGTAGAACATTGACATGTCATCTTCACGTCCCATATCAACCGGAGCGTTAAAGTCGATTTTTTCCAGTCTTTCGCTGATTTCTTCAATTGTAACAGGATTAATCTTGGGAGCTGCAAGTCTCTCACCCAAGGGGTTTACATCGTTAGATACGCCTTTGCGGTTCATCAGGGCAGCCTGCAGAATTGTGGTGCCACGGCCGCCGAAAGGATCGCCAACGCGATCGCCAGGGCTGGTGAAGCGAGAAATGAAGTATTCTGGCAACTCAGGCTTGAACGAGGCACGATAGGAGTTCGCATAATGCAACGAGTGCATCTGTCTCTGCTTGGCAGTCCAGAATTCGTCGAATCTGCGGGTTATCGGGCCAAATGGGGTAATCAGTTCTGATGGCTGTGATGCCGCTGATTCTGTATTGATGTTTCTAAGCAGGGCCTGAGAGCTCATGTTGCCTCCGAATTTGTTTTTCTTTTTACAGGAAAGTTATCGGCGTTGAGCGTTCAATTCTTGACCTGATTTTTAAACAAGTTGAAAGCCGTCTGCAAAAACGCTATATATTGAGAAACTAACGGCTAAGGATATTTATTCATGGCAACCGAATTTTTTCAGGAGCTTAGACGAGCCTTCAATAAAAACGAGCCCTTTGTGTTGTGCACAGTAGTTGAAACCATTGGGTCAAGCCCCGGAACCGTTGGTCAGAAGATGATTGTGTTTCGCGACGGTTCGATTTCTGGGTCTGTTGGTGGAGGTATTAACGAAGAACGTGTGCGCGAAGCTGCTATTGATCAATTTAAAAATGGCACTTCAACTATTATGACTTTTGATCTGTCTAATCCGCTTGTCGGCAATGATCCAATTTGTGGCGGCAAAGCCCGTGTTTTTATCGAACTGCAGGCACATGAACCGCGTATGGTGGTCTTTGGTGCCGGGCATATTGGCAAAATTCTTGCTAAAATGGCGGCACTTGCGCGTTTTCGCGTGACCATCATCGACGAGCGTTCTGAATTTGCCAATCCGGCAATTTTTCCGGAATGCGAGAGAGTTATCTGCAAGTCTTATGAAGAGGCTGTGGTAGAAGCCGCTCTTGACGAAAACTGCCATGTGGTAGTGGTGACTCCAGGACACCTCAAAGACTTCGAGGTTCTTGAAAAAGTGATTCCTACTAAGGCTTCATATATTGGGTTGGTAAGTTCAGCGAAGAAACTGATAGAAATGAAAAGAGCCCTTGTCGCTCAGGGAATCGCCGAAAAACGCACTGAAGAATTGTTCGCGCCGATTGGCATCAATCTTGGCAGCACGACTCCAGAAGAAATCGCTGTCGAGATCCTCGCTCAGATAGTTGCTTTCCGCAACGGTAAAATCATCGGATTCCAGAAATGACGCACAATATTTTATTCAAATAATAATATTCTTGTTGACAGTGCGCGGCGGTTTTGGTAATATGTATTTCCTGCCTCGGCGGGACGAGCCAGAGATGACTCGAAGATCATTGAGAATAAGATCAGAAGACTTATTATGATGCCAAGTGGGTCTTGTCGCAAGGCGAGATCCTTTGAATACTGTTTAACGAATGGTATTTATAAACGTTGAATCTTGA
>Ga0180007_10000506_pt1 | contig 65410 bp, 34 predicted proteins | sample MM_PC_MetaG_FD_121122 | JGI IMG/M metagenome (GOLD analysis project Ga0180007, IMG submission 121122) | Groundwater microbial communities from the Aspo Hard Rock Laboratory (HRL) deep subsurface site, Sweden - MM_PC_MetaG | ecosystem: Environmental > Aquatic > Deep subsurface > Groundwater... | reverse complement strand
TATTCAATATTTTCATCAACCAATTTGATGAACTTATTATCCGGCCAGTGTAAAAACACGCGTACGGTATAGTGTTGGAGGTATGTTATGTCTATTTAAAAAAATCACTGGGTATTCGCAAGATGAGTATAGACTTATTAATACGCACAATTATTCACACAGGCAATTCATGTAAGATTAATTGTTAATATCAGTTCTCTTCTTTTATATACCGCTTACCCCATAAAATTTTAGTAATTATAATAATTTAAATGGCATTTGTCGTTATATTTCTGTATGGCATTTAGTTTTTTTTATCTAAGCTGCTAATACGCACATTTTAATAGACGCGTAAAAAAGGCAAAAATCAAAATGAGGAGCGGCGCTTAAAGTAGTTGTTTTACTTTCAAGAACCACGTGGAAGGGTTTCGCCAATCGTTAATTCAGAGCGGCATCAAAAACACAAAAAATGCAGGATGCAATTTTTTTGTGTTTTTGCTGAGTGCAGTCCGCGGCCAGGAGGGCGGCGGCAAACGTCCGCCTGAATTGCCATTGCGAAACCCTTCCACGGTGTCTATTGAGAAAAAACCACCGGTAAACGTCCGTTTAAACTTATGGATTTATACTTCTTTAATGCAGAAGATTTGGAAATTTGTTGATTCCGTATTGAATAAACACAATGAAACTTTAAATGATATAATTAACCAACGACAACTTACACATTTTATTTATGACTATAATTCACTTTATTTACGGAGTACATCACTATGAGCAGAATTATTAACAAAGGCATCAGCGATATTCAAAAGTTCGGTTCAAAACTCGTCACACAGGGACGCGACCGTGCGCCGCGGCTGTCTCTCATGCATGGCGCAGGCGTTCTCGATAAACCCAAAGACGCAAACCGGAAAATTGTCACGGTTATAAATTCCGTTTCAACCCAGATTCCCGGACATGCGCATCTTGAAGTTATCGGACAAACCGTTGTGGGCGCATTAAAAAAAATGGGCTATACGGTATGGTACGCGAATGTCGGCGGATGCGTCGACGACGGCGTCGCAATGGGTCATTTCGGAATGAAGTATTCTCTGGCCTCCCGCGAACTTATCGCCGATCAGGTCGAAACTATTATCGGCGCCCATCCCTGCGACGGATGGATAGGCATTGCGAACTGCGACAAAATTGTCCCCGGCATGCTTATGGCCATGGTACGTGTGAATATTCCCGCGGTGTATCTCTCAGGCGGGCCGATGCTCGCAGGAAAAAACAACACAGACCTTATTTCGGTTTTCGAAGCCCTCGGCAAATACGAGAAAGGGGTAATTAAAGAAAAAGAGCTTGAAACACTTGCGTTCAGTGCCTGCGAAACATGCGGCTCCTGCGCGGGAATGTTCACTGCCAATTCCATGAACTGCCTTGCCGAAGCTGCCGGATTAGCCGTACCCGGAAACGGCACCGTGAGCGCAATGGTCAGAAACAAAAACGGTTCATTTGATGTAAATCCCAGGCGTACCGCGCTGTCTGTTGCGGCAGCTCACGCGTTAAAGCAATGCATAGACACAGGGACCAGGCCGCTTGATATTTTTACAAAAAAAACGGTCGATAATGCCTTCCGGCTTGATGTCGCGATGGGCGGGTCAACCAACACCGTGCTCCACACCCTCGCGATCGCTGCGGAGGCCGGCATCAAATACGATCTCAGACAAATAACAAAGATTGCATCATCAACGCCTACAATCTGCAAAGTCGCGCCAAGCCGGTCCGAAGTGCATATGGAACATCTGCACCGCGCAGGAGGCATCAGTTCCATAATTCAGGAGCTTATCCGCGCAAAAAAATTCAACGGTAACGAGAAAAGCATCACAGGTAAAACCATCGCTCAGAATACAGCTAAAGCGCTGAAAGCTGATGGTGATATTATCAGGTCTTTTTCCAAGCCATTTTCAAAAACCGGCGGGCTTGCAATCTTATGGGGAAATCTTGCGCCCCGCGGCTGTGTGTTAAAAACTGCAGGAGTATCTGATGAAATGAGAATATTCCGGGGTAAAGCAGTTATCTTCAATTCGCAGGAAGCAGCATTATCCGGAATCCGCGCAGGAAAAGTGAAAAACGGCGACGTGGTGGTAATACGCTATGAAGGTCCCAAAGGCGGTCCGGGAATGCAGGAGATGCTCTCGCCTACTTCATTAATCCATGGCATGGGTTTAAAAACCGCGCTTATTACAGACGGACGTTTCAGCGGCGGTACCAGAGGATTATGTATCGGACATATCAGTCCCGAAGCAGCCGCCGGAGGGCCGATTGCCGCGATAAAAAACGGGGATATAATCTCCATCGATTCATATAAAAACACCATTAATGCAGAGTTATCCGAAAAGGAAATACAAAAACGGCTTTCTTCATTAAAGCCGTTTACGCCGACAGTACAAAGCGGATGGCTCAGACGGTACAGTTACCTTGTGACAAGCGCCGATACCGGTGCGGTACTGAAAGATCCGTATTAAATTCTATTTAAAATTCAGCACGACCGAACCGTTCCACTGCTCAGGCGGGGTAATAATAAAGTCACTGCAACGTTTCATGTAAATTTCTATAATCCGGCCGATGGTTTTACTCCGGTCGCATTTTTTAAAGTATTCAAGTCCTGTGTGCCAGTTTCCGAGACGAAACATTGCAAGTCCTTTTAAATACTCCGCTGTTTCCTGCCCGCTCATGGTTTCAGGCGCGGTGGTGAAAATTTTTACCGCGCCGGTTTTCCCCTTGACTGCGACACAGTCAATTTCCAGAAAAGCGGCTTCGCCGCACTGTTTTGCGGCATGGTCGACAAAGGTATCGGATAGCAGAATATCTGTTCCATAAAATTTATTCAGCGATTCAAGCCGTGCGGCGAGATTAACCGCGTCGCCAATTGCCGTATAATCAAAATTATCAGAAGAGCCGATATTTCCTATAATTGCTTTTCCGGAATGTATGCCGATTTGAATAGGTACTTCGGCGGCTGCGCGCATTGCACGAGCGGCGCACAGCGCGCGTTCTTCGTTATTTGGATAGCTCTCCGGAGCGCCGAACATCGCAAAAACCGCGTCACCGATATATTTATTAATTTCCCCGCCTTTTTTTTTTATAATTTCTGAGAGTATGGAAAAATGCTGATTAAGAAATGAAATAATTTCCTCAGGCGGCTTTGCTTTTTCAATTCGTGTAAAATCTTTGATATGACAAAAAAGGACGGTGACGTTGCGTTTCTCACCGGTCATAAGCGAAGCAGTCTGTTGTTTTCTCAGGAGCATATCAATTGTTTTCTGCGGCATAAACGAGGTGAAAAGCCGGTTCAGTAGAAAAGTTTCTTTTTGAATTGCGAGCATCTCTACGTTATCCTTCCGGACACGGTCTGCGGCTTCAGTGAGTTTTTCCAGCCCATGGTTATTCCCCTCACCGCGGCCGCTCCCGAAGTTATCTTTGAAAAACGCACAGAGTTCAGTTTCAAGTTTTTCCTGCGGCATATACTCACTGAAAGATTTTATGAAACGACCACTTAACAAATCAATCCGATCTTTCGATTCTCTCAGCGCGGTAATTTCCTCTTGTATCTGTTGATCTGATTTCTGAGAGGACCTGTTATTTTCCCTTCCTGCGGATCCGTCGTCCTCCTGTGCATTATATTTGTGTAACACATTAACCGCTTCCTGCAGAATTGAGGAAAAAAGTGATGAATCTTTAGGGAAAAAGCGGTCAGCGGATTGAAAGAAAATCGCAGTACTTTTATTAATGAGCGCCGCATACACAATTACGAAAACTTTTTTAAATTCTTCGTGAGTTTTGATATAATCCAGGAGCAGTGAACCGGAGGGATTTTGAATATTTGAATCGATGATGATGATCCCGGGTAGAGGATGCTGAAATAAATATTTGATTGCATCAAGACCTGTTTGAACGGAAATAACCTCAGTTCCGGTTTCCCGTGAAAGCAATTCTTTGAACTCGCCGCAAATCCCCGAAGATTCAGCATAAAGAATTGTTTTCATTTTTTTTCGCCGTCCATCATATATTATGCAAAAGTAAATACACTGAATCGGGCAGCGCCGTCATCAATCTCTCCGGCATGACGGGTATTTCTTACCGTGTGTATTGACCGTTGCACACTTTCGGTAAAAAGCAGTGGTGTGTGTAATTTTTTTGTGGCGCTTTCTAATTTTTCCGCTATGCGCACTGAGTTACCCATGACCGTAAAAGCCTTTTTTTCAGATGAACCGACAGTTCCGATAACAGACGGTTCACGGTGGAGACCAATCCCTGTCCGCAGCCCTTCGGGCGGAAACCACATCCCGTGTATATCGACAGCAGGAAGTTTTTTAATCATCTCTATGGCCGCATCATATGCACTGAGCGCGGGATTACCGTTTTTTGGAACATTGTCCGGAAGAAAAACTGCGACGATTGCGTCACCGATAAACTTATCGATTATTCCGCCGCACGAACGTATTGCTGAAACCATCAGATTAAAATATCTGTTGAGAAAACCGACTACGTCTTCGGCTGAATTTTTTTCGGTTATGGAGGTGAAAGACCGGATATCAGAAAACAGCACACAGCAATCTGTGAGCGTGCCTTTCACATCGTTTGCCCCCTCACTGAGCATTTTAACGATGATCGGCCGCGGAAGAAACTTTTCAAGCACATTGTACAAAGACTTTCTCTGCGACTCATATTCAACTTTCGCAACATACCGGTAAAGCAGGAAACCTATGGACTTACTGATCTCAGTAAATTTTTCCTGCCGGCCCTGCCTGGTCCAATAATGATTTACACTGCTGCCGGCATGCACCGTACCGAATATCTTTCCGGAAGGACTGGTCAGCACAGTGTGGGTATATGAACTTATCTTCGCGCTTTCACTTTCTGAAATTCCGTCTCCTGACCCTGCAGTATGCGCAGTACACTTTTCGGGCGAGAAATCAGGAAACTGACGGCAGTGTGTGGCATAGCAATAGGTAAGAAAATCTTCATACACAGTATGAGAAAGAGGTTCCTGCTGCAAACAGAAAATTACGGGTTTTCCGCTGATATTAAATATAAAAACCGCAATATCATACCGGACAGAAGCACAGAGAGGGACAGCAAGAGTTTCGATCAGTTTTTTGATTGAACCCGAACCTGCACTTGAGTTTGAAATTAAACCTGAATCTCCTCCTGAAACTGATGCAGAAACAAGCGCGTGTTGTAAAAAATATTCATTGTACATGGAAATTTGTAATTATATTTATTTAATACCAGTCAGCAGATGAATATCCTTCAGAAAACGCTCCCTGTCGAAAGATGACTTGATGTGGAATGCCTGCACTCCGGCAGTTTCATATTTTTTTTGCTCTGCGTTTTCCATACCTGCAGCAAGAATAATTACAGGTATTTTTTCATATCCTGATTCTCTGCGCATATTTTCTATGAGCGTAAGTCCGTCCATTCTCGGCATATCCGTATCGGTAATCAGGAGATCATAGCGTCCTGCCTGCATTTTTGCGAGCGCATCAATACCGTCGTGCGCGGCAGTAACGCGTAATTTGTTTTTTTCAAGCAGCGCGGCGAGTGTATTGCGGCTTGTGCTACTGTCATCCGCGATGAGAATACTTTTAAATTCAATACTGTTCGGTGAATATTTATCAAGCAGACGGATATCACGGATAGCCTGCAGTTTTTCAACCATCTTCGGAATAAAAAGTACGGGAATGATACGGAAATTATCATCAAGAACCGTGCCCTGAAGAAATTCATTTGCCTTAACCGCGCCGGGAAGCTGCGAAAACATTGCTGATGAATGATACAGAATTTCATCGACCGAAACCGCAATTTTCCCCGGATTGCCCGCCTCGTCATGACAGGTAACGATAAGTACAGAAATGTGTGCATCATGAGAGGACGTATGATATTCAAACAACGCTTTAAGCGGATACAGCGGTATCATCTCGTTCCGGAGCGGCAGAGCAGGTTTTGTGATTAAATCAACGATGCGGGATGTATCGGTAATAACGACTTCAAGTATATACATTGAAGGGATAAAATACACATGACTCCCGCTTCGTATATAATAGCCGTTCACTGCAGTCAGTGTTTTTGCAATGCTGATTTCAAGTGCAAAACCGGCGGTATCCGGTTTTAAAATCCGTATAGTTCCTTTAATTGCGTGTATCTTGTCCGCACACATACATAACGGTATGCCTTTTGATACCGGATTTTCAGAATTGCCAAATCCCCTTAAGAAAAGATGCTGCGCGGCGGCGGCATCATCCATGGTTATAAATTCATCACTTTTATGCGGGAAAATAAGGGCGCATTTTTCACGGAGCGCGTGATAATCAATGCCTTTGCCGTTGTCCTGAATACGAATCGCGAGCATCTGCTCTTTTTCTGTTACGGAGAACGTAATTACACCTTGCACAGTTTCTTTGAAGCCATGTACAACGGCATTCTCGACTATTCCGTACAGGGGATCCAGTATCGCGTCAATTACTTCCTTATCTATAACAATGTTCTCAGGGTCAGCGCTGAATACACATTCAATTATTTTCTGATGCTGTACTGAAAGAATTCCCGCCCATTTTTTAATTTCATCGCCGAGAATGCGTGCGGGAAAAAGCCGCAGCGACAGTATCTGCTCCTGTAATGCAAACGCCGCGTGTTCAATCCGCACAGTATGTTCGCGGAGATCACGTTCACTGTCAGATTTCTTCTTTTTTACCTCCTGCAGCCGGAGTGTGTGCCGCTGAGGCATACTTTGCGGCGAATCAGATGTACTGGTTACCTCATCCCGTGTATTGATAAGAGACGTTAATGCATCAAGCTTTTTTCTGAGTTCATACTGGCTGATGATAAGTTCATTTGCGGATGACACAATTTTCTCAACCGCCTTCAGAGGCATCTCAATAAACTGCGAGGGACATAATTTTCTTATGGTATATTCTGCTTCATTCATTTGTTCCACGATGAAATTCCTTGCGTAAAAATCATCGAGGTCAGTATTCTCGCCTGCCGCTGTTTTTTCAAGAATTAATTTCATACTCTGCAGCTTTTTTTCTGATATTTCATCTGGAATACCCTCACTGCCGGTATAGACGCGACGCGCATACTCCGAAGCCATACGCACGAGGGTGAGCGATCTTTTTCTGACATTTTTATGTTCCTCATGGAGACCGTCGATCAGATTTAAAAGCTGTACAAATATTGATGTTATGCCCCTGGTCTTTTCAGTTGGCTGAATGGAGATTATGCCTATCAGGCCGGAAATATGCCGGGATAAAACAGAGGACTGTTCCCTTAACTTTTTCTTTTCCTCTTTACCTGAAATTTTTGAAAAACCTGCGGCCGCGCTGATGATACTGCCGAGAATATCGAGAATACGGGATCGCACAACACTGTCAAATCCGTTTCGGCCGGTAGTATGTTCAGTTTTCATTTTTTTTTTAAAATAAAAAGTATCTTTATATTCGCAAAGCTCAAGCAGAGGATGGGACACAAATGCGGTGTTCACACTGGAAAGAATAAGATATCCCCCTGCCTCAAGAACCCGTGCTGCCCGGTCGATAACAAGATCTTTATGTTCCGCGCTCATATAAATAAGCACGTTGCACAAAAGAATTATATACGGCGCGGTGTATAACAAATCTGAATAATTATCGCGGATTAAATTCACAGGACGTACATCTACCGCATCGCGGATCTCTTTTTTTATCGTTACTTCGCGCAGTTCCGGATACGATAGAGGATAATCTCCCGGGACATGACCGGCCGGAGACACTTCCGAATACTGCAGGACAAGCGGATGAAAAGATTTCCCGTCGCTTCGGAATGAATTTTTCCGGTAACTTCCTGATCGGATTTGTTCAAGTGATATACTGTCAATATCAGTCGCAATCACTCTGGGACAGTTCTTCCTTGCGCTGCGGAACCGGCTGAAAGAAAGCAGCGCGAGCGAAAAGGCCTCCTCGCCGGTTGCCGCAGCAGCGCTCCACATTAGCGGCGCATAGTGCGCACGTGCGGCATATTCAGGCAGAAACACCTCGTCTATGAGTCTGAAGTATTTTTCTTCCCTGAAAAAATAAGTTTCATGGATGGTAATAGTTTTTATCAGTTCATGTAATTCTGTATTATTTTTTTCAAGCATAGTAAGGTACTCTGATATGCCCTTCATCTGAGATGTTTTTTTTTTAACAAATCTTTTTACCGCGGCGCAATTATCCGGCGGAATGGTCAATCCTGTGGCGCGCGAAATAAAGCCGGTCAGCATTTCCCAGTCACTGTTATCCATTTCCGGAGTTTCTCCTTTCCGTCTCAGAAACAAGGTGCGGGGCGATTTTATCGAGAGGAAGAATCACCGAAGCGCCGTTCCGTTCAATCGCCGCCTTAGGCATACCGAATACAGTTGAGGTAGATTCATCCTGCACAATGGTGTACCCGCCGCGGCGGACGATTTCTGCGGCGCCTGCCCCTCCATCCGCGCCCATTCCGGTCAATACTATGCCTATTACCGCAGCTTTATACTCACCGGCCGCAGAAAAAAATAATTTATCTGCAGCGGGTTTTTGAAAATTAACCTTCGCGCTGTCTTCATAATAATACCGGCCTTCACGGATAATAAGATGCAGGCCCTGTGTGGCAATAACCGCGGTGTTTTTTTCAGGCACATCACCGTCTTTTGCAATGCGTACCGCATAACTGGCGCTCTGAGAAAGCCATTTCGCAAGATTATCTTCGTGACCTGCCTCAAGGTGCTGCACAACCGCTATCGGAATGTTAAAACCTGCGGGCAGATTACCGAAGAAGGCTTTAAGCGCATTCGGTCCGCCGGTAGAAGAAGCGATAACGATGAGCTCGACTTTAATATTTTCTATACGCCGGCTGTTATGTTCAGCCGGTCCTGCATTGTCTGAAGATTTGCTCTGTAATTCTGAATTGACACATTTTTCATAAAGTGAATTAAGCACGGAAAAAAAATTATTTCTGGATTTTGAATCATTCATTTCACCCGGATCAGGTTTAGGCAATGATATGGATAAATTATGCGGCATATCCGGAAGAATTCCAGGAGAAGTCCTGCCGTTTGTGAGGAGCACAGAACCTATTCGTCGTCCGCTGCACCAAAGCGATAATTCTTTTTCATCGGGTGTGCTGAGATTATCTCCTAATACTGCAATATCAATTTTATTTTTTTCCGCATTCTGTATCAGCATCTGCGGGTTTGACGAAGCGACCTGAACAGAATGTCCATGCTCTTCCATCACATCGATGATAAATTGCCGTAAAAGCGCTGAATTATGTATTACAGCTATATTCATTAGATTTTTTCTTCAAGAGCGTTATGCAGTATCCGGCCGATGTCCAGCCAGAAACCTATCCTCTGCCCGCTGAAAATACATCCCGCAATTCCCTGTTGCATCGTATGCGCACGGAAACACCTTGGCATCAGACGTAAATTATCAAGGCGTGTATTTTTGATTTCTGCATTAGCAGGGATACTGAATGCAGCTTTATCGGTTGAAATGTCCGAAAAGCCCTTTTTTCGCAGCGCATAACGCGCGAGATCATCTGAACAGAGTGCAATGGCCTGTACATCAGAAATGATATAAAAATGCACCGGACTTTTCACCTGATCTGTAAAATTCCGGTCTATCCATTTAATGAGATTACACACAACCAGTTTCACACCGGATACAGTGATATGACTGAATAAACTTTCCCCGGAAAATTCAGTATCTGCGCTTCCTGCTGAAGCGCTTGAAAAAAATTGCGAACGGTTTATTAAAAAATCAAATGTGCGGAAACCGGCATGCAAAAAGGAAGATGAATTACTGCTGTGCGAAATCATTGGTAATGGTTTTAAATATACGTATGCTGTCAACCACCGGTACTTCTTCTTCAAGATAACGGAGTGTCGCGCTGAAATACCCATGCGCTGCCTCCGACTCCGCAAGCGTGTGTACCGCAGACTCAGGCATGCTGATGATCTGCTCGACCGCGGTAACAAGAAATGAAAGCCGCGCGGCATCATCTCTGAGCACGATATAGCGGTCTGCGTCGAGTTTTTTATTCCGGAATAGCAGGTTTAAATCAGCCGCCGCATACGGTATGCCATGCCGGTTGATGAGCCCGCGTATATACGCCGGCATAAACGGCATAGGATAAATTTCATTTCCGATAATTATTTCAAGCACATCAGTTCCGGCGATGGCATAGCGGGAAGCATCAAGTGTGAAAATAACAAATTTAATTGTGTTTTCTACTATATCAGGTAATCCTTCATTATCTAATCCATCCGGTGTCTGCTGTGTGCCGTATACGGAATTTTCTTCGGCGGCTTCAGCGTCTCTGATGATGTCTTCATTTCCAATTCCGGTTTTTTTTTTTTTTTGCTTCATTCCGTTACTCACGTCCGCGCTTCAGAAGGGTTTTCGCCGGATCCTGCCGGCGCTTCGAGTACATACCGCGACACAATTTTTTCAAGGTTTTCCGAAACTTCGCCAAGCGAATCTGCAGCACCGGCTGTTTCACTTGTTGCTGCGGCGATATTATCAACACCTTCTGAAATCTGCCGGATCGCGATGAGAATTTGTTCAAATGTACCGCCCTGCTGGCGGATTGATTTGGATATCGACTGGGTTGATTCGTTGGAGATCTCCGCACTGCCGGAAATTGTTTTGAACAATTCATTTATTTCTTTGGTAAGATCATTACCCTGACGTATTTTTTCTGTTCCTTCTTCTGAGGTAAGTATCAGCCGGTCGGATGACTGCTGTATCTCGGTAATGCGTTCTTTAATTTCATTTGTGGAACGAACCGTACCGTCTGCCAGTCTGCGTATTTCTGTCGCAACGATTTGAAAATTCTTTCCCGCCTCACCCGCTGCAGAAGCTTCGAGTTCGGCATTAAATGCGATAATTTTTGTCTGATCTGCGATTCCGTTAATCAGATTGACAATATCCCAGATATTATCAATTTTTTCACTGAGATACCGGATTCCGTCAATAGTGGTCTGGTTTGCTGAATTGATTTCACTCATCTTGTCAAGACTTGCCGTTACCTTGGAAAAGCCGTTACTCACTATTGTCTTTGTGTTATCGGTAATAACGGTTACTTCGGATATTTTTTTTTCTATTGATTTTGAGAGTGAATTCACATCTTCCATTGTTGATACAATTTCTTTCACCGCTGCCGCCTGCTGATTGGCGGTAGATGATGTTTCCTGAGACGAAGCGGAAAGCGCCTGAATTAATTCAATTATTTTATTGGTAATCTTCTGTAACCCGAAGAGCACATCCCGGTAATCGCGCATAAAAACATTAAAGACAGTACCCATATCGTCAATTTCGTCTCTCATGGCAGGCGTTGATTCTGCAATATATTCGTGCGTAAGATTACCCTCTCCGGCTGCTTTAAACAAATGCATAAATGCCTCAATTTTTTTTTCAATAAGCCGCCCGACAAATTTTGAAGAAAGAGCGAATACGAACAGGGCAATAAGCATGCCGGCGAAAATAAAAAATTTCAGAAAAATAAGCGGAGAGAGAAGCTCGCTTTCATTCAGACCGCTTACCACTATCCAGTTCAGGTCGCTTAAAAAACCATAATATGCGGTTTTCTTTTTTTCCCGGTTATCGTATTTCCCCTTCCATAGATATTCGATACGTCCCTGTTTTTTTTCAATCATTTCCCGCGCGAAAGAAAATCCGCTCACATTTGACCCTTCTATTTCGGGATGAACGATCAGATTGCCGGCCAGATCGAGAATATATGAATAGCGCGAGGATTTTTCATTCCGTTCCATCATTCCTTCACGGAAATCATCTTTTGAAATCAGGGTATTAAATTCGGCTTTGTAGGATGACACCCAGATGATCATTTTCCATGGCTCAAAATATGTAAGGTATGCAGCCTTGGTTCGCGGTTCATTTTCACCGGGATTCTTCCACTCGTATTCCAGATACCCTTCCTTTTCGGGTGTACTGAGTATTGCTTCTACTTTAGGCCAAAAAACAGCCTTGGTAATTGACGCGCCCTCGGCATGCGGATGTATGTACAAAAGACCGTTATCTTTCACCACCGCGAGATACCCCGTTTCACCGACCGGCGCGTACTGTTTCGATAGTATAAGTTTGCGTATTACCGAAATTGCTTCTTTTTCGCTGATGCTGCCTGCTTCCTTCTGGGAATGATAATACCGGACGAGCTGTTCGGTTTTATGCGCGGTGCTTCGCAAACTATTCCGGATTGATACATCGGTAATAGCGCTGATTTTTTTTATGATTAGCCCGGCTGATTCTTCCAGACGGGATTCCTGTAATTTGATGACTGTTGATTTTACGTAAGAATACATAATAATTCCGGCAGCGGTAATAATCAGCAGCGAACTGCCGCCGAAAAAATAAAAAAGTTTTTTACTCGTTTTCATGACTGCTCCCTGCGTACATTTTTCCCTGGCAATAATTTATATTCTACCAATTTTCCCATGACGTAAGTGTACCATGAGGATGATATCTTCGGGGGGTGTATTTAAGTTGTGTGTGAATAAAATCGTTTACTCCTTATCGGCGTACAATAAGAGAGTGAGCCACAGAGGACACAGAGAACACAGAGAAAATCTCTCTGTGTTCTCTGTGTCCTCTGTGGCAAAAAATTTTCTATCGTATACATCCAGCAGTCATCTGAATTTTTCTATTTTCCTTGAAAATATTCAGAAAATGTGTTATATTTTTTATAAATCTTCTATACTAATGGGGAGCAGCTTAAACATTGTATAATACTCCTGAATCCCGTTCGCGCTATATAATACTTTCATCTTCAAGGTAGCAGATTATGGACACTCAACAAAAACACCCTCCTGCACTTCAAACCGGACTTGTTTCGGTAAGTTACCGCAATCTCAATATTGACGAAATAATAGCACTCGCACTCCGCGCAGGACTTGATTCTATCGAATGGGGAGGCGACATTCATGTTCCCCACGGAGACGAATCAGCAGCCGAAACCGCAGCAGTAAAAACAAAAAGCGCAGGTCTTACGGTTTCTGCATACGGCTCTTATTACCGTCTCGGAGCAGATCTGGATACCCAGAAATTTACTTTTTCTGATACCGTACGGAGCACCAAAAAGCTTGGCGCAAAGCTAATCAGAGTCTGGGCGGGAAACGTGGACTCTGCACTCTGCTCAAATGAGATGAGAGATAAAATAATTCAGGATGCATTACGGTGCGCCGATACAGCTGCAGAGAATAATATGCAAATTGCCTATGAATTTCATGGCGGCACCCTAACCGACACCAACGAATCCGCCTTAAACCTTCTTGAACAAACCGAACATCCCGCGGTACTTTGTTACTGGCAGCCACCTCCCGGAAAAGATCCTGAATACTGTCTGGTGGGACTTCGCGGTATTATTGAGCGTAAAAAACTAGCAAATATCCATGTGTATTATTGGGTTAAAGGCGAACGGCTTCTTCTGCGCAAAGGCATACCTGTTTGGGAAAAATATATAACCGAAATCAATAAAGCCGCCGGCAGCCGGACATTAAGCCTGGAATTTTCCCGTGAAAATAATCCCGAACACACCGTAGATGATGCTGATGCGTTAAAACAAATAATCGGCAAGAAATAACATGCGTAACCTGTCTGAAGAACAACTTTCAAGTCTCAACCGTCCGCGGATGAAATACAGCTTGCCCGCCCGGCTATTTTTTTTATCCATGGATATTTTCACAGGTAAAAAAACAACCCTCGCAAAGGCTAAACTCATCGAAACACTTGCTTCTATTCCATACCGCGAATGGGAACTGCGAAAGTACTTTTTTCTGACAAGACGCTACACTAATCCGGATTCTGTCAGAAAAGCCATGAAAATCATGACCTGGTCACGCAACGCACAGGATAACGAGTACTGGCATCTGCTCGTTTTACATGAAAAAATGCGTGAGGATACACTCGCCGACCCATGGTATCTTGCCGCGCCGATTCGCCTGAGCATGGCGCTCGCCTACATTATTTTTGCGCGTGTCCTTTCCTTTATCAGTCTCAAACATGCATATTATTTCAATGCGCAATTCGAAGATCATGCCGAACATGTCTACGCGGCTTTTCTTCGGGATAATCCGCAGCTGAATACACAGCCGGTTACCAGCGCGCTGGTCAAAGAGTACGCGGATCTGCCTACCTGGGGCGATATCATCCGGCGAATTGGTCTTGATGAACGGGATCACCGGAATAACAGCCTGCGCGCCTGCGGCCGGAACGGTCAGGTTGCAGAATATCCGGGTATGCCCGCAAGTGAAGTGTAATCAGGCCTTTTCAAAACCGCAGATAATCTAAAACAACTAGTAAATTTTCCGACTTCTTCCCCATTAGCGTTCATTCGCGTCCATTAGCGGTTTTCTTTTGATTTTAACCGCGAATAAACGCTAATGAACGCAAAACTCTCAAAAAACGTTATTCGAAATTAAACAGGTTATTAATGAGCGGCTTCAGCCTCGAAACTATGCGGTTGTGACTCAGCTTTTTCGAAGCGGTTTGAATATTATGAATTACATAGTTACGGCGCAGTTTTTTATCTCTGAGCAGAGAATGCGCATGCCGGATAATATCATTGTTAAGCTTCGCATTTTCAATTGAAAAGAATTTAAATCCGAGCGGTTTTAAGTCTTTTTTATACACCGGATACTGATTAATCACGGCGGGAAGGCCGCTGCTCACCATTTCGAGCAGATTATTTCCAAATCCTTCTATTTCGCTGAAATAAGTACCGATGCCGCTCCATTTTGCGATAATCGCGGGAATATCGCGGAACCGGTATAATTTACGATCCACAATAATTTCACGTTCCGGAAAAATGAACCGCTCAGCAAAAAGTACAATAACCCGGCCGCGAAGCTCAGGACATGCGGCGCACATTTCACGTTCTTTCTTTTTCAGGTTCTGTACAGTAGTATCGTCCTCATCTCCGGAATGCCCGGAAATAATAAGAGCCGTTGCCCGGTCTTCGCCGCGGGCAAGGCAATACTTTTGAAGTAAAAACGCGAACTCTATTGCAATATCAATTCGTTTACGCGGTACGATTCGTGTATGCTGGAGAAGAAAATCACATTCATATACGGTTTTATCCTGCTTTTCCAGTTCGCGCGTGAGCCCGATTGTATCAAAAAAATCACTGTTAAAATCATCCTCCGGCGGGAAAGGCATTGTGGTATGGTCTGCGATCTGGCGTTGCCAGTTCCATGTAATATGTACGAGATTAGGTATAACTGCAGTTTTCCGTTTGAAAAAAAGATCCGTTTTTTTCGGATCGTTCCAGTACCCGGAAAATAATTTTTTGGCAACTTCCTGCTGCGCGGTATTAATAAATACCACGCCGTCAACTGATGCGCCGGGAAGAAATTCAAGATACTTACGAATCACATCATTAGGGTGCGCAAACCTTGGGCGCTCAAGATACGAATCGTGCCACCAGAGCAGGTACCGTGGCAAAATACGCCCGCTTTGTTTCAGCTTCTTAAAATATTTTCCGACGGCAACTGCGTAAATAAAGTTTGCGGGATGGCAGGCGTTATGCACTATGAACAAATCGATATCATTTGTCTTTACAAAAGATGAAATATATTCTATTGCGGTTTCAACGGATGCTTCAATGACTGCCTCATAATCATCCGGCGGTTCTTTATCGAAATATTGAAGAATATATTTGTTATTATTGTTTTTGTGCCAGAAGATGGTATGTTCAGTCTTGTTCATACGCGCCGGGGCAAGCGCAGAGAGCAGAAAAATATTATCGAGGCTGATGCCCATATGCTTCTGCATACTTTCAATAGTCTGATCAATAACAATCGACACGCCGTCATTTTTCCCCATTATGGAGTGCAGTATACCGATATTCAGTTTTTTTAAATTCATGGAGTGTTCATTTTCCTGATTTATTGTACAATTAAAGGTGAAAATGCACAAAGTGAATAACATTCCAGTAATTTTTGAACAAGTTGCGTGAAAGGGTATTAAATTCAGTAATGTAGACGGAGGTTTAGCGGTAGTTTATCTTTACGAACCACCGTGGAAGGGTTTCGCAATGGCAATTCAGGCGGTGGTTTTTTTCTTTTTACAAGGCATCGTCCAAGGGTTATAACTAAATGCATTCAGGCGGACGTTTGCCGCTGCCATCCTGGCATCGGCTGCACTCGGCAAAAAGTAAAAATTTTAGCATCCTGCCAATTTTTACTTTTTGACGCCGCTCTGAATACATTTTGTTATAACCCTTGTACCTATCCGTTAAAAAGAATTAATTCAAAAGTAGCCGTTCTGAATTGGCGGTTGTAAACCCTCCCACTTGGCTATTGAAAAAAACACTGCTCCTAAGCAACGCCATTACTATTATTCGATTTACAAACCTTTCACCCGCCTGGTTGAATATTATATGAATGATATGAACTCTGCAGAATACTAATACTATATGCGAATTTTAATTATAACAATTTTTATCATTTTATCTTTTAATGCATACGGCAATACAAAAGATGAACAATTACAAAAAAACATTCTGGAGTGGAAATTTGTGCAGGGGATGTCAGTCAATCTGCATAAACGCGGGGTGGTGCATATTTTCGAAAACCGCACTCTCAGCGAAACCAGAACTGAATATAACCTCATCACGTTTAACATTACAACCGTAAGAGGAGACACCGCTCAGTGCCGCGGTGTGTTTAAAACTTTTACAATACCCGACGATTCCGATATCCCTGACCTTACCCGTGAATTCTCCTCAGCATTTCAGATTAATTCACGCGGGATGTATGCAGTCCCGGAAACTGCATATCAGCCTAGCATACGAAACATACCTGGCTTCCCGCAAACGGCTGTTTCGCCAGGCAGCACATGGAGCGCCTCATGTGAATTTTTATTTTATGAAAACGATCCTGTTTTCCTCCTCATCACCAACGCGCATTACCGTTATACCGAAAATGAAACTATTTCCGGAAAATTATGCGCACGGATACAGTTTTATTACACATTCAACGAAAACATTTCCGCGCAGCTCGGACTGACCGCAGGGGATAAACTGCGCAGCATATACGCTTCAAATGAATCGGTTTTATGGTGGGATATAAAAAAAGGAATCCCTCTTCGTCAGACCGACTCTTTTTTTGAAGTGATGATTTACAATTCCGGCGACAGAATTGATTATGTCATGCATTTTACCAACACGTGGGATATTACGTTTCCATTACCTGACGCTGAGCTTGCAGACATTTCTGCGGGCATAAAAAAAACATTTGACGGTCATCCCGCGGTACAGAGCTCTTGGAATTCAAACGGAGTGCATATTACTCTTGGCGAAGTACTGTTCAGTCATAATACACATACCCTGACTGCGGAGGCCGCAGAAATTCTTAATCGCATTGGATCTGTTCTTGCAAAATACGCGCGGTATGAAATAGTAATTGAAGGACATACGGACAGTACGGGTACCGATGCATACAATGTACAGCTTTCCTGTAAAAGGGCTCAGGAAGTAGCTGATTCTCTCTCAAAAAATTCCGGCGTTTTAAAAGACCGCATCTACACTTCAGGTAAAGGCGACCGCGTTCCGGCCGGTGATAATTCTACCAGCGAGGGAAGAAAAAAAAACCGCAGGGTCGAGATTCACCTCCGTCAAAGCGGAAGGTAGTCGTCACGAGGAACATAGCTATTGAAACCACTAATGGACGGAGTGAACACTAATAAATAGGATACCGTCTTAACTGAGTATACCTTAATATGTATTTAGTAGGGATTTCACACGGCGGACTCGGAGTACACAGAGAGGATGTATTCTTATTGTCCTCTGCGTTCTCTGCGGACTCTGTGTGAAATTTTCCGGACACACTTAATAGAAACGATAAGTAATTCGTGTCTATTCGTGTCCATTCGTGGTTATCTATAATTTTTATCTTAGATAATGCTGGTTTTTTTTTATTTGCTGTGCAGGTATTTAGTATCAATAGTAAATCTTACAATACAACGGATATTCCGAAATTGAACACCGGGCCGAAAAACATATCATACACAATACCGGCGTCGATACGGTATTTCATAAGACCGAAGTTTACAAGGAATGCCGCGGAGGCGGCGGGAAGAATAGTGCCGTTCTCTCTTGACCCGCCGAGACGCAGTTCTATCAAATCAGCCAGCCGGTACATCAGTCCGGAGCCGAACACATGCCCTTGCAGCTCATTATGCTCATAATGCACATACAGCCGTGAAGAATGAATTTCATGTTTAAGAAACTCATAATTTGCATCGGCGGAAAGTGTTATCGGAAGATTTTCCTTTGTACCGTTAAATGTCTCTCCCTCGCTCTTGTACTCCGAAGGTATACCTAAATTCATCGCGGAAAAACCAAACGCGAGATTATACGGCTGTTGATCAGAACCGAGGTAGATGAGATGGGTGGTATAAAGTTCCCAGTCATAATCAGCGATTTTCTCGTTTAGCACCGCCCGCTGGGCGTTTATTTCGGTGTCACGGCTGTGGAATAAGGCAGCTCTTTCATTTTCAAACGCTGATGACGATTCCGCAGCGAGTATTTTATTTGTACCAGCTTCATTGCGCCGAAGTGTGAAATTTTCCTGCAGTGCGGCATACTTGTCATCGTAAAGTTTACGCACCTGCGTTACTCTGTACATATTTTTTTTGACTTCGGCGGCTTTAAATTCGGTTATTAATTTTTTCCTGGATTTAAAAATTGTATTAAGCAGATCGAGAAACAGCGCGCGTTCCTTTTTTTTATAGTCGGCCTGCGCCTCAGCAGTTTTTTTCCCTTCGCCCCCGCTCAGTATATCAAATTCTTTTTTTAATTTATCCTTGTACAAATCCCTGATAAGACTCTGGGATTTCGCGTTAAGGGCGCGGATCTGGCCTGCACGCACATTGTTAAGTGAAAGATAACTGTCTGTAGTTTCATTTTCAATTTCTTTTTTATATTCCAGTATCTCAATCCTCCGGCGGATTTTTGTCATCACCAGATCGTAGTAGAGTTTTTCAACCGGTGAAAAACGGATGCGGGAAATGTTTTTTTCAAGATTGCGCGTTTCGGCGGCGAATAAAAGATCCCGCTGACGTTTTTTTTCGCTCACGCCTTTTACCGGGATACGGAAGACCTGACCGGAATCCGGTTGTTTTTTAATTTTCATTTTATTGTACGCGGCGATGATTTTCGCATCCTGGCTGTTACTGTATGCGAACTGGGAAATTGATTCCCACGTATCATTGGTTGTTGCGGTATATTCGGTGTACTCCCGTGTCTCTTCAATGAATGCTTCTTTCATTTTTTTCATTGCATCGCGCCGTGCAGGAATAGTGCTTTTTGCTTTACTTTTCGGATCAAGGGCGCGTTCTTCGTCATCAAGCATTTTTTCAGAGATTTCAATAATGGCGCCTTTATATTTTTCGACAACATGCACTTTATACAGATTAAAAAGAGATACACACATATCATACACTGCGGTATTGGTTACCGTATTTGAGAATTTCACTGTATACTCATCGATAATTAACTGATTTTGTTCAAATTCTTTCATCAGACCGCTGTAAAGCTGCTGAACATTTTCATGTATCGCATTACTCGCGATTCGGATCAGGCCTTCTGTTTCAGAGACAGCATTTTTAACAATATTTGAAATATCGCCCGAAGTCATCTCTATTGCCAAAGAGTTGTATATCATGTACATTTCTTCTCTATGAGAAGCCACACGGCGGATATCTCCGGCTTTTTTATCATACCGAAGATTAAGATTGGAAACGGCAATATATTTTTTTATCGCGGTCTGATTCGTTAATATAATTTTATTCTCATCACTTTGATTTTTGGCACTGAGGATCGCCGCTTCCTGTTGACTGAATTTGCGCTCGACTTCGGAAATTTTTACGGCCTGTTCACTGCGTATGACTGATTCATCAATAATATTTTCAGGCTTTCCGATATACGGTACTTTAAAATTGCTGCTCACATTCGCATCAGCGAAAAAAGTTCTCGCGGCTCCGCTGTCTGCAGGCCCGAGAGTTGACTGAAAATAGTTAAGATTACACGCGAGGTTCAGGCTGTACAGTAATTTACTCAGAAAAGGATTTCCGGTGCGGATAACCGGTTCATCAGATGATGTTTCATTCTCTGCTTTTTTTTCTTTCGGAGTACGTTTAGTATTGCCGCCGGGAGAAAGTATACCGAGGGAATGCACATTGAAGATAACGGGAATACCGATGAGGATTTCGCTCGCGTCTAACTGTTCAACAAGCGCACCGCGCGAATCAAGGTGATTAATACTGCCGGGATTGAGATACGTCAGGTATGCACCGAATTTTAAACCTTTTACAAATTCATTTTTCAGGCCTACGATTATGTTTTCGAGAGCGACCTCGTTTGGAAGCAGCGTATGATTAAAATGAAATTCACTTTTATCCTTGACTGCGTAACTGCCGCTGTACCGCCGGCTGAGCGGAGTAAGCGGATCGAGCAGATCATACGAGCCGCCGGAGGCAGATACGTATGAAGTTTTATCCACATAGAGCAGACCCGAACCAAAACTCTGCGCAAAAAGCAACACAAGCAGGACGCATGCACGCCGGATCATTCGCATTGCCTCACCACAATTTTAAAGCTTTTATCCATGCCGTTGCCTCTTACTATAAACAGATAGATTCCGCTTCTGATATACTCCTGATCGGCAGCGTCTTTTCCGTCCCATACCGCACGGCCTCCGGATATTTCAATATCACGTACCTTTCTTCCGAAGAGATCGTAAATAGATGCAGTCACCTCATCAGTATCCACCCCGGTTTTAAAATATACTGCGGTTACATCGCCGAGGCAGGTATTAAGAATGGTACCGGTTGCTTTGAAATCCTCATCGCTGTCAAAGACAACTCCGGGGATAACCTTACATGAGGAACTTCCGCTACTTCCGCCGGTAACCGCAACAGGTATATATATGGTTTTGGTAATCGCAAGCGGAGCCATTGCATCTGCGGCCTGCGCGGAGGAGTCAAAAGTCATGCTGATAGTGTTTCCCGCACCGGCTTCATTATTTATACTTAACAAAAGATGAATAACCTGCGGATTTTTTGTCACCGTAACGGGGTTTCCGAGTGTTATCCGCATAATGTTGTTTTCAAACACTCCTGCAGCACCCTCAATAGCCTTGTCGTCTTTATCGAACGTATTTGATGAAGAACCGTTATCAAAATAAAGCACTCCTGCGGTGACATCAGCCGCGCTCGTTCCCGTGTAGGTAACACTGAGGCTCTGCAGAGTAAATGATGCATCGTCATCGAGCGCGGTAACGGTAAAACTGCCGGCTAAAATATTTTTTGCCCCCTGAGCCGCAGTTTCCGGGAGGCCGGTAGTATAATCCACCTGTACTATGTTATTCTCAAGCCGCATCGGTGTAACGGCATAGTTTGTATAAATTGCGGCGTTTGCGGTTGCAAGACCGAGAGTGTTGGAGAAAACCTGAGTAAGACCTCGCACATCGAATGAAGTGATACGGAATCCGGTTTGCGCGGCGCTATTGAATGCATCCGGAGTAAAACTCAGGAAGTACCTGAGCGCGTCATCACTGCCGTATTTTGGAAGCGCATTTGATGGTGTAGAAAGCCGTATTGTTTTCACTGTCTGGTCGACAGCGGCTGATGATACCGGTGTCCAGTTTGTATTCAGATAATTTTGGAGAAAATTATTTGTGTAGAGTTTCAGTGTACCGCTGAATGTATGATCAGTGAATAAATTGGTGACCGTAACTCCGAGGAGACCCTCCGGCTTGGTGTCATCTTCCCACTCCGCAAGCGCGTCAAAATAGAGCAGCGGCATTTCAAATCCTTTAACGTTAATAGCACTTTGGAGAGGATCGCTTCGCTGGAGAAAATAAACTTCCCACGGTTTCGCACCCATTTTGGTAATAATTACATTGGTTACAAAATCCGGTCCGGTTACCGCGCCGGAATACACCGTAGTCTGCGGAAAATTATCGTATATACCGTCGGCAAAGCCGAAGGAACCGTTTGTAATGGTTAAACCGAAGGCGCGGCCGACAGTACTTTCCGCGTCCCCGATACTGTAGCCGATATAAAACACAGATTCGTTAATACCGTAAATTTCGTACGGGCTGATAAGCTGTATTCTCGAGGCGCCGTTTTCAAGCGCGCTGACCCGAAGCGTGCCGCCCAGTGCGGTATCGCTTCTTCTGTTTGTATAGATACCCACCCACTGTATGCTGTCGGGCAGAACAGTACTCTTCACATTGGTGATCACGTCTATGTGACTGAGATAATTTCGCGCGTCGGGATCATTACCGCGCATACCAATCCGGAGATAGGGGTTATTCGGCGACGCGCGGTTCGGCCACATCATAACCGCATCATTAGAGATATAGGTAATCACTACGGTCTGATCATCAATGCGCGCTTCACGGCTGCGGTTGGTGACGTAGGGGTGAATATTGGTAAACGTGTTACTTGATGGACCGGTACAGTAAAAATTGGTAATCCCAAACTGCACGGTGTCGTACTTAGCGGTGGCGATACTGTTGGTGAGATTAAACACGAGGTAAAATGTATCAACCGGGCCGACTTTGATGTTTGAAACCGCGCACGCGATATGAAAGGGATTACCGCCAAATACATTGGTCTGACCGATGAGCATATCCGCGGTTGAGAACCCTTTAACAAGGTTTGTTTCCATGTAAAGGTAGGTGATACCGTTCACCATTGATTTCGTACCGGTGGAGTACACGCCGACGTCGATTCCGGTAAATATCTGATTAGTCGGATCTTCGAAATCACCGTTTATACCGATTTCACCGACAACAATATTCTGCCCGGCAGTAAATGCCTCAGGGATTGACGAATAGTCCACATGCGCAAGACGCAGATCGTACGGCTCTCCCGCCCATGCCTGAATGGGGAAAGGCGAGCTGCCGGGAATATTTACCGCACCGGTAAGCGCGGGAACGAGACTATACTGATCGTCATAAATATCAGCCAGAACGAGATTACTGACAATTTGCGGTATTTTAAGGAGTATGGTATTTCCCACAAGCGCCGAGAAGCCCACATCAAACACACCGAAAAAACTGTTATTGCTGAAGTGTACCGGAGTTGACGCGGTAAGATCATAGGTTTTAAGCCCGCTCATACCGGAGAGCATCATCACACTTACATCCTGCCCGTTATTAAAAACCCCGTCACCGTTATCACGGTAGATATCCATGCGCGTGAGATCGGTGTTTGAAGCAATACCCTCATTTGTGATAATAATTGATTTAAAACCATATACGGCGTCGGGATCTGCGTTGGAGAGAAATAATTTAAAATACACATTATTCGGGAAACCCTGTTTCGTGTCATTGGTCATAATCTGTACCGCCCACGAGCTTACCCGGTAATCGTCTAATCGTGCAACAGTGTTTGACACCGCGCTGAGCAGATTGGTTTGCGAAATAAGTCCTGCATCAGGACCATTTCCACAGATATCAGTAACCAGCGCACCGATTGTGCTGCTGTATACAGCGGAATCCGAATTGGTAATATACATACCGACCCAGAAACGGGTGGCGGGCTCGCTGTCCACACGTCCTATTTGCCCGTTTGAAAAAACAAAATTATACGATGTGGCTCCGCCGGAATACACTGCGTTAGTGACAAGTAAATCTTCGTTAGTAAGAAACGTACTATTGTTAGACATATCCAGGAAAAGACCGATTGTGCCATGAATAGCTGAGTGATTTCCTGAGAAGGCAACAGAAATATTTGTAAGATATTCCAGATCCGGAGCCTGGCCGTCTTTGTGGATATCAAAGTAATAGAGACCAAACCAGTTAGATACCGCCATACTTACCGGGCCGGCATTGTGCGCGCTGTTTACTCTGAAATCCCAGTTGCGGCTTGAAAGAGGTGCGATAGTAACATACAGGTTTTCGGAAGGACCGGTAATGCTGTTGGATGAAAAACTGAATTGATCAAAACTATCGTTAATGCCGTCGGAAAAAATAAATGCGTTTGTGGGGACAGTAAGTCCGAATTTTTTTCCTATCGCGTTATTATCTCCGCTCGAAATGTCGTACGCAACAAAGAACGTATACGTTGCGGTTCCGGTCATGGTGAGCGGCGGGCTCATGTACAGCCGCGTTCGTGTCGAATCAAGAGTACCAATGGCTTTAAGCACATCGGTATTTGGATCGAGCTGCCCGTCACTGGTATCAAGATACAGTTTAACAGCGGGAATGTGCGCGGGGAGTACGGTTGATAAACCGTTTGTCACCACATCCATTGAAGAAAGAAAATGCTGGGCATCAGGATCAGTTCCGGCAAGACGGATTCGCAGATAGGTACGGTCAAACTGTCCTTGTTTCGGATAGTAGGTATTTACGATATTGGTGATGTAATTTTCAATAGAAACAACATTGACAAGTCCGCTGTCGCACCGCGCGTGACGGGAACTGTTTGTGAGAAGCGGGTTTTGATTGGTAAAGACACCGGGCAGGCCGGAACGTCCGCACAGTACTTCAGTGATTCTCAGGCTGATGGTATCGTTCAGCACAGTATCAATCGCGTTTGTCGCTTTTATTACAAGGTACATGCGTGTCGGTTCAAACTGGTTTTCAGATGCGTTTGAAACAGCGCACGCAATTGAGAAGTTCTGCCCTCCGGAAAATGTGTTTGACGCGATGAGTGTGTCGTTAGTCGCGACAAATCCGGTACTTTCCGCCGCAGCCTTGTAAAGATAGGCAAACCCGGCAAGGTTTGAATACAGGTTGCGGTTTTCCACCGAGACACCGGTAAACACAAGCGGCTCAAATGTCACATCCTTGAAGAATTCAATAAAACCCGCAGGAACAAGCTGATTAGTTGTGAATGAGTGCGGCATCTGAGCGTAAGATGCATTTTTTAAATACAAGTCATAGGCTTGCCGCGAATTGGGAATAATTGAATTTGTTAAATAGTTCGTATAATACGCAGCGTTACTCACAAGGGATGGCCGCTGGTCATATCCGCTGAATATCCCGGTTTCAGTAAATTCATCACTGAAAGTAATGGTGTTCACGGGATCAAGCAGCGTGAGCATTACGGTATTACCGGAAACCGCGCTGAAATTCACATCGTAGGTACCCCAGAGAATGTTCGTCCTGTTGGTCAGCGCGGCGGATGAGGAGAGTACCGCACTGTATACATTGCTCGGACCGATTTCGGTACGCACGAGAAGCAGTTCTTCTGTTACCAGAAAAGTACCATTGTTATTATCAAGATAGAGACGGAAATCACCGAGATCTCCGTTTGTCGCCGTACCACTGTTGGTGACGAGAATATTTTTTAGAAAATTTGTCGCGTCATTATCAAGATTAACTACAGTGAGTTTAAAGCCCGGGTTGTTAAATGTACCGGTACGCACGTCAGCATTGGTATGGTTTTCAAAAAAGACCTGTACCCGCATATCGTCAATTCTTGAATAATTCGCGCTGATATTGGTAAACTGGGACGCGTTTTCTATCACACCGCCGTCAGGGCCGTTTCCGGCGCACGCGGTAAAATACGCGCGGGTTTTCGCATTATAGACTCCGGCAGGTGCATTGGTAATCCGCATTCCGAGCCAGAACCGCGTCGGCGCTTCCGCAGCCGCACCGAGGTTATTCACACTGAAACTGAATTTGTTTGTGGAAGCGCCGCCCGTAAACCATGCATTAGTGACGAAAACATCATCCGCATTGGTATTAAAGCTTGTGATGTCATCTGCAGTATTCGTGTCCATATACAGACGAAGCTCTCCGGCTATACCGGCCAAAGTTGAATCTATTACTGCGGTAAGGTTCGTGAGAAACTGCACACTGGGAAATTCAGTATTGTCGCAGAAAATATCCGTGCTGTGCATGATCGATTCTTTATTTGTGGTAATTGAAACAGGCGCGTGTATAATCGCGTTTTTTATATAAAAATCCCATGGCTGCGTGGATATCGGGCCGACTTGCACATTACTGACCGGCAGCGGACCCTGGTATGCCGCGGTGATACATGACTGCTGCGGAAACCCGTCTGCGATATTGTCGGTGAGTCCAATTCCGCCGTTTGTCATCGTAAGACCAAAATACCTATTAATAACCGTGCTGCCGCTTGTTACGTCATAACCAATATAGAGTAATTTTTCATTTGTCCCGGCAAGCGCGACCGGAGGAGAAAAAGTGAGACGGGCAGCGGGGTTTTCAAATTTAACGAACGCGAGTACATCCGCATCATTGGGATCGACATAACGGCTGTACACCTTCAGATAGGGAATTTGCCCTCCGGCGATATCAGCAAAATTGGTATGCCCAGCATTGGTGATGACATCGATATGACTGACATAATTGGTCGCGTCCGCGTCATCGCCTCTGAGCGCGATGATCATATAACAGTTATTGAATGAAGCCTGCTTTGGTTTAACGGGAATATGATGGTTTGAAATGTAAGACACGGTTACAAGCGGCGAATCAAAACGGACTTCATGCGAACTTGCGGTGAGTATGTGCGTGTTGGTAAATATGCCTCCATTCGGGCCGGTGCATCGCGCATTGGTAATTTTAAATGCCGCCTGATCGTTTTTCGAATCGGCAATGTTATTGGTCAGGGTAAACACAAGGAACACATAATCAGGGGTCGCGCCGTCAATAGTGAATAAAGAATTAGAAACATTGATAACAAAATTACTTCCTCCGACAACATTGGTATTTCCCAGCAGAAGGTCGTTTGTGGTGAAAACTCCGTCGCCGGTATCTTTATAGAGAGATGCAATACCGCACATATTGCTTTTTTGCGTTGTTGACGTAAGAATAACATCGACGCCGGTAAATACCTGGGTATTGGTATTTTCCGTATCCATAAACAGGGCGAGTTTGGCGACGGCCGCGGGCTGATTGGTGGTGATGCTTTGCGGCGCAAGCGTATATGACGCGCTGAGGAGATAAAAATCATAGGGCTTTGAAGTATAAGGAATGATTTCCCAGGGAGTGACGGTACCGGGTAAGGCTGAAGTCCCGGGTACAGAAACCGGTGTCTGGTCATAACTGTCCGCGTAAAGATCGGTCCAGGCAATACCGCCGGGAAGCTCCGCCTCTGTGATTGACAGCGCAACTGTCCGCTCGGTAACCGCGCTGAAATTCACATTGAAAAGAATCCAGAACACGGTGTTGGTGCCGGTAACCGCGACCGGCGGATTAATGGTGAGTTCATACACGTTAGAACTGTTGATTGACGCGGTTGCCCGGATGGTATCAAGTGAGCTGTTAAATACAAGATCATTATCATCCTGGTATAAAAGGAGTGTACCGAGGTCGGACTGCTGCGCGGTGCCGCTGTTAGTAATCCGCAGATACGATAGAAAATTCGTACTGTCAGGATCGCGGTTTGACAATACAAGCATAAATGCGGTATTGTTGAAAGAACCCTGCTGTACGGTATTTGAGAGTTTATGCACTGCGCCCGCGTATACACGAAAATCATCAATACGGCTCACCTTATTACTTTGGAAATTTTCAAGCGCGGTCTGATTGGTAATAATTCCTCCGTTAGGTCCGTCGGCGGTTATGGCCGAAATCCAGCCGGAAACCCGGTTTGAATACACTGCGGGCGAGGTGTTGGTTACATTAATGCCAAGCCACAGCCGTGCAGGATAAAAAGTGTCTGAAGAAAGACCATTCAGGTTAAATTCAAATGAATGCGTTCCCGCCGCGCTGATAAACGCATTTGAAGCAAGAAGATGATCTACGCCTGATAAAACACCGGAATCATTAGTATCATGATACAGGTACAGCGAACCGCGAATATCCGGAATTGAACCGCTGATTGTAACAGTCACATTGGTCAGGCGCTCGGTCGCGGGATTTTCACCGTCGCTTATTATGTCAACATAACTGAGTGAGGTAAGATTTGAAAGTCCGAAAGAAACCGGCCCCGCATGCACGCTTTGAATGACTCTGAAATCCCATAAACGGGCAGTAAGCGCAGAAATGGAAATATTTGTATGCGTGTCCGGCCCTGTCACACTGCCGGCTGCAAATGAATTCTGGGGGAAATTGTCATTGATTTGGTCAGAAAAAGCAAACCCTCCGGCGGGTACTTCAAGCCCGAACAATCTGCCGACCGCGTTGGTGTCATCACTCGAGACACTGAAGGCGGTAAAAAAGGTATAGATGTTGGTTCCCGCAAGTGCGAGCGGGGGATTGAGTGTAAGAACCGCAGTGCCTCCGGAAAGCTGATAGGTGCCTTTCGACACATCATTGGTGGTAAGAATTTTATCACCGTCCGAATCAAGAAACAGAGATACCGCAGGGATATGCGAATCGAGCGTAGTTGAAAGACCGTTTGTTTTTACCGTAATGGAAAGAAGATAATTTGTACCATCGGGATCCTGCCCTCGCATGCCCATTCGCAATTTACTGTTGTTGAAACTGCCCTGAAGAGGCGTCGGGTTAACCACCGCGTTACTTATATATAACACATCTACCGCATAATTATCCGCCCGCGCGATTATGCTTTCAGCAGTGCTGAGCAGATGCAGGTTCGTTACAATTCCGCCGCGGGGACCGGAAACGTGGACATTAGTAATTTTAAATCCGGCTGTATTGGTCATACTGACTGCAATATCGTTGGTGAGTTCAAACGTAAGGTAAAGTTTATCCGCATTCTGTTGATCGGCGATGATATTACTGTATGCGCATACAAGCCTCACGATGTTCGTTCCGTAGATATTTGTCCGCGCAAGCAGATGCGTTTCGTGATGCACAAAACTTTTATCGGTGTTTGTACCCCGGTACAGGCTGAGAATCCCGCCAAGCGTATCGTTTTGTCCATTAACCTGTACTGTAATACCCTGGAAGACCTGAGTGTTGGTTTCTTCAACATCCATAAAGATTCGGAAATTTCCCGCATGCACGATCTGGTTAGTCGAAAATGACCGGGGCATATCCGAATATGACACGGCCTGAATACCGAAATCATAGGGCTGGGAGAAAAAAGGAATAAGCGTTACATTAGACGATGACGCAGGCGCAGGAAATGTACCCGACGCGTAGCCGGTCTGTGCAATGCCGTCACTATAAAGGTCGGTAAAAGCAAATCGCTCCGTCCCTCCGATGTGCATATTGAGAATTTTGCCGGCGTTATTGTCATTAAGTTCAAGGTTATACGCGACAAAAAGCAGTACCTCGTTAGTATTTGTAACTCTGATTGAAGTCGGGACTTCAAGCGCTGCGTTCGTACCGCTGAAAAAGCCCGTTGTACGTAGAGTGTCGGCATCTTTATTAAATATTCCGTCTCCGTCATCCTGATAGAGCATGAGACTTGCGATCATGCCGCCGGTTGCGGTAGCCTCTCCGGTAAGACTGACCGTCACGCTTTTCAAATCAGAAAAACCATCGGGGTCAATTCCCCGCGCATGTACTGCAAGGTAAGGCTCAGATGTACTGCCCACCTTCATACGATCGCCGGTGATAATATTTGAAACTGACAGTATTTCCAGCGCGTAGTTATCTATACGGAAAATGTTTGTCGCGGGTATAACAAGTACAGAAGCATTTTCGACAATACCGCCGTTGGCTCCGGTACCCTTCACTTCGCTGATTACAAAAGCGGCAGTATTGGACCATGCTGAGGCGCTATGGTTTGTCTGACGGAACACAAGCCACAATTCGGTAGGCAGATTTGGATTGATTGAAACATTGGTATACGCAAAAGAGAAATTGAAGTTATTTCCGCCGGATACGTTCGTTTGCGCGATAAGATCCGTATCTTCAGCAGGATTAAACGAGGAGGTATCTGCGCCGCTGTCTGGATACAGGTACGCGGCACCGGCAATATCTCCTTTATAATTTGATGAAAACAACTGAACCGAAATATTGGTAAGGACTGTCAGATTAGTTAATTCAATATCCTGATATATTGACACACGCTGTAGCGGAACAAATGCATTGGTACCGATGGTTTCATAACTATGAGAAAAAACAGATTTAAGATAAAAATCCCATGGTTGAGCCTGGGCGGGGACGATTGTATGAGACTGCAGGGCTGACGGCTGGGCCCCGGTCATTTCGACGACGGGTTTTTGATTAAAATCATCACTGTACTGGTCGGAGAACACAAAATGGGCGTTGGAAAGCACCTGAAGTGACACGGTACGATTGTCGGTAGCGGAGAGTTTGATGTCTGAGGAAATAAAAAACTGTACTGAATTATTTGAGGCTATTGCGAGTGGAGGATTTATGGTAACAACAAAGCAGTTTTGCGCATTAATCACAGTATTACCGATTAGTTCATCATCCACCGGACTGAACGCGCTGTTCCCATCGTCGCGGTAAATCTTGAGCGTGCCGAAATCGTTACTGCCTGCAGTCCCGCTATTGCTGATGATAATTGAACTGAGAAAATTTGTCGCGTCGGGATCGGATCCGGTAATGAATATTTTTAGGAGCGGATTGTCAAAACTTGCAGCCCGGATGGTTCCCGCGCTATTGGTGTAATTGGTCACACCGATAACAACCTGATGATAGTTCAGGTTAAAATTGTTATCCGCAGCGTTTGTAAGCGCGATAAGGTTGTCGATAAGACCGCCGTCTCTGCCTGACGCACGCATATTGGTTATTTTTAATCCGGCAGTCTGTAAATGATTAAAACCGCTCGCGCTTAGTGTCATCCAGTACCGTTTGGCTGTTATGGCCGAATCGTTGGTAGAAGGCCGGATACCAAGATTGGTAAAATGAAGTGCGGTAACGGGCGAGGTAAAACTGTTTGATGAGATAAGTACTGCGGTGCCGGTGTCAAGTGTTTCGGTGCCCGCAGGTGTTTCAAATAAACGGGCAAATCCTGACAGGCTTGTCTGCGTTCCGGTTATTTGTACGAGAATATCCTCAATGGTCTCGGCGGGCTGACGTTCCACATCGGCGATTGCGTCAAACCTGAGAACCCATGATTCCTGGTTAGACACGAAGGAAGCGATTGTTTTAGAATAATATTCAGAGAGCTGAATATCCCAGGCAGTTGCGCCGAAGCGGACAATATCTGCAAACGGCCTCGACAGAGGAAAATTGCCATCATTGGTTACCGATGCGATCTGAGTAACTCCGTCAGACCAGGGATCGCTGAAAGAAACATTGCTCGAACCCGGCATATAGACGTTAAAAACATTGCTGATTACGGCGTCCGCAGCGATATCCGCAAGGATTAGATAACGGAATATATTGGTATTGGAGAAGGTAATAGGTACAGTAGGAATGAGCACAGCCTTCCCGCCGCTCATCTGGCCTATAGCGCCCGGTACAACGGAATCGCCGCTTGTATAGGTACCGGAAAAATCAGCATCTGTTACCAGTTTCAGGTACCCGAAATCAGAATCGGTATTGGTTCCATCGCTGAAAACTTCTATCTGGGAGAACGAGTACACAATATCAGGGTCCGATGACCTGATATCAAGTAACGTAAGCGGATGATTGAACGAGCTCCGGGTAATTTTATTGGTTGCATTGGTGTTGATTATTGACTCTGCGTTAAAGCTGATTCTGAAATCATCAATTCGGGTGAAAGCGACTGCAGTATTGGTAAGCCCGCCGCTGTTGTGTATGGTTCCGTTATCCGGGCCGTCACCCGCTATCATCTTCGGTTTCGCGCTGATTGTATTTGAGAAAACCCCGCCTTCAGTGTTGGTGATCTGCGCGGCTATCCAGTACCGTGTGGGATTAAGAATGAGCGGTGATTGATTAGTACCGGTAAACGTGATATCCACAGTGGTGCTGCTTCCGGAAAAATAATTACTTCCGAGAAGAAGTTCACTTTGAAACTGGGTTGAATCGTTTGTGTCATGATAAAGATACAGCATGCCCGCAGCATTCGGACGATTGCCGAAGAGTTCTACGGTCAGGTTAGTGAGTTTTTGAGTTACAGGATCCTGAGTATCGGCAATTACCGAAAACCAGGATAGAGGGACAGTGTCAAGGTTACCCATCGCAGCCGGCTCCCAGTTACCTGCGGAAATAACACGGTAATCCCAGGTAGAAGCAGGCGGGGTTACAATGACAAACTGCCGCGGAAAATCAGTATTGGTAGATAATTTTGTACTGTTTGAACTGAGCGGAAGATTGTCAGCCCATGCATACCAGTAGGTAAAATTATTGGTGTCGGGATTACCGATGACCTCAAATGTAATAACATCAAGACCGCCGCCGGCTGCCAGGGGACTTGCGCTGTAGTTTAGATAGATGAGGTTTGAACTGAGGTCGTTGGTAAGACCGGCAACATTGGTAATCTTAAACGTGCTGCCGAGCGATACAGAGGCGAGATTAGTAATAGTACAGTTGCGGAATTCGTACGGAATGAGTATTGCGGCGTGAGAAACCGGATGATGATTGGCGTTGGTAGTTGTTTTGATATAATACGTGAATGTGTACGGGGCATTACCCTGAGCGATCTGGTTAGGCACAAGAGAGGCGAAACCTGCGGGCGAAGAAAGCTGACGCTGAATAGAAGGGGATCCGCTGGTACGCTTGGGGCCTGTAGTAGAATAATATGCGCGCTTATTAGTGGGAAGCATTGCCTCGAACGGTATACCGTCAACATACGAAGTAAACGATGCGGTGGTAAAGTCACTTATTTGCACCTGCATATCAATGATGATATCGTCTTTTTGATCTGACCCCATGTTGGTGATGATTGAGCCGAGAAACACAAAGAGTGTATTTGACCCGCCCGCGGTGATGTTGCTCACTGCCGCCTGGTGGTTGGTAAAACGCCAGTTTGTTGTGTACAGAACGGTCTCAAGATTTGACTGTGCGCTGAAGTTCCACCACGTCTTCACACTGACCGAGTTGGTCAGCGGTGCGGTAAGTTGAAACACGGAAGGAAGATCGATCCTGATAAAATTAATGCCCGAATTGGTTGGAAACGGCAGTAAAGTAGCCGGTGTGTTGCTAATGGTATAGGTAATGGTTTGTACGGCGGGATTGGTTGCAAGGGTTGGCGGAGAAACATACCCGGTAGCCGGAAATAACCAGACGGAGCAGTGACAGATTGCACAAAGAAAAAATAAAATATTTTTTTTAGTCATTGCAGCGTAGGGTGAAACGTGAAACGGCACACGTTTTACGGGATTGATTTCCGAGGTGAATACATGATCCATATACAAAAGTCATACCCGAAAAAACCAAAAAAGTGAAAAAATTATTAGTTTAATTTTTTTAAAAGTTCTGCTTCTGCGGCGATACCCTTACCAAGTCTATTTTCGTCATAAATTTGTTGAATTCTGCATTATTTTAATTTTTTAGTGCATTTTCTGCTAACGCATTATTTTTGATCTCACCTGCTTGTATCACCGCACATCCGGATTTTTGCCAGCCACATGTAGCATAGCGGTTTTTTTGGTGGCGTGGTGTATTTTCGAATTGTTCTGCAGTAATAAAAACAGAAAAACTGTCATTTTCGAAGGAATCTGAAAGAGGTTTTAGCATAATCTCAATTTCAATATCACTTCGGGTGATTTTGGATAAAGGACTTATTTGAGATCCGAGAATTATCCGTACATCATTCTTTCCGATGACGCCCGATGCGGGGTTATAAAACTTTTTTATCATTATTGCGGCTTCATCAGACGCGGGATATCGGTCATGGTCATATGGCACGGATTTGAGAGTTTTCAGTTCGCCGTTCCCCTCATAGCCGGTTCTTACGCAGATATCAGCAATTGCAGATGGCCATAAAAAAGTATCGGGTTTGATAATATGAATATAATTTATGCCAGAATCGGTTGAAGAAAAAGTATTTGATATGATGAATGCAGCTTTTTGAAAAATACCAGGCCGCACGAATGTATTGGGTATATACAACTTGGATGTGCCGGCGGCGCTGCGGATAAGAAAATTGTCCCAATCGGCGTCCTGGAGAAAATGACTCCCTGTTGGTAAACTATTATTTCTACTTGCTTTCTGCGCATGGCCTACCATAAACTGCATGCCGGTATTCCATGTCATTTCTTTGCTTCCGATAGTCATCCATTCATTCGGCTCTGCATCATTATCATATGGATCAGGGTTAACCTGAAAAAAGACGGTACTCCCGTTATGCACAAAACGAAAACCCACTTCATCATTTTGTTTTTCACTGGTATTTTGATCGAGTCTGAAATCAAAGTTTACTCGCGCAGAAGTATCATACAGCCTGCCGTCCGGTCGTACCGCATTAGTGGTACTTAAATCAACCTCTATACCTTCATGGTACATGATTTTGCGTCTGCGTTCCGAACCCCATACGCCGACCTCGTTGGCAAATTCAAGCTGATTTTCCATGAAAATCCATTCATTCGCGCGGCTGTAATCTAATGTTTTAACCATCTGCGGTTCGGTATCTCTGAAAAGCCATATACTGACACTGCATCTGCGGCGGGAATCTGTAACATCAATGCTGTTACTTGCATAGTCAAGCCATGCATAGGTACGGATTATTTCCACTCCGAAAGGACGGGTTGCGCTCGCGTCAAACCTGTTGGTATTGTAGACATTTCTACCTGACCAGTATCCGTTCCTGTCATGATCGCCGTCACTTGCAAGCCGCCTGAACTGGAGCATGTCGCCGGTTACATTGATTGTCGTGGGAAACGTACCGATCTGCGGTACAATTACCCCGTTTCTTCCGTATGCAAAGTAACTCACCCATTCAGCGCCAAGTGCACCGGAAAAATCTTCGCGATAATAATAATATGCGCTTACCGTCTGTAAAAAAAATATTATTGATATAATGCAGCACATTCCCGTTGCCTTACTTTTCATACAATACAAAATCATTACCTTGTACTGCCGGGTATTGTCCCGTTTTCGGCTAATAAATCTATGTTTTCCCTGCGGACAATCCGCGCGGAACCGCATGCATGCTGCCATCCGCATGTGGCATATCGGTTCTTTTGGGAACTATCCATAGAATCAAACTGTTCAGCAGTTACATATGCATGGAATTCATCTGTATAAAAAGTATCTGCTATTGGTTTCAGCAGCATCGTAACTTCTATGATAGTACGTGCAGATGCAAAGGCTGCGGTGAATTGAGTACCGAGAAGTATTCGGATTTCGTCTGCAGCATTTTCTTCAGACTGATACGGATGAGGAGTTGTCAATACTGCTGCCTCTGACTGACGGGGAAAAACATTTTGACTGTATGGAACTGTGGTAAAATTTAAAATTCTTTCGCCCGTTGAATTAAGCACGCGCACTTCAATATTATCATAGATGTTTGTATGCCAGCGGAAAGATGCTGGCTTCTCAATGCGGATAAAATTAATGCCTGCATCGGTAACCGAAAATGAATTTGAAATGAATAACACTGCTTTTTGATACACAGATTTGGCAATAAAAGTATTGGTGATAAAAATATGTGATGAGGATGCCGCGCTTCTGATTAAAAAATTGTCCCAGTCCGCATCCTGTTGAAAATTTCTTGAAGTAGGTGCACTGGAATCGTTTGCCGCCTTTTGCGCATGCCCTACCATAAACTGGATATTGGTATTCCAGGTCATTGGTTTTGATCCAAGCGTCATCCATTCATTTGGCGCCGCGTCATTATCGTACGGATCAGGATTTACCTGAAAATAAACTGTGCTGCCGTTATGCGTAAAACGGAAACCTACTTCGTCTGTCTGCGCTACACCGGTGGCAAGATCGATTCTGAAGTCAAAGTTTATTCTGTCCCACGCGTTATAGACTGTTCCGTCAGGACGCACCGCGTTAGACGGATTAAAATCCACTTCTGCGCTGTCATAATACATTATTTTTCTGCGCGCTTCAGTACCCCACACTCCGACCTCATTAGCGAACTCAAGGTGGTTCTGAAGAAAAAGCCATTCGTTAACACGGCTATAGTCCAGCGTTTTAGGCATTTCCGGTACTGTATCGACAAACAGCCATATGCCGGTAGAACATCTGCGGCGGGAATCGGTTGCCGTCGTGCTGTTGGTCGCAAAGTCAAGGAATGCGTATGACCGGATCATTTCAACGCCGAATGGCCGCACGGCGCTTGCGGCAAACCGGTTTGTAAGGTACAGATTTCTGCCGACCCAGAACCCATTCCGGTAGCCGTCACCGTCGTTTGGTGTACCGCGCATGCGTAATACACCGCCGGTTACCGTTAATGTTGACGGCGTGCCTCCTGCCGCACTCGGCACGATGACTCCGTCACGGCCATAGACAAAATAGCTCACCCAGTGTGATCCGAGTGCAGAGGAAAAATCTTCCCTTACATAGTAGTACGAATACACGCTGCCGGAGTAAAATGCGCATAATAAAATGCATACTTTTTTTATGATTTGCCCAAAAGAAAAGTGACGTGGGCACGAAAGAGCAGTTTCTCCATAAATGCTGGTTGTATTTTCTACCTCACCCATAGTGTTTTAATTATACTCCAAAAATTCGATAAAATCAAGTTTTACTATTTTTTTATGGTATATTAATTGAACTTAGAACGACCCAGCTGATTTCGGAAAACACCGGTAATTATTCACGCCAACGTGGATTCGAACCACGGACCTACTGCTTAGAAGGCAGTTGCTCTATCCAGCTGAGCTATTGGCGCACGTAATTAATTATAACATCAAAATATAAAAAATCGATTTATAATCTATTGAAATTAAAACAACCACAATGTACACTTCGTCTCGTGGAATGGCTGTGGGAAGATGCCGCACCCAAGGACAATATTGTTGAATACCCATGCGTTTGACATAAGTTACTACATGTACTTCGGCGGAATAAAACTGACCTTACTCTGTTTTCTTGCCGGAGCGCTGTTTAATGCCAGCCGGAAGTACCGTTCGGCAAATGCGCTCGGCTATGTATTTGCGATTATGATTCTTGAAACAATTTTTTCTCTGTTATCGCATGTGCAAACCAATTACGCGGCCTTTGATATACTTAACCGGATACTTGCCATGCCATGTTATTACTATCTGACATTCAGTATCGCGCATTTTATAGCTGTTTTTACCGACTGGAAATTCTGGTTTAAAAATTATGTTCGTTACCCCGCACTCGCCGGCGCAATAGTATTAACTTTTATCACATGGTTTTATCCTGAATATTATATGCACAGCATTTCAGCAAATAAATTCGGTTTTACCTCTCTCAAAGGTTCTCTTTTTTTTGCATATTTAATATATACAGTTTTTCTGGCAACAGCCAATCAAATTGTATTAATACGGTTCATCCGCCGAAAAGATATCAAAATCGCGCCGGCACTTGTGCTGATTGGCGGAGGGTTGCTCACCATCATTATTTCATTCTTTACTAACGGCGTACTCCCAAACCTGTATCCGGATGCGCCAAGCATAGGCGCCTACTTTCTGATTATCATGCCGATTTCCGGTTTTATCGCACTGCGGATGAATAAAAACATTTTTACTCTTGACCTTGCCTTAGTGGAAATCGAAGTGCTCCGCCGGGCGGAAGATGCACTGGTCAAAGCAAATGAAATGCTTGAAAGCCGTGTTGCTGACCGGACTGCAGAACTCCAGAAAACAAACACTCATTTATCCGAAGCACGAAAAATAGCAGATGACGCTAACAAAGCCAAATCGCGCTTTCTGTCTGACATGAGTCATGAACTACGTACTCCCTTAACTTCAATTATGGGGCTTGCCGAAATATGCGGTGCGCAGACAAATCCCGATTCAATACGTAGCTTTGTAACTAAAATCAGAAATGAAGCGGAAAATCTGATGCACCAGATCAATCAGGTTCTCGATTTATCACGGATTGAATCAGGAAGATTCGTGCTCCATAATCAGGAATTCAGTATTCATAAATTGCTTTCTTCAATGCAAAATGTTTTTGATATAATGGCGCACAATTCAAAAATCGATTTTACTATTTTATTGCCACCGGAATTACCAGAGCGGTGTATCGGTGATAATATGCGCCTGCGGCAGGTATTGGTTAACCTTATCGGTAATGCGTTTAAATTTACACAAGAAGGAAGCGTTACCGTTTCGTGCAGTTATATATCACACACAGAATCCGAAGCGCTTTTTACGTTTACAATAACTGATACCGGTACAGGAATTTCCGAAGAAAACCTCTCATCGATTTTTGACCCTTACATTCAGGAACACCAGAAAACTGCGCATGCGCTTAAGGGCACCGGCCTCGGGCTTGCCATTGCGCGTCAGTTCGTTCTGGCGATGGGCGGAGATATTTCTGTTACCAGCAAAATCAATAAAGGATCTGAATTTTCCTTTACTATTCCGTTTAAAATTATTCCCTATCCTGATGAAAAATCATCTGCTGTCTCACTTCCCGCTCCCGCTCAGTCAGAAGAAACGGCGGCTAAAATAAAAACTCTTGCGCATGTACATATACTGATAGCCGAAGATCATGAATTAAACCGGGAACTCGCGGTAATGCTCCTGGAAAATGAAGGCGCAGAAATAGAAACCGCCGAAAATGGATCTGTCGCATACGATCTTTTCATGAAAAAACAGTTTGATATTATCCTTATGGACGTGCGCATGCCGGTAATGAACGGTTTTGAAGCAACACGCAAGATCCGTACATCCGCGAAAGGAACACGCATTCCGATTATTGGACTTACCGGTAATGCTTTTGAAAGCGACAAAGATGAGGCCATGGCCGCGGGAATGAATGACCTGCTCTCAAAACCCTATACTGTGAAGCAACTGCTTGAAAAAATAAGTCAATATATAAAATAGCTATTCGCGAAGCCTGTTATTCCAGATATACTTTTATTTTTTTCAGTGAATAAAGCGGAATAAACGGGAAAAGCACCGGTACACGCGCACAGAAATTGCGGTAATCATCCCGGCTTCCGTACCGTTCTTCCTGTTTTGATTCAAGCCTTTTAGTTGAACCCATCATTATCAGAACAATGCATACATAACCGAAAATGACAATAACCCAGGCTGCCGGGTTTCGGTACGCTGAAATACCGGCTACAAGACTACCGGTCCAGAATGTTATTTCTCCGAGATAGTTCGGGCAGCGCACAAACCGGTAAAGTCCTGTACTGCAGAAATCACCAGGGTGTTTTTGCTTAAAGCGCGATTTTTGAAAATCGGCAGAAGCTTCGAGGATTAAACCGGCAGCAGACACGGTAACTCCCGCAAGTAACGTCCAGGGCGTTGTGCCGGAGCTTAATAAAAAATGAATATTGTACAGACAAGGCATGAACATAGCCGCATATAAAATACTGACGCCGATCCAAATACCGATTTTTTTGAAAATTGTGACACCGGCCGCACGGGACTTAATATCATCATTTTCTTTTTTATATACTTCTGATTTCTCGCGTGCGAGTATGTAACTGCCGAGTCTGATGCCGTAAATAATTAATATAAAACTATGTAGTAAATAAAACACACCCGATTCAGAAAAGAGAGCATTTCTATGGATGATAATCATCGCCACGGACATGATGCTTATTGAAAATGCATATCCGATACTGACGAAGTACACAAGTTTTTTAAAGCCCACAGATGAGACTGACAGGCCGATAACGAGTAAAATAAGGAAGTCGCGGACAAAAATGTTGGTAAGCATATTCATACTTAGATTTTATCATGATTTTTACATCAAACTGGCATATGGGGAGACTCCCGTGAGGCGTTGCTACTGATAAAGCTGCTTATTTAATTCATAGCCATTTACAGTGTTCTCTTCTATCAACCGGCATGGGGAGACTCCCGCTGAGGCGCAGAGGCGCAGAGGAAGAAAGATAATGCGCCTCATGCACACGAGGTGCGAAACGAGCTCGCACCCCACGAGGGGGTTATAAGCGAGCGACCCTTGCCTACGGGAGTGATGGTCAGACGCAAGGCAACCATCAATTTTGTTTTCTCTGCGCCTCTGCGCCTCAGCGGGAGGATTTCTTCCCGCGAGACTCTGATAGAGAAAACACGCCTCTTGCCTGAGGGAGTGAAGTGGTGATGAGACCGCTGCTTCCTTATTGTTGCCTAAAAAAACATGTACTCACCAGTCATTCTATTCGCTGGCCCGGCATCAAAAAATATGAGCAGCCCAACCATCCTATTTTGTTTTATCTGCGCCTCTGCGCCTCTGCGGGAGGATTTCTTCCCGCGAGACTCTGATAGAGAAAACACGCCTCTTGCCTGAGGGAGTGAAGTGAAGCCATGAATGAACCTTGTTCTTTTAATTTAATTGATACAATTTTAAGCACTTTCCCTGATAATTACCGATGTCGGAATCTGACGTTTTAAGTCCGCCGGCTTTTCCCCGATAATCAACTCATGTAAAAATGCAAATGCATCAGCACCCATTCTCTCTGCGCACTGATCAACCGTAGTGAGCGGAACCAGCATATATTCAGAAAAACGCAAATTCCCGAATCCGATAACAGACACATCTATGGGTATCCTTACTCCATGTGCACGTAATACATTGATGAGCCCGGCGGCTATTTCATCATTTCCGCACAATACACCGCAAGGATAGGATTTATTTCTGACGATCAGGTTTCCTGCCCCCGCTCCGGTGCTGAAACTGTAATCTCCGGGGAAAATCAATCCATCATCAATTTTAATATTTCTATCAGCTATAGCAGAATGATATCCATTAAATCTGTTGATTGAGGAGCTGCTGTCCTTGTTTAAGCCTGCAAAAAAAATTTTCGTAATTCCTTTTGCTAAGAAATATTCGACCGCGCTATACGCGCCTGCATGATCTGCGGAACCTATCCATGGAAAATTGATTTTATCAGCTGAACCATTTATATTTTCATCTATGAACAAAACCGGCTGAGAAAAATCAGCAAGTTCTTTTTCTGTTTCAGGGGATAGAATATTTTTCGGCGGCACGGCGGCGAGCCCGTCAACCTGATACTGTCTGAAAATCATGAGCGCATTCAGAAATTTTTTTTCATCGTAATCGTACGTTGAAATTAAAATACGGAAACCCTTTTCTGCAGCCGCTTTTTCAAAACTATTAATGATGAGAGGATAAAATGTAGAAAATATTTCCGGAACTAAAAAGCCAATCAGGTTGGTCTTTTTGGTTATCATTGCCCGTGCCAGAAAATTCGGACGATAATGCATCTCCGCCGCGATTTTTCCGATAGTTTCTTTTGTAGAATCGCTTATATCGGGTTTCCCCTGAAGCGCCCGCCGGACCGTACTTGTCGACATGCCAGCCCGGGCAGCAATAGATTTAATCACTTCGTAATGAGTATTTTCCGCAGAGATTCCAGGATACGTGTGCGCGCGTTGTTCCCGTAATCGGTATTTGCTTCTGCAGCAGTTCTGGTATACCATTTTTTTCCGGTAAACCGGCTCATATCTACCCCTTCCGGACAAAACGCCATCATCAGGGATATTTCCTGTTTTCCGGTATGGTCAATTGGAAATTCCTTCTGTGTTTCAGAATCAAGCAAGGCGTGATGCTGAATCCATGAAAAAGGGTCTGATCCTTTTTCATGATCAGAGTAATAATTTTCCATACTGTTGTCTCCCCACCAGTTTTCACCATTTTGTTTTTCCAAATGCTCAAAAATTGCCTGTCGCGCAGCTAGTTTAAACGCGAGATCAGTAGGCATTCCTACGGAAAAATTTTCGCTTTGATGATGGATGAACGCATGGATGTTTTTAAACCCTATGCGTAACAGTGATGCATATAATTCCTTACCAAAGAGATTGAGTACCTCCGAACGCACATGTATCGTGCCGCTTCCTTCCGGCTTTTCAACTGCGTAACTTGCTGCGCCGTAATAAAAAGGAGGTAAGATAATCATGTTGGTTTCTTTTTCAATTATTTCCAAAGCCCTGATCACCAGCAATGTATCCACTCCGGCAACAGAATGTTCACCATGGTATTCAAGCACACCGAGTGGCAGCACAACCGGCCAATTTTCTTCAATCGCTTGTGAGATTTGATGAGGATACATCATTTCGTAACGCATTTTGACCTCCGAGAGTCTTTGAAATTGCGGGATTACTTCAGCATGAAATTTCGACAAGTTCTGTTTTATATTTTGAGAGCATCTCACTTCCGCTGTCAGTAATTCTGATGCCGTTTTCCCATCTCAAACCGAAACGCTTGTGCTGCAGAAATGTATCAACCTGAAATGTCATATTTGTTTTGAATGTATATGCTGAAGTTTCTTCGACCCATGGTTCTTCCACTTCAATCATCCCAAGTCCATGCGCCGGACCGTAAAGATAGTTTTCAGCGCAGCCTTTTGATTTAATAAACTCCCTGAATTTTACCACTACTCCGGAAGCACTTTCACCGTTTTTCATCCACTCAAAAGTTTTAAAATGCGCGTCAAGCCCGACTTCCAGGAGCTTTCTCATTTCGGGGTCGGCCTTTCCGAGTACAACCGGCCGGCCGACACTTGGAGAGTAACCATCCATCCGCACGCCGAAGTTGAGCTGGACAAGATCGCCCTTCTGCATAACTTTATGCGTAGGACGGCCTATTGCGTTATTACTGTTTGTGCCGGAGAGTACATACACGGGATGGGCTTCATATTCTCCGCCGAATTCATAAATGTATCTCTGTACATGTCCGACTAACTGTGCTTCTGTCATTCCCGGTTTTATTATCTTTAGAATTTCTTCATGCACTTTTTCTGACATTTTAAACGCTTCTCTAAAGACGGCGATTTCTTCATCGCTTTTTATCATCCGCATTTCGGTTAAAATACCGGATTTGACTATTTCAGCTGAAGGAATATCTTTTTTTAAAGCATTATATATGGTTATCGGGAAAATCGGGTATCCGCAAATACCGATTTTTTTGTAACTATCGACAGGCATGTATTTCCGGGCAACAGACTTAAAAGAGTCAAGTTTTGCGCCCGGAAATTCAGGATCAGCAGATTCACGGTATTCAAGGATTTGTGCAATATTCTGTATTTTGCTCCGCCCCTGCGCAAATGTCATGGTTTCTGGTCCGATAATAAGTGTAGGTTCTCCGCTTTTGGGAATAAAAAGTCCGGTTGTTTCAAAAATAGGCCAGTAATCAGAAAAATAGCGTACATTTGCAAAATCTGCTTCGTTACTGTGTACAAGAACTGCATCCAGACCCTGTTCATTTACTTTTTTTTGGGCGGTTTCAAGTCGTCTTTTATATTCTCTGTCGCTTATTCGTACCACTTTGGTTAATCTCCTTAATTTTATAATACTACAACGTTGCCGGAAACGATGTAGTTGAAGTATATATTATAAATATCGTTTTGTCAAGGAAAATTATTTTTTTTTTAATTTGACCAATGACGAACGCACTTTTTTTGATTGATCAAAAATGAGTGAGTTCAAACCATTATTAGTACGAATTTTAAATATCTTCACCGAAAAATGGAAAAACCGCAGATAATCTAAAACAAATTTTAAATTTTCCGACTTCGTCCCTAATTAGCGTTCATTCGCGTCCATTAGCGGTTTTCTTTGGGTTTTAATCGCGAATAAACGCTAATGTACGCGAATATCTCTGTTAGCTCTGTGTCCTCTGTTGCTTTCTTTCTTAGTATATTCCAATAAGAAGCGGTCGGTTTCATTTCAATTATACTACGGCGTAGTTAATAATGAATCTCACTATTAGTAGTCCTCACGTCAGAGGAAGACGCGAACAGTTCTGCAGATAGTTATTGACAAAATATGCTGCTTTACGCCCCTGGTAAATTGACCGCACCACTAATGACGCGCCCGTATTCATGTCGCCGGCGCTGAATATCCCTGGTGTTACAGTCATAAAGGTGCTGTCCGTAGCAATATTATTTTTTTCATCAAATGTTATATTTAGCTGTTCAAAAAGCGGGTTTCTGGCCGGTCCGGTAAACCCCATCGCGATAAGCACCATCTGTGCGGGAAGAGTTTCTTCAGTACCCGGAATAATAACCGGGTGAAGGGTTTTTCCGTTTTGTTTCCACTCATTGGCTGAGATGCAAATGTTTTCTATGTTTTTATTTTCGTTTCCCTTAAAGTTGATAGTACTCACCGACCACCTTCTGATGCATCCTTCCATATGAGAACTTGATGTACGAAGTACATGCGGCCAGTACGGCCATGGTGTATAAGAAGCGCGTTCGGAAGGAGGTTTCGGCATTATTTCGAGCTGAGTAACCGACAGGGCTTTCTGACGGACAGAGGTGCCGACACAGTCACTGCCGGTATCGCCGCCTCCGATTACAATAACGTGTTTTCCTTCAGCGCTGGGTATCAGACCGGAATTTTGCTCTCCGGATACCAGTTTATTCTGCTGAATTAGAAAATCAAGCGCGGGATAAATTCCATTCAGATCATTTCCGGGGACGGCAAGTTTTCGGGGCTCACGGGCGCCTCCGGTCAGTATTACCGCGTCATATCGCTTTTTTAGAAAAGAGCCGGAAATTTCATCTCCGATAGCAACATTTGTTTCAAAAATAATACCGGCCTTTTCCATGAGATCAATACGGCGTTCAACGATTTTTTTATCAAGTTTAAAATCGGGAATACCGTAGCGAAGTATACCGCCGGGATACACGTCTTTTTCATATACAGTAACGAGATGTCCGGCCAAATTAAGCTCTTCGGCGCATGCAAGACCTGCCGGCCCTGATCCGATTACGGCTGCTTTTTTTCCCGTTCTCACCGTAGGTATTTTGGGGACTACCCATCCTTCAGCAAAGCCCCGTTCAATAACTTCTTTTTCTATTTGACGTATCGCAACCGGCTTATCCGTAAGACCGAGTACACAGCTTCCTTCACATAATGCCGGACAAATTCTTCCTGTAAATTCAGGGAAATTATTAGTTGAAATTAGAATTTGTAAAGCCTCACGCCATCGGCCGCGATAGACAAGATCGTTAATTTCAGGGATTACGTTGAATACCGGACAGCCCATTCCCTGACAGAACGGTGTTCCGCAATCCATGCACCGTGCCGCCTGTCGGTTAATTTCCTGATCATTTAAATTTTTTTCTACTTCGCGATAATCGTGCATCCGCTCTTCAACCGGACGGTATCCGGGATCGGTGCGGTGAAATTGCATAAAACCTCCGGTTTTACCCATGTATCACCTCTGCTCTGTTTGTTTCGGCATCTGCTTTCATCATTTTTCCGCTCACTTTTCTATACTCCATCGGAAATACCTTAATAAACATAGGCAGGAACATATCCCAGTTATCCAGAATTCTTTTTGCCTTGCCGCTGCCGGTGTATGCGGCATGGTTTTTAATCAGATCCTTTACTTCGGCGATATCTTCATTTTCTGTAAGGGGCTCAAGGTCAACCGTATCAAGATTACAGCGTTGATCAAATGTCTGCTTTTCATCCAGCACGTATGCAATGCCGCCGCTCATTCCTGCAGCGAAATTAAGACCTGTCCTGCCTAAAATGACCGCACGTCCACCGGTCATATACTCGCATCCGTGATCACCAACTCCCTCAACAACAGTTTTCGCTCCGCTGTTGCGAATCGCAAACCGTTCGCCGGCTATTCCATTAATGTAAATTTCTCCGCCCGTGGCGCCATACAATAGAACATTACCGGCAATAATATTCTCCGAAGGATCGAATGAAACATTCCGGGGAGGGTACACACATATTATTCCGCCCGAACAGCCTTTGCCGAGATAATCATTCGCCTCACCTTCCAGATCCAGACGCATACCGTTCACACACCATGCGCCAAAGCTTTGTCCTGCGGTTCCTTGGTAGATACAATGAAGAGTTTCAGGAGGGAGACCTTTATTGCCGTATTTTTTAGCCGTCATGCCGGCTAAAACAGCGCCTGCGCTGCGGTTGATATTGCGGATTTCGGTACGGATCAGCGTTTTCTTGCCATTTTCGATAGCATCTTCTGCTTTCGAAAGATAGGAATAATCTAAATGCTTCGGATCGGAAGGATTTATTTTTCCGCTGCAATATCCCGGTGTAAAAGTAAATATTTTAGTAAAATCAATCCCCTTCACTTTCCACATTTCTATTCCGGCAGTCTTTTCAAGAATGTCAGTTCTTCCGACTAGTTCGTCAAACGTACGTACTCCGAGAGAAGCCATGATGGAACGAACTTCTTCGGCAAGCATCTGAAAGAAATTAATGAGGTATTCCGGTTTGCCGCTGAAATTTTTGCGCAGTACAGGATCTTGTGTTGCCACTCCGACAGGGCATGTGTTATTATGGCATTTACGCATCATAACACAACCCATAGTCACAAGCGCTGTTGTGGCAAAACCGAACTCCTCCGCGCCAAGAAGTGCTCCGATAACCACGTCTCTGCCGGTTTTTATCTGACCGTCTACCTGGACTTTAATCCGGTTCCGGAGATTGTTTAATACCAGAGTCTGCTGAGTTTCCGCCAGCCCAAGCTCCCAGGGAATGCCTGCATGCCGGATAGACGTCAGCGGTGCAGCACCGGTCCCTCCGTCAAAACCGCTGATAAGCACCATATCGGCATGCGCTTTCGCAACCCCCGCGGCGACTGTACCCACACCGTTTTCAGAAACCAGTTTGACAGAAATCCGCGCCTTTTGATTTACACATTTGAGATCATAAATAAGCTGGGCAAGATCTTCTATTGAATAGATATCGTGATGGGGAGGCGGAGAAATGAGTGTTACTCCCGCAGTGGAATGACGCACACGCGCGATTATTGCATCGACCTTGTGTCCGGGAAGCTGACCACCCTCGCCGGGCTTTGCTCCCTGAGCGGCTTTGATTTGAATTTCATCGGCATTAACCAGATACTCAGCAGTCACGCCGAACCTTCCGGACGCAACCTGTTTTATTGCGCTTCGCAGATTTTTCCCGTCTTGCCGGACCTGATATCTTTCAGGATCTTCGCCGCCCTCACCGGAATTGCTTTTTGCGCCAAGTCGGTTCATTGCTTCGGCAATAGTCATATGCGCTTCAGGGCTTATGGATCCAAAACTCATCGCTCCGGTAACAAACCTCTTGATTATTTTATCAGCAGTTTCAACTTCTGAAATATTTACCGGAGATTGTACCTGTTTAAATGAAAATAATCCTCTCAGAGTAAACTGTCTTTTGCTTTGGTCATTTATTAATTCGGTGTATGACCGGTAGGCTTCGGAATTGTTTTCTCTCACCGCACGCCTTAAAAAAGCAATAGCTTCCGGACTCCATAGATGGCTTTCACCTTCCGGGTTCCATTTGAAAAATCCTCCTGCAGGCAGCAATTTGCCGCTTATTGCCCCCTCCTGGGGCGCTGTTTTGTTTCGCACCTCCTGTGCAAGGTGGTTCAAATCAAGGCCGCCGATACGGGAAACGGCTCCGGGAAAATATTTTTTGCATACATTTTGATCTATTCCGATTATTTCAAATAATTGGGCGGAACGGTAACTTCGGAGTGTGGAAATTCCCATTTTAGACATTATTTTATAGATACCGGATTTCAGGGCATTGATGTAATTAATTGTCGCCTCGCATGGACTGACTGATGTATGCAGTTTCCCGCTTTGTGCAAGATCAGAAACTGTTTCAAGCGCGAGATAAGGATTGACCGCAGTCGCTCCGAAACCAAGGAGAAGTGCGATGTGCATAACCTCCCGTGGTTCGCCGGTTTCCAGAATAAGACCGGCAAGAGTCCGCAGACCTTCGCGTACCATAAACCCGTTTACCGCAGCAGCAGCCAGCAGAACGGGTATAGGAAGCATACCGGCGGGAATATTTTTGTCGGACAAAATTATCGCGGTAGCGCCGCTCTGTATTTCTCTTCTGACATTACCGCATATTTCATCAAGTGTTTTTTCTAATACTGTTCCATTTCCGTCAAAAGGGAAATAAATACTTATTGTCGCGGTTTTGAAATTGGGATTATGCAGCGCACGGATTGTTTCGAGATCCTGATTGGTGAGAATGGGATGCTGCAGTTTTACTTTTTGCGCATGACGGGGTGTTTCTTCCAACAGATTGTTGTCTCTGCCGATGTATGTCATTAAGGACATGACAAGGTCTTCTCTGAGAGGATCAATAGCCGGGTTGGTTATCTGAGCAAAAAATTGTTTAAAATAATTAAATAAAAGCTGCGGCCGTTCAGAAAGAACCGCAAGAGGCGCATCCGCTCCCATAGAACCGACAGGCTCATGGCCGTCAGAGGCCATTGGAGTGATAATCAGGGTGATATCTTCTCGGGTATACCCGAAGAGTGCCTGACGGGTTTGAAGCGTTGCTGCATCAGGTATAGCGGGTTCGGCGGTATCAAATAAGCCTCTTACCCAGATAAGGTTTTCTTCGGCCCAGCGGCGATACGGCTGACGGCGGATTATTCCGCTTTTAACTTCTGTATTTTTCAGAAATCTTTTTTTCCCGGTATCGATGAGAATCATCTGTCCAGCGCCGAGTTTTCCTTTTTCAGCAATTTCTTCCGGAGCGAAATTGATTACTCCTGCTTCTGATGCGAGAACTACTGTCCCGTCTTTTGTTCTTACATACCGGGCAGGACGAAGGCCGTTTCTGTCAAGACAGCATCCGGCAATTATTCCGTCAGAAAATGCGAGCGCTGCCGGACCGTCCCATGGTTCCATATGTGTGGCATGAAATTCAAAAAAACCTTTTTTATCGGGACCAATGGGATATTTTGTACCCCATGCTTCAGGCATCATCATCATAAGCACATGAGGTAAACTGCGACCACCGTGAATCAGAAATTCAGCAGTATTATCAAAACAGGCGGAATCGCTTCCTTTTTCGTCGATTACCGGTAATAGCCTGGATAAGTCCTTGCCGTATAAGGGCGAAGACAAGGTACTTTCACGGGACCGCAAATGATTTATATTACCACGAAGTGTGTTTATTTCTCCGTTATGAGCAATAAACCTGAACGGCTGCGCGAGCGGCCATGTAGGAAATGTATTGGTGCTGTACCGCTGATGCACAAGAGCAATAGCGGAAGAAAAATCTTTGTTTTCAAGATCAAGATAATATTTACTCAGCTGCGGCGCAAGGAAGAGACCTTTGTAAACAATAGTTTTACAACTTAAACTCACGATGTAAAAATTACAGTCAGAGACCGTCTTCTCATATACGACATACGCTTCTGCACAGCGTCGTATTATATAGAGTGTTCGCTCAAAATTTTTTTCTTCAGGATCGTTGCCGGTAATAAAAAATTGATGAATAGATGGCTGCGATTGCCGGGCGCTTTCACCAAGTACCGAATCATCACATGGCACATCCCTCCATCCGATTAATTTACAGTTTTTTTCAAGTACTGTTTTTTCTATAATTTTGCGGCATCTTTCCTGATAGTCCTGTTCCTTCGGAAGAAAAACCATTCCCACTCCGTATTTCCCGGCAGGGGGAAGAACCATACCCTGTTTTGCAGTTTCTTTCCGGAAAAACATATCGGGGATTTGCGTAAGAATTCCAGCGCCGTCGCCGGTGTTGTCTTCTCCGCCGGCTGCTCCGCGGTGCATAAGGTTGATGAGAATAGTAATGCCCTGTGAAATTATCCGGTGAGATTTAGCACCGGAAATATCGGTAACAAGACCGACACCGCATGCGTCGTGTTCGGATTGGCGGGTATATAGACCAAATTCAGAAGGCGGATAGGATTTAGGCTCTTTAAAGTATGACATGACTAATTTTAATATGTTTTTTTAAAAGAAGCAATATGCATGTATTGGTGAAGACAAAAAGGCGATTTTTTTATTTTTTCATAATATTATGAAGATAAAATGTAAAAATATAAATATTTGCAAGCATAATTTTAATTTTTTCCGTAAATTTTGATTTTTTACTTGACAAATTAAGATTTTATTGTTATAATTAATAAAGTTAAATTATTTGACACTTTTAAAACACCCGTCTTTCACCTTCTAAAGTGTCAATAAAAATTCAGTAAACAGGAGTTTATATGTCACACGTATCTGAGTGCTATGGAGAACTGACTTTTTCAAAAGAGGTAATGAAAGCAAAGCTTAATAAAATTGTGTACACAAAACTTCTCGCGGTAATCGAGTCCGGCGAACCTCTCGATGAAAAAATCGCAGACGATGTTGCCCATGCAATGAAAGAGTGGGCCATAGATAAAGGCGCAACACATTTTACTCACTGGTTCCAGCCGCAAAGAGGAGGCACTGCAGAAAAGCACGACGCATTCATTACCTATGACGAAAATGGTGAAATTATCGAACGCTTTTCCGCGTCACAGCTCATTCAATCCGAACCTGACGCTTCATCGTTTCCTTCAGGCGGTATGCGTTCAACTTTCGAAGCACGCGGTTATACCGCGTGGGATCCGACATCTCCCGCGTTTTTGATTGAAGCGGGCACAAGCCGTACACTTGTTATACCTTCTGTTTTTCTTTCCTGGACAGGCCACGTACTCGATTTAAAAACACCGCTACTCCGTTCAAATAAGGCGCTTGACGATGCGTCTCTTGTGCTGCAAAAACTTCTTGGCAACCGCAGCGTCCGCCGCACGAAAGTATTTATCGGCGCTGAACAGGAATATTTTCTTTTCAACAAAGAACTGCATGACACCCGGAAAGATCTCAGAATCTGTAAACGGACACTTTTCGGAGCATCCCCGATTAAAGGCCAGCAGATGGAAGATCATTACTTCGGATCAATCATACCAAGAGTACGTAATTTCATGGAAGATCTCGACCGTGCATTGTTCCGCAAAGGCATTCCGGCAAAAACAAGGCATAATGAAGTTGCGCCGAATCAATTCGAAATAGCGCCGCTTTTTTCTGAATCAAACCGTGCCATCGACGATAATCTAAAACTGATGAACATTATTAAGGAAATCGCAGATACACATGGAATGACCGCATGCCTGCATGAAAAACCGATCGCAGGGGTAAACGGCTCAGGAAAACATGTCAACTGGTCAATCGGCGACAACACCGGCAACAATTATCTTGAGCCGTCTAAATCGCCCTTGAAAAATATTTCGTTTCTGCTCACTATCGGCGCGATACTGCTTGGAATGAAAAAATTCGGCGGAATTTTACGCGCTTCAGTAGCCTGCGCGGGAAATGACCACCGGCTCGGCGCGAACGAGGCCCCCCCCGCAATTATGTCAGTGTATCTCGGCGAATATATTACTGCGCTTTTTAATGAAATCGAAGGCCTGGAAACCGTCACTGAAAAAAAACTTCAGCACATCAGCCTCGGAGTGCAGAATATTCCGAAAATCAGCAAAGATAGTTCTGACCGTAACCGTACCTCCCCGCTCGCATTTACCGGAAACAAGTTTGAATTCAGAGCCGTCGGATCCAGTCAAAATGTTGCCGAATCTGTTACCGTGCTCAACTTAATGTGCGCATACGGATACAGCGAAATAAATAAAAAATTAACCGGAATGAAAGGCGAAGCCAAGTCAAACGCTCTGGTAATACTCAAAGAAATTTTAAAGCAGACCAAAGATGTCCGCTTCGAAGGTAATAATTACAGCGAGGATTGGCATAAAGAAGCAGCCCGCCGCGGACTGCCGAATAATAAAAATACTCCTTCCGCATACGAAGAATTTTTCAAACCGGGAATAAGTGAGGCATTTGAACACTTCGGCATTCTGTCAAAAGAAGAACTTCATTCAAAAATCGAGATTAAAATTGAAACATACAATAAAATCAAAGCCATTGAGTATAAAACCGCGGTATCTATGGTGCGTACCCAGATTCTTCCGGCAATACTTCAGCATATAACCAACACTACGCAGAGCCTCAAGGGTTTGACTGATTCAGGAATATCCTCAGCGGCAATTAAAGACCACCTTGTACAAATCGAATCCTATTACAGCGGCATTACCAGCCATGCGCTGCGTCTTGAACAGAGTGTGCACAATGCCGAAAAAGAAGATAGCGCGCACAAGCAGTCACTCGTGTTCGCAGATGCCTGCAGCTGTGCATTGGAGGAATTGCGGTCTCTTGTAGATTCCGCTGAACGGCTTATTCCGGACAACATTTGGCCGTATGCGAAGTATCAGGATTTACTGCTGAAGTTATAGAGGGATTTTAGTCAGCAGCGTTAAACCTGCACATCCGGCATGGTGTCAAACTCCGAAAAAGTTTAAAATCATTTCGTAATTGAGCATGCAGTGAAGCATTGCGCCGGTGAAAGGAAAAATACAGTTTATGATAAACAGCGCCGAAAGAAATATTTCGGATCTTGATACATCTGTTGTTTCGAGTTTCATGAGCTTTATATTATAGTAATATGTAGAGAAAAGAACTATACAGAAAAACAGGAAGGTAATATCAGCGTATAAAAAAAAATGATTGCTGTTTTTATGTTTGAAAATTAACACTATCAGAAGATTGACAATGCATAAAATAGCGGGAAGCATTGGAAAGAAATATGGCGACAACCGTATGAAGAAATTACTTTTATCTGAACGGATATATCCAAAATCGGCGGCAACCTTAAATTTATAAATTTTTCCGGATGACAGCAGTGTAAATAATGCATGCGTGAGTTCATGAAAAAATATATATGTAACCTGCAGCAGTATTGTTTTTTGTATTATCAGAATAGATACACAAAAACCGGCAATCATAACTGCCGTTTTATCCGGACGAAACGGTACACAATAAATAAGAAACACGGTAAAGCGCAGGTTAAGCGGAAACAGCAGAAAAAGAAAAATTACAGAAACCCAGTAACGCAAATTTACAGGAAGTGGCTGATACGGTCAGTTTTCCTGCCCTTTTGTTCGGGCAGCACGGGCCTTTTTTTTCCCGATTTCGTCAATCCGTTGCTGCGCGAGAGTCCTCGGTGCCAGGGTATCGAAATTTTTTAACACACTATTAAAAAAATTAAGAGCGCTTTTATTCTGTTTTCTAACCAGATAGCAAAAACCAATTTCATAATGCGCCCATGCGAGATCTTTTTCGTATAAGTCTTTTTTATCGGCAAATCGTTTTATAAGCTGTTCATACACTCTTATTGCACTGAGAAACTTTTTATTGTTATAATGCTGCTGGGCAATCTCGGCATAGTAGGAAGGCAGCGTTTCTTTAGATTCATCAAACCTGACGGGCGTGGCCGCGCAGGCGCAAAATAGTAAAAATATGAGCAGTATTAAAACAGATTGCTTTTGATTATCACGTATTGTAGGAATATACTTCATCTTTGATAGGTAAATTTTTCCGTAAATCTTTAATAAAGTCTTTTACATCGTCACCCATGGGCTCATACTCTTTGCATGTGTCGACAGAACGCCGGGCTGCAGTAAAGTATTTATAATATTTTATTTCACCGATTTTTTTTTTCCATTTATCTTTGATACAGTTAATGCGGAGTACGAATTGGTCGCTGACAAGTGCCGGTTTTTGTATTACCACACAGTGTTTACAGTTGGCGCAGAAAATTTTTTCCATGTTTGATTATTCCTTTGTAATAATGTTTACATACGCGTATTTAATAATACTGCGTTTTCTCACTATTTATGCTCTTATCTTATCATAAATAGGATTTTTTTTCAATGAAATGCATAGTCCTACAGGGCACACTCGAACTTTGAGTTTCTGGAGGTATTTTGCGTTGCCGTACTGCAAACTATTATTCTTGAAAATATAGTATAATTACACAGGTTTCAATAGTGATACACATTTCCGATACGATACTCCCTTTATTCAAAACAGATGAACCAATTAGAATTCTCGCTTACGGAGCATCGGCAACGGAACGAACTCATTGTAGCATACACTGGTTTGATTGTCTCGATATTGCTTTACGCCACACTTATGGCCGGCATCACCACAGCATCAATACAGGAATAAGTGGAAATACGACACGGGACCTATTACTGCGCTTTAACAGAGACGCCGCATTTTACAAGCCTCATATCACGCTTATTACCGTTGGCGCAAATGATGCAAATCCCCAAAAAAATATTTCTTCTGCTGATTATGAAAAAAATTGTCTTGAACTACTTACATTGTTTACCAAAATAAACTGCAGGGTCATTTTTCAAACTTATTATGCTCCAGATAGTTCACTTGTGGATCCAATTATGCTGAAAAATTTCTATTCTAACATGGGCATATTACGTAAAATAGCCAAGAACGGTAATTGCGCAATTATAGACCATTTCGCATACTGGGAGCCCTTTCGAAAAAAATTTCCTGATACGTACACCCGGCTTATGAAAGATTGTTTTCATGTAAATGCGCTCGGTAATTTAGTCCTCGGATTATTCATTTCCCGGCAGTTTAGCGCAGAAATTCCTAGTGATGAAACAGAACTCACTGCTCTCGCAAAAGACATTTTACAATCACTGGTTTTTATAAATAACAGGAATTGAAACGCGTTTGCCCTGACACCCGGCGCATAGTAAAATATGCTCGATGGATGTAGACAGAATTAATGTTTTTTGTTCCGAACCGAGACTTGACATTGATGGAAAAAATCTTTCCAGAAACCTGCATGTCATATTCGGAAAAGAAGTGTTTTCAGATTGCATCAGTGTAAAAAGCTATCTTATTACCGGAATATCTGATTCAGCAGAGCTTGAGGATGCTGCCAGAATGCTGTTTTGCGATCCGGTCTCTGAATATTACTTTATTAACGGTTATCCTGAATTTGAATTTGATTTCGCCTTTGAGATCGGTTTCCGCATGGGAGTAACCGATAACATCGCGCATACTGCAGTAAACGGCATACGTGATCTGCTTGATAGAAAAGACACAATTCACGTATCCGCCGCTTCATCTAAAGTATATTTCATCCGGACAAATCTTACATGCGGTGAAGTAACCGGTATAATCAAACAATATTTATGTAACGAACTCATCGAACGGTTTGAATGTATTTCAAATGATGAATGGAAAAACGGTAAACGGTTTAATAACAGTCTGCCCGCGTTTGATTTCTCTTTTGAAAAAGCATATGAAAGTATTTCTCTTGAATGTTCTGACGATGAACTTTGCGCGTTATCGCGCAACAGAGTCCTCTCTCTTTCTCTCAGTGAAATGAAAGTGATCCGGGACTACTACCGAAATAGTGAGACCGCTGCCGCCCGCAAAGAATCCGGATTATCAGCAGATCCGACTGATGTTGAATTAGAAGTACTCGCCCAGACATGGAGCGAACATTGTAAGCACAAAATTTTCGCCGCGCAAATTACGTATTACGAAAATGAAAAAAAAACGAAAGTAATACATTCTCTCTACAAATCATACATCAAAGAAACAACCCGTCAGCTCCGCAATACCAGAACAGATCTTCTCTCGGTTTTTTCCGATAACGCGGGCATTGCCGTATTTGATGACAACTATGCCTACTGTATGAAAGTTGAAACGCACAATTCCCCTTCCGCGCTCGATCCCTATGGCGGCGCAATGACAGGGATTGTCGGTGTCAACCGTGATATTATCGGAACAGGAATGGGAGCAAAGCCAGTATTCAATACCGATGTATTTTGTTTTGCCTCTCCGTATTTTGAGGGAAACATCCCTCCAAAACTGATGCACCCCCGGAGAATATTTCAGGGTGTACATCGCGGTATCCGTGACGGAGGAAACGAAAGCGGAATCCCGACGGTGAACGGTGCAATTGTATTTGATGAAAGGTTTCTCGGCAAACCACTTGTTTTTTGCGGAACAGGCGGCATCATCCCCCTCCGGATCGGGGAACATCCAAGCCACGAAAAGCGGATTGAAAACGGCGACATTATTGTTATGCTCGGCGGCCGCATCGGCAAAGATGGTATACATGGCGCCACATTTTCATCCGTAGCCCTCACCGAAACATCCCCTACTTCGGCAGTGCAGATCGGCGATCCAATCACGCAAAAAAAAATGCTCGATTTTATTATCGAAGCCCGGGATATGGGGTTCTATAAAGGAATTACAGATAACGGTGCGGGAGGGCTTTCTTCTTCGCTCGGTGAAATGGCAACTGCATGCGGCGGCTGTACTATTGAGCTCGATAAGGCGCCACTCAAATACAATGGCCTTCAGCCATGGGAAATTCTGATTTCAGAAGCTCAGGAAAGAATGTCGCTTGCAGTTGCGCCTGATAAAACCGAGGCGTTATTAACCCTTGCTCGTCTCAGAGATGTAGAAGCTACAGTTTTGGGCAGTTTTAACGACAGTGGTTTTTTTACCGCAACCTTCCATAACGCCATTGTATGTAAACTCAGTATGACCTTTATGCACGAAGGTCTTCCCGGCCTTCAATTATCCGCCCGATGGGAAAAACCTGTTCATTCAGAACCGTCTGCCGCATTGATAGAAACCGAAAATTACAGTTCTGTCCTTGAAAAACTTATGGGACGGCTCAATATTGCAACTAAAGAATATTGGGTACGTCAGTACGATCACGAAGTCCAGGCAGGGTCAGTAATCAAACCGTTTTGCGGAATTAATGCCGACGGTCCTTCAGACGCAGCGGTAATCAGGCCGGTATTCGGTTCAAAGAAAGGTTTGGTTGTAAGCTGCGGCATTTTACCGCGCTACAGCGACATCGATACCTATCATATGGCTTCGTGTGTCGTTGATGAAGCAATGCGGGGACTCGTCGCTTCAGGAGGCGACCCTGACAGAGCTTCCGGTCTTGATAACTTCTGCTGGCCTGATCCGGTTGAAGCCATGGATAATCCGGACGGATCATATAAACTTGCTCAGCTGGTCCGCTGCTGCGAAGGGCTTCGCGACACATGTCTTGCATATACACTCCCGCTTATTTCCGGCAAAGATTCCATGAAAAACGACTACCGCAACGCCGGCATAAAAATATCAATACCCCCGACATTACTTTTCACTGCAGTAACATTAATCGACAATATCGATAATGCAGTAACTACCGATTTTAAACAGGCGGGAAATACTATTTTCTTTCTCGGTACTCCGTCCGATAATCTCGGCGGGAGCGAGTTTTTTTCCATGCTCGGCTACACAGGAAATGCCGTACCCGAAGTCCACACCGGCAGGAACATAAAACTATACAGACTTCTTCATAAAGCAATGCAGAAAAAACTCGTATCATCCTGCCATGACATAAGCGAGGGAGGACTGGCCGCAGCCCTTACCGAAAGTGCTATTGGCGGCAGGCTTGGCTGTCAGGTATCCATACACAATCCCGGAACCGTAAGCCGCGCAGCATGGCTTTTCGCTGAAACACCGGGATGTTTTATTGCGGAAGTGAGTAAAGAAAATATTGATGAGTTCAGAAACATCATGAAAAAAACAGAGTATACTGAAATAGGCTCAGTGTGTCAGGAAAAACAAATACATATTGATTTCAGCGGCATAACAGTAATTAAAAACGATCTTGACAATTTGCACGCAGTATGGCAGCGTGCGCTGTCTTTTTAAACTACCATGAAAACCGTCAAAACATGTGTGATTACCGGTTACGGTATTAACAGTGATTATGAACTGGCTGAATGTTTCCGTCTGGCGGGCAGCGCCGCAGAGCGGATCCACATAAATGATCTCATCAACGGCATGCGCGATATTGAAGAATTTCATATTCTTGCTTTTCCCGGAGGTTTTTCTTTCGGCGATCATATCAGTTCCGGTAAAGTATTTGCAAACAAATTTAAATTTCATCTCGGCAAAGCACTCCAGACCTTTATCCGATCAGGCAATCCTGTTATCGGTATTTGTAATGGGTTTCAGGTGCTCACAAAAATGGGTGTCCTGCCTTTTCTTACGCTGGAACAATCAGTTACGCTCAGCCGGAATGCCAATAATCTCTTTGAGGACAGATGGGTACGGCTTAAAATTAAAAAGACCAATAAAAATATCTGGCTGAGCGGCATAGAACACATTGATCTGCCCGTCCGTCATGGCGAGGGAAGGTTTGTATGCCCTGAAAATATTCTTACCGAAATAAAAAGTACAAATCTTGATGTGCTGCATTATACTGACACAGCAGGCAATGTGACCATGGAGTATCCGGCAAATCCCAACGGGTCACCGGGCGCAGTTGCAGGATTATCAGATACAACCGGCAATGTCCTCGGCCTTATGCCGCATCCCGAGGCCTTTATGATCCGGCACAATCATCCGCTTTGGAACAGAAACGAACGTGGAATTGCCGGTGATGCCGGTTCGTTACTTAAACCGGACGACGGAGCCGGTATGGCTATTTTTTATAATGCGGTAAACTATGTTAAAACATGTCTATGAATACAACAGGGCACAATATTTTCCAGCCGTACGTTTCAGGCTGAGTAAAGGAGAAATACATGGATACTGAAATTATACAAAAAGCGGAAAGCTGGCTTAACGGTCCGTATGATGAAGAAACAAAAAAAGAAATCCGCAGCATCATGCAGACCAATGAACAGGAATTAACCGATAGGTTTTACCGCAACCTGGAATTCGGTACAGGCGGTTTACGCGGCGTTATCGGCGCCGGCACGAACAGAATGAATATCTATACCGTAGCGATGGCAACTCAGGGTCTGGCTAATTATTGTAAAAAATGTTTTCAGGATAAGGAACAAATAAAAGCGGTCATTGCCTATGACTCACGCCGGTTCAGCCGGGAATTTGCTGATGTCGCAGCAGATGTGTTTTCTGCGAATGGTATTTTTGTGTATCTTTTTGACGATTTACGCCCTACTCCCGAGTTGTCCTTTGCGGTCCGCCACCTTACATGTACTACAGGTATTGTCATAACCGCTTCCCATAATCCTCCCGAATATAACGGCTATAAAGTGTACTGGAATGACGGTGCACAGATCACCGCGCCGCACGACAAAAATATTATCGGTGAGGTAAATCTCATATCCCATTACGGCATGGTAAAACGGGATAGAGACACCGCTCTCATAAAAAAAATCAGTACTGAAGTAGATACCGCTTATCTAAAGGCGGTTAAGTCACTTTCACTCAACACTGAGTGCATCAAGTCGCACAGCAACATCAGTATTGTGTATTCTCCTATTCACGGAAGCGGTATTACCGCTGTGCCCGCCAGTCTGAAAAATTTCGGCTTTACCAATGTGCACATACTGGAGTCACAGTCTGTTCCGGATGGAAATTTTCCAACGGTTAAAAAGCCGAATCCTGAAGAACAGGATGCGATGAAACTCGCATGTGAAAAAGCCGCTGAAATCGGCGCAGAACTCGTGCTCGCAACCGACCCTGATGCGGACAGAGTGGGCATTGCGGTAAAAGACCTGCATGGCGCATTTACCTTACTGAACGGCAATCAAACCGGAAGTCTGATAATTTTTTATCTTCTTTCCGCCTGGAAAAAATCCGGCAAACTCACCGGCAAAGAGTACGTAGTAAAAACTATTGTAACCACAGATCTGATAAAAAAAATAGCCGATTCTTTCAATGTTGATTGCATTAATGTGCTTACCGGGTTTAAATACATCGCGGAAATTATCGGTAAAAATGAAGGTAAAAGACAATTCATCGGCGGCGGCGAAGAAAGTTACGGATATCTTGCCGGAGAATTTGTCAGAGATAAGGACGCGGTGATTGCCTGCTCTCTTATAGCAGAAATGTGCGCATGGGCAAAAGAAAATAAAAAAACACTTTTTGAAGTGCTGCTCGGTATTTATGCGCGGTATGGTTTTTATTACGAAAAACTTATAAGCATCACCAAAAAAGGAAAAAGCGGCGTAGAGGAAATACAGAATATGATGAAGAACTTACAGAAAAATCCTCCGGAAAAATTAGGCGGTAAAAATGCGGTAATAATCCGCGATTACGCGAAAAGTGTGGAAACAGACTGCCGTTCCAAAAAGACTGCTCCGATAACTCTTCCAAAATCCGCCGTTCTGCAGTTTGAACTCGAAGACGGAAGCATTGTAACGGCAAGACCTTCCGGAACCGAGCCTAAAATAAAATTTTACTGCAGTGTAAAAACTACTTTCTCACATCCCGATGATTACGAAACAAAAACTCCTGAATTAGAAACATATATTAATGCCATCCTCACCGATCTTGGCGCGGTATGAGTATCATCGCTCTTGTCGGAATGTGCGGCAGCGGGAAATCAGTTGCTGCTGAATATTTAACCAAAAACGCATACACCGGTGTCCATTTCGGCGGGCTCACAATGGACATACTTGCAGAGCGCGGCATGCAGATCACTCCGGAAAATGAAAAAACCGTACGCGAGGAACTTCGACGCGAACACGGAATGGGCGCTTTTGCAATTAAAAGTATTGAAACTATCCGTAGGTATGCGGCTCAATCTAATAAAGTGTTTATCGACGGCCTTTACAGCTGGGATGAATACAAAATACTAGCTGATGAATTCGGCAGCAGTATAAAGCTTGTGTATATCGCCGTAAACAAAAAAATACGCTATGAACGCCTTTCAAAACGGGAACCCCGCAGACTCTCTGAAACAGAAGCAATGCAGCGCGATATTGCCGAAATTGAAAATTCCGCAAAAGGAGGCCCCATCGCTTTCGCGGACGCAGTAGTATTGAATAACGGGAGCAAAGAGGAATTTATTGCCGCATTTGCTGATGTTATAGAACAAATTTAGACTTATTTTTAATTTATTTGCCGACTTCTTATTTCATTTCATTCAACCTCAAAAAAAACCCTTGTCATTACAAACGTACCGGCTTTTTTCTCTTTCAGCGTGACCTTTATACCGCCGCGCAGGTAAACCGCCGGGTCTTCTTTTATCTCAGGGAAAACTTCGTTTTTCAGTCTTTCTTTATCAAAAAAATAAAAGGGTTGTTCCGTAACTATTCCAACAACGACACTCTTCCCGGGAGCACCATAAGCCTCCAGTTCAAAATCATCAGTCACCTCCGGTATTGTGTAGGCTGTATTCGCTGTCACTTTATTATCCTGATGGCATTGATTGGGATAGAGAATATTAATATCACCTTCAGTACTTATATTCAGCACTGTAATATAAAAATGTTTTTTTGACGGATGATGAATAAAAAAATTTATTTGAAGAATTTCACCCGCTCTGTATACGGGAATCTCACCGGGTTTATTAAATCCGAAAAGCAGGGTAGCATTTTTTATAGTATCACTGACCGGGTGTTCATATCCCTTATCCGGTAAAGAAAACCCGGTTATATAACGGTGCACATTGTAGGATAATTGATGCAGCAAATACGGTATTTTTTCCGGCTCACCCGATACTCTCCAGCTTTTTAGAATTTCAGCCGTATATACATCAACAAGGTTACAGGAAATACCTATCGAATTGTTTATTATCGTATACGTACCGCTCAAAAGATAATCGGCTCCGCTGATTTCCCTGAACTTCAGAACATTTCTCTTACTTAACACACCTGCTTCAAGAAGTATATGTTCTTGAAGAATTTCATCCATGATCTCCCTTTCTACCAGTTGGATTTGTCCGCTTAATGAAAGCTCTGCGCTTAATTGCCCGGAAATCATTATGCGGTAATTTTCGTCATTTCCCGCAAACCCAACTACAGCAAGTTTTCCCCTGCTCAAAGCATCAATTACCGCTCTGCGGTTTTCCGCTTCCGCAGCCTGTTTGCTTTCAGGAAATTTCTCCCTGATGACACTGATTACCTCCAGGGCTTCCCGCGTGCGGCCGAGGTTTCTCAGGCATTCAGATTTTATCAGCAGCAGATCCGGAACATCCCCGGTAAACTCCGGATTGACTAGAGCGTTTTCTATTTGTAAAAGATATCTGGCGATATCATTATTATTTTCCTGCCCCCGCACACCGGTAGTATTAGCCGGCACTACCGCCAGAGCAGGATCTTTGCTCAGAATTTTATTCAATTTTTCAGAAATATGCCTGGTCCACAACAGATTCTTTTTTGTATATTCAATTATCTGTTCGACACTTATCTCGCGATTATTATTGATGCGGACTTTACCGATATCATTCAGTGTGAGAACAATGCCATCTGAATTTTTGGTGATCAGGACATCTTTAAGAAAAATATTTTCATTAATTCTCAAGGCGTGTGTTTTCCGGTTCCGTATAACACCGGGTTTGCCGGTAACCTTGACTATTGTCCCGACGGTTTCTGCAGCGTGCAGAGTGATAATCTGAAAACAGAAAAAGATGCCCGGGATGAAACGCAATAATTTTTGTTTGTTCATATTCATTTGCCGTAATACACAAACGCTGCCCAGTAAAAAGGAGATGCATACTCATCACCAGCGGGTTTCCCTCCGGCATTCTGTTCTGTGCCTTTCGTTTTGATCCGAATTCCTCCGCGGCTGACCGCACCGCCATCTGCACTATTCCTGCTGGCGGCGCTCGTAAGGTCATCACCGCCGGGTTTCCGGCCACCGGCTATGAAACGCCGTTTCATTTCAGTCATCGCACGCGGCCAGGAATGATTTTCCTTTCCAAGTTCATAAAGGCCTGTCATAAACTTCATTGTAGAATCATCCGCTACCTGCCAGAGAGAAACAGAAATACCATTAGCGCCGGCTATTAAAAAAGACTGTGTCAGGCCTACGATTCCTTCTCCTCCGTAAATCTTCCCCAAACCGGTTTCGCATGCGGATAAATTAATAAAATCCGCTTCAATATCAAGAATAGATATTTCATTCATCGTCAGATATCCGTCATTGGCAGCACTGAGATCATTTTCATTTCCTTCATCAGCGGTGAGCACAAGGGCGGACAACTCAGGCGTCTCGGGTACCACTATGCCATGAGTAGCAAAATGAATTACCCGATGTCCTCTTAACTGCCCGGCGCGGGAGAGACTTTTAACTGTTTTTTCACTGACAGTTTTCCCGGTTATCATACGGGCATCGGGAAATATTTTTTTTATAGCTTCTGCTTCTTTCAGTGTTCCCGGCAGATTCACCCATGATCCTATCCCGTAACGATCGTAAGCTGCCTGCAGGTTATTTCCTCTGCTCATTGCCAGCAGTGCATCACCCGAATAGGCATGCAGTTCTTTTTCAGCGATGTGCATATCTCTGGAATAACTGTTCTCTTTATACACAGCCCCCCCGAAAGCGGATATCTTCCCTGAACCAGCTTTTGACATGGATCGGTTTTCCAGAGTCCGGAGTACACCCAGGGACTGAGTATAGTGCACATGCGCTTCTTCAATAAAAAACTTTCCTGAAGCTGACGTAAGCGACTCATAAGGTATGATAGAAAGTATACCCTCCGGAACAATAAGAATATCGGACTTGTTCTTGATTATTCCCCTTAAAGGCGCGAGCAGAAAAGTATATAAGGCCCGACTCAGGTTCCCCAATAAATCACTCTCAAGCACAGACAGACTTTTCCGGGACAATAAAACCCGGTACGCATTAATTACATTATCAAAGCTTTCTTCTATTTTCCGGGTTTTCAGATTACTGTCATAATGATGTCCGCTTATTCTCAGAATGTGACTTTCTTCCAGCAAGGCATCGATAATACCGCACTGACTCTGATATAATTCAACAATCTGCTTTTTATTCAGGAGTATCTTTTGAATACCATCCCTTGTAAGCACAAGAAGCGCCGATTTATCAAAGGCTATATTGAGGTAACACAGTACTGCCTGTTCAGCGTCTAAACTCTGCCGATACTTGCGCAGCGCCGCGTTGTTCCAGTCTTCCTGGCCGGATCTGCCCAATTGTTCCAACAACAGTTTTGAAGAAGAAAATTCTCTTATCCAGAGCGCCTCGTCGAGCTGTCCTGCGCAAAGATATATTTCAATTAAAAACTGATAGGTTTCGATCTGCAAGGCAAGATATTCCCGTTTGGCCGTCGGTCCGGCCGTCCGGCGTATTTCCTCATATAAGCTGATGGACTTTTCCAGATAACCGGCAGCCTTATCGTATTTCTTTTTATAATACTCTATCTCACCCAACTGCCGCATAGTATTGGCACTGGAGGCTTTATCCTCCTTCCACTCATCCATCTGCATGGCTTTTTCAAAATACATTATTGATTTTTCGAGATTCATCATGCGCTTATACGCCCAGGCAATAATGTAAAGATCGCTTGAAATATAATATGTATTCCCGGTTTTTTTATGGAGCTCAAGTGCCTTGTAATACTCAGCCAGTCCCTTTTTAAAATCAAGCTCTGCCATAAAAATATTCCCGAAGTACAAATGACTTGCTGCCACCAGATCGTCAAGTCCCAGTTTTTTATTTATGACCAGGGCATCATAATAATATTTTCTGGCACTTTCATATTCCCCTTTTGTATAACAAATTGTGCCGAGTACAATATATTCAACCGCAATACTCTGTTCCAGCTCAAGAGCGGTAAATATTTCCAGAGCTTTTTTGTGGTATTCCGTCGAAGCATTAATTAGTCCCCATGCTCCATACACACGCCCTATACCATCGAGAATAACTGCCTGACCGTCAGGGTTTTTCAAATCTTCATATATTGATAAAGCACTTTTATAATAATTAATACATTTGTCATACATACCCCAGGAGAAACAGTACCGGGCAATACCGTTTAACAACTCGGCGTATTCAGCGCTTTCTGCAACAGCTTTATATGCAGCTGCTGCCTGGTCCATGTACCAGAGAGCCTTGTCATACTGGAGTAATTTTCCATAGACGTGTCCGATATTCCGATGAATATTTATTTCATTCTCAATATTTGAGATACTTTTATTAATTCGAAGCGCTTTTTGAAAATTTTGTAAAGCCTGCTCCGGCAGATTTTTATTTTGCAGAAAAAGCATACCCAGCCAGTTATATATCACGACGGACTTTTCAATAGAGGCACTGTCCGCATTCTTCTCAAAAAGCATGCCGGCTTCGACTAAAACCGACATTCCTTCATCAATTTTTTCTTTTTCAAGGAGGGCACTGGCTTTGGCATAGACTTCTTCTGCTTTTTGACTATTTATTGCGGTGAGAGATCGGATCAACAGGAGAACAAAAACTCCTTTTAATAACTGTTTTTTCATCTCGTAATGGTAGAATAAATATGGATATAAAGCAATATTTTAAGAACAGGCGCAGATGTCTCGAATTAGATTCTTTATCATAGACATCTACGCTAAAAACGTAGATAAATTTGTGTAATAAAGTTTATTTATTATACAGCGAGAGGACAGAGGACAGAGGACAGAGGACAGAGGTCAGCTGGTACCTACATAATTTTAGTTAGTCTCTGACTTCTGTACGCTGCCCGCTGATGACTGCCGACAAAGTCGGCTGCTGTCTTCTGGTGTCTACCGACAAAGTCGGTCGACCTCTCCGGCTTTGCCGGCTTAGGAGTCTAAACATAGACTTAAATTTCACAATTTTTTTAGGCAGATGCAAGAGGATAAATACCTTAATTAAGATTGTTTGTTTTGTGTTGATGTTATTTTTCATAACCAAGTAGACGGGTTTCGCCGGTGCTCCAGTGCGGCTTTTTAGTAGTCTTTTTCAAATAGTCAAGTGGAAGGGTTTCGCAATCGGTAATTCAGAGCATCACTGTTTAACAGTAGTGCTGCTCTCAATAGCCAAGTGGGAGGGTTTCGCAATCGGTAATTCAGAGCGGCTTAACGGAGAAAAAAAGGGCAGGATGCCCCATTTTTTTTCTCCGTTCAGAGTGCAGTCCGGAGCCAGGAGGG
>Ga0180007_10000505_pt1 | contig 65485 bp, 48 predicted proteins | sample MM_PC_MetaG_FD_121122 | JGI IMG/M metagenome (GOLD analysis project Ga0180007, IMG submission 121122) | Groundwater microbial communities from the Aspo Hard Rock Laboratory (HRL) deep subsurface site, Sweden - MM_PC_MetaG | ecosystem: Environmental > Aquatic > Deep subsurface > Groundwater... | reverse complement strand
GATCAGCAGGTTCTTGGTGTTTTTCCAAAGCCTGAAATTTTCATTTTCCCCGATTCGGGCGCAAATATCCCGGCAGCAAGCTCAGGCATGTTTTTGCTGAGTCGGATTAATTGCAGAGAGATCTGTTAAGGAAAATGGAAATGTGAGCAGTGTTCTCCTGCTGGTGTGCGATGTCACGGGGAAAATGGCTATCCAGGCCGATGCGCAGTACGCATGCCATCTCTTGTCACTCGGGGAACTGGCCGCGAGTGTTGCGCATGAGATAAACAACCCGGTCAACGGCATCATCAATTACGGGCAAATACTGGTCAACGAATGCGGCGCGGAGAGCATGGAACGTGATCTGGGAGTGCGCATCCTCAAGGAGGGTGAGCGCATCGGCCGCCTCGTCAAGTCCCTCCTTTCCTACGCGCACGAAAGACGAAAAGAGAAAAGAGCGACAGAGGTCGCGACCATTCTTGAGGAAACCCTGGCCCTGACCCATGCCCAGATTCGCAAGGACGGCATTCAGCTTGTTCTCGACTTCCCTGCAAGCCTCCCCAATGTCACTGCAAATCTGCAGCAGGTTCAGCAGGGGTTCATAAACATCATCAGCAATGCGCGCTATGCATTGAACGAAAAGTATCCGGGGTGGCATAAGAACAAATATCTCACGATCTCCGGCGAATCCGTCATGCTCGATGGCTGCCCTTTTGTACGGGTGGCCTTCCTGGATCAGGGGGGAGGGATATCGGCCGAAAAGCTCTCGTTCCTGACCAAACCGTTTTTCTCCACCAAGCCTTTTGGCAAGGGGACCGGGCTGGGGCTCAGCATTACGCAGAAGATCATCAATGATCACGGGGGGCACCTGCGGTTTGAGAGCGAAGAGGGGAGGTTTACCCGCGTTATAATCGAGTTGCCGGTTCATCAAAAAGATGAAGGAACATGTAAATGACCGGAAAAATCTTGGTTCTCGATGACGAAGAGTCGATCAGGTTCACGCTTTCACGATTTTTGCGGGCTGCGGGTCATATGGTGGTGACCGTTTCAAGTTGCGGTGACGCCTTGGCCAAAATTTCAGAGGAAGGCTTCGATGTCGTGTTCGCGGACATAATCCTCGAAGACGGTACGGGAATCGACATCCTGCGCGAGATCAAGGCAAGAGGGCTGGCCTGTCCGGTGATCATGATCACCGGCGATCCCGGCATCGAGACCGTGACCGACGCCATTCATCTGGGGGCCTTCGATTACATCCCAAAGCCCGTCAAGCAGGAGTCGCTCCTGAACGCCACCCGTCTGGCCTTGTCCTACAAGGCCGCCAACGATGAGAAGGAGAGATATCGCTCAAACCTTGAAGCGATCTTCAGAAGCGTCAGAGAGGCCATTCTCTCAGTGAACAACGAGTCCGTGCTGATCGAGTTCAATGACGCGGCCAGCGAGATGTGCGGGTTTTCTCAGGCCGACATCGGGCAACCCGTCAGTTTGCTGCCGCCAACGCCCGACAGGAGGTTCGAGACGATTCTTGCGGAAGCGCTGACCAGCGGCCAGCCGCGCGAGGAGGATCGCATCGAGTGCAGGGCGGCAAATGGAGCCCGCAAAGTGGTCAGCGCGCGGATCTACCCGCTGCTCAACACTCAGGGCCAATCCACCGGCGTGGTGATGATGCTGCGTGATGACACGCATGTGTCCAATTTGGAGATGAAGCTGAGGGAGTACGGGCAGTTTCACCGCATCATCGGCAAGAGCGAACCGATGCAAAAAGTCTATGCCCTGATAAAAACGCTGGCCAGCGTTCAGACTACGGCCCTGATTACCGGTGAAAGCGGCACGGGCAAGGAATTGGTCGCCGAAGCCCTGCATATGGCCGGAGATCTCAGCGAAAAGCCTCTGGTCAAGGTGAACTGCTCGGCCCTGCCCGAGAGCCTGCTTGAGAGCGAGCTCTTCGGTCACGTCAAAGGGGCGTTTACGGGCGCGATCAAGGACAGCGAAGGGCGCTTCCAGAAAGCAGATGGTGGGACAATCTTTTTTGACGAGATTGGCGACCTCTCGCCAATAGTGCAGCTCAAGCTTTTGCGTGTTCTGGAAGAACGGGAGTTTGAACGGGTTGGAAGCTCAGCAACCGTGAAGGCCAATGTTCGGCTTATCGCGGCGACAAACAAGAACCTCCTGGAGCAGGTCAGTCAGGGGACGCTACGGGAAGACCTCTACTACCGCCTCAAAGTGGTCGAGATCAAGCTGCCTCCTTTGCGCGCCCGGACTGAAGACATCCCGCTTCTTGTCGATCATTTTCGTGAAAAGTTTAACGCAAAGTTCAAAAAGAACATCAAATCCGTGTCCTCCGATGTTTATCAGGCTTTTCTCAAGTACTCATGGCCAGGCAACGTGCGCGAGCTTGAGCATACCATGGAGCATGCCTTTGTCCTTTGTAACAAGAGCATCATCACGTTCGACGATTTGCCCACGGATTTTACGAAGTTGTCAGGAGTGCGACGCACCCGTTCCGGGGCCCAGAATGATGATGCGGGCGCGGTTCTTGAGGCCTTGAACAACACCGATTGGAACAAGGCGAAGGCTGCGCGACTGCTGGGGATAGACCGGGTGACCCTGTACCGCAAGATCAAGAGATACGGTCTCGTTCGGGGATCTCTCGACACGAAACTGTAGCGTTTCTAATACAAGTATCGCATGCAACGATTCTGTTGCATGCAACGCATTTTACTTGCCTCATTCAGCCCCGCCTATTTTTTTCATCGAAAATCTCAACTATTTTAGAGTAGTAAAAATACTCATTTTGCCTGTTTTATTGGCACGGATGTTGTATTAATTCGGTCCAGTGGTTTCTTGGCCGTGGGGTTCGACTGTGGATCCCGATTGTGTTCCGGCATAATTTCTTTTAAAAATTTAATGAAATTTTATTTGAAGTAGCTATGAGCGCAAACATACTTGTCATTGATGACGAAGAATCCATTCGATTTACATTTTGTAAATTTTTGGCCGAGAAAGGGAATAATGTCTGCACGTCCAAAAATTTATTGGACTCTCTCTTAAAAATGAAAGAGACAATTTATGATGTTATAATTGTGGACATTATTCTCAGTGATGGATGTGGATTGGATGTCTTGAAAAAAATTGATCACAACGAAGTTGAAACTCAGGTCATCATAATGACAGCATATCCGACCATGGAGACACTGGACATGAGTTTCAAAATGCACGCTGCGGACTATATTATAAAGCCAATAAGGCAGAATGAACTTATTTCTTCTGTAAACAATATTATACAAAGCAAATTGTCTTTGCGAAAGAATAATATTGAGTTAAAAGATGAAGTTTTTGGATAATTTTAACGATATTTACATTTTTTCTTTTTTTACTTTCCGTCATCATCCAAAATAAATCTGATTTCCCCTTCGCTTAATATCTGCGCGGCAGGCCTTTTTTTCCGTATGTCGCATAGTGTAACCTGCTGAATAAATCAGGTGGTTCAACACTTGAAAGCAACCCTCATTTCTTGTGTATGTGTAGGGCTTGCCGCGTCATTTCACGTATGTATTCATCGGTTACCGTTTCAAGATATTGCTTTCGATACAGTTCCTCATGCAGGATGCTCGCGACGGCAACGAGCGGGGCCGCAACCAGAACTCCGAGCACGCCGAAGGCACCCACGCACAGGAGCATGGAGAATATCACCGCCGTCGCGTGCAGTTTCATGCTGCCGGCCATGACAAATGGCACGAGGATGTTATTTTCGAGGAGTTGGATCGCGACATAGATGATCATGATCCAAAGTGGGGTCATGCCTCCCATGCCGAGCGCGAGCAGCAGCGCCGGAACGGAGCTGAGTATCGGACCCAGGAAGGGGACCGCTTCCAGGATGCCTGCGATCAGGCCCAGGACCAGCGCGTCCGAGAAACCGAAGATCGGCCACATGGTCAGGAAGACAAGCGTGCCTATTGCCACCATGCCCACCAGCATGGCCCCGGCCCATCTTGGCGCGAACATCGCGATGCGTTGCACCACGGCAAGAGCCTTGTCGTGGTGACGCACGGGCACGATGGCGAATATGGCGCCCACGATCGGGCGAGGATTCAGGAGCGTGAAGAACACGCCGAAGAAGACGGTCACCAGCACAATGATGAACTGCGTTCCGCTGAAGGCCACGTTGGTGAAGCTGCCGACAACACCCCCGAACATTTCACTCAAGCTGGAACGAAGAGAGCCGGAATCTTCCGGCGCAGGGGCATTTTGGGGCGCGACGGGGACCACGGGCTCGCCTGCCTCCCGTTCGGTCCGGGCGATTTCAGTGGTGACTTCCGCCTGAAGTTTTTCCTCAGAGATTGCGGCCCGTTGTTCCATCATGATCAAGGGTTTTTGCAGGCGTTCCCAGTAGCCGGGCAATTGTTTCGAGATATTCGTGATCGACTCCTGCATGGGCCCGAGGAAGGCCCAGCCAGTCAGGACCAGGATTGAAAGGAATCCTCCCACGACCAGCACCGTTGGTATTTTTCTGCCACCGGTCAAAGTGCGCATCCGTGAAATCGCGGGGTTGAGCGCAAGAGTAATCAGCATGACAAGCAGAAAGGACAGCACAATGTGAGAGAGCAGCGCGAACGACTGAATGACAGCGAATAACACCGCTCCAAGAATGACATGATACGAAACGGAGCGTCGCGTCGTCTGATCTGTGGATTTTTTTGACATGCTTGCATTCATTTTTTGTTTCAGCTGTGGTCCAGTATAAATCTGATTTCATCTTGGCTCAAGGCATACACGACAGGTTTGCTGTTAAAGATTGCTGCGCGATTATGCGCGTTATTGCCGTGCTCTTCCGTTTGCGCCTTGGTGACTCCATCAGACTGAAATGAACGCTCCGGATGCTGTTGGTCCGTTTCCCGTCGGCAATTTCCGCGCCGTCTGTCCGTCCGTTGTCTGCGTTCATCGCTCTGCGTTGTCCTGTTCATGTCTGAGGGCAAAACTTGAGGAGGGATTGTACTCATTTTTCCATCCTTTGAGGTTATGAGTTTACGTCCATGCGTACCTTGACCCAGTGTTCCTGGTGGTCGTTCACCAGTGCAATTGTCTGGCCTGTCTGTTCGACATCATCCAATGTAAGACGCGTGCCGATTTTTTTGCCTAGATGCTGCGAAACGGTGATGTGATAGACCGTCTCCAGGAAGCGATAATGCACCGTGAACTGCGTCCACTGCGGATGGGGGCATGGTGTGATGCGTAGCCTGTCCACTTCAAGACTCAGCCCCAGCAGCGATTCCACGATGAGGCGATACATCCAGGCAGCCGAGCCCGTGTACCATGTCCAGCCGCCGCGGCCCGTATGCGGGGGTGCCCCATAGACATCGGCGGCGACGACGTAGGGTTCGGCCTTGTATAGGGCCGTTTCTTCAGGGGTGCGGGCGTGGTTGACCGGGTTGATCATGTCGAAAATCTCCCAGGCGCGCTTCGAATCCCCCTGGCGGGCAAAGGCCATGGCGGCCCAGATGGCGGCGTGGGTGTACTGTCCCCCGTTTTCACGCACCCCGGGCACATATCCCTTGATGTAGCCGGGGTTGAGATCGGACGTGTCGAAAGGCGGGTCCAGAAGTTGAACCAGTCCGTGTTTGCGGCGAACCAGATGACTGTCCAGGGACTTCATGGCCGTGCGCGCCCGTTTCGGGTCTCCTGCCCCCGAGAGGACGGACCAGCTCTGGGCGATGGAGTCGATGCGGCATTCGTCGTTTTTCGCTGAACCCAGTGGTGTGCCGTCATCAAAGTACGCACGGCGGTACCATTTTCCATCCCAACCGCTCTCTTCGATAATGCGGCTCAGTTTGGCGGCTTCCTGTCGGCACTGTTCGGCAAACGGGGAGTCTCCTCGTGCTCGTGCAAGGGTGGCAAAAGACTCCAGCACATGATGGAGGAAGAAGCCCAGCCAAACGCTTTCTCCTTTGCCGTGCTCGCCCACCAGATTCATGCCGTCGTTCCAGTCTCCGGAGCCGATGAGCGGCAAGCCATGCACGCCAAAGCGCAAGCCGTGATGGATGGCTCGCACGCAGTGCTCGTAGAGGCTGGCGCTCTGATCCGAGCGTTCGGGCAGGTCGTAGCAGGATTCCTCATCATCACTGAGCGCGCGCATGCGCAGGAACGGGACGCTTTCATCCAGAATTCCCGTATCCCCGATGGCGGCGACATAGCGGCAGGTCGCGAGCGGCAGCCACAGATAGTCGTCCGAGCATTTGGTGCGCACTCCACGACCCACGGGCGGATGCCACCAGTGCTGCACGTCGCCTTCCTCGAATTGCCGGGAGGCGCAGAGCAGGAGGTGCTCACGGACCAGGCCCGGTCTGGCATGAATGAGCGCCATGACGTCCTGGAGCTGGTCGCGGAAACCAAACGCCCCTCCCGACTGGTAGGTGGCGCTGCGTGCCCACAGGCGGCAGGCCAGGGTCTGGTACAGGAGCCAGCCGTTGGCGAGCACGTTCAAGGATTGATCCGGGGTCTCGACATGAATGGCGCCAAGGGTATGGGTCCAATGCTGCCACACCGTGTCGAGGGCGTGCCTTGCCGCCGGCGCGCCCCTGAAACGATTGATGATCTTTTGCGCGTCCTGGGCGTCGGTTCCAACGCCCAGCTTGAAGATGATCTCCCGCTCTTCTCCGACGTCGAGTTTGAAACCGACCTGGATCGCGGCGCACGGGTCCATGGACGTCCCGGTTTTGCCGGAGAGTCGGGTGCGGGTCATGGCGGCGGGCGAACGAAGCGAGCCGGTGCGGCCCAGAAATTCCGTGCGGTCGGCGGTGATCGTGCGAGGTGCATCGTCCACATCGAAAAATGCCGTTCGCGTGCTGAATTCGGGATTGTACGGGTTGCGCGCAAGGATTGCTCCGCTCTGCTGGTCGATTTCCGTGATGACGTGAAAAGCGGATTTCGGGCGCAGGTCGCCAAGCACCCATTCCACGTATCCGGTCGCGGAAATCCGCCGGGAGCGCTCGGAAATATTGGAGACTTTCAGCACCGAGAATTTGATCGGGGCGTCGAGGGCGACATAGATCATGAGCTCCGACCGGATGCCGCGTTCGGTATGCTCGAAGACGCTGTATCCGAAGCCGTGCCTGGTGACATACGGTGTCGCTCCGCGACAGGGACGCGGCGTGGGTGACCAGTAATGCCCCCGCTCTTCGTCGCGCAGGTAGAAGGCTTCGCCGCCTTCGTTCGAGACCGGGTCGTTGTCCCAGGGCGTGAGGCGGAATTCGTGGGCGTTTTCGCTCCAGGTGCAGGAGCCGCCGCACTCGGAGACGACGCTCCCGAAGAGCGGGTTTGCCAGCACATTGGCCCAGGGCGCGGGCGTGGCCAGGTCCTGAGCGGTGGTAATGACATACTCGCGTCCGTCCGGGGTGAATCCGCCCTGGCCGTTGAAAAAGGTCAGGTCGTGGCGGGGCTGCGGAGCTAGCGGCAGGGGCTCGGAGCGATGCGTTCTGCTTGGTACCAGCTGGGGAATCCTGATGCGCGTCAAGGTGCGGCCGTCGATCTGCTGCGCCAGGGTCCCGAGGGTATCGGAGATGACGACGCGCGCGACCGTCTGGATCAGGATGCGGTCCTCTTCCGCGAAACGATTGCCTGAGCGCACGAAGATCCCGCCGGGCTGTTCGGTTCCGCCGGATTCAACCCCGGCCGCGACGAGGCCCATGATTTGATCATAGAGGACCTGCCTGTATCCGGTCTGATCTTCGTTCCAGATGACCAGATCGACTTTGAGCCCTTTGAGCCGCCAGTAGGCGTGGGCCTGCACGAGCTGACGGACCAGCTCGATGTTGGCGATGTCCTGGATCTGGAGCAGCACGATGGGCAAATCCCCGGAAATCGCATGGCTCCAGAGTCCGGATTGTCCGCGCCGGTTCTTGATGAGAATGCCCGGTTCGGCCCGCAGCGCCGCATTGGCATAAATGACCGATCCCGCAAGGCGGCCATAGAGCTGCGCGTCGGCCTCGGATGCGTTGAGCTGCCGCAAAAGCACCTGGCCGTGTGTCCAGGCCAGGTCGAAGACCCTGTCCGCGATGCGGCGGTCCTGGTATTTTTCAACCAGGCGCAGGGTTTCTTCACGGGTTTCGGCGATGCCGGAGATGATGTTGAGGGTTACCGATTCTTCAGGCTCAAGGACGATGCGGCCGCGGATGGAGACAATGGGGTCCAGAACGGAGCCTTCGCTGCCCGAGAGCGCGCCGGAAAAATATTCGCCCTTGCAGCTCATCGCCACCGGTTCGCTGATGGTGTTTTCGCGCCCGAGGAATTGCATGCGGTCCGTCTCAAAGGAGATGTCGACGGGACGCACGTCGTGAACGATCATCATGTGCAGCATCCAGGGCGGCTTTTCGCCCCGGGAGCGCGGCCGTCTGGTACAGAGGATGGCCTGCTGTCCGGGAAGGATCTCGGTCTGGACAAAAAGGTTGCTGAAAGCGGGGTGCAGGTCGTCCGAGGCGGAGTCGGCCAGGGTCACCTCGGCGTAACTGGTCAGATCAAGGGTCCGGCGCGTCCGGGCGCGGTTGGTGATGCGCACCCTACGCAGCTCGATGTCGTCTTCGGGTGAGACCGTGATCTCCGTATGGGTGTCGTAATTGTGGTCCTGTACGCGGAATTCGGCCCGGCCTTCGGAGAAGATGGCTTCGTAGCGCTGTGCCTGTTTGCGCGTCGGCTGATACGCCGTGGACCAATATTCCCGGCTGTCCAGATCACGCAGGAAACAGAACGTACCCCAGTTGTCGCAGGTGCGGTCTTCGCGCCACCTGGTCACGGCCAGATCCTTCCAGCGGCTGTAGCCGCCACCGGCATTGGTGACCATGACGTGGTAGCGGCCGTTGGAGAGCAGCTGCACTTCCGGGGCGGGCGTGTCCGGGCGTGAGAACACGCGGATGTGCGAGCCCCCGTTGTCCGAGTCCATCTGCAGTTCGGACAGCTCGGAGGTGTGCGCATAGAACGCCGTGTTCTTGGGGATGCGCTCCTGCAGGAGCAGCATGGTTGCCTGGAACAGGGGGTCGGAAGCAAATCGCTTCTGCATGGGACGATCAAGCAGCAGATGGGCCACGGAGAGCAGGCTCATGCCCTGATGGTGAGCCATGAAGGACCGGATCACGGCGCTTGTCTGGTCACGCGGCAGGCGCGAGGGCGTGTAGTCGATGGCCTCGTAGAAACCGAACCTGGTGTCAAAACCTTCGCTCGCGAGGCGGATGAGATTCCGGCATGCTTCATTCGGCGCGACCATGAGCGCCAGGGCCGAGGCGTAGGGCGCGATGACCAGATCTTCGGCCAGCCCGCGCTTGAGGCCCAGGCCGGGCACGCCAAAGGCCCGGTATTGATAGTTCTGGTGCACGTCGATGGCGTTGTACCCGCACTCTGAAATGCCCCAGGGCACGGAGCGTTTCTTGCCGTATTCGATCTGTCTGGCCACGGAGGCGTTGCAGGTTTGCTCAAGCAAGGTGGATTCGTAGGTCGGCATGACCAGCATCGGCATCAGGTATTCGAACATGGAGCCGCTCCAGGACAACAGGACCGGCTCGCCTCCGGCGGTGGTCAACATGCGCCCCAGCGAAAACCAGCTCTCCTGCGGGATCTGTCCCTGGGCAATGGCCACGAAGGTGGCCAGCCGCGCTTCCGAGGCCAGGAGATCGTAGAAGCTGTTGTCTCGTCGACATTCAAAGACATTGTAGCCGATGGCCAGCAGATGACTCGCCTCGTCGCACAGGAACTCGAATTCCATCTGGGCCAGTGTGCTGCATTGCAGAGCGAGGCGTTCGCTGGTCCTGATCCGTGCCTCGGCGTGTTGGCCAGCCTTGGTGACAAGGCTTTGCAGCTCTCCCCACGCGTTGTAGTCTGAGGAGGTCGCCGCTTCCTGCCGTTGCACTATGTCGGGCAGGATTGCATCGGCCAGGTCCGTCAGTTCGCTTAAGGTCGGGATTCGGTCGAGAGCGGGAAGTGCCGGCAGATTTTTGCGCACAATCGAAAGCTCCGCCCATGGAGCAAGACTGGTCAGTTCCGCGAGCGCGTCGCGGCATTGATCGGCAAAGGCACGTGCCCACCAGAGTGCGTCCGAGTCTGGGTTCATGCCTGCGGCGCTAAAGCTGTCGATCAAGGCCGAGGCCGATGCCGCCAGCCGTTCAAGCCGCTGCCGTGAAGCGATCAGGGTCAGCGGCTCGGAGCGCGGCGCGGCGTTCACGGCGTTCAGGTCGAGCCTGAGCCCGGCAAGCGGGTCCCCAGCCGTTTTCGGGGTGGATTTCAAGGCCTCGGCCATGATTTCAAGGGTGTCGCGCAAGCTCTCGAAAGTGCAGGGCTCCAGAATTTTGCGGTCTTTAAGTTCGAGCAGGCCCGGCTTCAAGGTCAGCAGATGTCCGGCCAGATTCCCGCTGTCCACGGAGGAGATGTAGCGCGGAGGCAGCGGGGCCAGGGTCTGTGTGTCGTACCAGTTGTAGAAATGACCCCGATAACGTTCCAGCGTACCCATGGTACGCAGCGTCTTCATGGTGCGGTCGAGGAATTTTCCGGCCGAGATGATCCCGAAGTCGCAGGCAGTGAGGTTGGCCAGCAGCGCAAGACCCATGTTGGTCGGAGAGGTGCGGTGCGCAACCACGGGCACGGGGTGCTCCTGAAAGTTGTCGGGAGGGAGCCACTGGTCCTCGGGGCCGACGAATGTTTCGAAGAAGGCCCAGGTCTTGCGGGCCGCCCTGCGCAGAAAGAGAGTCTGTTCCCTGGTCAGGGCGTCCTTGCGGCGAGGGATGGCGCGGCTGATCCACCAGACTATGGCCGGGGATACAAGCCAGAGCGCGAGCAGCCCACCTGCCACCGGCAGCGTCTGCGGCGCCGATACGGCAATCACGCTCGCAACGCTGATGGCCAGAAGCGGCCCGATCCACATGGCCGTAAGCGAGCTGGCGAAACCGGTGTGGTCGCTTTGTGCGTTGCTTGACGGATTCCACTCCAGCAGGCCCCGATGCGTGACCAGCATCCTCCAGATGGTGCGCAGGATTGCGTCCAGGCTGAAGAAGGCCTCGTAGGGCAGACAGACAAGGGTGAAGACCGCGCGTTCCAAATGATGGCAGGCCAGACCTGCCGACGCGCCGAGGTGCTGCGTTCGGGAAACGTCATCGGGTTTTTTGAGAAGGTTTGAAATCGAGTCCACCAGGGACGGGAGCAGAATGATGGCCAGCACCACCGTGGTCCAGAACAGGGCGGCAGGCAGGACGGTCCAGCCCAGGATCAGAAGCAGGGTCAGCGCTGCGGCGGTCAGGCTGCGGCGCAGATTGTCGAGAATCTTCCATTGGGACAGCATGGAGATGGGGTTTTTGCGCAGTCGCCCATCCGCGCCGGGAACCCGGGGCATGAGCCAGCGGGCGATCTGCCAATCACCCCGAATCCAGCGATGTCTGCGGCTCACGTCCTCGCTGTAGCGGGACGGATACTGCTCATACAGCTCCACATCGCTCAAAAGCCCTGCCCTGGCATAACAGCCTTCCAGGAGGTCGTGGCTCAGAATCCGGTTGTCTGGAAAGCGGCCTTCGAGTGCCTGCCTGAAGACGTCCACGTCGTAGATGCCCTTGCCGATGAACGAACCTTCGCCGAACAGGTCCTGATACACATCGGAGACGGCGCTGGTGTAGGGGTCGATGCCGACCTCGCTGGCGCACATCCGCGCATATCGTGAACGATTCGCACCGGCCAGGCTGACCGCCACCCGCGGCTGCAGGATGCCGTAGCCGGCCGTGACGCGACCGCGTGCCTCGTCGTAGAAGGGGCGGTTCAGCGGATGACACATGGCGCCGACGAACTTTCGCGCCGAGTCGCGGGCCAGTTGCGTGTCGGTGTCCAGGGTGATGACGAACCTGATGTCCGGCAGGATGGACGTGTCGCCGACGATGAGCGCGAAGCTATCCGTCGCATCAGCCGAGCCCTTGCTCAGCAGGGCGTTCAAATCACCGAGTTTTCCGCGCTTACGTTCAAAGCCCATCCACATTTTTTCGGCGGCGTTGAATCTGCGCGGACGATGCAGCAGGAAAAAGGTGCCGCCCGCATCGCTCGGGTATTTGGCGTTCAGCGCTTCGATCATGTCATGGACCTGACTGACCAGCGCCTCGTCCCTCGGCAGGATTTCCTGGGCTGCGTCGACCAGGTCCGTGAGCAGGGCAAAGTGGAGGTGTCGGTCACGATTGCCCAGAAATCTGACTTCGAGATCGTTGATCAGCTCTTCGATGCCGTCTGCGCTGGTCAGCATCGTCGGGATCACGACCAGGGTCCGCGCCTCGGGCGGAATTCCCTTGGAAAAGTCCAAGCGCGGCAGCAGCTGCGGCGTGGCCAGCAGCGTGGCCAGCCAATTGGCGAGCGACACCGCCAGGTGGGCGCAGCAGAGCACGAGGAGCACAGAAAAAAAACCGAGGTGCCAGCCGCTCAGTCCCCCGCCATGAGCCTTGGCGGCCAGGAATGCGGTCAGCATGGCCGTCAGAAGCACGATACCGCCGCCATAAAAGAGAAATTGGCGACTACGAGCGCACAGCGCCGCAGCGGGCGAGCGGCGCATCTGAACCAGTCGCTCAAGCTGAGGCAGTCCGTCCCCGACCAGATAGAACCCGACATGGCCCTTGCGTTCTTTGTCCTGGACCGCCGCGCCTTCCCGCGCCAACTCCAGCGCCTTGCGCGCCACCTCGGATTCGGAATGCAGGCATTTTTTTGCAATTTTTTCCACAACATGGCGATAGCGGTCGCGGGTGGAAAAATTCATCTTGCCGTAGATGGAAACGGGGTCTTCTCCAAGAATACTCTCGACAGCGCTCAGGGACTCGACAAAATCGTTCCAGTTCGTCGCGTTCAGGGAGCGCAGACTGCCGATGCTGTTGCTGATGGAGATCTGGTCGGAGGCCTGCTGCTGGTTTTCCAGGCGTACCAGCTGATCGATGGTCTGGCCCGATTCGGACAGGCAGCGTTCGATCCAGGACAGGGGGAGGGATTGAGCCGGACCCTGCCCCTGCAGACGGCGGGTAAGTTCCGCGACAAACGAGCTGCCCATGGGCGGGTCCGATCTGGCCATGTCGGCGATGGCCAGGATCAGGCTCTTGGGGTCGGTGGTGGCCACCTCGGTCATCAGATTGGCCCAATAATCTGCTCTGTTGCGGTCCTTTCTGCGTACGACGAGGCGGGCTGCGACCCGGCGCAGGTTCTCGATCAGGGCCAGGCGCAGCATGATGGGGATGGCCCACAACTCGCCGAGCTTCAGGGACGTCACGCTCTGGTAGGCGGCCACGAAGCGGCTCAGATATTCCGGGTCCACGCGGCCGTCGCCGTGCGAGATCGCCTCCAGGGCAAGGTCGTACACGCGCGGCAGGCCCGCCGAATGCCCGCCGCGCAGTTGCGGCAGTTCGCGGCTGTAGCCCTTGGGCAGGTGCTTGGCAGCGGTTCGGATCTGCTCTTCGATCACATAGAAATTGTCGAGCAGCCATTCCCCGGCCGGAGTCATGCGCCGGTCGTTCTTGACGTCTTCCGTCAGCAGGCGGTGTACCTTCCGCAACACCAGTTCGTTATCGGCCAGGCGCGACAGGAGGCGATCCTGCGTGCGCCTGTCGGTGAGCTGGTGCATCCCGGCAAGAATTTTGCCGTGCTGCTCCATCTGGGAGGCGCTGAACAGTTCCGCCCGGAGAGGGAGCTCCTCGTCGATGTTCTTTTCAGACGGACAGCGTCCGGTCAGACGTGTCCAGAGATTCGAAAAGGAGTTTTTGCCAATGTCGCTTGCCGTCTTCATGCGTGGTGTCCCCTTCAGTTAGAGCGAAAGCATGAGACTTGCCCTGGTTGCGGATTTGGTGAAATTTTAAAGGTTACATGTTGGTTTCAGCAAGGAAGCGAAAGGATGACCCGGCATGCAGGCGGGGCGGTTCATTTCCTTTTATCAACGCCAATGCCGCCCAGCACGTGCGCCAGATGATTTCGGTCGAATGGTTTTGCTATGTAGTCATCCATGCCTGCCGTGATGAACCGCTCGCGATCGCCACGCATCGCATATGCCGTCATGGCAACAATGGGGATTTTGGGGTCAAAGAATTTGGAAACGTCGTCCCTGATTTTATTGGTGGCTTCCAGGCCATCCATGACCTCCATCTGCACATCCATCAGCACGCAATCAAAGGTGCTGCGCCGCAAGCATTCCAGTGCTTCAATCCCATTGTTCGCCGTTTGCACGGTGTGTCCCATTTTCTTGAGCATCTGCTGTTCAGCAACACGGCTTGTCTCGTCGTCTTCGACGAGCAGAATGCGCAGCGATGGCGCGGGGGAGTCGAGGCTTGGCTGATCCGGGAGGCTGGAGTACGCCCGCCGCCTGAAAGGAAGCATCAGATACGCGGTGGTTCCAGCTCCCAGGGTGCTCTCAAAGGACAGCGAGCCGCCCATGCCGGCAACAAGACGCTTGCATATGGAGAGCCCCAGCCCCGCACCCTGCTGCGTGCGGGTGAAGCCATCGGCGGCCTGGGTGAAGGGAGATCCCAAAGTCTCAAGGGTTGTGTCGCTCATCCCTACGCCCGTGTCGATAACGCAGAACAGCACGCGAACCGCGTCCGGCGGCAGTGGGAGCAGGGTGGACACCTCGATCCGGACCTCTCCGTGGTCGCAAAACTTCATGGCGTTGCCGACCAGATTGAACAGCACCTGACGGACGCGGACCTCATCCCCGAACACTTTCAGGGGCACATCCGGCGCAACGTTGATGTGAACCGGGAGCCTCTTTTGAATGCTCAGCGGGTCAAAACTCTCCGTGATGGCGGAGAACGTTTCGGACAGGTTGAACGGTTCCTCATTTATGGGCATCCGGCCCGCCTCGATGCGGGACAGGTCCAGGATGTCGCTCAGGAGGCGGGTAAGTCTGCCTCCCGAGCGAATGGCCATCTCGATGTACAGGTGCTGTTCGTCGCTGGTTTCCGTCGTATCCAGCAATTGCATCATGCCCAGCAACCCGTTTAAGGGCGTCCTGATTTCATGACTCATGTTGGCCAGAAATGCGCTCTTGGCCTTGTTCGCCAATTCAGCCGCGTTTTTTGTGGACACGAGCTCCTCTTCCATGCGCTTGCGGGTGGTGATGTCCAGGCAATGGCCGATGTACCCGATGAATGCGCCTTGTGAATTAAAGCGTGGCGTGCCCTGATCCACCAGCCAGCGGTATTCGCCGCCAGCGTGGCGCAACCGGTACTCCATGCTGAACGGTTCGTGTCGTTCAAAGGCCGTGACATAGGTGTCCAGGCAACGATCCAGGTCCTCCGCATGCACCCCTTCGAGCCAGCCGTTGCCGAGCTCCTGTTCCAGGGTGCGTCCGGTGAAGTCGAGCCAGGGCTCGTTGAAATAATCGCACAGCGTGTCTTCTCCGGAAGTCCAGATCAGCGCCTGGCCGCTGTTGGCCAGGTTTCTGAAATGCAGTTCGCTCTCGGTCAGCGCGATTTCGGCCTTTTTCCGGTCGTTTATGTCGGTCATCGCGACTCGGCATGTGGGGAGGCCATCCCCCGGCTTCATGACGAATCTTAGTCTGGTCCAGCACAGGACGCCGTCGGGTTTTTTTATGCTCAGTTCGCAGCTCTGCTTGTCCTTGGTCGCAAACAGCCGTTTCATGCTATGGGCGAAGATATGTTGGTCATCGTCGCGGAAAAAGCGGGTTATCCGCTGTCCGATGAGATCGCTGCGGGCCATGTCCAGCATTGTCGCGGCGGTGAGATTCAATTTGAGGATCTGCCCTTGCTCCGAGAGGGTGCAATAGCCTACCGGAGCAGAGTCGTAGAGATCCAGATATCGCTCATGCTCTTCCGCAAGTTCCTGATGTGTCCTGCGCAATTCCTCATTCTGCATCTCAAGCTCGATTTGGTGTACCCGCAGTTCGTGCACTGCCTTCGATGTCTCTTCGAGGGGAATCTGGGCGAGTCTATCCAGCGAACCGGCCGCGCTCTTTAGGCTGAGTTCTTCAGCCTTGCGGCGAAGCAGGTCCGGATTTTCGGATTGACCGTTTCGGTTCTTCATCAGGGATCTCTCCATCCACGCTTGCCCATGATTGCCCATGATCGGCCTTATACGGGCAGGCTCTTCTTCAATGCATTTCTATTTCACGATGATCTCAAAGAGTACCCGCATGTTCGCCTTGGCCGCCTGAGACAAGATATCCTGCGGTGACGCTTCATGTTCGGCCGGGCGCATCTCCCCGTATCCAACAATGGAAAGCCGGTCTTCGGTGATGATTCCTTCATTTATGAGGTAATCCTTGACCGCATTGGCCCTGCGTTCACTGAGTCGCTGGTTGTATTCTGGAGACCCCGAGGCGGACGTGTAGCCGGCAAGGCGGATCTGCGTTCTCGGATTATCCTTCAGGAGCTGGATGTTCCTTTTCAGAATTGTCTTGGCTTCCGGTTTGAGGGTTGATGAATCGAAATCGAAGTGGATGTCTTCAAAAACGAGCACCACGACTTCCGGTTCAACCTCGGCAACCGCAGGTTGCTGAGCGACCATGGGCGCGGCAGGTGCCTGGCTGATTGGAGCCGGAGTTGGAGCGGGCTGCACTTCCGGTCCGCCAAAGTAATATGTGATTCCCAGGGTTGCTTCTATATCGCGCCTGTCATCGATGTCATCGATGTTCTGAAAAACATGGATCTGCCGGATGTCGGCCCGCAGGGCTACGTTTTCGTCCACAAAAAACTTCAGCCCTGCGCCGTAGTTGACTGTTGCGGCATTTCTGTTGTCGTTGCCGCTGGGATAATCAATATACTGTCCCCCGACTCCGGCAAAAACAAAGGGCACGAGTTGATTGTCAGGAAGCAGATTGAAGATGCCGTCCAGTCGATAGTTGCCGATGTTGACGGATCTGGAGTCGTTGTCTGTGTCGTAGTTAGTGTCAGTGTATTCTACAGAAGCCTCCAGTCCAAAATACTTTGTAAGATTGTATCCGAAGCGCAGCCCGTATGCAGGATTATCGTCGACGTCTTGGTCATCATCAAACCATGTATATCCGACATATGGTGTTATGAAGTACGATAGCTCCGGTTCCTGCGCAAAGGCAACGCTTCCGATACTAAAAGACAAAATTAAGCATGTAATGCCTAAAATGAATTTTTTCATAAATGTGATCCTTCTTGATTAGAGTACGCGTCTTCCCTGAATGAGATTTATGACGATGACAATGACGGCAATAACAAGGAGTACGTGGATAAACGAACCCATTGTATAACCACTAACAATCCCAAGTAGCCATAAAATTACAAGAATGCCAGCGATAGTGTATAACATTTTTTTCTCCATCGAGTATTACTGGTTAATGTATGTGTCATTCCCTTGAAGATGGGAACGTTTTCTTTAATGAGGCTACTGCAAAAAATCGTGAGTGAACCTGATTGTCATTCCCGCGAAGGCGGGAATCCATGCCTTTCAGGTGGTTAAAAAGACATGGAGCCCCTTCTTCAAGGGGATGACGACTTTTTGCAGTGACACCGTTAATATCCTGCTATGAGTTTCGTCTTCCCACTATCAAAAGTGTGATGCCGCCCGCGAGGGCGATTGCGCCCATGATCGGAGGCAGCGGTATTGTCCGCGTTTTTTCAGCCGTCATCTGCAGGGGGCCAAGATCAACGACTTTTTCCTGGGTCGTGTAGGTGATGCCCTGGTACGCAAAGGCCGCAATTCCAAGGACGATCAGCAGGATTCCGACTATGCTTAATGTTTTCATGACGACTCCCGATTATTGCAACGCGTTGAACGTTATTTGACACTCATCTGGTTTTTGACTTCCTTCACGCCATTCACGTCGGCGGCAAGTTTGGTGGCCAGATTCGCTTCTGCCGCGTTCTTTGCCTCACCAGTCAGCGTGACCACGCCCTCCTGGGTTTCGACCTTGGTTTTGAGGCCACTGGTCGAGCGGTGATAGAGCAGCATCATCTTGACCTGGGTGGTGATGGACGTGTCATCAACTGCTTCACTGATGGTCTGCTTGGTGTCGTTGGTCTTTTCTTGATCTTTCGCCACGGTCATTTCATTCTCGACATCCTTCACGCCTTCGACATCCATCGCGTACTCGGTGGTCAAGTCCTTTTGCGCCTCACTGGCTGCCTCACCTTTAAGAGTCACCACTCCGTCTTTGACATTGATCTGGGTTGTGGTGGGGCTGACGCTACGGTGAAACAAAAGTGTGGCGACCACATTGTCACGCACCCACGCGTCGGAGTTTGAAGAGGGCGGGGTGTCCTTGAGCTGAAGCTTGTTGTCCACGCTTTTGACTCCGGGAAGATTGGCCACGGTTTCCTGGGCCAGGGCTTTGTGGTAGCTTCCCGAGACAGTGCCGGACATGGTGACTGCGCCATCCTTGGATTCTATTTTGATATCATCTTCCTGCAGGTATTTTTTGAATACATGCGACTCTTTGGCGGATGCTTCTATGTCACCATCCGAATCTGCCGCTTGCAAAGGCATTGCGAGGATCAAAAGCGCCGCCGCCGCGAGAAGCAGGGGACGAAGAAAAGTCGTTTTCATGGAAATGTAGCCTTTTTTATAGTGTACGGGCTGATGTTGCCCGAAGAGTGCGTTCACTCTCCGGGGCTTGATCATCGTTTTGGGCATGTCGCGAATTCGTGGTGGCCGAATGAGGGGCGAAAGGAATTCCTGCGCCCAGCTATTCCTCCAAAACCTTTTCCACCTCGCCGACTTTTTTCTGCACCTTGCCTGCTATCTTTTCCGTGACCCCTTCAGCTTCCAGGGAGGCGTTGCCGGTGACCTTTCCGACGGTTTCCTTGATCTTGCCTTTGCCTTCATGGTAAACGCCTTCCGTCTTGTTTTTCGTGCTGGACTTCATAAATTTCTCCTTTCTTCTGTAAAAAACTTAAAATTCTTCCCCCTTTTCCCAGCTCCGCATTTTTTATGAAATGAGGAACGGCGCATTTTTGGGGGCAGGATGTACACCGCAACGAACGTGCCATACTTGGCGGATCGTTTGCGTGTGCTAACAGTATGATTCTAATGGATAAAATAAGGCGCTTCGAGGGCGGGGCGAGGAATTTGGTTAACGGGGACCGCCATATATGGCGCAACTGCAAGATGTTGCGAATGGCTTGAGAGCATTTCTCTATGCGTTGTTCTTGAGATTTCCGTGATCAAATAATCCGTATTGTAATTTTATTGTCAATTCATGCATATAAATTTATTACTTATTATTAATGATTTGTATTTAAATATAAATTGAAATAAAGTAGTTGATTATTGTAATGTTTTTGTTTAGTATTGATTATGAATAAAATAAAAAGCTTGTCTTTTGAAGAATGCTCAAATAAAATTTTTGAATTGAGCGGAATGATATATGAGCCTGAAATAGCTTCTGATATATGGTCTAATATATTAAAGCATAAATGGATTCTATCTGAAAAATTGGGAAGGGATGTTGGTCTGCGAACTTCCTGTATTGATTTTTTAGAAAACACGGAGAAATCAGCTGACGAGTACTTTACGCAGCAACGAAAAGATACACTGCGGGAGATGGGTGCTCAAACCATCAGCAGCGACCTCTGGAACACCATCTCCGACTCCCAACCTCCAAAACAGCTGATTCAGCGCCGGGTCATTCTTCCCTTGATAGAGGAGGGGCTGGCGACGAAACATGGCGTTGTTCCGCCCAAGGCGATTGTCTTTTTCGGCCCTCCTGGCACAGGCAAGACACATTTCGTCAAGGCCATCGCCGGAATCCTGTCCTGGTGGTACATAGAGGTCATGCCGAGCATGCTCATGGCCAACGGGGTTGAGAAGATAGGGGCGAATTTGCGGCATGTCATGGAAGAAGTCAGAGGTCTGGACAGGGTGGTGCTCTTCATTGACGAGTTCGAGGAGCTCGCGGGCAGCCGAGACATGGGAGACAGGATCGACAAGTCCATCACGAATGAGTTTTTGAAACAAATCCCGCTCTTCAAGAATGAAAACAGCAAGATCCTGCTGGTGTGCGCCACCAATTACATTCGGCAACTCGATTCGGCGATGCTGCGCCCCGGAAGGTTTGATTGCATCATACCGGTTGGCGGATTGGACGATGACGGAAGAAGGACCATTCTTGAGCATTATCTTTCGAAAATAAATGCGGGCAAGGTCGACATCGATCGCATAGTCGAGATGACTCGGGGATTCACTCCTGCTGATATCCAATATCTGTTTCAGCAGATCGCCAGCTTTTCATTTGAGAGGGAGCTGGAAAGTAAGAATAACTACCTCGTCACCACGGAAACATTCGTGAACATGAATCCGAAGATTGTCCCGTCCTTGAGTGGCGATGTCCTTGATGAGTTTGAAAAAGACAGCGTGACCTATTCTCGGATCTGACGGGATGCAGAAATCTGTCAATCGTGATCGAATTTGCGGATCGGTACAATGGCTGGCTGACCACTCTCGACGTGCATGGTTTGCTGCACCAAGGATTGGGACAGTTGCGTGAGCAGTCCGTGTTCGCCAACAAGGTCTCCGGGTTTCTTGCAGTCAGCCAGAAGGCTGTCGATCAGATCTGTGTGCGAATTTTTTTGTCCGCCCATATTGGCTCCTCGATTTTACGAATATTTGGTCGACCGGTCACGCAACACTTCAGGATGCTTGGCTAAGAGCTGGAGCTTGCGTGCCAGGGTGAACGTCGATATGCGATGCCCCGCCGGTTTCGAGGATGCTTTCGGCCTTGGTCGTCTCATCTGAACGGCCACCTGCGATCACAAGGTATTTGTCGGATTTGAGGGTTGTCTCGCTCCTGACAGCTACCAGTGCCGCGGCCAAGGTGCTCAGTCCGCCAGCAATAATTGCACCTCCCAGAATTCCGACAACCCACGCAGCCAGCGGGCCAATTACGAGGAGCGGGCCAATGCCCGGCAGAACAAAAAGGGCCGAGCCAACAACAAAAAGGGCCGAGCCAAACATCATGCCCCACAGTCCACCCCAAAATGCCCCGTGTTTCCCCCAGTCCATCATGCGCTCGCGGGTATTGTAAGAGCCGGCCACCTGCTCTTCAGTTTGATAGTCCTTGCCCACGATGGACAGTTTTTTCCTGCCAGATTCTGACTGCTGGAGTTCGCTACTGCTCGCTTCCGCTTCGAAATGGGTAGTGAAAACTCCTCGTGCTGCGTGGTTTTTTTTCATAGATTTTCTTCTTTAATTTCCCCCTCCCGGCATCAGGCCCGGGAGGGGTATCTTCAACTCGCGGTTGCGAGCGCATGAATGGAAATGGAACTGCGCGTACCCTAGCAAGGAGGCGTTACGAGAATACCATTCATGCGCGGTGTCGCAATTGCGAGAAAATTGGTGGACCCCAAAAACTGTTCAAATCTAGTCAGCGACTTTGGTTTCCAGTGTGTCAAATACACCCTTGGCCGAATCCATGCGATCCTTGAGTCTGGTTCTGGCTTTTATGACGCGCTCGTCAAACTCTCCGGCTGTAGCGTCCATGAGGGCTTCAGCATGTTCCATCATGTGGCGCATTTCCTGTTTTATAATTCTTTTGTTGTCGTAAGTGTGGGCCATTATGTTTCTCTCTGTTCCTTGGATCCGAAGACCGCTCTTTAGATCCGCTCATGCTTGATGAATCATCTTTCTTCACTGCATTGCGCATGTCGCGTTAAAAAATGAAATAATCTGTGTTGTAAAAGCATGTCATTTGACAACAATGTTGTTTATCACTGACTTTACGCCATCTACATCCTCGGCGATCTGTTCAGCTTTGTTATAGCTTTTTGAAGAATCGACAAATCCGCTGAGCTGAACGACTCCCTTGAATGTTTCCACGTTGATCTGCCGTGATTTCAAGGAATCTTCATCAAAGATGGCGGCCTTGACCTTGGCGGTGATGGCGGAGTCGTCAACATACTGCCCGGTGCTTTGTCTTGTGTCTGTGCCAGCACACCCCATGAATGACGCAAGCAGCAGAGTGCATAGAATGATTTTGAAAATATTCACGAAACGGTCCATGATTTCATCTCCATTGTATATTTAGTAACAGATTGTATGCGGTTCTTGAAAAGTCATGCATGGGTTCTTGGAAATGGATGGTGACTTATGCTTTGGTCACGTATCTCAGTCCCAATCCGCTTTATCGCTTCTCATGCGCTTCAGGATTTCTCCCGCCGCGATTCCCCCTGCCTCCGGCAGCGCCGAGTCTTCGAGGGCTTCCATGAGTTCTTCCAGCAGGTCATTGAATCCCTCCGACTTTTGACCGCTGAAGACATGACGTGCTCCGTGGCGCAGTCTTACGGAATCCACGCCGCTTTCGATCAGTTTTTGCAGCAACAGCCTCCAGGCGGCTTTTTTGAATTTCTTCAATGCCAAACCGGCAAGCCAGGCCACGTCGGCGTCAGTGTCGTCCAGTGCGTTCACCAGGGCGGATATTGATCTGACATCGACGATCTCGCCCAGCGCTTTTGCCGCGCCCCAGCGGGTATGATCCAGTTTGGAGTGCGTTAATGCCTCCGAGAGGGGCATGACGGCGGGGTCGCCCATTTCCACCAGTGCTATCCGCGCTTTCTGGCGAACCAGGCCATCTTTGCTTTCAAGCATTTTCATCAGTGATTGCAGGTTTGTCTCGGCCGACTGTTGTGTGTTCATGGTGGCCCCCAATTTTTACAGATCTCTTGAAATACACGTCATGTGCTGTACTGGCGGCCAAATTGAAGAGGCCTCCATGCAGTGCTTCAAATCCTTCCCATAAGCATCAGAATGACCACGATCAAAAGGATGAGTCCAAGCCCGCCGCTGGGGTAATATCCCCAACTTTTGCTGTGCGGCCATGCCGGGAAGGCTCCGATAAGTATGAGAACCAGAAGGATGATGAGTATGAGTCCCATGATTTTTCTCCTACCTTGCCCGGCAAATGGGATCGCGCCTTGCGAGCACGCGATCCAGCTTGCGCGGTGAATGGCGTTTTATTTATTGAGTTTCGTGAACTTCGCACCTTTCAGTGAAGCATCGACCATCAGCCCCGCGGGACTGAACACAAAGGCTACGACAGGGTCTTTGAGCGACGTGGTGTCCAGCCTCTTGCCGCCGCCGACGTCGATGAACGCGACGTTGCCGGTGACGCCGACTTCCCAGCCGTCAATCTTGACAAAGTCGTCAAGAGCCTTCTGGGTCATGAAGGCGAGGATGATATCCATCTGTTCCGCACCAAAGGTGAACCCATAGGAGCCGGCGATGAGATTGTAATATCCGGTGGTCTTGCCGTGTACGCGAAGGGCTCCCTGACCGTAGGTTCCGCCAATCATGAAGCCCGCCTTGGTGACATCGGACATGATGAGGATCGCTTTCGCCTCCTTAACAACCTCCTTGCCTCCGTTTACCTCTTTGTAAAAGCGCTGCAGCGTCATGTCGGCATGCGTGTCGATCTCTTCAGCTGTTCGTGCCAGCGCGGCACTTGCGAACACGCACATCATGGCCAGCATGAAGAGCAGAAATACGCAGTGTGTTATACCCGGCATGTGGTTTCCAATAAATTTTTTCATAGTAACTCCGTTGATTGCTGCACAGTTGAAGATATTATTTCTGATTGCCGTAAATGCCGCCTGCGACACCGCCCAGCGCGCCGCCTATCAGGGCGCCTGCTCCGAGGGAGCCTCCAGTCAGGGCGCTGATCCCAAGGCCCGCGCCGGCTCCGATGGCGCCTCCGGACAAGGCTCCCTGCTGCGTGCGGGACATGTTCGTACAGGCGGAAGTGCTCAGAAGCATCAGTATCATGAGGGCGAGAAGTATTTTTTGCATATCCATTTCCTTAGTTTTTCAGGTTGGGTTTGATCATTTCATGCCAAAGAACATCAAATACCAGCCTGTCTGCTTTGCCGGGGTTTGCTTCATAGTATTTGTCGAGCTTGGAAGCCATTTCCGCCCAGCTCATGTTGCCAAAAGCCTCAATCCAGCCCTTGATGAATTTGGACGGCTCTTCCGAGCGTTTCGCCCGCATCTGGTATTCAAGGGCAACCGCTGTTCCGGCCCCGAATAAGAATGCCTTTTTTTCCGCATCGGTCGACTTCATCCATACGTAACCATCGACATCCGGTGACGGATTTGATGTTGTGCCCTGTGCAAAACAGGAAGATGATCCTGCAAAGAGCAGTCCGGCGAGCAAAAATACGGAAAAGTATCTGAAAATAATCATACTCACCTCTTTTGTTAGATGCCTGCGATTTAATGATAGAAGCAATAAGCGTTCCGCGGAATTCTAGTAATTTGACTATTTTAACAGCATGAATTAATTGCTGATATTTTAAAAGACAAAAATTCGCGCGCCAAGTCGGTGTGTTTGAGCCATCAAATGTTCTGTATCCGCAATATATGACAGCGTGCACGGATCAACGGATCAGGGGGCGTCCATCCTCTTAAACCGTTCAATAGCGGAAGGTGGCGGCCAGTCCCGTTTTGCCGGGTACCTGATCGGCCGGCATGACCAGAACCTGACCGCCCATCTTGTCCACCAGCTCCCCCAGATCATCGAGCAGATCATCGAACAGATCATCGGTGCCGGCTTTGCCTGTGTCCGCCAAGATGTAGTTGCCGGTGTCGCCTACGATCCGTCCGGCAATCTCGCGATCGGAAGCGATCATAAGCTTCGAGACCCGTCCGGAGGCGGCCCCTTTCAGGACCTCCCCCAGGTCATCACTGCCGAATCCGCGAGACTGCGCTTCCCTGTAATCGCTGAGCAACGTGGTCAGCCAGTTCTGGTACTGCGGTTCAAGGATTGCCCGAGCACGTTCGCGCAGTTCGGAGGCCGTCAGGACAAAGGGGTTGAGATGGAGGCCGTCCTCCATGAGGAACGAGTTATGGCTGATGCTCCGGAAAAGATGATGATGTTCCGGCAAGGCGGCCAGGAGCAACGGCAGGCCGGACGGGCGCGAATGATGCTCAAGCACTGCCCGATCGACGGCCCGGAAGAAACGCTGCGTGTCTTTGTCGATTTCGTCTTTTTTACCGCCCTGGCCGTGCCGCATGGGGTGGCTCCCTCCTTTCACGCCGCCGTAAGAGGCAACCGTCTGATGCGACTCGGTCAACTCTGCGCCGAGAGCATCGCTAATTGTCTGCGGGACTTCCGGGGAGGGTTCGATCTCTTCCAGCGAGGCCAGATCGCCCTCAAAGAGTTTGATTTTGTTCAAGCTCAGCCCGAGGATCTGGTAACGGCCGACATATTGCAAAAAACGTCGCAAGGGCTTGACGTGAAAGCTGTTAGCCACGACGGCCAATTCGGCGACCGGTCGCCGTAGCCGGAACACCCGAAATACGCCCGCTCCACTAAAGACAACCAAGCCCTCCAGCGTCTGATTCCAGAATTCGCGATCAAGTCCGAGCGCCTCAAATGGTTCCAGAAAGTGTTTGGTCTCGGGCCCGGGATATTTTTTACTGAGCGATGATTCCATGATCTTGATCAGGTTGCGGAATCTGATCAGGTCTTGCTGGTTATCTGGGCTATGGCGGTGCGTCGGTTGATACAGGGACAGACACGGCGGTTGATGCGGCGCGGTCAGTTCGGCTAATGATTCAACGGTGGGTGATGATCTGATTCCTAACACTTTTCTACCTCCTGATATTGGTCCGATAGGGCCAGGCGATCATGGAGTGTTCGGTTCCGCTGACTGATTGGACGCAATCGTTCCAATTCAGGATAAGCTGCCCAAAATTCCATTAACCCAAGTCTGCGCGGGTCCTGGTGAAATGTGGACGGCAATTTTCGTGCCCAAGACGCATTGCGCCCATCTATATGTAACCATCCGATTGTAAAGGGGAAAAAAATATCAAAAAGGGTGAGGGCTGAGAAATTCATTGCCGCGAATCGTCACATGCGGCGCAAGTGTCGTATATGGCAGTCTGCCCGCGTCGGATGGCGGGGTGCCGTCATCTTGGCCGGGGCGATGTGCGGACGATGCCGCAAACCGGGGAGCGTGGAATTTTACGTCACAGATAACGGACGTCACTGTAAAAATGTCGCGAAAGAGCATGGGTGTCATTCCCGCGAAAGCGGGAATCCATGTATTTTATATAGTTAAAAAAGCATGGATCCCCTTTTTCAAGGGGATGACGACTTTTTGCAGTGATATCAAAACGGGGGGGCGGGGCGATGAAATTCAGTCGCGGGGGCGACCCTGGCGATGTCCGGCCAGAGGTCGTCCCCGGTTGGGAAGTGGCAGTATTTACGTGCTGCTGCGATGAACTCCGAACTTTCTCATGCGGGCTCGAAGCGTGCTCGGATTGATGTCGAGGATGGCTGCGGCGCCATTTTTTCCTTCAACGCGCCAATTTGTTTTCTGCAACACATGGAGGATGTGGTCGCGCTCCAGATCCGCCAGAGCCATCAAGTCCGCGCCGGACGTCTCGCTCGACTTGAGCGACGTGAATTGATCCAGAATCCGTAGTGACGGTCCGGGGCTGATTATTGTCGCCCGTTCGATCACGCTTTCCAGTTCCCGGACGTTGCCGGGCCAGTCGTAATTCTCCAGCGCTTCGAGGGCTTCCTTGGGAATGGTTTCAATCTTCTTGCCGATCTTCTTGTTGAACTTGTCGACGAAAAAATTGACGAGCAGGGAGATGTCTTCCTTGCGGGCTCTGAGCGGCGGGATCGTGATCGGGAAGACATTGAGGCGGTAATAGAGATCCTCGCGGAAACTGCCCGTTTTGATTTCTTCTTCGAGTTTGCGGTTGCTGGCCGCGATGATCCGCACGTCGACCTTGATGGTGCGCGGGCTTCCCAGGCGCTCGAACTCACCGTCCTGAATCACCCGCAGGAGCTTGCATTGCAGTTCCATCGGCATCTCGCCGATTTCATCCAAAAAGATGGTTCCTCCGTCGGCCAGCTCGAAGCGTCCCATCTGACGGGCGCTGGCTCCAGTGAAGGCGCCCTTTTCCCGTCCGAAGAGTTCGCTTTCGATGAGGTTTGCCGGCAACGCCGTGCAGTTGATGGTGACCATCGGCCGATCCTTGCGGGAACTGCGGGCATGGATAGCCCGCGCCACGATCCCCTTGCCGGTTCCTGTCTCGCCTTGGAGAAGCACGGTCGTATTCTGGAGGGCAATCTGTTCGATCTTGTCGAAGACTTGCGAGATGGCGCTGCTCTGGCCGATGATCTCGCCGAAGTTGAACTTTCGGGCAATTTCGTGCTGAAGGTAGACATTCTCGGCCAGGAGGCGGTCTTTTAGAAGCTTGATTTCCTTGAAGGCCTTGCGCAGGGATTCTTCCGTGTCCTTGCGCACGGCGATTTCCTGCACAAGACGTTCGTTGGCCAGGAGCAATAGACGTGTTCGTTCCGTGACCTTGTGCTCAAGACTATCGTGCGCGTTTTGCAGGGCGGTCTTCAGCTCAATCTGCTCGGTCACGTCAGTGATCATGGTCCGGATGACATCGTGCGTTCCTTCAGCCGGGTCCTCGGCGATGCTTCGCAGATGGGCAAAGAACTTTATCCCGTCCGATCTCTGCAGCCAGATTTCGCAGGTAACGTCTTTCTCTCTATTCAAAACTTCCGCGCAATGCTTAGAAAAGAGCTCCCGTCCATCCGCGTCGGCGATCCACAGGCTCAAGGGCTTGTCGAGCACGCGCTGTCGTTCAAGACCTAGCAACCGGGCTCCCCGAAGGTTGACGCGGCGCACCAGCCCCTGCCGGTCAAGGGAAAAATAGCCCGCAGGGGCGAAATCATAAAGCTCGGCGTAGGCATTGCGGGAGGTCTCCAGCGCTTCCTGCACCTGGCGCAGTTCTTCGTTCTGCATCTCCAGTTCGAGTTGATGAACTTCAAGCTCCTGCACGAGCCGCTTCAATTCGATTTCAGGCCGCAGGGGACCATCGGCATCCACGACCTGCAGCGGTTCGTCCGCAGGCTGCGTCAGCTTTGTCGCCGCTTTTTTCCTTTTTTCGGATGCGCTCATGATGAACTTCCTTTCGCGTCAAGCCGAAGCTTGAGCTCGTCATTCTTCTCGCGCAGTTCCCTTTCGAGCTCCTTGGCCAAGGTGATGTTCGTGAAGGTCATGACCAGGCCTGCGATGATGTCTTTCATGGTTCTGTAGGGCATGATGCGCACCATATACCAGTGGCCGTCGGCGGTGCAAACCTGTTTTTCGGAAAATGCCAGGGTTCTGAGCACCTCTTCTGCCTGCTCCGACATTTCGGGATAGAGCAGGGCGCTGGCGAGATCGGAGAGGGGCCGGCCCACATCGCCGGGGATGAGCTTGAAGATCTTGCTGGCACCGGGTGTGAAGCGCCGAACGCACAGGTCCTTGTCGAGAAAAATCGTGACGATCTCCGTGCTGTTGAGCAGGTTGCGCATGTCGTCATTGATCCGTTCGAGCTGGTCCATCTTTGACTGCTGCTCGGCGTTCACCGACTGCAGCTCTTCATTGAGCGATTGCATCTCTTCACGAGATGTGGTCAATTCCTCATTTGTTGACTGCAACTCCTCGTTTGTAGACTGCATCTCTTCATTATAGGATTTGAGCTCTTCCTGTGAAGCCTGCATTTCTTCGCGGGTAGTCCGAAGTTCATCGTGACATTGATACAGCTTCTGCTCCAGTTCCGTGATCCTGGCGCCGTCAACATCGCTAGGCTTTGAGCGGCGGGTTGTTTTTTGTTGTGGAAGGGTCGCCACATCGGTGAAGATGATCATGACCATGCCGCGCAGCGCTTCGGGCTCCTGGATTTCCTTTACGGTAATATCCACGGTCTGAACCGCTCCGCCTTCTGTCAGTTTAAGTCCCTTGACCGTGACCGCCTCCTTGTGCCTTACGGCTTTGAGAAAGGCGGCCCCCAGGTCAACGCGGAGGCCTTCCCGCGCCATGGCGTGGATGTTCCAATTGGCCTTGCCCGCAGGCGGTTCAAGGTATTTTCCCGTCCTGCCGCTGATGTAGAGGATATCCCCATTGCTGTTGGCCAGCACGGCGGGCGGCGCAAAGTGCTGCAGTAGCACTTGATCCGCCAGGGACTGGATATTGACCGCTGGTTTGAGCATTGTGGTCTCCTGTAAGATGCCCGGTACGACCGGGACGAATGACGGCTGGAATGCAAACTTCGCGGCCGTCAGGATTGAGTCGCGTCGCCGGAACAGCTTCGATTTGTTGTCTATCGGAGCAAAGAAATCGGTGCTGGCATTGATCGATTCCGAGCTTCCCAAAAACAGGACTCCGTCCGGGTTCAGGCTGTAATGAAAAAGCGACAGCAGCCGCTGTTGCAATTCTGGCGCCAGATAGATCAGTAGATTGCGACAGATGAGCATATCAAGCCTTGTGAACGGCGCGTCCATGATGACATTCTGCGTGGCGAAGGTGACCATTTCCCGGATATCCTTGCCGATGCGGTAGCCCGGGCCGTCCTGCACGAAAAAGCGGTCCAGCCGTTCGGCGGAAACATCCGCGGCGATACTTGGCGGATAGAGGCCGTGGCGGGCCTTGTCGATGGCGTCCTTGTCCAGGTCGGTGGCAAAGATGCGCAGCTTTATGCCTGACTCCGGCGCCAATTGAGCCACGGTCTCCTTGAAGATCATGGCCAGCGAATAGGCTTCTTTTCCTGTGGAGCAGCCCGGTGTCCAGACTCGCAGAATTCCATGCGGCGGACACGCTTTGAGCAGAAGCGGCAGGGCGATATCTTGCAGATGCTCCCATGCCGCCGGATCGCGAAAAAAGCTGGTCACTCCGATCAGAAGCTCCCGGAACAGAATCTCCGTTTCCTGGGAATTTTCCTGCAGAAAACGGACATAGGACATGATCCTGTCGATCTGGTGAATAGCCATGCGCCGTTCGATGCGGCGGTACAGTGTGTTCTTCTTGTACAGGGAAAAGTCATTGCCGGTTTTTATGCGCAGCAGCAGGATGATTTTTTCGAGACCGCTTTGGGTATTCTCCTCAAGCGGGGGGGCAAACGAGGTGACAACCCGGGCATGCCGCATCAGGGCGAGGAGCTTTGCGGGCAATTCCTGCACCGGGGCCACCACATCGGCCAGTCTGGCATCGATGACGTTTCTGGGCATGCTGTTGAACTTGGCGGAGGCGGGGTCCTGAGCCAGGGCCAGGCCTGCCTTTTCCTTGATGGCCCGCAGCCCGAGCGTGCCGTCGGAGCCCATGCCGGACAGGATGACGCCGATGCTGCGCTCCTGCTGGTCTTCGGCCAGGGAGCGGAAGAAAAAATCAATGGGCAGGCGCAGGCCGCGCGGCGCGGCCGGTTTGAACAGATGCAGCACGCCATGCAGGATGGACATGTCATGGTCGGGCGGTATCACGTACACGCAGTCCGCTTTGACCCGCATTCTGTCCTCGACCTGCTGCACCGGCATGGCGGTGGCGCGCTGCAGCAGCTCCGCCAAGAGCGCCTTGTGCGTCGGATCGAGGTGCTGGACGATGACAAAGGCCATCCCGCTTTTTTCAGGCACGTGCCGCAAAAATTGCTCCAGGGCCTCCAGTCCACCGGCGGACGCGCCAATTCCGACAATCGGGAAAGGGGGACTCGCACATTCTGGTGGCCCGGATTCATGACTCAAGGCTCGCGAGCCGTTTTTCTTGGATTTTGACTTCATGCTCTTTTTATTGGTGTTCTGGCAGAAACTCTGGCGAACGTGTTCAAAATGATCGCGGATACAGGTCGAGTTTGCCACGGTAAAAACAGATCGCCGCCTTAGAAATGGTCCTTGCTCAATGCCCTCGCGCCTTTCGCTTGATGCTCAGGATCTTGACTCAACTCTTCAAAGGCGCCGGTGTGGTGATCCGGCGGCGGCACAAAGTCAGGATGATTTCAAGATGCCGTGAAATATGACTTCCACATATCCAAAAAATAGCCCGGTCAAGGAATTCTGCCGGCCATGCGGTTTTGATGTCGTGTCGGATGGATGGGGGCGCGCAGGATGGCATCCCTAAAAGCGCTTGTAACACCCTTTGGGCGAAATGTCAGTAAAGTGAAGCGAAACTCTTCTTGCATGACGCCACTGCAAAAAGTCGTCATCCCCTTGAAGAAGGGGATCCATGCATTGTTAACTATCTGAAAGGAATGGATCCCCGCCTTCGCGGGAATGACACTCAGGTTCTTTCACGACCTTTTGCAGGGGCATCTTGCATCAGAGATTATGTTTTTCTCTATCATGCATGAAACAAAGGGCAGAAGTGGAAGCACTCGCAGGCCTTGGCACATCTCGGCTTCCGGCTGCTGAGAGGACAAGGCTGAATGGGCGGTTTTTCAGTCTTTTTGGCGAAGGAGTTCGAGCAATGGGGGCAGAAGATGGGCGTTTGCAGCGGCCAGTCGGTTTGTGTGCAGCGGTGGTTTTGCCGTGAAGATGTCCGAGACCTGTCCCCCCGCTTCCGTGACAAGCAGCATTCCGGCCGCGATGTCCCAGGCCTTGAGGCTTTCCACGAAAAAAGCGTCCAGTCTGCCCGCCGCGACGTAGGCCAGGTCGAGGGCTGCGGCCCCGGCCCGGCGGACACCGGCCGCGTGCGAGGCCACCCGGCAAAATCTTTTCAGGTAAGCGTCCCGTCCCGGCCAGGAGGGCGGCGGGAACACCGTGCCCACCAGCGCTTTGTCCAGCGAGCCCGCATTCGAGACGGTGATGGGCTTGCCGTCCAGAAAGGCCCCGCGACCGGCCAGGGCCCAGAAGGTTTCGCCGCGCACCGGGTCGGCAACCACGCCCATGACGACCTCCTCGTCTACGGTCAGGGCCAGGGAGACGGCATAGAAGGGAAACCCGTGCACATAGTTCATGGTTCCGTCGAGCGGATCCACGATCCAGCGGCAACGCGACTGGCCGCTGGTGCCGCCTTCTTCGCCGGTAAAGGCGAAGTCGGGGAACCTGGCCTGTAAGCACTTGAGGATGGCGTCTTCGGCCTGGCGATCAATGATTGTGGTCACGTCGCCCGGACTTTTGGTCTTGACCATGCCTTCGGTGAGTTGGCTCTGCCCCTGGACAAGGATCGCGCAGGCCTCGCCTGCGGCTTCAAGGGCTGCCGCAAGGGCCGCGTCCAGATCAACCAGCTCTTCAATGCGCGTCAGGTTTTTCGTGGAGGGCATGATTCAAATCCTTTGCTGGAGCCGTGTCCGTAAAATCATCAAACAGTGCAGGTTGCTAAAAAAAAGGGGAGCGGAAAGAGCGTCCGGTTGACGCCTTTGCGCTCCCCCTTTTGCGTTTATACCTTCTGGCCGCAGGAGGTGCAGAACTTGAATTCCTCGCGGGTCACGGGAGCCGCGCAGGTCGGGCATTTGCGGGGCGCCGGCACAAGCTTGACCAGCAACTCCCCTTCCTTGACCGGCACCATCTTCTTGTCTTCCTGATAGTCGGCGAATTTGAGCACGCGCTCGACCATGCCGTCCACCGGGGCCAGGATCGATTTTTCCTGCTTCATGATGGAGATGTTAAAGAGCTCCTCCCCCTTTTTGACCATGTCGCCCGGTTTGACGAGCATGACCCACAGATCTCCGCTGGAAGGAGAGCCGACCTGGTACGGGTCGTTCGGGTCGGCCTTTTCCAACCCGGCCTCGTTCTTGCCCGTGGCTTCGGCGACCTTGACCTGTTGGGAGAAGGATTCGGAATCGAGCGAATAGGATACCAGGCTCATGCCCAGGTCGTCCGGGCGGGAGATGTGCTGCACGGACAGGACATGATGCTTGCCTGCCGAATCCTTGAACATGGTCTCATCCCCGGCTCCCATGCCCTCAAACCAGATGTGCAGGGGCAGGCGGTTGCAGTCGCCGTACTGGCCCACGAACTTGATGGTCGTCAGGGCATCGCCCGGATGGCTCAGATACATGAGCAGCTCTTCTTCCGTAGGAGTGCGCCCGATGTGTTCGGCCAGGCTTTGCAGTTCCTTGGTTTCGTCCATATCCGAAAGCGTCGTCAGCGGGGAGCATTCCGTCCGCCGGGCGATGGCCTCCCGGTACTCGGGCCCGAAGGCCGATTCATAGACCCAGTCTTGCGGGAATCCGAGCGGCAGGCGGCCGAACTTGCCGAGCAGCAGGTTCCTGAAGGCGTCATTGGCGTCCTGGTAGATCTTCAGGCGCTCGGTCCTGATCTCGTCGGTCAGCGCCTCTTCGGGCAGCGTGACCACCTGGTCCAGCACGGACAACAGCTTGCGCAAGCCTCTTCGCCCGCCGCGCTTGTAGGCACCGGTCACGGCCAGGAAGGCCGTGTTCCAGGTGATCTGGGAGCCCGGGGTTACATCGTGGTAGCGCACGATCTTGCGGATTCCGGCCAGAAACTTGAGCATGAAGGGCAAGAGGTGGATGTAGCCCTGCTTCATGGCCCCTTCCTGGGACGAGGAGGTCGCGCCGCCGGGCATGCCGTGCTCGATGACGTCGTAGTCGATGCCCTGGAAGTAGGGGGCCGTGTAGCGGTCATAGTAGGGCATGATCTGCTTCAGCACGAAACCGGTGGTGCGGATCATGTCCTTGTTCAGGTTGGTCTTGAGACCCAGTTCTTCAATATAGGCCGCTGTGGACAGCACCTCGCCCTGGCCGTACCAGCGCACCGAGGCGCCGATGGCCGTGTCCACGATGTGCGCCCCAGCCTTGGCCGCCGCAGCCACGGCCGGGACAAAGAGACCGTCCGTGTAGTGGCGGTGGTAGTGCAGGACCAGTTCAGGGTGGGCCTTGCGGATGGCCGTGACCAGTTCGGTCATGAAGATCGGCGGGCATGACCCGGCCATGTCTTTGAGGCCCAGGATGAACGTCTTTTCCGCCGCGTCCTTGGAGCAGCCCTGGACCTCGGCGTTCATGTCGATGATCTCGCGTACCACGCCCAGATAATGCGGCACGTCAAAATCCTTGGCAAAGGACAGGGAGATGGCCGGTTCCCAGATGTTCTTGCTGGAAGCCAGGGCCATCTCGGCGAAGGGACGCATGTTTTCGATGTGGTTCAGGAAATCGAAACAGCGCAACACGTCGTAGTGCTCGCAGATCATCTTGCCGGCGCGGCGCATGATGTTGCGCGGCAGGGGCTTGTAGCCGAGCACGTTGGTGGAGCGGATGAGCAGCTGCTTCAAGGTCTTGGGCGCGAACTCGTTCCACTCCCTGGCCTCGGAAAAGGGGTAGGTCATGTTGGCCAGCATGGCCACGTGGAAATGCGCGCCGCCGCCGTTCTCCAGGGAGAAAAACCCGCAGTTGTCCAGATAGGGGCCGATGATGCGGTCTTCGGCCAGCCGGAATCGGTTGCCGGAGTTGGACTGGGTGATGTCGCGGGCGGTGGTGTCCGTGAAATGGACGTGGCCGGAATCGCGAATGTACGACAGGATCGCGTTCCGGTCCCCGCGCGGGTAGGGGTACTGATAGTATTCGGGCTCGACGCCGGGCAGGGACGGCTTGAAGGGGTCCATGCGCTTGCTATCCCGGGTGCGGTAGTCCCCGAGCTTGACGTGCGGGTTGTAGCCGTGAGCCGAAATCTCGGCCACCAGCCGGGACAGACGCACGGCCTCGGACTCCTTATCCATATAATGCATGAGCTCAGGAGTGTTGGCCACGAAATTGGTGTCGTAGTCGCCGCTGCGGAAGCGGGGATGCGCGATGATCTGGCGGTGGAACTGGATCGTGGTCTTGATGCCGCCGATGACGTATTCACCCAGGGCGCGCTTCATGATCCCGAGCACCTTGCTCCACTCCGGGCCGTAGGCGATGAGCAGCGCGGCGGCGGAATCATATTGCGACGGGAATTCATACCCTGCGCAGACGCAGGAATCCACGCGCACGCCGGGGCCGCCCGGGGACATGTAGCGGGTGATGCGCCCGGCGTTGGGGGTGAAGTCCTGCTGCGGGTCTTCGCAGTTGATGCGGACCTGCATGACATGGCTCTGCGGCGTGCAGTTCTCGTCATTCAGACGCAGCCTGGCCCCAAAGGCCACGGCGATCTGCTCCTCGACCAGGTCGATGCCGTAGCGGCATTCGGTGATGCCGTGCTCGACCTGCAGGCGGGTGTTGACCTCGATCAGGTAGGCCCGTCCGGTCGCGTCCACCAGAAATTCCACCGTGCACAGGGAATGATAGCCCACGGCGCGCACCAGCTGGCGCGAATATTCCTTGAGCTGGTTGCGCAGCTCCTCGGTCATGCCCGGCCAGGGGGAGGGAGTGATCTCGACCAGCTTCTGGTGGTTGCGCTGCACCGTGCAGTCGCGTTCATCAAAGGCGAAGACGTTGCCGTATTTGTCGGCGATGACCTGGATTTCGATGTGCCGGATGGAGGTCAGCAGACGCTCCACATACAGGCGCGGATTGCCGAAAGAGGCCTGGGCCAGGGTCGATGCCTTGACGAAGGCGTCGGCCAGTTGAGCTTCGCTGAACACCTCGTAAATTCCACGTCCACCGCCGCCGCCTTCCGCCTTGAGCATGACCGGCAGGCCGATCTGAGCGGTCACGGCCTTGGCCTCCTCCACGGAAACGGCTCCTGCAGAGCCCGGCACCACGGGGATGCCCAGCTTTTGCGCCAGGGCCCGGACCTGCACCTTGTTGCCCAGAAGACGCATGGCCTCGGAGGTGGGGCCGATGAAGATGATGCCCGCATCGGCGCATTTGGAGGGGAAGGACTCGTCCTCGGAGGCGAAGCCCCACCCGGGATGAATGGCCGCTACGCCCCTGGCCTTGGCCATGGCGATGATCTTGTCGATGTCCAGGTATGCGCGCGGGTTCTCCCCGAGATGCTGGAGTTCTTGGGCGCCGGCGGTGAAGGGCGCGGTCTTGTCCACATCCGTGGCCGTGATCATGGGCACGGCCCCGAAGACTTCCTTGATGGAGCGGACAATTCTGCGGGCAGGGATGCCCCGGTTGGCGACAAGAATCTTCTTGCCCTTAATCTCCCGGGCGACTTCTTCAAAGCTGGGTGGGGTCAGCGACATATATCTCTCCGTAAACGTTAATTGGCAGCGTAATCGTGATACTTCGGGTGTGAACCTGGGTTCGGCAGTGCAGCGCCGTACAGGAGCGAGTACGGTCATTCTCTGAAATCGGCAAGTCGCGCTGGGGTGTCTTCAAATCTGGAAAAGGTCGCAAAGACGGATATTCAGGGGCTTCGATGAACATATGCCGACCACGATTTTTTTTGTGGGCATCTTTGACCAAATACACCCCTGCCATGCGCGATACGAGTTCGTGCCTGGCAGGGGTGTCGTAACAACAGAGCGCGCAGGGTTTAGAAGAACATGCTTTGCGGTGTCGGAACACCCAGCAACAATGCAAATCCCAACCAGACGGCAACGCACAGCACCACGGTAAAAATCGCCGACGCCAGGGCCTTCCTGGCGGTGGTGACGTTCGAATCGCTCAGGATCATGGCCATGCAAAACAGGAACAGCACCGAGGCCGGATAAAATCCGAGCAGCGGAATGATGCCCACGTACAAAATGGAGCCAAGGGCGATGCTCACCACACGTTTCACAACCACCGGTTCCTCTGCCGGGAGTTCGCATGGGGTTTCCTCGACACGTACCCGGGGGGTCAGCAGGCCGGACACGAAAACGAACACGCCGCCAATGGTCATGAAGATGATGAGCATCCTGGGGAAAAGCAGGCTGACGCCCTCAAGATCCCCGCTTTGAGCCTGGAATATCCCGGCAATGGCAAGGGTGGCCAGTCCGGCGGCAATATCGGAAGTACGGCTACGCATGGGGAGGGCCCTCCTTCAAGGATGTCGGTGCGCAGGCGCATTTGGCCTCCATGCGTTTGCGTTTCCAATCAAGAAAAAGCGGCGTGAGCAGGGATAGCGCGGTGAGGACCATGAGCAGGACGGCGATGGGACTCTCGAAAAACACATTTATCACGGAACCGCCGGAAGCCTTTGAAAGATGAACGCATCTGCCGAGGTTTTCCTCGATCATGGGGCCAAGAATGATGCCAAGAGCCATGGCTCCGGTATCGAGGCCCACAAGGTTCGAGAAATAACCGATGAATCCGAAAGCAATGACAATCCAGACGTCGAGCATGCTGTTGCGGATGGCGTAGGCACCGATGACGGACAGGACCACGATGCCGATGGCGACAAAGGTCAGGCGGATGCTGAGCAGCTTGGTCATGACTCGGGCCAGCACAAGTCCGATGGGGATCATGAGCAGGTTCACGGCGAACTGCGACATGATGAAGGTGTACGCAAGGTCGCCGGTGGCGGTGAAAACCTTGAATCCGGGCTGGATGCCCTTGGCCAGAAGCGCGCCAAGGATGACCGCCGCCACGGCGCTGCCGGGAATGCCCAGGGTCAGCATGGGAATGAGCGCGCCGCCGATAACGGCATTGTTGGCGCTTTCACTGGCCGCGAGACCTTCGACAACTCCGGTTCCGTAACGTTCCGGGTGTTTATCCCATCGCTTGGATTCGTTATAGGCGATGATGGAGGCGATTTCCCCTCCGGCACCAGGCAGCATGCCAACCAGGCCCCCGATGATCGAGGAGCGCATGAGGATGACTTTGCATCGTGAGGTCAATGCGTGGATAACTTTTTTGAGTGCGCCGGGAGTCGGTACATAATCAGCCAGGAACGGTTTGTGGCTGCCGACCAGGTAAAGCACCTGCGAAAAGGAAAACAGCCCGATCATGGCCGGGATGACCTCTATTCCTTGCACCAATGGGTAGTATCCGAATGTAAAGCGGGGAACACCAACGTTGGGGTCAATGCCTACTGTGGAAACGATAAGCCCCAGCGCACCGCCCAGGAGGCCTTTGACCATATTGCCCGACGACATGACCGCAATGGTCGATAAGCCGAAAATGCAAAGCCAGAAATTTTCGGGTCCGCCGAATTGGAGCGCGAAACGGGCCAGGGGTGCGGCCAGGAACAGGAGCATGACAGTCCCGACAATCCCGCCAAAAGAGGACGACATCAGGGAGGTGTAGAGCCCGATGTCGGCGTGGCCTGACTTGCAAAGAGGCCATCCATCAAAAGTCGTGGCGACGGAGGAGGGTGTGCCTGGCGTGCATATGAGAACGGCGGAATTTGAGCCGCCATATATCGCACCTACATAGATGGCGCCCAGCATGATCAGGCCGCTGGTGGCGTCCATGGCGAAGGTGGCGGGAACCATGAGGGCCACGCCCATTGTGGCGGTCAGGCCCGGCAGGGCTCCGACGATGATCCCGCCTGTAAGCCCCATGATCATGAGGAAAATATTAAGAGGTTCGAAAAGGTGCCCGATGGCGGGCAGAATGAATTCCATCATCCGATGCTCCTTAGAGTATCGGGGAGGGGAGCCTCCCCGATACGTGAAGGGGTACTACTTAAGCAGGCCGGCCTTTTCGAGGGCAGCCTTGGCAAACTCGCTCTGCTGCTTGACGTAGACGGCAAATGCATCGCCATCCATGTATTCCGTCGGCTGACCTGCGGTCTTCATGTCGGCCAGATACTCGGGATCTTCACAGATTTTCTTGAATATGTCGCGCAGGAAGTCGAGCTGCGCCTTGTCGATGGCCTTGGGCGCGACAAAAGCGCGGCGGATGTCGGACACCACGTCATAGCCCTGTTCGCGCAGGGTCGAGACATCGGGCAGGAACGCGTTGCGCTTTTCAGCGGCCAGACCCAGCACGACCATCTCTTCCAGGCTGCGCATGACATCGTTCAGGTTGCCGAACATGACGTCGATTTCGCCGCCAAGCAGAGCGGCGTTCTGGTCCGCGGAGCCTTTGTAGAAAACTTCCGTGACCGGGAAGTCGAACTTGTCCTTCACGTCAAGAAACATGAGGTGGTGACCGCTGTTGGGGCCGACGAGACCGACTTTAAGCTTGCCGGGGTTGGCCTTGGCGAACTCGAAGACGTCCTTGACGGATTTGAGCTTGCTGTCCTTGCGCACGGCCACGGCCTGGGGGTCGTTGACCACCTGGCAGATGTAGGCAAAATCATCGGGGGAGAACTGGGCTTTCTGGACCAGGGGCTGGAGAACGAGGTGGGGGATGTTGATGCCGCCGATGGTGTAGCCATCAGGCTTGGACATCGCGATTTCGCCGAAACCGATGGCTCCGCCGGCACCGGGTTTGTAGACGAACACCCACTGCTGATCAGAGTATTTGTTCCAATACTTCTGCATGATCCGGGCCTGCACGTCGCTTGAGCCGCCAGCCGTGAAGGCGATGATCATGTTGATCGATTTGTCTGGATATTTGGCAAAGACCTGGCCGGAGGCAGCAAGACCGATAAAGAGCACCATCAAGAAAAGACACATGCTTTTGCGCAATTTCATACCAACTCCTTGTTCACTATTTATATGTTCGCGACATGCGAAATATTTCACTTGAAAAGGTAACAGCAGAAAAAATCAGTACGAATGATTTTTGCGCAAATTCGGTATGTTTGTCCGTATATCAGGCGCTATTATCCGTAATGACAGGCACGGCTGAAATTGATTTTCTGCCTGTCGTATCTTGTACTGAGTTGTTCCTGCACATTTCTTTCATTCTCATTCGATGCGTTGCGATGTTCAGTGCCGCCATGGCGGCATGAAAATTGTCCCCCTCTCCCAGCATGAATCGGGAGAGGGGGGCTTTTCAGGAGGTTATGCGCTTTCGTACAGGCGGGTCATGATGAATTCGCGATGACCCAGCGCTTCGGCGGCGGTCAGGCGGCCGTTGCAGGTGCTAATCATCATTTCCAGGAGCTTGTCGCCGGCCTCGTCCATGTTGATCTCGCGGCGCACCAGGCCGGAGACGTCCACGTCGAAGTGCTCTTCCATGGTCCGCAGGGTGCGGGGGTTGGAGCACAGCTTGATGACGGGCAGGAGCGGGTTGCCGATAATGTTGCCCTGGCCGGTGGGGAAGAAGTGGACTACGGCACCGGCAGCGGCGCACAGGGTGACCATCTCGGCAGCGGCGGAGGAGGAGTCCATGAACCACAGACCATTGCTGGTCGGGGCTTCGGCCAAGTCCAGGCAGCCGACGACGGGGGCCTTGCGGCCGATCTTCTGGATGTTGCCCAGAGCCTTTTCCTCGATGGTGGTCAGGCCGCCCTCGATGTTGCCCTTGGTGGGCTGGGAGTCGGAAAGGTCGCTGGTCTTGTGGTCGTCGATGACCTTTGCGTAACGGTCGAAGTATTTCTGGAAATCAGCGCGGACTTCGTCGTTGATACAGCGCTCGAGCACGAGGTGCTCGCCGCCGGTCAGTTCGGTGGTCTCACCGAAAATAAGAGTGGAACCCTGCTCGTACAGCTTATCGTAGGCGTTGCCGACGGTGGGGTTGGTGGCGATGCCGGAGGTGGTGTCGGACTCGCCGCACTTGGTGGAGACCACGAGTTCCTTCACGTCGCATTCGGTGCGCGGCAGTTCGGTGGCCCACTGCAGGAGTTCCTTGGCCTTGCGGGAGGCGGCGGCAATAGTATTGAGGTCGCCGTTCTGCTCGATGGAGAAACCGAAAACAGGCTTGCCGGTGGAGGCGATGCCCTCGACGATCTTGTTCGTCCACTGAGGTTCGATGCCGATGACCACGACTGCGGCGACGTTGGGGTTGCAGCCAGCGCCGATCAGGGTGCGGAAGTGCAGGTCGAGGTCTTTACCGAACTGCAGACGGCCATAGGCATGAGGAATGGCCAATACGCCCTTTATGTTGTTGGCTACGGCTTCGCAGGCCGCATTGGACAGGTCATCCAGAGGGAGGATGACGACATGGTTGCGAATGCCGACACGGCCATTTTCACGACGATATCCGAAAAATTTGGTCTGCATGGATTACCACCTCTTGGTTTTAACGTTGTGGACGTGCAAGTGTTCGCCTTTCTTGATGGGGGCCACGACCTTGCCGATGTCGGTGTTGTATTTGATGACGGTGTCGCTGGTTGCAAAATCCTTCAGGGCAACCTTGTGTCCAATCGGAATATCGTTGAGGATCTTGATCTTGATGGTCTGGTCTTCTTTCATGATCCAGCCTGTGATTTCCTGATTGGCTTTCAAGCCCTCAACTACGACTACTCCAACGCCATCAGCGGCTTCGTGTACCAAAAAATCGATAGCCATGTACGCCTCCTAAAACGGTTAAAATGTAGAATCGAGGGATACAGAAAATATTTTTGACTGCATCATGCCGAAATAACGGCCTCGATCTGCCTCAATAAATCAAAATTAAGTAATCACAATCCCGTATTATCTAAGGCTAAAACAAAGTCTTGATGAAATAAGACGTGATCAAAAAATATCAAACTATAAAATGCAATTGAAAATATAATCATATTGTTGAGCTACATGAACATCAAAATATGCTTGATGTTCTCTTTTCTCCATATAGCAAGGAGCATTCCAAAAAAGTTTGTTCTTGGGGGATTGCTTAACCAAATGAAATTCAATGATTTTTAAATAGAGGGGTGATTGGTAAGGTAGTGGTTGTGCGCGGAACTAGACAGCGTGCCCGATTTCGGGCAATATTTGGGCAATTCCGCTCGATTTGAGCATACGGCCACCAAGGACAATAAAAATGGAATCCGCAAAAATCTCCAATGTTCAGACCCTGCGCATGCCCAATGCGCATGCCATGAGCAGGGAGCTGGTTTCTTCTCTGGGCCAGGTGTCTTCACGAAACGTGTTCCTGCAGACCCTTGCGCGTTTGTTCCGGCAGCAATTCAACTTTGATCGGTTGTGCATCAATCTCTACAATCCCAACAGCGAGCTGCTCAGCTATTTCACCGCCGCTGAAGGCGCCGTGATCAATTCTCTTTCGCCAATCCGCAAGGCGGAGAAGACGACAGTGGCCGGACATGTCATCGCTTCGCGCAAGCCGGTCGTGATCACGGACATTTCCCAGCATTTCGCCGAGTCCATGCTCCATCCCATGGCCGAGGCGGGTCTGGCGACCACGATGGCCTTCCCGCTTGTCCTCAATGACAAGATCATCGGTACCCTGCACTGTTCCTTCCGGCAAAAACCGGAAAATCTCTATGAAATCATGGAATTTCTTCTGGAGCTCTCGCCCTATGTCGCCGTAGGACTGGGGTCCCTCTTGGCCATGGAATTCCTTGAGCAGGGAACGAGCCTCAATCAGGTTCAGTTTGTAGGCGAGAATGTCGCGTGCGAGACGTTTTTCTATGAAAGCCCGCTGATGCGTCAGTTCATGGCCAAGGTGCACGCCGTGGCGGTGCTGGACATACCCGTCCTCATCCTTGGCGAGACGGGGACGGGAAAAACCCGTCTGGCGCATTACATCCACTGTCACAGCCAGCGTCGAAAGATGCAGTTCGTGAAGGTCAACTGTCCGGCCATGGCCTCAACCCTTTTTGAAAGCGAGCTCTTCGGCCATGCCAAGGGCGCGTTCACGGGGGCCGCAACAAAGCGAGTTGGCCGATTTGAGCTTGCCCATCAGGGAACGCTCTTTTTGGATGAGATTGCGGAACTCAATCAGGAAATGCAGAGCAAGCTGCTCCACGTTTTGGATGACAGTTGTTTTGAAAGGGTAGGGGAGAGCGTTTCGTTGTCCGTTGATGCGCGGTTGATCGCGGCAACGAATGTCAAAATGCAGGACGCTGTGGCCAAAGGAAAGGTGCGAAGCGATTTTTATTACAGGCTCTCTTCGTGTACTTTGGAAATTCCGTCGCTGCGAGATCGGATTGACGACATTCCCGCGCTTTCGAGTTTCTTCGTGACGCAGCTCTCCAAGCAATATTCACTTCCGCAGATTCCGCTCTCACAGGACATCCTGCATCGACTTGAACAGCACAGTTGGCCTGGAAACGTCCGGGAGTTGCGAAACGTCATCAATGCCCTGCTCATAAAGAAAAGCATCTCCGGAAAATTGACTCAGAATGATATTGAAGAAGCAGTACGCACTGATTCAATATTCAACGATGAATCAAGAGAGTCAAAGAGTGTACTGCCGAAAAGCATGCCTGGCGGCAGTCTCGAGGACGTGGAACGGGAGCATATCATTCAGGCCTTGGCGCGATCTCGCGGGGTCATCTCCGGTCCAAAGGGCGCCGCAAAAATGCTGGGATTGTCACGATCGACCCTGCAGCGGCGCATGAGCAAATTGGGGATAGACGATATGGCGAATAAAAAATGCTGAATGAGCAGGACAGCTGCGAATGCTCGCATGCAAAGTACGCATCACTTGCTGTTTATGCGGTCATGTTCAAAAAAATGGTTCGGGCAGGTTGATGTTACTGCGGTATTATTGTTTGCAAACTCACTGTCGAGAAGCGCATTTCAGCAATATCAGCCACCAGAAGATTCCCGCGCAGCGCTGATGGCGCACCGATCAAAATACGTATCACTTCCGTCGCTTGCAGCGATGCGGCAAATCCAACGACTGTGCTGGGAATTCCTTGCACAAGCTCGCAGCTGTCACCTTTCCCGCCCATGAATTCAGCCAGCCCCGTCTCATTCGGCCAGGTGGTGCTTACAAGCGCAGTCCATCCCGAAACCCCGGCAGAAACGAGCGGAATGTTCGCCGCGGATGCGATGTTCTGCAGTTCCTTTCGATGCGAAATACCTCCCAGGCAGTCAACCGCGATGTCCGCGCCCCGGAATATTTCCGCCTGAAATTCGGCCGTTATCGGCTCCACGCTGACCAGCGGGTTGATCTCCATGGCGCGCGAGCAGGCTGCCTGCGCCTTGAATTGTCCGACGCTAGCGGTTGTCGCCAAGAGCTGGCGGTTGGCGTTGTGCAGTTCGATGGTGTCCGGGTCGCAGGCCACGATGGTTCCAACCCCGGCTCGCACCAGAAATTCGAGCACGTGTCCTCCGAGTCCGCCGCAGCCGACCAGGACCACTCGTGCCATGGTCAGGCGAACCTGATCGTACGGAAACATGGTCTGGGCGTTGCGCTGATAGCGTGACGGCATTTCGCCCTGTTCGATGCCGAGCGCCACTTCCTGTTGAATCGACCTGCCGGACAGAAGCGCCCGGTCCTGAAATACATGATCGGGCAGGAAGGAGCATGCTGCGCCGGCGTTCATCGGGCCGGCCGATAGAAATAGGTCGTGTTGGCATTGGGAACGACCGCGATACGCGGAGATTTCCCCGCCGGGGCATCCTTTAGCCACTGGTCCACGGTTGTCTGGGCATCACCTTTGGGCAGATGGCATTCGGCCAGGGTCTCTTTGTCCATTTCCGAATCCACGACCACCGTGAAGCGGGTCAGGGTTCTGCTGAAAAGGAAGGCCTTGTGGGCGCCCATTCGAAAGCCAAGTTCCTCGAACTCGCGCATTTGCTCGGTCGGATTTGAAAACTGGCGGACATAGTTCTGATAATGATCGTCGCCGACCCCTTGGGGACATGCGGCCAAAAGAAGGATTTTTCCTCCCTCCACGGCGCATTGCGAGGCGAGGTTGAGGCCCTTTTGCGCCTGATAGAGGCAGATGTCCTTCGGGTCTCCGCCGCATGAGGCGATGACGATGTCAAAAGGCTCTTCGAGCGGCAGCCCGTAAACCTGTTCGGAAAACGCGGCGCCCGCGCGCAGCACCGCCTCCGGTTCGCCGGCGAGAAGCGCGACAGCCTTCTTGGCCGGGTTCAGGCTGACGTTGATGGCCAAGTCCACCCCGATCATCCGTCCGGCCTCGTTGATGTCGAGGCGGGTGGGATTGTCGTGGATATTGCCGACCCTGGCCGCCGGGTCGGACATCAGGCTGTGGTTGTGCTGGATCAGTGCCTTGGACGCGCAGCCGATGGCCACGCCCTTGGCGCCGCCGGTCATGCCCTGGAACTGGTGCGGGTCGATCATGCCGATCACGAGCTTGAGCTCGGCTTCGCCGTAGGCGGCATTGATCTCAACGGGCGTGCCGCGGCTGGTCAGGCCGAAATGCGTCATGGGTGAAGTCAGCGCGTCGTGGGAGACCACGGTGCAGCCGCGCAGATCGTCGGGCAGGATGCGCCTCAGCTGGGCTTCGTCAGGGGCGGGGTGCAGCCCTCCGCCGACAACGATGCGAATGTTTTTCGGGTCAAGTTTTGGCCAGATGCGCAGGAGCCTGTCCACGAGCACCGGCAGGAGAATTTTTAAGGGGGCTGGCCTGGTCTCATCCGGGACAGCGATGGCAACGCTGGAGGGCTGGGGCCTGCCCTCCAGTTGTGCACATTCCAAAGGATTGTCGAGGGCCGCTTCCAGCGCGCCCCCGATGTCGGATAATACGGGCAGTTCTCGCGGCTTCATGATTGTGACATCTGCGTCATCCGGGATCGTGAGCGTTCTGTATTCATGACCGAATTTGAGTTCAATGTTCACAATCCTAACCTCCGCAGATATAAGGACATAAAGAAACAGACGAGTTGTCTTGAAGGATCGTGTCCAGTGTCGCCATTTGTCCGTTGACGATGACAAACATGACAAGATGCTCCGGTATGCCAAGCTTGGCTATGAGTTCTCCAACATTCATCCCAAAAGGAACTTCATACGCGTCCGGGTCGTCTGGTACATATTTCCCGAGGATCGCTTCCAGTGTCAACTTTATCAGCATATGATCTTTCATTGCGGGTGAACTAGCTCAGCCATTCCAGACTCAGGTTGTAGAGAGCACCATCACGCGGAATGCCCTTTTCATTCCAGTTCATCATGGCATAGTACATGTCGAGCATGTTCTGGAATTCCTTCGGATCGATGGTCGTGCCCTTCATGGGACCATCCGAGAGAGGCTCGAACATGCGGCGGAACAGTGTGTCGTCCTTGCTGTCCATGCCTTCCCGTACGTTGAACATGCGGGCCAGGACCATGGAGCGCTCTGCGACGAGCATGAGTTCGTGCAGGCTGGTCGACCAGCCCGTCACCGCTTCGATGACTTCGCACAGCTTGGTGTAACTCAGGGCGAAGAGCGGTGCGACCACGAAGTTGCAGATGCCGAGCGTGTTGTTCATGGCCCAGGTCTTTTCACCCGCGATGAAGTAGCGCACCTTGTCGGGGCCGTTGTCCAGAGCCTTGGGGGCCACGATGATGCCGAGCGGGTTGACGAGCTTCACGCCTTCACCCTGGAAGGGGACCTCGTGCGGGGCCTCGATATGGTCCGCGCCCGTGGGGGACAGCGCAAAGCCAAGGCCCACGCCGGTTTTGCCGCGCGGGTCATGGAAGGCCGGTTCCTGTCCCTTGACGTGGAAGGCGTATTCCTCGGAGCCCTTGCCGATGCTCTCGGCCGCACGTTTGACACCTTCGGCGAGGATATCGCCAAGTTCTTCACGGCGAGCGATCTTGCCCAGCAGTTCGAGCATGCCCGCGCCGTCACCGAATGTGATCAGCCGTCCGCCCATGTCCTGGGCGTCGAGGATGCCCTTTTCCGCCAGTTCCATGGCAAAGGCCACGGCGGCTCCGGCTCCTACTGTATCAAGGCCCGTCGCGTTGCAGAGTTCATGGCCCAGACAAACCGCGTCCAGATCGCCGACACCGCACATGGAACCAAGGGCGGCCAGGGTTTCGTACTCGGGTCCGCCGTAGCGCTTTTCGGCGATGTTGTTGACCTTGCGCTTGCAGGCCACGGTGCATTTGTAGCAGGTGTGGTTGCCGTCAGAGACCTTCTCGTAGCCTTCCCAGCCGAGCTTGGCCGCGTCTTCGAACTGGCAGTCCTGCCAGTTGCGCGTCGGCAGGATGCCGGAGTTTTGCTGGGCCATCATGTGCTGCACCGTGCCGAACTTGCGCATGCCCACGTTTGGCATGTGTTCGCCCAGGCGCTTGCGGTGGAACAGATTGAGCTCCTTGAAGGCCTCGGGGTTGGCGAGTTCGATGCTGCCTTCTTCGCCGCGCACGATGACGGCTTTCAAATTCTTGGAGCCCATGACCGCGCCCATGCCGCTGCGGCCGTTGGCATGCGCCAATTCGTTGATGATGCAGGCCAGCCGGCTCATCTTCTCGCCGGCGGGGCCGATGGAGGCGATGCGGATCTTCTTGTCGCCCAGTTCCTCGCGGACGGCGTCCAGGAACGGCGCGTTCTCCATGCCCCAAAGCTGACCGGCGGGGCGCAGTTCGACCTGTCCCTTGTTGATCCACAGATAGACGGGTTTGGGCGATTTGCCCCTGAAGACAACGGCGTCAAAGCCGGCGTGCTTCATTTCCGGGCCGAAATATCCGGCGGCTTCGGATTCGCCAAAGCCACCCGTCAGGGGATTCATGGCCGCCACCGTGTAGCGGTTGAAGCCCGACATGCCGCAACCGCACAGCACGGAAGCCGCGAAGACCAGGACGTTGTCCGCCCCGAGCGGGTCCGTCTTTTTGGGGATGAACTTGTGCATGTACCAGCTGGCCATGGCCCCGCCGCCCCAATAGGTGCGATACCAGGTCGCGTCGTGTTCATCGACGGTCCACGTTCCCGTGGTCAGGTCCACTACGAGGATTTTTCCGTTATATCCGAAAGGCATGATCAATCTCCTTATATTGAAGTAACGCCTGGCGGCGAGAAGTTCGCCGCCAGGCAGATGTTCTTAATTACCCATACCCAGGGTTTCCGGCAGCCAGGTCGATATCTCCGGCACAAACGTGAAGAGCAGGATGCAGGCGATCAAGGCGAGCAGGAAGGGAAGCACCGCGATGGATATGCGTTCAACCGAGATGTGGGCTATTCGGGATGCGACAAACAAATTGACTCCGAGTGGCGGAGTGAGCAGCGCCATTTCATTGGTTACCACCAGGATGACGCCGAAGTGGATGGGATCGATCCCCACCAGGTTGAGCATGGGCATCAGGACGGGCACCAGAATGATGATGGTGGAGAGGGTTTCCATGAACATGCCAAGGATGATCAGCACACCGATGATCAGCAGCATGGCGACATGAGGATTTTGGGAGATGCTCATGACGGCGGCGGCTAATCGTTGCGGAGCCGCTTCGAAGGTCAGGATCTTGCCGAACAGGGTCGAGGTGCCCACGATGAGCAGCACGGCTCCGCAGAGCAAGGCTCCTTCAAGCAAGGCCTTGTAGATGTGCACGGGCCGCAGGGCCCGGTTAACGACGATTCCGACGAAGAGAGCGTAGGCAATGGCCAGCACGGCCGCTTCAACGGGGGTGCACAAGCCGGAATAGATCGAGCCGAGGATGACGATCGGCGTCATCAGGGAGAAAAAACTTTTCCGGCAACTGCGCAAGAAGCTTCCCAGTTGGAAGGGCGGAGTGTTTTCGTCGCCGCGAAAACCATGTTTTTTCGCCAGCGCCCAGGCCGTGGTGCTCATGGCGATGGCGACCACGAAGCCCGGAATGAAGCCTGCGGTGAACATGGCCGTCACGGACACGTTGCCCAGTATCGAATAGATGATCATCGGGTTGCTGGGCGGAATGAGCAGGCCGATTGTCCCGCCGGAGGAAGATACTCCCGCCGCGTAGTCCTTGCTGTATCCGCTGCGGATCATGGCCGGGACCAGAATCGTGCCCACGGCGGCCACGGTGCCAGGCCCCGAACCCGAGATGGCTGCAAAAAACGTGCAGGCCAGGATGGTCGTTATGCCCAGTCCGCCATGCATCCTTCCCACCATCTGTTTGACCACGTCCACGATCTGGTTCGTGATGTTGCCGTACTCCATGAGCGTCCCGGCGATGACGAAACAAGGGATCGCCAGCAGAGGGAAAATGTTGAGACCATCAAAAATCGAGTTATGGATGACGGACATGGGCAGGTAACCGCCGAATGTCAGGGCCACTACCGAAGAAATCGCCAGGCTCATGAAGACCGGCATCCCGAGCAGAAAGAAAACGCCCAGGGAAATCAGGACCATGGTCATTACTGAGAGTTCCATACTATTTCCCCACCATTTCAAATTCTTCTTGCACCAGATGAAGCAGGGTCCCATTTTTCAGGCGGATGTAGTAGTTTTCGAGGATCCGCCAGCTCATGAGCACGAACCCGAACGGGATGATGAGTTCCACATAGCCCCTGACAATCTTCAGGGTAGGCGAAAGCTCAGGATACAGGAGGCCGCTGCTGACGACCTGCCAGCTGGCCCAGGCGATGTAGAGATTGAAGCAGATCCATAAAAAATCGGTGAAAATCCTGAATCCGAGCCGATACTTCGGCGGCATGAGCAGGTACTGGGCGGTGATGCGGACATGGGCGCATTGTTTGGCCACAAGTGGCGCGGCGGAAAAGACGGTCCAGAGAAAGGCGAATCTGCTGAGCTCCTCGGTCCATGGTACTCCGGAGCCTGTGACCCAACGGGCTCCGACCTGGAGCATGAGGCAGGCAACCATGACGCCGACACACGTCACGCTCAAGATTTCTTCAAAATGATCATACAACTTGCGAATAAGTGACGTTGTCTGGTTCGACATGGCTGCCAGCCTCCTTAAGCTATGCTTATTTTGCAGTCATGAGGGACAGGGCTTCATCGATCATGGCCTTTCCACCGACCTGTTCCTCGAACTGGGGCCATACGGTGCGGGCTTTTTCCTGCCACACTGCTTCGTCGGTCAGTTCCGTGAGCACCATGCCTTTGTCTACGCACTGCTTTTTGGCGACGGCATCCTGCTCGGCAGCCCATTTCCATTCGAATTGCGCCGCTTCCTTGGCCGCCATGTCCACGAGGGCCTTGGTGTCGGGGTCAAGCTTGGCATACCAGGCTTCGCTGACCAGCATGGGACCTACCCAAAGCATATAGTGCAGTTCGGTGATATGCTTCTGGACTTCCCAGAACTTCTGGTCGCGGTTGACGGTGTGCGGGTTTTCCTGTCCGTCGATGACACCCTGCTGCAGAGCGTTGAAGGTTTCCGACCAGGCCAGGGGGTGGGGTTCGATGCCCCAGGACTTGAAGGCTTCCAGCTGGACGGCGACGGGGGGCACGCGGATTTTGAGCCCCTGCAGGTCGTCGATCTTGGCGATGGGCTTCTTGGAGTTGGTGATGTGGCGATAGCCGCCGATGAGCCAGGACAGAGGACGGGTGCCGCTCTGTTCGACGACTTTGTTGGCAACCTTGACGGAGAATGCGTCATTTCCGAGGAGCTGATAGGCCGAGTCGATCTCGGGGAACATGTAAGGCAGATAGAAGATGTTGGCCTGGGAGGCGAAGGGGGTCAGGTTGCCCACCGCCAGGACGGCCAAGTGAATTTCCTGATTGCGAAGCTGGCGGACATTGGACTGTTCGTCGCCCATGGAGCCGCCGTAGAATGTCTGGACCGTGATCTTGCCGCCGGATTCCTTCTCGACGATTTCCTTGAACTTGTTGATCGCTGTGGTGTGCAAGCTGCCTTCGGGATTGGCCGTGGCAGCCCTGATGGTCATGGTTTTGTACTCGGCTGCCAAGGCCGAAGTCACGTTAAGGACAAAAAACAGGGCCGTGATGGCGTACAGAATTCGTCTCATGCAGTCTCTCCTTTGATTTCAGGCTGTTATATTCTTCGCTTGCGCAGGATATCCGCGCAATGCATTCACCGCATCTGAAGGAAACGGGAAGCGGTAAAGGCCGCTTCCCCCGGGACTAACAAAAAGGCATTTCGCACCGCGTTATCGCGAAAACCCCAAAACTTGAGAAAGAACGATTATTTTCCGACTACCTTGGCAACCGCGTTGCAGTCTTCCTTGCCGAATCCCGCCGCGCTGGCGTTCTGATAATACACGAGGGCGGCTTCCATGGCTTTGAGATCAAGATCCCAGGCGCGGGCCATTTCCAGTCCCAGGCGCACGTCTTTGAGCGCCAGATCGAGTCCGAAGCGAGGTTTGAAGTCGTCAGCCGCGATCCACGGTCCGCGCACGTCCATCTGGAAGCTGCGGGCGCCGGTATCGGTCAAAAGTTCGAGCAGCAGGGTCCGGTCCAGGCCGGCCTTGTCGCCGACCTTGATGCCTTCGGCGAGCACGGCGAGGTTGGTCATTCCGATCATGTTGGAGATGAGCTTGACGGCGCAGGACGCGTCGACGGTTCCGACATAGCTGGGGATGCCGATGACCTTGAACAGGTCCTCGTTGGCGGCATAGAAGGCCTTGTCACCGCCGATGAACATGGGCTCTTCGGCCTTTTCCGCATGGGCCGGAGTCTTGCCCAGGGTGCACTGCAGATAGCCCAGGCCCGCTTTTTCCGCAGCGGCCCGCATCTCATTTGCCGAGCCCGGATCGATGGTGGAGAGTTCAATGTGCAGCGCGCCCTTGCGCATCTGGGCATACAGTCCTGTTTCGCCCAGGACGACGCCCTTGATGTGCTGCGGAAGAGGCAGACTGGTGAAGACGATGTCACAGGAGGCGAGGTCAGAGACCGCGGCCACTGCCTTGCCGGTTGTTCCGGCGGCCAGGGCGCGGTTGACGGCTTCGGTGCTGAGGTCGAACACAAGCACATTTTTTCCGGCCCGAATCAGGTTGCGGGCCAGGGGGCCCCCCATGAGTCCTACTCCGATGAATCCGATCTGCATGTCTTCCTCCGTTGAAGTGGTTATGTAATTATTGGCAAAATTAACGAGGTCGAGAAAGACGAACTCCTGTCGTGTCCATCTTGTTATGCCTTGAGCAAAGAGCGTTCCAAGGCATTTCCTGCGGAGAGGATGTCGTTATGTTCTCAGACTACAAGGACATTTTTGTAGTTTGGAAGACTGGGGGGTGGGCGTTGTGTCTGCCCATAATCGGGCACTTTGGTTGTATTCGGGCAGGAAGTGGGCAAGTCCGGACAAAATAAGGCCCTCAAGCGTTCGTTTGCGCGAGTTCTTATTGTGGCTTGAGGTGGGCCGGGTTGGAGACGGGCCCTCGCACGAATGTCTAGCGAGGGCCCGGCAACGTTTTCAGGTTATTTCAGATGTCTCATCGATGTCTCTTTTTCCTGCCTCTTTATGGTTACGGAACAAGAAGCATGGGCAGGGCCGGAATGTAGGTAATAAGGAACAATACCGCGATCATCAGACCAAGCATGGGAAGTATCGAGATGGAAAGCTCGGAGATCTTGGCTCCACCAATGCCGCTGGCTACGAAAAGGTTGACCCCGACGGGTGGTGTGACAAAGCCGATGGCAAGGTTGACGACCATGATGATTCCGAAGTGAACCGGATCCACGCCCAGCTTTTCCACGACGGGTAGTAGCACGGGGGTGAGGATGACGATGGCCGCAAGAGCTTCCATGAACGTGCCGACAAAGAGCAGGAACACGTTGATCATGAGGAGCACCAGGATTTTCTGCTCGGTGATGCCCAGAATGATGCGGGCGATCTTCTCCGGCACCCCTTCGATGGCCATGATGTTGCCGAACAGTGTCGCCAAGGCGATGAGGAAGATGATGGCTGCCGAAGAAGCGCCTGCATCGACCACGCAGTTGAGGAAACTCCTCAAGGTGAGCTCCTTGTAGATCCACAGCCCTGCGATAAGGCCGTACAGGGCGGCGACCGCTGCCGCTTCCGTCGGGGTCATGATGCCGCCGTAAATGCCGCCAAGAACGATGACCGGGACAAGAAGAGCCCACTTGGCGTCCCAGATGGCGCGCACAAGCAGGAGCGGGCTTCTCTCCTGCTCCAGTCCCATCCACCCACGTTTCTTGGAATACAGGTAGGTGAAGATCATCAGTACCAGGCCCGTAAGAATGCCTGGGATGATGCCTCCCAGAAAGAGCTTGCCGATGGAAGCCTGTGCGGTGACGCCATAGACGACGAAGGGATTGCTTGGCGGGATCATTACGCCGATGGCGCCCGCTGAGGCGACAATCGAGCACGCGAAGAGTTTGTCGTAGCCGCGTTCGATCATGGCCGGAATCGTGAGCATGCCGATGGCGGCCACGGTGGCGGGACCGGACCCGCTGATGGCAGCAAAGAACATGCTTGCTCCGATGCTGGCCAGGGCGATGCCGCCAGGCAAGCTCCCGAGCATGTAGTCCGCCAGCGCCAGGAGTCGCTTCGAAAGGCCCCCGGCCCCCATGAATACTCCCGCAGCGATAAAGAAGGGGATGGCCATGATGGGCATGCTGTCGATGGAGGTGAAGGGTATCTGGGCGATGTAGTTTACCGGTAGTGTATCGGCACAGATGATGGTGGCCAGCGTCGCCAGTCCGAGGCAGATGGCGATGGGCACTCCCATTAACAGGAACAGTGCAAAGTAGCCGAAAAGAAGCGCGAGGACGTTCGCGTCTTCGACGAAAAATACTGGCAGAACGATTATTCCGCAAAGAGTGCAAGCCAAAAGCGTAAGCTTGAACCCTGAAGCCTGAATCTGCGCAACAATATCCTGGAGCAGACGGATCACCATCAGGCCAAAACCAAGGGGGAGAATGAGATATGGGATATAATACGGGATTCGGAGTGCCGGAGTGTACTGTGCGTATTTCAACTGCATCTCAAGATATCCGAAGCTTGTGTATAAAATAACTGACGACAAAGCTAAAAAAGCAATATCAACCATGATCCATGTCATGCCTTGCAACGATGGAGAGAGCCTGTCGTAAATAACATCGACTCGTATGTTGTTTCTAAGTCTTATCGTGAGTGGGATTGCGGAATATGTCGACCATATAAATAAGAATCTGGCTGTTTCTTCAGTCCATGCTGGTATTATCATGTCAGGAAAGAATTCTGTTAGAATATACCTTCCCAAACATTGGTATGATATGAGTAATATAGACCCGAGTAAGCAAATGATAATGATTGGCTTCTCAAGATTTTCATTGAGCAACGTTAATAGACTTTTGTGATGATTCAATGATGCTTCACTGGTGTTAGACATGGCGATGCTCCTCGACTCACAGGTTCTGTCTTAAACGTATGGGGCAGCTTGAGCCTGCCCCATGCGTCGTATTCGGGTCACCGTCTATTTTTGAGTGTCAAGCACCAGCTGAAGCAGTTCAGGATCCAATTCGTTCTTGAATTCATCCCACACAACCCTGGTTGCTTCGACAAGCTCTGCGCGCTGCTCGTCGGTCAGTCTGTGAATAGTGATGCCGGCATCCAGCATGGCTTTTTCGGCCTTTGCCTCATGTTCGATAGTGATGACGCGCTGCCAATCAAGAGCTTCGCGGGCGCATTCCATGATCAGGCTCTGGACCGCTGCAGGCAGTTCGTCGTACACTTTCTTGTTCATCATCAGCAGGTGCATGCTGTAGTTGTGGTTGGAGTCCATGGCGTATTTGAGCACTTCAATGTGTTTGGCGTTCACCAGATGCTCGTAGTTGTTGCCTTCGGCGTCCACGGTGCCTTGCTGGAGAGCTGTGTAGACTTCACCCCAGGCGATCGGGGCCGGGCTCATGCCCAGAGCCTTGGCGACTGCCACTTCAATGGGGGAATCCGTAGTGCGCACCTTGAGGCCCTTGAGGTCTCCGATGCTGCTCAGCGGTTTCTTGGCACTTACGTATTTGCGGTATCCGTATTCACTGTACATGATTGGCTTGAGGCCGATGCCTTCGGCAACGGTTTCCAATCGCTTGCCCAATTCGCCCGAGTCGAGCGCGGCATAAAGGTTCTTCTGGTACTCGGGATAGGTGACGAACGGGAGGTCGAAGACCATGTATTCACGGGCAAAACTGGCCATGTTGGGAGAAGAGCAGGACGCCATGTCCAGAGTGCCGCTTTGGGCGGCTTCAAGGGTGGCGCGGTCGCTGCCGAGAATGGCGTTGGAGAAAAGCTTGATTTTCACCTTGCCGCCTGATTTTTCCTCCACAATTTCTACAAATTTTTCGTAACCGCGCACCATGTTTGAGCCCGTCGGACTGGGGCTGGCCAGGCGCAGATTGATGGTTTTTCCCGTGTACGGTTCGGCGGCCATGGAACTGGAGGCCAGAAGGCCGATAGTGGCCGTGGCCATAAGAAACAGGGACAATACTCGTGATTTCATTCGAAGCTCCCTCCCCTGCTCCGCAGGGGTCCTGTTCGAGAACAGGAGATTAGATGTTTCGGAACGCGTATAGATATGTGCCTCACTAATACTCGGGATGCTGATAAACCTTGAAGTCCCAGGTTTTTCCGGGGTTGTATTTGGTCAGACGCCAGTCGCAGGCCCGGGCGTGGCCTTCCATGCCCTCAACGCGGGACAGGCGGGAGGCGTATTCGCTGACGAGGCAACTCGTACGCTCGTCGGCTGGCTCCTGATAGGTGAGAATCTTCAGATACTTGTGCACGTTCAGGCCGCCGCTGAAATGCGCGGCCTTTTTCGTGGGCAGAATATGGTTGGGGCCGGAGCACTTGTCGCCGTGGGTCACCGTGCTGAATTCGCTCATGAAAAGGGAACCGTAGGAACTCAGGTTGTCGAGCCACCACTGGGGGTCATCGACCAGCACCTCGAGATGTTCGGGGGCGTACTGGTCGCTGACGGACACGACTTCCTCGCGGTTTTCGCAGAGGATGATTTCGCCATATTCTTCCCATGATTTTGCGGGAGTGGCCGGGTCGGGCATGTCTGCAATGAGCTTGGGCATTATTTCAAGAACTCTCTCGCAGAGTTCGCGGGAGTCTGAGAACAGCCAGACAGGGGAGTTGGTGCCGTGCTCACCCTGGGACAGCAGGTCAATGGCCACGGTCATCGGATCGGCGTTCTTGTCCGCGATGACGGCAATTTCAGAGGGGCCGGCAAAAAGGTCGATGCCGCACAGACCTTCGGCGGCAAGGATGGCCTTTGCTTCGGCCACGAAAGCGTTGCCCGGGCCGGCGAGGATGTTTGCGCGCTTACCAGTGAAGAGGCCGTAGGCCATGGTTGCGACTGCCTGGACACCGCCCATTTCGAGAATAATGTCAGCGCCGGCGAGGTCCATGGCGTAGCAAACGGAAGGGTCAATGCTGTCCCCGCGCGGAGGGGTGGCGGCGATCACGAAGGGGACTCCCGCGACCTTGGCGGTGGCGATACTCATGAGGGCGGAGCAGGTGTGGGCGAAGCGACCGCCAGGCACATAGCAGCCCGCTACGTCCATGGGAATGACGCGCTGTCCGGCGCGGACACCCGCAGGCGTGACCATTTCGAAATCCTTGATACTATCGCGCTGAGCTTTGGCGAAAGCCATGATCTGTTCGTAAGCGAATTGGATGTCCTGTTTCGTTTTTTCGGGGACACTCGCAATCAGACGGCTCTTCTTTTCGGGAGAAAGCACAAACTCCTGGTCCCATTTGTCGAATTTCTTGGCGATGACGCGGACTGCATCTTCGCCATTATCGCGAATATCGGCAAGTATTCCTTCGACAATTTTTCTGGCTTCACTACTGTTCTGTTCTGCTGAAGTTGATGCTTTCTTTAAGAATTCCATCGTATTCCCCTTTTTAATACAATTTACGTTGCATAATGCAAGTCTGACGACCTAATATCTAATCTGTATATTATACATTTGTTTCAAACTTATTATAAATTCATAAGATGCATAAAGTAAATTTATTAAATAATTTCATAATATTTTTTTTGTCTTATATTCTGAATTTACAATTTTACATCAAATATTAAAGAAATTGGAGTTATTGAAATTAATTTTTCAAAATGAAAGCGCTTTCATTTTTTTTTTTAAATATTTATTTTTATCAATTCTTTGAAAATTCACATGCAATCTGTTCTTTGTGTTATTTTTGCGCAAGAATCACGTACTATAATAGACGCTGGTATATCGCGAACTATCCTGTTTCTGTCACTTTCTTCTATCTTTTTTATCAATTCCTGTGCTGCGATTTGGCCGATATCATACGCCTTGACATGAATGGTTGTCAGTGCAGGGGAGAAGTATTGTGCAATTTCAATATCATCATATCCACAAACAGATATATCATTGGGAACTTTCAATCCAGACTTATGTATTTCGTGTATGGCTCCGATGGCTTGCAGGTCATTGTTGCAATATACAGCTGTAGGCTTATCACCGCTTTGCAACATTAATTTCATTATTCTTTTTCCATCTTCGATTGTTGGAAATGCTTCTTGAATATGATGGTCTGGGATTGAAAGGTGGTGTTCGTTGATGATGTCGCAGCACGCCTGATAGCGTTGATAGGCCCGACCGACTTTCGAGTATGGGCCCAGAATGAAACCGATTTTTCTGTGGCCAAGGGAGAGAAGGTGTTCCAGCGCAATGCGTGTCGTCTTGTAATTGTCAAAGCCGACATAGTTTAATGGTTCTATAGCATGTTCCCACATTATGACTATGTGCATTCCGTTTTCATGAAGTTCTATAATTTGCTTTGTATTTTCAATTGAAAACCCAAACATCAATAAACCTGCGAAACGCTGAGATTTAATTTGTTTCAGTCTAATTCTCTCTATTGCTGCATCGTAATCAGTGTTTGCAGTAACAAGATAATATCCATTTTCATATAATATTTTTTGAATTCCTGATATTGATCTTGAAAAAACTGAAGAAGTTATATGTGGAACTAAAACGCAAACAGCATTAGATTTTTTCTTAGAAAAATTAGCTGCTGTTTCATTGTACGTGTAGTCGTTTTCTTCCATAATTTTTAATATTCTATCATATGTTTTTTCACTTAGCATATGAGGTGAGTTTATAGCTCTTGATACAGTTGCTATGGAAGTGTTTGCCTTTTTTGCAATTTCATAAATTGTCACGTTTTTCATTGTAATTCACTTGTATTGAATTAGTACATTTGGGCAATATGAAACCGCTTTCATTTTCTTGGCTTTCTTTCCGGTGTAGTCCCGTCTCGTCCAATATTCTTCTTCACCTTTAATTTACGAGCAAATTCCGCATTGCGAGAGTTAATTGGAGATTTTGCACCGGTGCAGGCATTCGCTCTGCTGGGGTGCACCCGACTCCTGGCTTATCTTCCTGTGCGTTTCATCATATTGTCTAAAGCAAGGAGTGTTCCAAGAATGATTTTGCCTGTAAATATTGTAACTACACAAAACTAATCAGTATTTTTTGCGCGCCTATGTTTGGGCAGGATGTGTTTGTTTGCCCGTTTGCGAACATAGTGCTTCATTATGTGACATCAGTGTCAGGAAATGAGCGCCGGTCCGGGTGAGTCGTAATTCCGGATCCTCCACAATTTCGCAACACCCAGGCTTGTCTCAAAACTGCGACAGCACTGATTGCTTACTGAAATCATTATTTAAAAATCAGAAAGTCTCTGTTTCGCATCATTGATCAACCTCTGCGTTTCAATCCCGACATGCCGCTATGAATATTTTGTCAAATAAAAACAGACTATTACAATCCTGGCATGCTAGCTGCTTTTGGGGGAAAAAGCGCATGTCGTGCTTTGCAAAAAACATTCACGCCGCAAGGCTGAGGAGACGAATATGACCACCTGCTGCCAGTCCCCCCAGGAAGAACGCATCTCGGGAGCAACTCAAATCGACCGGGATGGTCGTGAACGGGTATACAAGATTCTCGAACGCAACCAGTTTGCGGTTCCTCATGTCGACATTGAGCGCGCCCTGTATTTCACCCGCTCCATGCAGGAGAGCGAGGGCGAGCTGCTGACCCTGCGCTGGGCCAAGGCCTTGAAGCATGTCGCCGAAAACATAAGCGTTTACATCACCCCCGACCAGCTCCTCGCCGGTCGCGTGGGCAAGCTTGGCCGGTACGGCATCCTGTACCCGGAAATCGACGGCGACTTCTACATCGAGGTCATGAAGGACCTGCCCAATCGCACGAAGAGTCCGTTTCTGATTTCGGACTCAGACATGAAGACCCTCGTGGAGGAAATCGCACCCTATTGGGAAGGCAAGACCTATCACGAACACCTGAACCAGGTGCTGCCCGCCGAGCTCCGCAACGTGACCTACCATGACGAGCGCGGCCTGAAGTCCAAGTTCGTGGTCAGCGAGACATCTTCCTACCGTTCGGCCCTGCAGTGGGTTCCGGACTATGAGAAAGTACTGAAGCGCGGCCTCCTGGATATGCAGAACGAGGCCAAGACCAGGCTGGCCGACCTTGATACGACCAACTCCCGCGACATGTGGGACAAGAAGCCTTTTCTTGAAGCCATGATTCTGGTCTGCGACGCGGTCATGATCTGGGCCAGGCGACACGTAGCGCTGGCCAGAGAACTGGCTGCCGGGGAAACGGACCCGAGACGCAAGGCGGAACTGCTCCAGATCGCCGAGATCTGCGAACATGTGCCCGCATACCCCGCCCGCAGCTTTCGCGAAGCCATGCAGTGCCAGTGGTTCGTGCAGATGTTCTCTCGCATCGAGCAGAAGGCAAGCGCCATCATCTCCAACGGCCGCATGGATCAGTACCTCTTTCCCTACTACGAGGCCGACATCAGAAGCGGGGTCATCACCCGCGAAGAGGCCTGCGAACTGCTGGAATGCATGTGGGTCGACATGGCTCAGTTCATCGATCTGTACATCAATCCCACAGGCAATGAGTTTCAGGAGGGATACGCGCACTGGGAGGCGGTGACCATTGGCGGGCAGACCCCGGACGGCGAGGACGCCACCAACGATCTTTCCTACCTCTTTCTCGAATCCAAGCGGGACTTCCCCCTGAACTACCCCGACCTGGCGGCGCGCATTCATAGCCGCTCCCCCGAACGGTTTCTGCATGAGGTGGCCCTGACCGTGAAGGACGGATCCGGATTCCCCAAGCTGATCAACGACGAGGAGGTCGTTCCGCTGTACGCCATCAAGGGCGCACCCATGAGCGAAGCCCTGGACTACGCGGTTTCCGGCTGCACCGAAGCGCGCATGCCCAACCGCGACACCTACACCTCCGGCTGCGTCTACATCAATTTCGCTTCCGCGCTCGAAATGCTGATGCACGAAGGCCGCATGCTGCACTACGGTGACGAGGTCATCGGTCTTGAGACCAAAGATCCCTGCACCATGCAGACCTGGGAGGAGTTCTATGAAGCATACAAGACCCAGCATCTGAATCTGTTGCGCAAGGCTTTCCAGCAGCAGTACGTCGTCGACCGCCTGCGGCCCATGCACTTCGCCGCACCGTTCTCATCCCTTATGCACGACCTCTGCATGGCAAACATGCAGGACCTGCACGAATACAAGATCGAAGGCGGCGTCGATTACTCCTACTTTGAGTTTCTGGGCTACGGCACTGTCGTCGATTCCCTGGCAGCCATCAAAAAATTGGTGTTCGAGGACAAGAAGCTGAGCATGGCCGAAGTCCTGGCGGCCCTGAAATCCAATTTCGAAGGGTATCTGCCCGTGCGGGAAATGCTGAGGGGCGCTCCCTGCTACGGCAACAACGATCCATACGCCGACAGCATCGCCAAGGATATCGACCGGTTCACCCAGCTTGAAGCCAAGCGCTGCTCCGAAGAGCGCGGCATCCACGTCGACGTTCGCTACGTGCCCATCACCTCGCATGTGCCCTTCGGCAAGGTCGTGTCCGCCACACCCAACGGCCGCTTGGCCTGGACCGCTCTTTCCGACGGTTCGTCCGCGTCCCACGGCGCCGACAAGAACGGCCCTACCGCAGTCATGCTGTCCAACTACCACACCAAAAATTACGGCATGACCAACCGCGCCTCCCGGCTGCTGAACATTAAGCTCTCGCCCAAGTGCGTGGCGGGCGATGACGGAACCAGGAAGGTCATGGACATGATCCGCACCTGGTGCGACCTGAAGTTGTGGCACCTGCAATTCAATATCGTGAATCGCGAAACGCTGCTCGCCGCCCAGAGAGACCCGACTAGCTACCGTTCGCTGCTTGTGCGTATCGCCGGATACAGCGCATACTTTTGCGATCTGTCCCGCGACCTCCAGAACGACATCATCGAACGTACCGAACACGGCGACATGTAAATCAACCCGTTCGAGGGGGCCGCAGCCCCCTCGCACCCTTTCGACAACGCCGAGGAAGACATGAGAGACATGAATCAGCAAGGATACGTTTTCAATATCCAGAAATACACCGTGCATGACGGGGCAGGCATCAGAACCATGGTCTTCCTGAAAGGCTGCCCTCTGCGCTGCGACTGGTGCAGCAATCCCGAATCCCAGCACCTCCGGCCCGAGCTTGCCTTCAATACGACAAAGTGCTTGACCCCGGCCGTCTGTGGGCGGTGCATCAACGGCTGTCCCAATTCCTGCATCATGGACATCGAAGGGGCGCTGGCCGTCGACTGCGCCCTCTGCGAGACCACGCCGGGTTGCGTTGACGCCTGTCCGACGGGAGCTTTGAGCGTCTACGGCAAGACCATGACCGTGGACGCGGTCCTGAACGCAGTCGAACAGGACGGCGTCTTCTATGCCCGCTCCGGCGGTGGCATGACCTTGAGCGGCGGCGAAGCCATGTTTCAGCCCGCATTCGGACTGGCCCTGCTGCGCGACGCCAGGCGCAGACGGATCAACACCGTCATGGAAACCTGCGGCCACTGCTCCGGAGAGGCGCTTCTCGAAGCCTGCGGACTCCTCGATGGCCTCATCTTCGACATCAAATCCATGTCCTCGGCACGGCACAAGCTGGGCACGGGCGTCGGAAACGAACTCATCCTCGAGAACTTCGAGAACGTGCTCCACGCCTATCCGAACCTGCCCATCACGGTGCGCACCCCGGTCATTCCCGGATTCAACGATACCGAGGAAGACATCAGGGCCATTGTCGCGCATCTGCCCAAGCGCGAACGGCTGACCTACGAACTCCTGCCTTATCACCGCATGGGGCAGCCCAAGTATCAATTCCTGAAGCGGCCTTTTCCCATGGGAGACGCGAAGCTCGCCCCAACCATCATGGCAAGGCTGAGGGCCATAGCCGCTTAGCACAGCCTCCTCCGACGCCCCGCAGGTTCGCCTGACGGGGCTTTTTCATGCCCTCCGCATTTCGCGGATCAGGCCCCGTTCGCAACTGTCACGGCACATAACCGCAACTGGCCATGAATTGTGCCAACATCCTGCCTTGACAGAGCGCACGGGATCGGAAGAATAAAATTCTTTTGAATCTGAACATTCTTCCAAGACAATCCATGTTTTCAAAATTCTTCGAACAGTTTCTCGACAGCTTCAAAGACGCTGTGTGCATCACCGATCACGCCGGCATCGTTGTCTATCTGAATAACCGGCACAGCGAGCTGACCGGAATCCCCAGAGAATCCCTGCTCGGAAAATCGGCCGTGGAGATGATGAAGCACGGGCTCTTCGACGTTGTCATCAACCCCGAGATCGTCAAGTCCAAGCAGAGCCACTCCAGCATCCAGAACGCGGGCGGCCGCAAGCTCATCCTGGAAGGCACGCCCATCCTCGACGAATCGGGAGAGGTGGCGTTTGTCATCACCTTCATGCGTGACGTGACCACCCTCATGGACTTGAAGCGCAAGCTCGCGATCCAGAAGGAACTTCTCGACGCCTACCAGACCATGAGTATGGTCGATCAGAAATATGCGGCCAAGTATCCTCGCGTTGTCCACAGCCCGGCCATGCGCAAAATCTACAGTCAGATCGACAACATTGCCGAGACGGATGCCACGGTGCTGCTCATCGGCGAAACAGGTGTAGGCAAGGACGTCGTCGCCCGACATATCCACTCGGTCAGTCCCAGATCCGAAAAACCCTTCATCAAGGCCGACTGTTCGAGCATCCCCGAAAATCTCATTGAGACGATGCTCTTCGGCTACACCAGCGGCACCTTTTCAGGGGCCAGTCGGCACGGCAAGATCGGGCTCATAGAGGCGGCCGCGTCCGGCACCCTGTTTTTGGATGAAATTGGAGATCTGCCCCTGACCATGCAGTCGAGCCTGCTCCGACTGCTCCAGGACCGGGAGGTGATGAGAGTCGGAGCCACATCTGCAAGCAAGGTCGATGTGCGCATCCTGGCTGCGACGAACAAGGATCTTGAGAAGGAAGTGCGACTGGGCAACTTCCGCACCGACCTTTACTACCGCCTGAAGGTTGCCGTCCTGAAACTGCCGCCCCTGCGCGATCGCAAAGCGGACATACTTCCCATGGCTCATGGATTCATGGATTACTTTTGCGCCAAATACAAACGCAACATGGAGATCAGCGCCGAGGCCGACGACGCCCTGTTGCGTCATTCCTGGCCGGGCAACGCGCGGGAGCTTGAAAATCTGATTCAAGGGTTGGTGGTCACCTGTCGGAAAAACTCCATCGGCGTGGAGGATCTTCCTTTTGCCCGAGGCGCGCGCAGCAAGCCCTGCGTCTGCCACGAAAACCTCGCCGATGTGGAATTGGAGGGCCGCACCTTCAAGGAAATCATGCAGGATCTGGAAGGGAGCGTCCTGCGGAAGGCAATCGACCAGTTCGGATCCGTGAACGATGCGGCAAAGAAACTTGGCATCAACCGCAGCACGGTCTTCCGCAAGCTCAAGGAACTAGGTGAGACTCCCAGGGACGGCGGCTAAAGTTCTCTCTATACCCAATACTTCATCCATGAACTCATGAAACGCGAGTTTGACGCGAGGGTGACTGTCTGGAGGGGATGATCTGCGAAGAGGGACTGCTCCGCGGCAAGGGACCGCCGAGAAGGCAGCCCCTTGTATCAGTGTTCTAGGTGGAATGCTCTTGCAAGACTTTCACGTCGAGCGCGTTAGCGCTTGTCCAGACCGCCAAGCAGGATGTACTTGGTTTCCAGATACTCATCCAACCCCTGCCTGCCGCCTTCCCGGCCAAGTCCGCTGTCCTTCACGCCTCCAAACGGGACTTCGCCCGAAGCCAAGGCGACCTCGTTGGCGCCGACCAATCCATATTCGAGCCTGGTGACGACCCTCCACAGCTGGGGCAGATCGCGGGTGAAGACATAGCTGGCCAGTCCGTAGGGCGTGTCGTTTGCAAGTTCGATGGCCTCTTCTTCGCTGGAGAAGCGAATGATGGGCGCGATGGGGCCGAAGATTTCCTCCTGGAAGAGGCGCATGTCCCTGGTCACGCCGGTGACGATGGTGGGTTCGAAGAAATTGCCGCCCAGGGCCGAAGGCTTGCCGCCGCACACGATGGTGGCTCCTTTGCTTGTCGCGTCCTGCAGCAGTTCGTGCATGAAGGCGAAAGCCTTGCCGTCGATGAGCGGGCCTTGGGTTACGCCGGTCTGAGTTCCGTCGCCCAAGATGATCCTGCCGACTTCCGTCTTGAGTCTCTCCACGAATTCATCGTGCACAGCGTCCTCCACCAGGAGGCGGTTGGCGCAGATGCAGGTTTGTCCGGCATTCCGAAATTTGCATCCCACTGCGCTGCGAACAGCGTCCTCCACATCTCCCTTTTCAAAAACAAGAAACGGCGCGTTGCCGCCCAGTTCAAGGGAAAGCTTTTTCATGGTCTGCGCACACTGAGCCATGAGTTTCTTTCCGACAGGCGTGGAGCCGGTAAAGCTGAGGGCGCGCACGGTGGGGCTCTGGCACAAGGCGTCTCCGATTTCACGTGCGTTGCCGGTGATCACGGAGAATACGCCCGCAGGAAAGCCTGCGCGTTCAGCCAGTACGCCGAGCGCTAGCGCGGACAAGGGGGTGGCGGATGCTGGTTTGACGATGACCGGGCACCCCGCAGCCAAGGCAGGCGCGGCCTTTCGCGTGATCATGGAGCTCGGAAAATTCCAGGGAGTTATAGCCGCCGCCACTCCGATCGGTTGGCGTATGACCAGGGGCTGCTTCCCGCTCCACGGGGAAGGAATGACTTCTCCGTATGCCCGGCGTCCTTCCTCTGCGAACCAGTCAATATAGGTGCATCCCAGAAGTATTTCCCCTTTGGATTCAGCGAGGGGCTTGCCCTGCTCCAAAGTCAGTATCAGGGCGAGGTCGTCAATGTTTTCGTGAATGAGAGCATGCCATCTGTGGAGGACAAGGCCGCGTTCTTTTCCGGTCATTGCGCCCCAGGCCTTGAAAGCTTCAGCTGCGGAGGCGATCGCATGGTCTGTTTCGGATTTTCCGCAATTAGGGACTGTGCAGATCACTTCGCCGGTTGTTTTGTTTATGACCGGGAATGAACCGTTGTTGTCTGCCTCAACCCATACGCCGCCGACATAACACTTGGAACAAAGGAGTGACGCGTCCTGTAATCGCATGTTTTATAAACCTCCGCTTGAAATTTTGATGTTTTTGATTGTCGATTTAAATCAATGGAGTCCTTGATGAATATGCATGTTTTTTAAAAGCAAGAAGTGAGCCTCTTTGCATGCAATCTCAAATAATTGCTATAATAGTTTGAATTAATAGAAAATTTTAATTATAGGCTGGGGTCGCCGCGTTGGAGTTGTGCCAGAAAAGACATAATTTGCGGCATGTCATGTCCACATGCGGGCATAGTGTCCGTATGTGGGCAATGAGGCGTTTTGCATTGCGCGCGAGGAGCTAGAATCCCAGATGATCCAAGGCGTAGGGTTCTTCTTTTTTGCGACCTTTCCCGCAAATGTGCTCGATCTTGAGTTTCAAAATGCAGCAATCGCCGAGTCGATGCTCGATGTGCTTGTCGCCGCGTTCCTGAAAGCCTGGGGCAAGTTTTTGCACGATAAATTTCAACAAAGCCCTTTTCGCTTCAGGGTCATCAACTCTTTCAATGCGTCCGGAAACCATGGCGCTGGCATACGCGGTGCTGAATTTGTCAGGAAGCGTCTCGGCACCTTCAACCGCGACGAAGGCCGCTTGAGGTTGAAGTTTCAGGTAATCAATCTTGCGCCCTTCATTGGCGCAGTGAAAGATGAGGTATTTTTCTCCATCCTGCTCAAGCAATGCGTGATTGAGGGGGACCCCATAAGGCGTCGCATTCGGGCCGACAATGGACAGAAACCCCCATGTGCACCGGCGAAGGATCCCCAAAGCTTCATTATTCTCTATTTCTCTGCTCGTGCTAGCAGTGACAACCGAAAATTGACCATCCGTGATCACCGAATTTTGACCACCCTGAGACGTGTTTGTTGCTCTGGACGCTCTGAGGGCGATCGTCCTGCTTCTGCCAACTGGTAGCCTTCTT
>Ga0180007_10000504_pt1 | contig 65505 bp, 64 predicted proteins | sample MM_PC_MetaG_FD_121122 | JGI IMG/M metagenome (GOLD analysis project Ga0180007, IMG submission 121122) | Groundwater microbial communities from the Aspo Hard Rock Laboratory (HRL) deep subsurface site, Sweden - MM_PC_MetaG | ecosystem: Environmental > Aquatic > Deep subsurface > Groundwater... | reverse complement strand
TCTTCTGTTTACTCTTCTTGGATCTTTTACCTGTTTAAAATACTGGACTATTGTTGGAACTTCCTCTTTTGGCATTTTGACCTCCGGCTGATAAAATTTGTAATATTATCAGCCGGTAGCATATAAGAAAAAGTCTGGAATTGTTCAACAATTATAGTAATTTATATGCATCCAACTATTCAACTTGGTTTTTTAGGTTTACATCCCTTAAAATATTAAATTCTAAATGCGGTTACCCTGATTATGATCTAATTATATTGGTTGCATGGTTTTGTTTAAATGCTGTATGAATATTTCATTATATTATACGCTTTTATTATTTTTCTTAATATAAGGCCAAAGATGTTAAGTGCAAACAATGATAGCTTATGAGCTTATTGATTTTTTAAGTTTGCAAAATAATCTTTTATTCCAAGCAGGTATTATGAGTCTCAAGGATTCTATGTCTGAAAATAAAAAAAGACATCCATATATAATTAAAAATCTTAAATTGCGTTCAAAAATAATACAGGAGATACGTCAGTTTTTTAACAATCGAGAGTATCTTGAAGTGGAAACTCCGTGTAGAATTCCGGCACCCGCCCCCGAAGCTTATATAGAGGCCTTTGAATCGAATGAATATTTTCTTCAAACTTCTCCCGAATTGTATATGAAAAGACTTCTTGCTTCAGGCTATCCTAAAATATTTCAGATATGCAGATGTTTCAGGAAACATGAAAGAGGCGCCAGGCATCTTCCTGAGTTTACAATGCTTGAATGGTATTGTTCGGACTCGAATTATTTTGATATGATGAATGAAAGCGAAGCTCTTATTAAGCATGTCGCCTGCAAATTGGGATTTGAAAAAACCTTAATTTATCAAGGAAAAAGCATCAACATAGATAAACCTTGGGAAAGAATAACAGTTTCAAAAGCATTTCAAAAGTACGCCTCCATATCCATTGAGAAAGCTTTGTCGGACGATCTGTTTGATGAAACAATAGCCCAGATCGAGCATAAATTAGGAACAGATGTACCGGTTTTTATTTATGACTACCCGGCTTCCTGCGGTGCTCTTGCCAAGCTGAAATCTTCAAACAGCCTGCTTGCCGAACGATTTGAACTCTATATTTGCGGAATAGAACTGTGTAATGCTTTTACGGAACTTACTGACCCGGTTGAACAAAGAAGGCGGTTTGAAAAAGAACTTAAATTACGTAAAAAGGCCGGCCTTAAAGCATATCCAATGCCCGAAAAATTTCTTGAGTCACTTTCACATATGCCCGAAGCATCGGGGAATGCTTTAGGATTGGACAGACTTGTAATGTTCTTTGCAAATGCCAAATCTATTGATGATGTAATTGCTTTTACCCCTGAAGAGCTTTAGGTTTTATATTACAACAGGCCGCTCACATATAAATGCATAACAACCATAGCGTTTTTCAAAACGCTATGGTTGTTACAATCTAATCTTTGACTTTATTTAGGAAGAAGTGACGTTAAAATTTCTCAGAATCCCAACAAAGCCAAGGAGGCCCGCTCCAAACAGAAATACTGTAGAAGGAATGGGAACGGCAGAAGTTGTACGGTTAAAAGTTAACTCGTCAAGATTCGAAAGGGTTGGATAGGACCAGTCGCCAGAATCAAAGTTTAGATAGCTGCCGAAAACCTTGCCAGTGCTTGTATACGCCAAATATGCTAGCTCCAATGTGTCTTCCGTAGTTCCGGTGAAAGAAAAAAGCCAGGTAAAGTCTCTGATACCTTTAATATTGGTGGCCACAACATAATCAGAATTCGGCCTCTCTACCGTCCATGTGCCTGGTGAGAAATTGCTCATACCAGTACCTTCAAAGTCACTCGTTCCATTTATTTTAAATACTTCGATTCCTGTTATTTTATAGCTTTTGCCACCGTAAACTCCGTTTTCGTTAAACTCCTGAGACCACGATGCAAATAATGATGTGCTCCAAAGACATATTAATAAAACTGAGATGAAACAAATAACTGTTTTCTGCATTCGTATTTCTGTTCTATTTAATATTTTCTTCATATTATCTCCTCCTGCAATGATTTCGGGTTTGATTTTCTTTTTTTTATTAGTTTTGTGTTTCTTATCATTGCAGCTAGCATGCCATATAGATTTTAATGCATATAAAAATATATATTATAAGAATAATTTAATATTGCACATAGCTATAAAATATGTTGAAAAGGATTAAAAAACCTATAAAACAAGATAATTATACTGTTACTATTAAATTGTTATTTGCCATACCATGCTCTAAAAAATATTTTGATGTTTCTTTTTTTGAGCTGTAAGAAGCTATAGCAAGACCTGCGTTATCTACAAATTTTTGGTACTGTCAGCACTTTTTGTAGCCATGCAGCATTTTTTGTAGGCGCCATTTATGGCAAAAACTCCATCTATACATTTCTGGTTGGTTGGTTTTCTGTGGTGAGGCTTCTTTTTAACAAAGGCCAAGATATGTTGGCGGGAAATGTAAATTTTGATTTTATTTTTTCACAAAAAGATATGCTGCAAGGCCAATGAGTATTAATGCAAATATTTTTTTAAAATTAGCGGTGGACACATGCTCAACCAATCTTGCTCCGATCTGAGCTCCAATAATTCCACCGATACCTAAAAGAATTCCAATTTTATAGTCCACATTTAAAAGTTTATTGTGAGCTAAAAGCGCTGACATTGAAATAATAAGTATTGCAAGAAATGAAGTGCCGACTGCCTTTTGTGCGGTATAGCCCAGAAATAATAATAATGGAATCATAAGGAACCCACCTCCAAGGCCGGTAAACGAAGCTCCTATACCCACAATAATTCCACTTGCGATCAACAGCAACATGTTCATATTCATATATTTATTCCTTTACTATTTTTCATTTTACAGATTTCAGCAATCCTTTCCGCAATAATTATACTCTATAAGGCATCTAATTCGCTTTTTGCCATCTGAGCTTCAGTGGAGCCGGAATATTTAGAACAAAGAACTTTTAGGCATTTCTTATGTTTATCATAATTTTTCTTTATTTTATAACTATTGGCAAGTTTTAGCAAAAGCATTGCCAAACCGGGTAAATCCGGTTTTTTATTTAAAAACATGGCCAGAATGCCCTCGGCTTTTTCCGGATAGCCATAAGTTGAAAATATTGAGATTAAGCGCAGATATACCTCTGTAGACAACTTGGGCTGTTTAGCATGTTTGATATATTCACCATACACTTCTACAATCATATCATGCTTAAATCCATCTTTCGACAGAAGTAAAAGCAGCCGCTCTGCCACTGTATGGAATTGAATATCTTCGGCATTAATTTTATGAATATCAAACAGATGCTTTAAAGCTACTATATGATTCGGATCTTTTTTTAATACATCATTTAGTAAGTCTGCGCCTTTTTCCATCTCTAATTGACGTATATGTTCCAACGCCTTTTCTAATAAAGGAGATATTTCGTCTTCAGTTTCCGGCTCAAGAGCTTCTGCTTTATAAAATCCAAGGTATCTTTTATTGATAAAACCCAATAATGCACCTGATAGTATACCGCCAACATGGGCAAGGTATGCGACATGCCTTTCTTCGCTGAATGCAATCTTATACACTTCACTTCCTAACCACAAAGGCAAAAGCCATATAGCTTTCATTTGGACATAATTAAAATAAACGCCAATGGTAAAAAACATCTTAACGCGTTTTTTACCGTATAATACCGTAAAAGCTCCCATTAATCCGGCAATTGCACCAGATGCCCCGACAAGAGGGATTGTAGAACCCATATTCCAAAGCCAAAACATGGCTACAGCACCAAGTCCTGTTACAATATATGTGGTGAAATAATAAATTCGCCCACATCCCATCTCTATCATACATCCGATAAGCCACAGAAAAATCATGTTTCCAAATAGATGCCCCATTCCACCGTGGAGAAACATGTGCGTAAATAATGATATTACATCCGGATGGGCGGGTTTGAATCCAAATCTTATCGATACAATATTTGACAGTCTATGTTTATATTCATCTCTAAGATTCTTCCATTCAAGGTACACCGGGTCATTCGGTGTTATAATTTCTTCGTGTTCAAGCATCTCCATGAATGCCTCATCCTGGTACATTTCTATAAATATGCTTCGAAGCTTTTGCTGCCGGAATTGAGCATTAAGCTTTTCTATAGAAGCCTTCTCTTCCGGCATATGTTTGTAATCAATATATTTTAATATTTCTATATCAGCCAATTCTGATTCAAAATAGAAAGCCTCGGCTGCCATATATTGCTTGTCTTCATTAAATTGAACCAGAAAAAACACAATACAGTTAATAATGATAAGAGCTATGGTTACAACCGGGGGATTGCGTAAACTCATTTTGCCTGTCAAAGGAATGATCAACATAATTTAACTTCCCTTTAGAAAAATGCGCTGTTTCGTTTGAATCAAATGTAATTTGTACTTGCAGTAATTGGGTAACATATCAGTTTTTATCTTTCAAAGCTTAAAAGCACCTTTACATTATACTGGTAATGTAATTTTTAATTTGAGGGACAATTTCATGCTCCGGATATTTTATTATCAATCCGTTTAATATTTTTTTAGCTTTTACTGGATTCATCATCCGATCGTTAAATAACTGAGCAGCACGGAAATATGATTTCGGTACTAAGGGATTTTCAGGATACTCTTTTATGAGGCGGTTAAAGGTTTTGACTGCCTCTTGAAATTTCCCGGTTTCATTTAACCATTCTGCAATTTTAAATAAGGACACCGCTGACGGAACAAACTCCGGATCTGTTTTTATACATTCGGAATAAATATCTAAAGCTTTATTTTTTTGTTTAGCCTTGATGATCAGCTCCAGATGATTTATGCCGTATCCAAGCATATGTTTTGTTTTATTTGTCATTTTTAAAAGCGAATAATATCGATTTGACAATTCAAGACTTGTTATTTCTGCGCCATGGGTCATATCTTCAATAACTTCTATAGATTCATCATATTTTCCATCTTGGATTAAAGGATTTATTGCTTTTAAAATATGTGCACCTGGATCAATCTGGGCCAGTTTGTTTTTATCCAACGATTGATCCTTAAAGGCATCATGTTCAATTTCGTATCCAACTTCATCATGATACTGAAGTATGACATATCCCATAAGATGATAAGAAATTATAGTATAATAGCTTTGAGCAATAGTTACTAGTAAGAAGTGCAACCCGGTGGGAAGTAATTTGTCAATGTATTGCGCCGCGAATGCTGGCGCGCCAGCCAGTAGAAATAAAAATAAATACATCAAAAGGTAACCCCACCCGATTCTATATGTCAACCGAACAAAAATATTAGGGTTTAAGGCATGTAACAGGCTGCTGGTTGTAACCAGAAGAATTAGCATTGCAGGTATAAAAAATGCTGCAAATAGGATAAATAATACCCCAATTAGGAGACCTAGCGCTGCAGAGATCAAACCGAAAGCAAATAAAATCAGAAAATAGAGAACATACTGTTTTAAAACCTGATTGAAATCTTCTGAAATTGTATTTGAACTTATTTTAGGTGGTCTCAGATCGCCACTGGCCGTTGTTTTCAGGGCCTCATAAGAATACTTGAGCACAACCAAAAACAAGGCTCCTCGGACCAGCAAATTTAAAAGGCCCTGACCTGAAAAAAAAGAGCTTAGTAAGGATAGAGAAATTATTAATACTATCGGATGAAAAGAAGAAAATGGATAGGCAAATATTTTTGACAGCCGTTTCCAAAACGGATCAATAATATTGGCCACACCGCACCATTGTACTTGAATATTGCATTTGGGGCAGAAATAAAGCGATTCTCCTTGTAAATATCCTCCCTTATCACGTTTTACAACACATTCCGGGCATAGATTTGCACTGCATTTAGGACAAAACCAATGAGCGTTAATAGTCGGGTGATAATCACAGGATTGCTTCATATTCACCTCCAAAAAATATAACGTATAATTATCTATTTCTTTTCTTTTTAAAGAACGGCAATCTTTCTAATAGTATCTAAAATAGCTTTTTTAAAAGAAGCCGGGGTTTTGATAAATTTTACGCCCATTCCGGCTTCGGTTTCTAATTCTGAGGAATTTATCCATATAACCTTAGAATTAACTTCTGCCCGGCCTATTTCTCCTACAGAAAAAGTTAGTTTTATAGTTTCTCCTACAGTAAGCAGTTTTTGGGTACATATAAACATGCCATCTACGGACAGATCTTTACTGTATGAAATCAGATAGTCCCCATCATGGACATATTTTATTTCGAATTTTGCAGGAATACGTTTATTTATTCTGCTTTCAGATGATGTCATTTCCCTTTCCTGTTATTTTGATGTTTTTTTGATTAAAGATTCTCCAGTCATGGAAGCAGGTTTTTCGATTTCCATAATCTCAAGTATGGTAGGTGCGATATCTCCCAGTACGCCGTTTCTTAATTTAATATTTTTTCTTGAATCATCAACAAGTATAAAAGGAACCGGATTTAAAGTATGGGCTGTGTGAACATGTTTTTGTTCATCAAGCATGGTTTCTGCATTGCCATGATCTGCTGTAACCATAAGCACACCTTTTTGCTTTTTTACTTCGGCTGCAATCCGGCTCACACAGGAATCAATTGTTTCGCATGCATTAATTGCAGCTTCAATTACTCCGGTGTGTCCCACCATATCCATATTTGCAAAATTAAGTGCGATAAAATCATAGTGCGTCGATTTTAAGCGGGATAGTATTTCGGCTGTAACAAGCTTTGCGCTCATTTCCGGCTTTTTGTCATAGGTTGGAACTTCACGTGGAGATGGAATCAGGCAGCGTTCTTCTAAAGGAAACGGATGCTCTTCTCCTCCGTTTAAGAAATAGGTTACATGAGCATATTTTTCCGTTTCAGCAATTCTTAGCTGTTTTAAGCCCTTTTTACTTATTACTTCTCCAAGGATATCGGTAAGATGAACAGGTGAAAAAGCAACCGGCAGGGAAAATGTTTCATCATATTGGGTCATGCTTACAAATCCTGTTAGTTGCGGGTGAGGATCTCTATTGAAAAAACTAAAATCAGGATCTGTGAGAGTGCGTGTTATTTCTCTTGCGCGGTCTGAACGAAAGTTGAAAAAAACAACAGCATCATTGTCTTTGATTTTTCCCGCAGGATTTCCATCCTTATCTATAATTATAATGGGTTTGACAAATTCGTCCGTTTCGTTTTTTGAATAAGAGTTTTTTATTGCATCAACAGGATTTGTTTCTTTTATTCCTTCTCCTTTTGTATAAAGCCGGTAGGCCTTTTCTACTCTTTCCCATCTGGTATCGCGATCCATTGCATAAAAACGTCCGCAGACAGATGCAATTTTCCCCACTCCTTTTTCATTAATATAATTTTGTAACTGCTGCATGTATCCCGCGCCGCTGTCGGGCGCAGTATCTCTTCCGTCAAGTATTACATGGATATAAACATTTTTCAGGCCGTTTTCTTTTGCCATGTCAATTAGAGCAAAAAGATGCTTTATCTGGCTGTGAACCCCTCCGTCTGAAAGAAGGCCGATAAAATGTAAAGCAGCTTTTTTATCTTTAACTTTTTTCATAATCAGACAAAGAGCCTGGTTTTTAAAAAAGCTTTTATCCTTTATAGCCTTATCTATTCTTAAGAGATCCTGGTAAACAACCCTGCCGGCGCCAATATTTAAATGCCCCACTTCGGAATTTCCCATAATACCTTCAGGAAGTCCTACTGCCTCGCCTGAGCATTTTAAGCTTGTTAAAGGGTATTCTTTTTTGATTGAATCAAGAAAAGGTGTTTTTGCAAGAGTTATAGCATTGCCGTCATTCGTCTTTCCAATCCCCCAACCATCTAAGATTATGAGCATACAAAAGTTTGGTTTCGGCATAAAGTTAAATACTCCTTATTGACTTTTTACTCAGTGGAAAAGAACACTTCTTATTCCAGGCCGGGGTTTACATCGTCTTCGGTCTGTTGATGGGCTTTTTCGAGCTCATCAAATTTTATCCGTTTTGCATCCGACCACAGGCCCTCAAGATCATAAAACTGCCTTACGGTATCATAAAAAACGTGAATTACAACATCTCCGTAATCGAGTAAAACCCATTGGCCTTCGTTTTTACCCTCAACGCTCAATGCTTTTATTCCGGATTTTTTCATGTACCGCTCAATGAATTCGGCTATAGCAGTTACCTGGCGATTTGAACTTCCTGTACATATTATAAAGGCATCTGCAAGAGAAGTAAGTCCACGTAGGTCAAGGGCCACTATATCTTCAGCCTTTTTACCTAATACAGCTTTGATATAAAGATTAAATGATGGAATAATGTCTTCTTTTACCTTTGGAGTTTTTTTGTCTGTCATATATATAATCCATTGTTTTTTATAAAAAGTTCAACATCTTCCGGCATCAAAAAACTAACCGGCTCTTTATTTCTAATCAGTGTTCGGATATTTGTGGAAGAAATATCTATCGGAGTTATATCAAGCATATATACAGGTTGATTAACTTTATGAGTATATACTGAATCCTTTTTTGAAAATAAATACCCGTCTGATATTTTTGTATTAAGAAAATCCGAAATCGCCGTAACTCTATCTTTATCTTCGCAATAGTTTAAGCCCGGTCTTGTCATAACTATAAAAGGAATAACACGAAAAAGCTCTTTAAATGATTTCCATGTGTCTATTTCAAGAAAGGCATCAAGACCTAATATAAGATAATAAGCAGCAGGTTCGGTTTGGTCTGATTGAAAATATTTAACCGTATCTATTGTATAAGATGGCCCCTGCCTGTTTAGCTCAACGTTTGACAGATAAAATTCAGAATAGCTTTTCATGGCTATCTTTAACATTTCAAAACGATCTTTAGCATCGGCAATGCGTGATGGGCTTTTGTGCGGAGGTATAGAAGACGGAATAAAACAAACTTTATCCAGCAAAAACCTGTCCCGCACTTCAGCAGCAGATCTTAAATGCCCGAAATGAACCGGATTGAATGTACCTCCGAACAATCCTATTTGTTTCAAATTTTTCTCATCCACAGGGTTAATCTTATTCTCTTATCTGCCCATTTCCTAAAGCCACAAATTTCGTTGTTGTAAGCTCTTCCAATCCCATGGGTCCGAATGCATGAAGCTTGGAAGTACTGATTCCTATTTCAGCACCCAATCCCAGCTGACCGCCATCATTAAACCTTGTTGATGCATTTACAAGCACCACCGAAGAATCAATCTCGCTTGTGAAACGCCGCGCTCTGCTGTAATCACTGGTAACAATTGATTCTGTATGGTTTGATCCATATTTTTCTATATGGCTAACAGCTTCATCCATATCATCAACAATTTTAACGGCAATGATAAGATCCAGATATTCAGCCGGCCAGTCTTCTTCTTTTGCTTTTTTTGCCGTTTTAATAATTTTACATGTTTTGCTGCAACCTCTGATTTCAACACCTGCTGATTTAAAATCTTTTGCCATTTGAGGAAGAAAATTCTTTGCCGCATTTTTGTGGACAAGCATAGTTTCCATGGCATTGCAAACTCCGGGACGATGAACTTTTGAATTAAAACAAATTTTTCGGGCCATCTCTACATCAGCACTTTCATCTACATACACATGGCATACACCTTTATAATGTTTTAAAACAGGAATTCTTGAATTCTTAACAACAAAACGAATAAGCTCTTCCCCACCTCTAGGAATAATAAGATCGATATATTCTTCCTGGCTTAAAAGGGCATTTACTGCTATTCTCTCTTTCACAGGAACAACCTGAACCACTTCTTCCGGCATGCCTGAAAGCGCCAATGCTTTTTTAATTATTCCGGCAAGCGCCTGGTTTGAGTGAAAAGCATCAGATCCACCACGCAATATAACTGCATTTCCCGCTTTAAGACATAGTCCTGCTGCATCAATAGTTACATTCGGCCTTGACTCATAAATGATTCCAATAACTCCAAGCGGTATTCGCATGCGCGATACTTCAATGCCATTTGGCCTTATCCAGGTTTTGACTATCGAGCCTACCGGATCTTCAAGCGCTGATACTTCTTTGAGACCGTCAACCATAGATTTTATTGTTGCATCCTTTATGGTAAGCCGGTCTATAAATGCTGCGGAAAGTCCGGCTTTCTTGGCCTGCGTTAGATCTTTTTTGTTTTCTTTTTTTATGTAAGCTTGATTCTTTACTATTTCATCAGCGATTTTTAAAAGCACATCGTTTTTTTTGGCTGTAGGGCATCTTGCTAAAACTCTTGATGCGGTTCTTGCCGATTTTGCCATTTGTTCTATAATTTTATCAACAGACATATGTATTCTCCCTTATATCTGGGTTTATTCGCATTCAGCCGTAAGCGCCAGATTATCTCTGTGTATTACCTCATCATAAGGCTTATGCCCGAGTTTTTCCTTTATACGGCTGGTTTTAAGTCCCATAATCTTTTTGATATCAGCTGAGCTGTAATTTACAAGCCCCACTCCAAGAACTTCTTTTTTTGAATTACAAAATTCAACCGGCGCACCTTCCTTAAATTCGCCGTCCACACCGACGATACCTCCCGGCAGCAGGCTTTTGCCCTTATTTGTAATTGCAGATTCAGCTCCATCATCAATGATAACCGCGCCCTGAGGTTTCAGAGAATAGCCTATCCAGCATTTTTTTCTTGAAAGCCTTTCTTTTTTTGGAACAAAAAAGGTGCCATGTTCTTCACCTGCAAAAATCCGGGTAAGAATATCGGGTTTTTCACCTTTTGCTATAATCATGGGAATTCCTGCCGCTGTAACCTTTTTTGCAGCCATGATTTTAGTAAACATCCCTCCGGTTCCAAGCGGACCGGCAATGTTGCAGGCCATTTTTTCTATACTCTTGGTAATACTCTCAACAACAGGAATTAGTTTTGCGTTCGGATTGTTTCGTGGGTCTTTATCATAAAGTCCATCAATATCTGTAAGAGTTATCAGAATGTCGGCATCCAGAAGAAGGGCTATCATAGCGGCAAGATTGTCATTGTCACCGAATTTGATCTCATCAACAACAACAGTATCATTTTCGTTTATTACAGGAACAACTTTCCACGATAAAAGCGTATATATTGTATTTCGCGCGTTTAAATATCGCTTTCTGTTTGAAAGATCATCGCTTGTAAGAAGTATCTGGGCAACTTTTTTGTCAAAACGCTCAAAAGCTTTTTCATATTCCATGATAAGCCCGGCCTGTCCCACTGCGGCCACAGCCTGCCTTTTTGGTATTTCATCAGGCCTTTTCGCAAGACCGATTTTTTTTGTTCCCGATGCCATGGCTCCTGAAGAAACAAGAATTACTTCCATTTTTTTGTCCATCAGTTTGCTTATTTGCCTGCTTATCGAGTCGATGACTTTTAAATTCAGGCCATGATCCTGGGTTAGAACATTACTTCCTATTTTAACAACAACTTTTTTTAAAGAAGTAATCATCAATTTATAACCATCTTTCATAAAATTAATGCTTTTCCAGTAATTGCAGAATCTTTTTTTTAAGCTCGTCTATGCCTTTGCCGGTTGCGGCAGATATGGTTAATACCTTCACGTTTTTGGCTGCTTTAATAAAAATATCGGCAGACTCTTTCGCTCCTGTAATATCCAATTTGTTTAATACCACCAACTGAGGCTTTTCGGCAAGAGTTTTACTGTATGAGGCAAGTTCTTTATTAATTATATCATAACCATATAGGGGATTGTCTATACTTATGGCAGATACATCAATTAAGTGAATGAGAATATGTGTACGTTCAACATGTTTTAGAAATTGTATGCCGAGCCCTGTGCCTTTGTGAGCGCCTTCTATCAGGCCGGGAATATCAGCCACCACGAACGGCTCTTCTTGTTCGACCTTGACTACTCCAAGAGCCGGTGCAAGTGTAGTAAAAGGGTAATCGGCTATTTTGGGGCGTGCTGAGGAAATAACACTGATAAGCGTTGACTTGCCTGCATTGGGAAGTCCTACAATTCCAACATCGGCAATAAGTTTAAGCTCGAGCTTTATATTTAGGGTTTGGCCTTCTTCGCCCGGTTGGGCAAAGCGTGGTGCACGGTGAGTTGATGAGGCAAACTTTTTATTGCCCTGTCCACCTCTGCCTCCAACTGCAATAGCAAAAGCTTTATCGGGTTCGACTAAATCTTTTAGAATAAGACCTGTGTCTGTATCAATTAATACTGTACCGGGAGGAAGTTCAACAATCAGGTCTTTTCCTTTTTTCCCGGATCTTTGATTTCCTTCTCCGTGCCCGCCGTTTTCTGCTTTAAATACTTTTTTAAACTTAAAATCATAAAGGGTGCGTTTTTGCGATGTTGTCTTTAAAACAACATCGCCGCCCTTTCCGCCGTCTCCGCCGTCCGGGCCTCCACGCGGTATAAATTTTTCCCTCCGGAAACTTACACAGCCTTTTCCTCCATTTCCGGACTGAATAGTAATAATTGCTTCATCTATAAATTTCACTCTGCATATACGCTGGCTTTTTTACGCGACTTGCCGAATTCTTCAAATTTAACAACTCCGTCTATCTTGGCAAATAATGTGTAATCCCTTCCCATGCCGACATTATTGCCTGGATAGATCCTTGTTCCCAACTGGCGGATAATAATACTTCCGGCTGTAACTTTTGTTCCGCCGTAGCATTTAACCCCGCGCCTTTGCCCATTACTGTCGCGGCCGTTTCTTGAGCTGCCGCCCGCCTTCTTGTGTGCCATTTTAATAACTCCTGTAAAGACAAAATATGAATTTCAACCAAGTCGGTTTTGTATTCATTTATTTTATGATACTTCGCGGTATAGAACTGATTTTACAAATATAAACTATACCGTTATGCTCTCAATTTTAACAGCCGTATATGGTTGACGATGTCCCTGTTTACGGCGATATCCTTTGCGCCTTTTGAATTTGAAAACAAGAATTTTTTTTGCCTTGTCCTGTTCAACAATCTTTCCGACAACAGCAGCGTTTTCAACAAAAGGTTGTCCCACCTTTACCGTTTCTCCATCCGAAGACATCAAAACCTTATCAAATGAAATGGTTGAGCCAATATCACCTGGGATTTTTTCCAGTCTGAACGTTTCGCCTTCCTCAACCCTATATTGCTTTCCGCCCGTATTAAATATAGCGTACATTTTACCCTCCCGAAAAATCAAATTACCTTATTTTGAAAAATACTAATAATATTCTACTAAAATATTTTGTCAATATAAATATGTGTTTATGCCCTTTTATATTGTTTTGATAAAATTTTATGTCAAGTGACTTTAATATTGGATTTAATCTATATGATTTTCAATTATTTATCAACAAGAGTTTAAGAAAGTAACCCTGAATATTTTTGAATGGAAAAAACCCTGCGTCCTTTGGCGCACATTAGTGATGTATTTTTTATTGTTTTTAAATTTTTAAACTGGGCAGAATCATTGATTTATTTAAATTATATGCTAAATATGTAAAAATTAAATTATATTTAAGTGGTATCTTATAAATAAAGTATGTACGGAGATTATTTATGTTCAATAAACAAATTGAGCTTGATTTTGGACTATTTATTCTTGAAGCGGATCTGTTTGATACCGCAATAGCGAGAAAATTTTCAGAAAATCTGCCATATACAGTAAGCCTTATGCAATGGGGCAAAGAACTTTACGGATCTATAGGAACAGACCTTGGAGAGGAAAATCCGGTACCAAAAATTCCTCCCGGAGGAATCGCATATACCAATAATGGTGATTATTTGTGCATTTTTTTTGGCCAGACACCGGCTTGGGCTGTTGAGCATATCGGCAATATAATCGGCGACCAGTGGCTGCGTCTTAATGAAGGACAATCGATTTCTTCTGTAATTGTAAGGGCAAAAAAAAAGGATTAAACTGATAAATTGGAACAGCTTGAAACTGAAGTAAAATATTATATTACCGACATAAATGCTCTGCGGGATAAACTTATCTCACTTGGCGCTTGCGCAGGGAAAAATCTTTTTGAAATAAATGTCAGATTTGATGACAAAAATAAAACCCTGTTTAAAAATAAATCCCTGCTAAGAGTACGCAAGGATGAAAAAGCCACTCTAACATTCAAATCACAGCCTGAAATCAAAGACAGCCGCTTTAAAACTTTAAAAGAGTATGAAATTGAAGTAAGCGACTTTTCCACAACGTGCCAAATCATAGAACTCCTTGGTTTAGCAAAACAGCAAATATATGAAAAATGGCGTGAAACTCTTACGATTGGAGACACTGTCTTTTGTATTGATAAAATGCCTTACGGAGATTTTCTTGAAATCGAAGGAAGCGGTGAAGAAATTATAAGATATACAACCCTGCTAGGATTAGACTGGAAAAACCGCATACTTTTTAACTACCTTGAAATATTCGAAACAATAAAAAATTCCCTTAACCTCTCTTTTTCCGATGTAACATTTGAAAATTTTAAAAATATAAATATAGATATAGATTTTTCAGAATATCTTTCGGCTGTTACATCCGGTGATTTGTAATTATTTTTCAGAACCCGTTTGACAATGCCTTCTATCCGACCATAGACTTATTGACCCCAGCGTTTGGGACGCTGGGGTCGCTGGTTCAAATCCAGCCGTACCAACCAGAGAGCTCTTAGACTTTACAAGATTTTTGATAAATCAGAAATGATAAAAGCTGGTAATCAAATGCTTACCGGCTTTTATATAATGTACCCCTGATATTTCCTCTTTCTTTAATTGTTGTATAACACCTTGTGTTCTTATGGATTAATAAATGTTATAAAACATCCCGGGACGCCGGGGTAAAATGGGAGGAGAGAATCTGTATTTCACCTGATGCCAGAAAGCATGTTTTGTAGATTAGATCCTCTTCCCACTGCTTTGTTCAGTAACTCGTACGGTATCATAAACCGTCCCAAATGGGAATGAGTTTGTACTTGCAAGGTTGATTCGGACGAAGCTTTTTTACCAAGGTAGATATTTCTAATTTAAAGAGAGGTGTTTATATGTCAGTATCGGTTCTTGGGATAGATATTGCAAAACAGAAATTTGATGCAGCACTGGTTTTAGATGCGAAAATAATGCATAAAAGTTGTAAGAATTCGACGGAAGGTTTTGAGACCTTGATGGTTTGGCTTGATAAGTATGGAATTCAGAAGGTTCATGCCTGCCTGGAAGCCACGGGCAATTATGGAGAAGCTTTGGCCATTTTTCTTCATGAAGCAGGACATAATGTTAGTATTGTCAATCCTGTCAGAATCAAAGGATTTGCCCAGAGTGAATTGATTCGTACAAAAAATGACAAGATTGATGCTGGCATCATTGCCCGGTTCTGTCTGGCCATGAAGCCCGACACCTGGATTCCTCCAACACCTGAAATCAGGTCTCTGCGAGCTATAGTCAGAAGGGTTGATAGCCTGATCGTTATGCGAAGTCAGGAAAAGAATCGGATCGGTACGGCGCATGAATCTGTCATTCATTTGATCAAGGAGCATATCGCTTATTTGGATCAAGAAATTAAAAAAATCAGGCAACAAATAGCCGGGTTGATTGAACAAGATCCGAATCTTAAACGGAATAAGGATTTGCTGGATTCTATTCCCGGAATTGGCAAGGTAACTATTTCTGTCATCCTTACAGAATTAGATAATCTGGATAAATTCAACCACGTTCGGGAACTGGTGGCATTTATCGGGCTTGCGCCAAAGGAAACTCAATCGGGAACATCTATTAAAGGCAAACCCAGGCTATGCAAGATTGGTCATGTACGGCTCAGGAAAGCCCTTTATATGCCTGCATTGGTGTCACTCCAGTGTAATCCCGTTATGATTGCTTTTTATAATCGTCTAAAAGATAAAGGCAAGAATGGTAAAGTTATTATCTGTGCGATTATGCGGAAACTGGTTCACGTTATTTTTGGAGTTCTCAAATCCGGGAAAGAGTATGACCCAAATTATAAGCCAGTTTTCGTTTGACAAGAACGGTATCTACAAAGAGTTAAAAGTATCTTGGATCAGTAATTGAAGATTTCCTATTGAAATGGAGCATAACCATTTCAATTTTCCTCTATCCTGTTTGATATCGATTTTTTAGCCGTATTATTGCGGCTCACTCGATGAGCATTGCTTTAACCTTGATTAACTTCAGTATTCCAATTCTCGTTTTTCAGCTCTTTCATCTTCTCGTTTTGCATCCTGTTCATAAGATTTCGAAATATTGACTAACACAGAAGCAACTATGGGGAATTTGTTTTTATGATTTGTAGCAAGGTTATTAAAATATTTAGCAAGTTTTCTTTCCTGTTCACCACCTTCAAATGGTGATTTGGTAACAGTGCCTCTTTGGTTAAAAACCGCACATACAAAATTATCTTTAATATTATCTGTATTGATACTTTCAATTATGAAACAGATTTCATCTGGCGGCCAATTATCCTCTTTTTTAGGAGACTGCGCTAATACTTGTCCAATATGCATGTCCGCAACCTCAATGCGACCACATTCACCAGCCAACTTTCTTACTCTTTTTACCCAACTGTTTAAAAATTCAGAATCAATTTTACCTGATTCATTAACGCCAGGTATTTGTTTCCAAGTAAGTAATAATTCATATGCTTGCTTTGCTCTATTTTTTATTTGTTCATCCGACAAATCTTTAATATCAGTATTAACTAATTCATCATTATCGGGTGTGTAAATCCAATTTAACACTTCGATGAAGAAGTCAGGGCTTTTAGAGAGTTCCCCATGTAATAATTTGGGGCTTCTTTCATTATCGCAAGATACTAAAACGGGAAGATATAACCATTCTATCTTAATAAGCGTTTGAGGTTCTATCTCCTCGCTTCCATCAAGGGCCTCAAAAAGTTGATTTACATCATAGCCATCAATACGAATATTTTCATTAGCACGCTCTGTTCCAGCCTTTTCCAGTATCTCAACAATTAAATTTGAAGGAATTTCTTTTGCAAAGTGAGAACATATATCAATTGCGCTATAGTATCTTTTATATTCTATAAGGTATTTAAGACCGATTACCTTTTCATCTGCACTGATATGGTAAAAATGTGGCAGAACATTTAACCAATATTCCTCTCTAATTGAACTATCTGTTGTATCTATAAAATCCCAAAGGTCCTTATTCTGATCAAGCGGAATAAATAGTTGAGCCAATGATTTATTGTTTAAACCTTGCTGTTTCAATTTCTTATACAAATCAAATACCCAATTAATTCCTTCAAGTATTGATTTTCTAAAAATGAAACTGTGAACAAATCTAATTTCATCACTTTCTTTATTAAGGAATTCGCATAGAGAAAGGACTTCAACTTCATCTATGATGATATATGCCAATGTATCACCAAAGATCCATGGCTGCTTTATTAAGGAAATTAACTCTTTAATTTTAGCAATACCGAAGTTCTTGTAAATATTATTAAGTCCTTCTTTTCTTCTTACATTTATCACTTTCCGTTGTTCATCATGTGATACTTTTTTGTACACAGAACCTTCTGGGAAATCCGGTCTATAATCATCAAACATCCAAATTGATTTGTTTATTTCGTCCTCAGGCTGTAACACCCAATATAGTTTCTCATAACGAATTAATTCTGCTTCGGGAAGTGACCACTCTGCATCTGGATACGAGCGATGTTTCGATAATAATTTTCTTAAAGTATGCCATGCAGAATAATTTGCTTGGGTAACTTTGACTAAGATAGATTCTATAAATGACAAAAGCTTGTCTCTATCATTAGGACTTAAATTAACAGATTCATCAATTAACTGAGAAAGTTCAGTTTCACTGTTGTTAAAAATTGATAATATTATTTCGACAACAGCTGTATGAGTATCCCAAATTTCTTTATATGTAATTGGCATCTCTAAGCTTTGATTAAATATTCGCCATCTCATTTTGTGTGTGGGATGTCCAATTCCATGGTAGCGGGGTAACAAACTACATAACAAGGTCCATGCAATTTCCTTTTCCTTCTCTGATATTAATTTTAAAACTTCAATTCTCTCTTCAAGATTAGCAAGTGTTTGATAATGCCAAGGTTTAAAAATTTCTGTCAAACTGTTTATTGGGCGATTTAACAATTTGCCACCGGGGTCAATTACTGAAAGCCTCGATAAAATTATGGCTGCTCTTGATAAATATTCGGGTAGCCATGCAATATTTTCTAAAGCCCATAATAATCCTGTATGATGGCTGATTGGCGTGAGAAAACCAGGCTCTTCGTCAAACAAAGCTACTATTGGTGAATTATCAATAGCTAAATATTTTTCCACCGCATTTAGAAATTCAGTAGGTGAAGCTTCAGCTAACAACGGCAGTTTTCTTTCAATAGACTTCCACAATAATGAATCATCAGCATTTAACAATTCCGCAATAATTCTATCAACCCAAAGCTGACCATTTAAAGGTAAATCGAGTTTTAGCTTGTCACCAAATACGGATACTAATATTAAAGATTGAACTATTCCCTCTCTTATCCACCCAGAATATTGTCTCGTTTTTCCATGAATTGAAGCCATATACCTTTCTTCAGGTTTTAGATCAAAGGCTGGATCTATTTCACTCATGATTTCAAGAAAAGATATGTGGAGTAGTTCAAAATCCTTCCTTGTCAAATAACGCGATGCGTTTACCCATGAATCTAAAGGGGATGTAAGTCGCCAACTACTACCAATTTGTACAATCGGTGAATCTGGAGTGTATACCCATCTTTTCAGTTTTCGTATATAATCTTCATAAGATTCGCCAGAAAAACGCGAAATAACATTTCTGTCTTGCTCGTAATTTTCATCCCATCTTCCAGCGATTAAAGCAGGTATTATTTCTCTAACATTATCTGCTTTCGCCCATTCAGGTGAATTTCTTACGAATTCAAGTTGTCTTCTTAATATCGTAATATTTCTTGCTGATTCTTTAGAATATTTTTCCGCAAGCTCTTTTGAAATACCTGATCCAACGAGTGATTCAATAAAAGAATCTCTATCTAATTTTGGGAGAATAATTTTATTGCTCCAGCTATCCGTTGAATCTGCACCAATCGGTGAAATTACAGTATGCCCTTTTACAATCGCTCGATTAATTACTCCTGTATCATCAAATCTTGGGATAAGAATCAATGGGTTGTCATGGACAGATAGTTGGCGGAATGTTTCAGGATTATCAACGATAAGACTTCTGGCAAAAAAATCTTCTTCTTTCGATGGGTCATTTATGAAACATGAGATAATAAATGCTAATGCTTCTTCTCGCGAAGCTCCTTGCACTGCTGTAACAGAGGATATCGAAGTAAACTCAAATAATGTATCCGAATCTTTCTTTCTCCCACTAATCAATAATTGTGGGTTTAATTTAATTTGTGGGCCACTTGACCATTCTTCCCAAAAGTCTTCAGTCGGCTGTATTCCTTCCGAGGGGTATTTACCTAAGTGTTTTATAGCTAACCATGCTGATACAGTTGGTGCATTTTCAAGCCATTCTTCAAGCAATTCTGCACTTATAACTTTAATGTCTTTCCAAATATTATCTTTCTTTTTTCCTTCAATCCACTCATTGCTTTTTGTCCATAAACGTGGAGTTACAAAAACAAATGTTGAATTTGATGGATTAAAGCCAAGAGGTTTTTTACTTCGCTTTGTATAATCATCGTCAGCTTTACCTTTGGGATCTTTATTTGCCCCAAACTCCCAAACAGAAATGCCAGATGGTAAGTATTCGGTTTCCTCAGTAACTTCAAGGATTCCATCCCAACCACCTATCAAAACATTATCCCCTGAAGGAAATTTTATACTTTTAATTGAATGTGATGTTGCCCTTATAAGTTTTCTTACTAACTGAGGAAGTGCCTCTTGACAGGCTCTACGATTTGCCCAACTTCTTATATCTAGAGTATCAATCCATATCATAACTGTCTAAACCTATAGCTACTAGAACAAATTATTATTTTATCCGTCAATCTTTTCAGAACATAATAATTAATATACGTAATATATCTTTATTTGATGCCGGAAAAAATCTGTATGAAAAGTAGTTAATTTGTAAAGGAATTTAGAGTTTTTGTCAAATTTTTAGTGAGATATTTCGTAATTGCTACTTATTATGTTGATTACTAAATGGGGTCTTGCAAAACAAAGATATTTGTCAGGATGTTTCTTTCAGTCAATAAGGATTATCATTTGAAAGGAAGTACACCTGTCAAAATTTATAGACGCTTTGTTACAGGAAGCATTCAATAAAAAAAGCAGTATTAACATTTTTCAAGATCGCCAAACTGCCTAAATTGCTGGCTTCACCTCCTAAGAAACAAGAATACGTCATTTCCAGTGAAGCTATGCAATTTCAGGACGTTATATTGCTATGGCACCTGAGCGTCTCCTCCATTGACACCATATGTTTCTTCCATTAATAACCCGGTGCATAGCTTCGGGTTAAAATGCTACAAAGAAATGCTACCGGATTCTTCAGAAACTGTTTATTACTAAAGGAAAGAAAGTAACGGTTTGTTCAGCAGTTGACAGGGCAATACAAAATTTCGATTTGCCAAGACCCCACCGCCCTATCAATCAGCTGCTTATTCCTAAATTTTTTACTGGTTTTGACGGTATTACAGCTGGTTTTTGTTTAAATACTTTTTCAATATTACTTCTGCAAATGCTATTACTTTGCTCATTATAATATTTTGAGTAGTATAAATATGAAACAAACGTAATTGATTGTGCGATTGCATATCCTTTTGAGCTGGCAGCCATTCCAGTTCTTTCAGTATAATCTATAAGTCCTTTTGTAATTCCTTTTTCACCCCAATGAGTGACATTGATATTTGTCGGTGAAGTTGGTTGATCTGAAGCTTGTATAAATGTTTGTATATTGAATTTATATGCAATATTTTTCAACGTCTCATACCATTTTGGCATATATGATAAATTAGTATCACCGTATTCTGATGCCAACAAGCGTGCAAACAAATAGTGTTCAGCCGCAGCTATATTTAGATCTTCTGAATTTCCAGCATCCCTACAGTCTTTAAGTTCATGCCAGGCATTTTCGATAGTTGCCATATTGTATTGATTGTCTATTAAATCAGCTAAATTTGAATTATCATCAAATGAAACCGCTAAAGAAGTTAATATTAATTTCATGACAATTGTATCGTTGAAATCGTTACATAATGCCGAACCCTGTATAATGAAAAAAAATATCACCGTGAATTTAATAGATTTCATTGTGATTATTTCTCCTATAATATTGAGTTAAGAGCATAAACGCAAAAATCACCAGTTTATCTGTTGCATTTAATTGTTGGAATTCAGTAAGCTGTCCCCCGAATTCCCGGTTCTGGACCGTCTCATACACTCACCTGCTCACCCAATTCCATCCAAAAGTTCCTTAAGACCGTTCGGAAATACTCGATGTCATTAATCGAAAGGTTCGCTATTTCGTCGTACTGGATACCGGCTTCATCTATGTCTAAGTCACAAAATAGTGCGAGCTTGCAATAGTACTCTCTGCTCACTGACAGTAGTTCTGTCGCCGAAAGTCCGCGTCCATGTTTTGCTGCATTAGCAACTAACCGCAGCAGGTTCACCTGATCGAAGGTCGAATCCTGAGCCCCCCAGAACAGCAAAAGGGACTTTAGATTCGCGTACTTGTAGCGTTGAATCTCTTGCTCGGCCACATGATTGCTTCCCTTATTTACTGGTGACCACAACGATTTATGTTTGCATAAGTCCCTGATATCGTGTTCCCACAAGTGGTAAAGGGATATCAAAACGGAGGAATACATTCCATTGATAAGCAAGGTATACTCTTCAGACAACGATGAGCTGAAATCGCTTACCTGATAATAAACCTCCTCGCCGTCGATACCTGCACTAAACAACCGGCCTTGGAAATCGGTTATCTCTTTGGAAAAGCCGTTCTCAAGGTTCATCCGCTTCAATAGAGATATCGCTCTATCAGAAAACGATTCCACCCGCTTCAGATAAAGTCTAACCCTGCTGTATCTGTCCATCTATTGTGCTCACCATGGGAGTTACTCTCTACTCAGACCATCCCGATCTGCCCAACAAGTTATTGAACAGTTTCTGTTCAATACCGATGCTTTCTTCTATGGTTGAATTCGTGTTTTATTATCACGATTTACGTTAGAAAGCTACTATTTTATTGAAAGTGTTCGATTTATCTCTTACAGGAAGCTATACGTACAGTATATGTCACTTGCAATCACTTACTATCTCAACCCTATATTGGAAAGTAAAAGGCCGCTTGCTATTTTATTGAACAGACGGATAGAGGAAGTTTGGTTACGCCCTGCGCCCTTGACACAATGGAATATTAATCTTTTGACAGCGAATAGGGCGAATAGGATCAAACTTTGACGGGTTTTTGCTCTGAGCCATTTATTTTGCAGTGTATCATTTCTTTACAATTCTTATTTTGTCAAACTTTTTAACAACAATTATTTTGCCATTTTAAATTCACTGAAAAAGTCAGAGGAAGGGGGAACACCTTTATCAAACATTGAATAGTGAACTATAAACACTCAACCTAAAAGATATTGCAATTTTATTTCTTTAGATGTATATCCATTGTAGACACATAATAGAAGGCGCGATTTTATTAAATGGAGGTGTACCATGCAAACTAAAATTCAAAAATGGGGAAATAGCCTTGCGTTACGAATTCCCAAATCATTCGCAATTGATGCAAACCTGAGGCAAAATGAAACGGTAGATTTATCTATCGACAAGGAAAAGATTATTATTACTCTGATCGGGAAAAAAGAATATTCGCTCGATGAACTATTAGAAGGTGTCTCGGAAAATAACATTCACAGCGAATTTGTTACAGGAGCCCCGATGGGGAAAGAAACATGGTAACAAATAGCGATTATGTTCCGGATAGGGGAGATGCCGTTTGGATAAACATGAATCCGCAAGCCGTTCATGAGCAAGCGGGAAGGCGTCCTGCTATAGTTTTGTCGCCGATTTCCTACAACCGTAAAGTCGGCCTTGCCTTATTTTGTCCGATAACTAACCAAATAAAAGGTTATCCTTTTGAAGTTAATATTCCTTCAGGTCTAAAAGTAACAGGTGCTGTTTTATCCGATCAGGTTAAAAGTCTTGATTGGAAAATAAGGAATACGGAATTCTATGACAAAATCCCCGATATTGTTATTTTCGAAATATTAAAAAAACTTGGGGTGCTGCTACGTTTTGATAGTTAGTACTACCCTAACAAATAGCGTATCATTTTTTTACAATTCGTATTTTGCCCACTTTCTTTGCATTAAAATAATGTTCCGCACTTCCATGGTTTACCGCAATCTCAAGGAAACCACGACTTCCAATAATAGCAAGCGGATTTCCTGCCAATGTATTTGAATAGCTTGTTGATAAGTACTCTATTCTATTTTTCCCGATAATTATCTGGAAACCCTTTTTATTCAGATTGGAAGTAAATGTATCAAGTATTTTTGCGTCGATATTTGTTATAAGATTACCAAAACGGTCAATTGACACAACTTCACCTATAAGCTCTCCATTATCTGATATTTCAGGTTTTGGTATTTTAACGGTAACGACTGTATTCTGATCTATTGGTATGCCGAGTTCTTCAAGGCTTTTCCCTTTGGATAATTGTGCTGCAATCGGTGCGAAAATATCACGACCGTGAAAAGTATTGCTTACAGGCTTTAAAAACCATTCATTTTTGTCCAGCTTTACAATCTTACAGTTCTTTTCTTCTTCCAATAAAAGGCTTAATACACCATTATCAGGCGCTATAAAATAGTGGCCATTAACTTCTGCTGCAAAAATAGCCCTGTTGCTGCCAACGCCGGGATCAACCACAACAACATGTATTGATCCTTCTGGAAAATATCTGTAACAATAGTTTGTAAGGTATGCAGCGTTGACTATATCATGGGGAAGAATCGAATGGCTGATGTCAATAATGGAAGCAGAAGGGTTTATGGAAAGAATAACTCCCTTCATTATGCCCACATATTCGTCTTTGATACCAAAATCTGTAAGAAGAGTTATAACCGGCATGATTATTTATTACAGCTTTTTATATAAATGCTGATATGCTTCTTCAGATGCTTTTCGGCCGGAAGAAGTTCTCATGATAAAACCGATTTTTAAAAGAAAAGGCTCTACAACATCTACAAGAGTATCCGATTCTTCCTGAAGGGTGGCTGCAATCGCCTCAACTCCTACAGGCCCGCCATTATAATACTCTATCACTGTTTTAAGATAACGGCAGTCAAGACTTGTAAGTCCTTTTTCATCAACTCCCTCAAGAGCAAGCGCTTCATGTACCGCTTTTTTTGTAATTACACCGTCTCCTCTTACCTGCGCATAGTCTCTTACACGCTTTAGTAACCTGTTGACAATTCTCGGTGTACCCCTTGACCGCCGCGAAAGCTCTAATGCGGCATCTTCTTTGATTTTAACTTTAAGTAAATTTGCTGAGCGTGAAACAATTATCATAAGATCCGTTTCAGTATAAAAATCCAGAGTTCTGAATATGCCGAAACGATCTCTTAAAGGTGATGAAAGCAACCCGACTCTTGTTGTTGCTCCAACCATTACAAAATGCTTTAAGCGGTATTTGTGGCTACGCGCATTCACTCCTTTGTCGAATACAAAATCTATGGCAAAATCTTCCATTGCAGGATACATGAATTCTTCAACCACCTTAGGAATCCGGTGAATCTCGTCTATAAAAAGAATATCGCCTTCTTCAAGATGAGTAAGAATCCCTACAAGATCTCCTCCCTTTTCAAGAGCCGGCCCTGATGTAACAGTAAGATTACCGCCCGTCTCATTTGCAATAATATGGGCAAGAGTTGTTTTGCCAAGACCCGGCGGGCCATGTAAAAGAACATGATCAATAGGCTCACCGCGCTGTTTTGCTGCTTCAATTGCGATTTTAAGCGTTTCAACAACCTCGCTCTGGCCTATATAATCAGACATACATGACGGACGCAGGGAAAGTATTTCAGGTTCTGTGTCAACAGAAAGGCAGGAACCGGAAAGTATTTCATTATCTTCCGAAGAATGTGTCAGAATATCATTGCTCATCAGGCTCTTTCTCCACGATATACTTCTTCAAGGAGATCCTCAGGGCTTGTTATAAATTTGTTTCTTTTCAAAGCTTGCACAACCATCGTCTTTGCTTCGCCAGGTTTATAACCAAGCTGGGAAACAAGAAGATCAATGACTGTTTGTCCAAAATCTTCTGAAACAGAATCATCATCATATGGTTGCTCCGATTTTCTTATCAGGGCGAACTTGTTTAACTTTCCTTCAAGCGTTGCTATAATTTTTTGGGCTGTTCTGTTTCCGATTCCTTTAAGCTGCTTTAGTGTTGCAGCATCTTTTGATTCTATAGCTCTTGCAATATCACGTACGGACATGGTAAGAGCTTTTACAGCTTTTAACGGTCCTATATCTTCAACAGAAATGAAATATTGAAAAAATTCCTTTTCGATTTCAAGATTAAACCCTATCAATACAGGTTTTGGCTGCTTTTCCGATTGATGATAATAAATATATAGAGTTATTTCGTCTCCAACTGACCTTGTATTTAGAGTCTCCATTACAATCGCCGGAAGCAGTATTTCATATCCTATATGATTTACGAGCAAAAGTATGCGCTCGCTTTCTTTTTTTAATAATTTTCCTTCTAAGTATCCTATCACTAAATTCTTCTCCGAAAGAGTTTAAATTTAAAGTTTTACCTGTTGTTGTTATTATAACGGAAAAGACCTAATAGAGCCAGAGCAATTGCATCGGAAGCATGAAAGGGTCTAATGGGGGTATTTAATTTCAATAAATTCCTCACGGTAAGCTCAAGCTGTTGCTTGTTTGCATTACCATTACCTGTTAAAACATGCTTGACTTCCCTCACAGCAACCTCGGTTGCCGATATCCCGGCATGGCATGCCGACAGAAGAATAACACCTGTAACCTTGCCAAGGCTTATACCTGATTTAGGATAGGCATCAAGGGAAAATACATCTTCTAATACCATTAGATCAGGCTTTTCATCTTTTAGAAGTGAAAGGACTTTTGAAAAAATATGGTTAAGACGCTCGGGAAGAGCCTGATTTTTTGACGTGTTTATACTTCCGAAAGAATATCTTTGGATTTTAAGCCCTGTCCCACAGATAATTCCCACACCCGTTGAAGCCAGGCCAGGATCTATACCGATGACCTTTATCATCTTTTGCTCTTTAAGGATTAAAACCAAAATTATTCGAGCCAGTTTCAAAACGCCCCATTTTGGCCGATCTCTGCATTGGGCTCAAATTTAAATCCTCGAAATACTCAATGTATTACTGCTGTTGAAATTTTCTCCCGCCTTGAGCTTGACCAAACTGAAATGTTTTAAAAGTGGCTCATTATTTTAAAATCCTTTCAGCTTGCTTTCAGCTGTTTTGGCTTCAATTGAATCAGGAAATTTTTCTACAAGTTGGTTTAAAATGAGTTTTGAAGTCTTTTTATCTCCAATATTGTAAAAGGAAAGACCCTGCTTTAGCAATGAAGCCTTCATTTTATTGCCTTTTGGGTATTTCTCTATAACTTTCTGATATTCACCAATGGCTTTTTCATACCATTTTTCCCTGTAATAGCTTTCACCAATCCAGAACTGGCAATTATCAGCTATATCGGAATTCGGATATTTTTTCAGCATTTCCTGCAATTGTTCACGGGCTGCTGCATATTTCTCCTTATCATACAACTTAAGGGCGGAAGCATACATCTCGTTTTCAGGAATTTCCTGCTTTGTGTTCTCCGTTGTGTCGGTCTGCCCGGCAAGTGTTGTTTTTTCTTTTCCTTCTAAACTCAAATATTGATCAAGTTGCTTAAGCTTATTAGCAGATGCTTCCGTAGTCTGTTCAACCTTGGCAAGTCTGCTCTCAGCTATTTTAGCGGTTTCTTCGAGCGCATTTAATTTTTGGTTTAAAAGGTGCTCAAGCACCTCTACTCTTCCATTTAATATCTGAATTTCTTCAGTATGCCTTTGGATATCGGCATATTGTTCGGCTGCTTGTCCTCTGATTTTATTTTCTTTTTCGGATTCGATATCTTTAATCTCTTCCGTTTTCTTTTTTAGTCCATCCGTTTTGGAGTTAAGCTGGGAAGTCTGGTTTTCTAAAGTTACAACCCGCAGCCTTAGTTGTCCTACACGGTTATCAAGCGTTAGAACGTCTTTATGCAAAGCACAGCCGAAATTATAAAATCCAAGAAGAACAAGAAGAACAACCAATTTCAAAATATGGCGTTTCCCTTTGCCGACAAATGGAAAAAAAGTAATTATTCGAGGAATCAAGGAATTTTTTCCTAATGGCCCTAAATTATTTATTGAGGCTTTTAGCATCCTGAAAGATCTCCCTGGAGCTTTTTTGTGAATCTAATTAAACGGATTGCATCCGCATGTTGTGTATCATACACATATAACAAGCGGATGCTTAAGTCATAATCCGTTCATAATGTTTTTGGTATAAAGCCCGGATACAAAAATCCAATTCTTACTTTATAATAAAATGAGCTCTTCTGTTCTTTGACCAGGCGTCTTCATTTTGGCCAGGATCAAGCGGTTTTTCTTCTCCGTAGCTGATTATATTTAAACGTGAAGGAGCTACACCAAGATTGATAAGGTAATTCATTGCGCTTCTGGCACGCCTTTCCCCAAGAGCAAGGTTGTACTCATTGGTTCCGCGGTCATCACAATGCCCTTCAATAGTCACAGGAATACTTGCACATTGCTTCCCAAGATAATCAGCTTTCGTTTTGAGAATTTCCTGAGCGGTTTCCGTAAGAGCTGCGCTATCATAGTCAAAAAGCACGTCTTCATTAACAAGACTCTGCATTGCTTCAGCTTTTTCCATTGCCATCATCTCTTCTGCGCTAGGCCCGGTGGGTTCTTGAACTGATTGGTCAGCCGGGAGAGATTCTGAATCCACATCAGACGCAGAAGAGTCAGCGGCAGCAGCGTCCATGTCAGCTTGTGCATCCTGAACGGTTTCAACATCAGCCTTCACAGTCTGTTTCCCACAGGAAGTGAAAATCAATAGAGCCGGAATTACAAGTAAGAAAGATAAAACAATCAACATTTTTTTCTTCATTTTAAACCTCCTTGATAAATATAATACTGTTATTTGTTAACAAGCCTTGGTGACCATTTGGGATTTGACTGTTCACCTGATATACTAAACACACGCCTTTGATCTGTTCCATAAGAAGTCATTACATAGATCCTCGAAGGCCCCTCTCGCGTTGAGCTGAATACAATAAGGGTGCCATCCGGAGACCATGAAGGTGATTCGTTATTACCTGTGTCTTGTGTTAATTGTACTGGATTTTTGCCATCAAAACCAATTATAAAAATATTATGGCTTCCTCCATCCAATCCGGAATATACTATCTTATCGCCTTTAGGCGACCAGCACGGCTGAGTATTATAGTTACCATTAAATGTCAATCTTTTCTCATATCCGGTATAAAGGTCTTTAATATATATCTGAGGTGTTCCTGATCTGCTTGAAACAAACGCCATCTTCTTTCCGTCCGTAGATAATGCAGGGGATACATCACTTCCGGAACTTTTTGTCAACTTTTTAATTATTTTCCCGGTTCCTGTCATTAGATAAATATCCTGATCTCCTGTATAGGAAAGTGTTGCAGCAAGTGCAAATTTTCCGGGTACCCAGACCGGTGTTATATTTATTCCTTTTTTTGCTATCACAGATATACTGTTGTTATTGACATTTTTGATATAGATATCAGGATTACCTTTTAAATAAGAGGTGTATGCAATCCACTTACCATCCGATGACCATGCTGGAAAAAGAGTAATTGCTTTATTGTTTGTAAATTGTTTTACATTGGTTCCGTCAAAATCACAAATATATATTTCTTTATTTCCTGAGCCTGTTGACACAAAGGCAATACGGGTATCAAAAATGCCTCTGTTTCCGGTAAGATAAAAGACAATCTCACTTGCAAAGAGTCGTATTACCTGATTTAAACTTTTAGCGTCTGCTTTGTATTTTTTTCCTATAAGCTGGCTGGCTTTAATTGTATCAAACAACCTCAATTCAATTTCAAGAAGATCGCCTTTTATCGAAATCTTGCCGGTAACAAGAAGCTCCGCACCCACGGTAGCCCAGTTATGAAAATTTATATTTTGCAAAGTTGTTTCAGGCTTTAATGGATTTTCAAGAAAGCTTTCCCTGTCAAGTATCTTGAAATAACAGGTAAAATCGAGCATTTCTGCAAGCATATTGGAAGCTTGTTTTGAAAATATCATATCATTGTTATTAATTGTTCCTGTACCGGATTTAAACAAAGGTATGGCAATCGGCATTTTTCTTATAGACGGACTGTTTATATCAATGTAATCATATGCTCCAAAGCTAATTTCTGTCATTGCTAATACAGCAGCAATAATAACTATAAAAAAACGAAAACATCTCATCTATTTTTCCTTTAAAATTTTCAGCATTATATCGTTTAATTCCGCTTAAGTCCACTGGTTCCGAAACGAAGGCCGACTTCATAATATGGCCTGCTATAACCTTCGGGAAGAGGTGGAAGAGGATTGGATTTTTGAATAGCTCTGTATGCCGACTCGTCAAGATAGCGGTTTTTTGATCTGCTTTCAAACCGGATATCGCTGATTTCGCCATTATGCATTATTTTTATTACAAGAACAGCCAGTTCATCTAAACCTCTGCCTCCTATCTGCTCGGAATACGCCCAGTTTTGCTGAATTGTATAAAAAATTTCTGCTTTATATATATCAAATATGCCTATTGGCAGGTTACTGCCACCGCTACCGCCGGAGATGCCTGGTACTGCTCCTTTTATTGCGCTTCCCTGACTACCCAACCCCCTGGACTGATTGGCACCCTCAGCTTTTGCGATCTTATCCCTTATTTTGCTTATTGCTTCATCAACTGATGATGGCCTTGATTCCTCAACCTTTTTTTCCATATCTTTTACGGCATTTTTTATCAACTCGGCAGACTCAACTTTCTTTTTTGGTGATATCTTCGGTTTTAATGATATGGCTTTCGACACTTTTGTTACAGGTTTTTCCTGGGCCTTTTTTACAGCTTTAATCTCCGGTTTTGAAATTTCTTTAGGTTTTTCAATTTTTGCCGGAACTTGCTTTACAACTTTTTTTTCAACTATAGCCGCACTCTTTTTTAAAGCCGGTTTTCCGGCAGGAGGCCCAGGACGGCCAGCCGGAAGAGAAACAAGGCTGACATTTATTGCCGAAGGAAAGGGATTAAACATTGGCCTGCTATATCCGGGAAGAAAAAATAAAACTCCTATTAAAACGGCATGACACGCAAAGGAAATAACAAATGTTAAAGTCACTGTTTTTTGAGGTATGCCGCTTTTTCCGTTAAAATATCCGGAGAATTGAAAACCTTCTTGCATGCCTGTTATTTTTTCCGATTTGTTTTGCTTTCGATAGGCTCTGTAACCATACCGAGCTTTTCCACACCAGCTTCCTTTATCTCAGACATAAGAGTAACAACCGCACCGTATGAGATATTTTTATCTGCTCTAAGATATACTTCCTGGCCGGAATGGCCCTCGAGAATTTTTTTTATTTTTACCTGAAGCTGCTCAGGAGCAACTTTGTAATCATTTATATATATATTGCCACCTTTATCGAGAGTTATTAAAAGATGCTCTTTTTCCGAAACAAGAGGCTTAGTTGTTGCTTCGGGAAGGGAAACATTTACGCCTTGAACCATCATAGGCGCAGTTGCCATGAAAATAATCAAAAGAACCAGCATAACATCCACAAAAGGAGTAACATTTATATCGGAAATAATGCTATCTTTATCTCCTCCTGCCATCATTTTTTAATCCCCTTTGCCTTTAATGTATCCCGTTCTACTATATTAAGAAAATCAGCCGCAAAACTTTGCAGTTCAGAGTCAATATTTCTTATTTTTTGCATGAAATAATTAAATGCTATTACAGCAGGTATTGCTGCTGCAAGACCTGCTGCAGTCGCTACAAGGGCCTCGGATATTCCGGGAGCAACAACCGCAAGTGTAGCCGATCCTCTTAGCCCGATTCCGTGAAACGAATTCATGATTCCCCAAACCGTACCAAACAAACCTATAAAAGGAGCTGTATTTCCGGTTGTTGCAAGAAACGGAACAAGGTGTGTAAGGCTTGTTACTTCGGAGTTAATGGCCCTTCTTAAAGCACGCTTAATATTATCCATACCTACAAACCGGGAACTTATAGAAACATCTTCTGAATCTGAAGTTTTCGGAGTTGAAGAAACGCCCGACTGGCTTAATTTTGTAAGCTCCACATAACCTATGCGAAATATTCTTGCAACCGGACTGCCGGTCATTTCTTTTGATTTTGTATAAACATCCGAAAAATCACGGCTTCTCCAGAAATAGTCAATAAAGAATTCGGATTCTTTATATGCCCGCTTTATATATTTGTATTTAAGAAAAATAATTGTCCAGGTAGATACGGAAAAAAGAACAAGTGTAAGCAATACACCCTGTACTACAATTCCTGCATTGCTTATCATGTGAAACAAATCCAGATGCTGGGAACCCATAGAATTTACTCCGCTATATTGAGTATGTTTTGACAAAAATCAGATAGTTAATGGTAATCATTGAATTTATATTTTATATAGGCAATATACTGCTGTGTCAATAATAAGTTATGAAACTGGCTCCATCGTATTTTATATAGTTGCTTTCTGTGTATCATATCTTAACAAAAGCATCTGCCTAAGGCAAGCCCGTTTGGCTAACAGCCCGTTTGGCGATTTTCAGTGAATGCAATTTTTAATAATCTAAACTATGACAAAGGATATAGGTTATCTTCGTATTCTTGACAAGTTAAGCTATAGCCTTTAACGGATAATACTTGATTTAAAAACAATATTAATATAATTGCATGAATACTTAATACAATTTAAAAAAATGTGGAAATGTGAATAAATGAAAAGTTCCGATACGAAACAAGAAATCTTGGATAAAGCTGTAGATCTTTTTTATGAGTTTGGTTTTGTAAAAGCTTCTGTCCGAGATATTGTGCGAACTGTCGGGGTAACAAATTCCACAATATATGTTCATTTCAAAAATAAAGACGAGATACTTTATACCATCATACAGGATATAGGCTCAATTGTTTTAGAAGAACTTCACAAAGCAATAACAAACAATGATGATCCTGTAAAATGTCTGAAAGAAATGATTTTCAGGCAAACCTGTCTTATCAAGGAAAAGCGAAAAGAGCTGAAAATTTATATTGAAGAACAATATCAACTTCCCAAAGCCTTGAGTTCGGAAGCTGTAAAACAGCAACGCCAAATACATGATTTATATTTTAATAAATTTTGTGAGCTTGAAAAAATAGGCCTTCTGAAACAGGGAATAGACAAAACAATTATGGCTTTTTCAGTATTTGCCATGATGAATTGGATATATCGCTGGTATAATGATAGCGGAAGGCTTTCAATTGAAGAAATCGCCAATCAAAGCATAGCAGTATTTTTCGGCGGTATTATGGTTGAAAAAAGCAAACAAAATTAATCGTGTTATAAGTTTTGCGCAGAAATTTTCACAGCTTCCCTAAAATCAAGCGTTCCGCTGTATATTGCTTTGCCTGTAATAACCCCAACAACTCCATATTTTTCAATTGATAGAAGATTTCTTATATCATCTATCGTTGAAACGCCTCCTGAGGCAACAACCGGAATATTTACAGATTCGGCAAGCCGCTTTGTTTCCTCAATATTAGGCCCAGTTTGCATTCCGTCTCTGTATATATCTGTAAAATTAATTGCCGCAACTCCGCAATCTTCATAAGTTTTTGCAAGATCTACAGCTTTCATTTCCGTCGTTTCCGTCCATCCTTCTATTGCAACAAAACCTTTTTTCGCATCAATTCCTACTACTACTTGTTTTGGATACATACGGCAAATATCTTTAACAAATTTGGGATTTTTGTGCGCTTCCGTTCCTATTACTATCCTTTTAACGCCGATATCTAAAAACATTTTGGCGGTTTCTTCATTTCTTATTCCTCCGCCAACTTGTATGTCAACTTTTACAGTTGATAGTATTTTCTTTATGGCCATAAGATTAACAGGGGTTTTTTCAAAAGCCCCGTCAAGATCAACCACATGAATCAATTTTGCTCCCTGCTTCTCCCATTTTTGGGCCATAGCTGAAGGATCATCTGAAAATATAGTTTCACGATCCTTTTCGCCCTGTAAAAGCCGGACACATTTTCCGTTTTTTATATCTACTGCAGGTATAATAATCATTTTGTGAAAAATATATGAATCATCTCTTCAAGACCCGGTTTTGCCAGATCTTCTGCGACAACCCATTTTCCTCCCCTTTTAATAAAAGTTCCAATTTCAAAAAGATTTTCGCTTAAAGGCCGCTGGGTTTCATCCATATGGCCTGTCCAGATAATACGGCGTTCCGAAACACTTATAAGATGCAAATCAAAAGCTACCGAAGCGGGAGATTCTACACCATAACCTGTTCCTACACGTTGTTTAAAACGGTAAATATGCCCTAAATAAACAGCATCTGCTCCAACCGCTTGTCCGATTTCAACAATTTTATCAATCATTGCTTTCGAGTCTTGGAAGCACGCTTGGAAGTCATCTGCAATAAATTCTGCTCTATCAGGGGGAATTATTTTAAAATCGGTGTTTTTTTCCAGCAGAGAAAAAAGATGATTTGTCAACATAACATCAGCGTTTTCCGCAATATCTCCGGTAAAAAACATACTTCCGCAAAGCGGGCATCTTATATTATTCTCTTTACCGCAAAAGTCAGTATAATTTTTAAAGCGGAGAACAAGTACCTTTTCAATTTTCCCCTTGGTAGAAAGAAGTTCAGGTTTAACTTGGTTAGAACTACATGCCGGAAAAAGTAAAGGTATAAAAAACAACAAACAAATCAACTGTACAAGATTTGCCTTCCTTTTAAAAACACTCCCGACAAATAAACCGTATAATGAATTTTTTATTATCATAATACTCCTTTTGTGGAGCAAATTCCGGTTATCCGTTCATCAAGAGACGTTGCCTGATCAAGTGCTCTTCCGGCAGCTTTGAAAACGGATTCGATAATGTGGTGTTCATCCTGGCCGTAAAATGTATTTATATGAAGATTCATACCCGCCTTTGTTGAAAAAGCTCTGAAAAATTCCCTTGCAAGTGCAATAGTGAATGTAGCCCCTGAATTCGGAATAGATGGCACATTGTAAACTAAATAAGGACGGTTTGAAAGATCAATAGTAACCGAAGTTAAGGAATCATCCATAGGAACCGTAAAATTACCATAACGTCTTATGCCTTTTCTGTCGCCAAGAGCTTTGTTTAATGCATCTCCCAACACAAGACCCACATCTTCCACTGTATGGTGGAAATCAACTTCAATATCGCCTTTTGCTTTTACTGTCAGATCAAAAAAACCATGTGCAGAGAAAAGAGATAACATATGGTCAAAAAAGGGGATGCCGGTATTAACTTCATGTTTCCCGGTTCCATCCAATAAGAGTTTAATGCTGATTTGTGTTTCTTTTGTCTTACGCTCAACATCGGCTGTACGATTCATAACTCACCTTCAATTCGTTATATATTAAGTATTAACGTTGTTTATTTGTATGCCGATATACTGTAAGTGTCAAGCTTATATGTTATTGTTTCCGACCAATCTGCTTGCATATTATTCTATCCTTGTTTTTATTCATCTGAGCCACTTTCAAAACGTTTCAGTTTGTTCAAGCTCAAGGCGGGAGAAAATTTCAACAACAGGAATACATTGAGGATTTCGAGGATTTTGTCTTTATTCATTTCTGTCATGATTTCAGCTGTGATTAGTAAATATATACTGGTTAAACAATACAACAATAGGAATAGGAGGAAACCTTAATGCTTCCCCCTATTCCTCTTGTTAAATTTCCGCATAGCATTGTTTGCATAAGGAAAAATAATAAACTATATTTCCTTATAGAAATATTAATATAAATTTGAGCCCTTATCAACAGAGCAAGACAAAGCGCATTTCTATGATAACCACCATTGAAACATTTTTAAAAAGACAATCATCGTCAGGCATGCTGCTGATTTTTTTCACTATTACTGCCCTGGCATTGCAAAACAGCGGCCTGTCTGATTTGTACAATGGATTTTTACATACGCATGTAGAAATTCGATTTGGTAATTTACAAATTGCCAAGCCCTTATTGCTCTGGGTAAATGATGGACTAATGGCGGTTTTTTTCTTTCTAATTGGGCTGGAGGTTAAAAGAGAATTTATTGAGGGTCATCTTTCCTCTCTAAGTCAGATCGCGTTACCAGGAATAGCAGCGCTCGGAGGAATGACGGTGCCTGCTCTGGTTTTCATTGCATTCAATCAAGGCGAGTCATTCGCAATGAAAGGCTGGGCAATACCAACCGCAACCGACATTGCTTTTGCTTTGGGAGTTTTATCTCTATTAGGGAATAGAATTCCCGTCTCTTTAAAAGTATTTCTGTTAGCGTTGGCTATTATTGATGATTTAGGAGCTATCGTTATTATAGCACTGTTTTACACGGCTGACATATCTACAGTCTCTATAGTCATCGCTTCAATCGCTCTTACTACCTTGTTTACCATGAACAGAATGGGCGTAGCTAGTAAAGCGGCTTATATTTTGCTCGGCATCGTGCTTTGGGTTAGCGTATTAAAATCAGGCGTTCATGCAACTCTATCAGGTGTCGCATTAGCCTTTATGATTCCTTTGAACTGTATAGGCAGAGACGGTAAAGTCTTTTCTATGAGCAAAGAAATGGAGTATGGTTTACATTATTGGGTAGCCTTTATGATATTGCCCCTTTTTGCTTTTGTTAATGCAGGTGTTGATTTAAGAGGGATTTCTTTTGAGGAAATGCTAAATCCTGTCCCTATGGGAATTATGATTGGATTATTTATCGGTAAACAGTTGGGGGTTTTTAGTTTTAGTTGGCTTGCTATCAAATCAGGATTCGCAAGCTTGCCCAAAGATAGTAGCTGGAATCAACTGTATGGTGTATCCATTCTTACCGGTATCGGATTTACCATGAGTTTATTTGTTGACACGTTGGCTTATGATGATAATCAGATTTATCACTATGCAGATAAACTAGCCATTCTCCTGGGTTCATTTATGTCTGGTATCGTTGGTTATTATGTTTTAAAAAGCTCGAAGTAGTTCCTTGAAAAAGCTCCGGTTGTGCCTTCACTTTGAAAATCTGCATATTGCGACGTTAGCTTCCATAGCGTATAGATACCATAACGTTTAAAAGTTATAATGTCGATAAACACTTTTGGCGGTGATATTATGGCAACTGCTACAAAACGTGCCACGATTTATTGAGACCCAGTTTTACATAAAGCTTTGAAATTGAATAAAACAAATTAGCTATGCGGAATTTTGTTTTTATAAGACGAAAAAAGGCTGGTTGTATTTTACCAGCCTTTTCTTTTTTGAAACTGGCTCTAATAGTTTTATTTGGTGGAGATGAGGAGGTTCGAACTCCTGGCCTCAGCGTTGCGAACGCTGCGCTCTCCCAACTGAGCTACATCCCCACGTTAATATTTTAATACCAAATTAAAAAAATCCGGTCAATTTAAAATTTAATTTTATGTTTAAGCTGTATAATGTTAAAGGGGGCAATGTAGATTATTCCAAACGGAGGATTTTTAAAATGAGTTATGAAATTATTCTAAATGATGCTTTCAAGCGTTTTACACTTGATCAGGACAAAATCAAAACACCGGAAGAAACCGTAAATAGCTTTAAAGAAACGCTTAAAGAACTTGATCTTGATATTCTTGAAAGCACTTCACGAATAGATAATGGCAGGCTGAAAATTCCCGTTTATTTCAGCGTATGTGGTAAAGATGCTTCAAATATTACCGGAACAAAAAAGCAGATGGGAAAAGGCGCAACTCCTTCACAAGCCGAAGCAAGTGCTGTAATGGAACTTGCAGAAAGATTCAGCTTTTTTTCTTTTTGCCAAAACCCCGATAATTTTTTCTATGAAAAACCTGCTAATATAAATTATAACGCAATCTCTTTTGAGATGATTGCAAAATCTGTTCATGACTCTTCGGATGATTTAAAAATAACAAAAAATATATATGATAACCTGACGCTTAAATGGACATGGGCATATAACCTGACAAAAAAAGAATCGGTGCTTATTCCCTTTAACTGGTTTTATATGATTAATGAATTCAACGGTCCATCCGCCGGAAATTGTGTGGAAGAGGCATTGAGTCAGGGAATTTGTGAAATTGTTGAGCGGCACGTTTCATCACTAATCAGCATAAATAAACTTAAAGTTCCTTTAATTAATCCTGATTCAGCAACAGATCCAATGGTAGTTGAAATGATAGAAAAATACCGTGCCGCGGGAATTAAACTATATATTTCGGACTTTTCTTTAGGACTCGGAATACCCACCGTAGCTGTTCTTGCTTATGATCCATCAACCTTTCCCGAAAAAAGTGAAATTGTGTGGACAGCAGGAACCACACCTGACCCTCAAAAGGCTTTAAGCAGGGCTCTTACGGAAGTAGCCCAGCTTGCCGGAGATTTTAATACATCCTCAAATTATGTTGCCAGCGGACTTCCAAAATTTACTGATCTCGACAATGCACGGTTTGTAATGGAAGCAGAACCAGTTATTGATATTGACAACCTCCCGGATATTTCCAGCAATAATATAAAAGTAGAAGTAGAAAACCTGATTTCATCGCTTTACGCAAACGATATGGAAGTAATAGTTATAAACACCATGCATCCCAAGCTTAAGATTCCTGCATTTTACACCATAGTGCCGGGCGCTCATTTCAGGGAAAGAGCTGCAAGTGCAAGTACCGGTTTGTTCTGCGCAAAAATCATTATTGAAAATTATGAACCCGAAAATGCTCTTTATGAGTTAATGCAAATGGATCAGATGCTTGCCGGAAAATATTACATAAAGTTTTATATAGGCCAGTCTTATCTTTTGTTAAATGATCCCGGCTCGGCATTACCTTATTTTAAACAGGCTCTTGAGTTAGACCCGTCAAAACAGGATATTTCCAGCATATATTCTTATCTTGGTGTATGTCTTAAAGAAATGGGGGAATACCGGCAGGCGATTTCCATGCTAAAAGAAGGTGAAAAATATGACAATGAAAGAACAGACATTTTCAACCTGATGGGATTTTGTCACTTCATGCTTAAAGAACATGAAATGGCTATCGAAAATTTTATGAAAGTTATAAAATTAGATCCGGCCTCTGCAATAGATTATGCAAATATAGCTTCAAATTACCGCGATATGGGAGAAAAAGAAAAAGCAATATACTATTACAAAACAGCTATCGAACTTGACCCTTCAATAGAATTTGCAAAAACCAATTTAAGTAAACTGCTACAAGCATAACAACGCAATGTCGGGATATAGAGATAAATTAGTTTGAACCGCAACACGGATTCCGTCTGGCATCATACAAGAAACCTATTGCTCGGCACTATTCTTTATCTCTTCTGCTACTAAATATGCCACAGGGAGCCAGAAAAAAAACCAGGTGGGGTGAGGCCCTTTCAACAGTATATGAGTATCTGTTGCAATAGATAGCAGCGCAAACACAACAAGAGAAATGGCGAGACCGTTTTCTCTTACAGATTTAATAGTCAAAGATTGCCTGGCTATATGAACCGCCAGGTTCAACAATAATACTACTCCTATGATACCGCCTATAAAAAATGTTCCTACATATCCGCTATGAGCATGCGGAAAACTGAGAGCCGGTGTTATAGTAACAGTTTCATTTACCGCTATGCCGTGACCAAAAAGCCAAGCACCGCTATTTATACTCTCTGAAATAACCTGTTTCCATATTGGGATTCTAAAGCTGGAATGTGCCCAAAAAATTCTTCCGCAGGATATAATTTTAAGATAATCGAGCACCCATAAAACTATACCCGAACCTCCTATGATAAATGGCATTATTTTTCTGCTCTGACCAATCAAACCCGCAACAACGGCTACGGATAATGCTAAAATTGGTCCTCGGCTCTGAGCAAAAATAATACTCAAAAGAAGAATGGATAGCGCGCAAATTCTTAGAGCTTTCCCGGTTTTTTTTTCGGAAAACATTAAAAACAAAAACAGTGTGGCATAGGTGCAGGCTCCAAAAATGGGACTTTCAACGCGGCCATAAAAAAGCAATCTTTGGGCAAAAGGCTTGTCATAAAAAAATAAAAGTATAGATAGCCCTCCCCATATAGCTGCCCAGAGAGAAACGTAATTCATCTTTTCTTCCAGGTCGTATTTGCTAAATAGCAATACGCAAAGAAAGAAAAAAACCAGGAAAGAAAACCAGTGCCTAAAAGGCTTGACAATCTCAGATAAAGACACGAATTGCATATTCAGAAAAACTGTTAAGGCTAAATATGAAACCAAAATAAAAACCAAAATAAAACCTTTGGACTTAATAACATTGAACAAATCTTCTTTTTTTACTCTTATAAATAAAACGAAAGGCACCAAAATAACCAGATAAAAAAAATTGTTATGAGCCTTTGAGCTAAGCGGACCGAAAAAAAGCGATAAATAAATTATAAATGGAATTATAAGAACTTTTGGATCATGCTGCCTGAATTTAATCAAAGGAAACTCTCACCCATAAAATGTTTTGATAGTAAGAAAGACCTCGAATTTTCAAGGGTTTTCCCCGCTCTTTGTTGAATTTATAATAGATTAACGAAAAAATCAGCACTCTCAGACATTTCGGAAACCACAAATGAAAATGCAGATTATTAAGCCTTTATCCTCTATTCTTTGACTGATCAAGCAGTATATCATCATAAACTCTGATAATCTGCTCTGTCATCTGCTCTATAGTAAAAGCATCCAAAACCCTCTGCCTCGCTTTTATGCCCATACCACTCTGCTCTTCCGTGTTGAGCCTTCTTAGCTTCAATAAACCCTTTAAGATGCTATCTTCATCTTTAGGATCCACCAAAATGGCACTTTCTGTTGAATCAACAACTTCCTGACAAGGCCCTATGTCGGCTGCCACCACGGGAAGTCCAACAGCCATAGCTTCGAGCAAAGCAAGTCCTAATCCTTCATTAAGAGAAGGAAAGATAAAAGCATCCAAAGAATGTAGAAATGTTGGGATATTTTCTCTTTGTCCTAAAAGAACAATATTATGCTCAAGACCAAGGTCTTTGATTTGTTTCTTTAACTCGTACTCTAGCTGGCCAGCGCCTGCAACAAGTAATATGGAATCTGGGAAATCTATAACTAAGTTCTTAAATACCCTAAACAAACGCTGGTGGTTTTTCTTGGGTGCCAGTCTGCCTACCATACCGAACCAATAACTATTGGCATGCCCTTTAAGGATCTCTTCTCGAATCTTTTGTTTTGGTATAGATGAAACTTTCAAATATTTAGAATAATCGAGGCCATTGGGTATGCTTATAACCTTTTCTTTGTCTATCCACTTATTGGTCATCAAGATGTCATCATGCACAGCCTTAGAAACACCAATAATCCGGGCTGTTTTATTAAAAATAATCCGATTTGTAAATTGTCTTTTCTTTGATCTTGTCCGTCCGGTACCGTGAACTGTTGATATAACTGGTTTTCCACCTGCAAGAATAGAGGAGATGACCCCATATACCGTAGGTTTGTGCCGATGACAGTGAATGATATCGATTCCTCTGTCCCGAATCACACTCTTTAGAAATAAGACTCTCCGAGGAAAAATTAATCTGCTTTGTCCTAAATACTTTTCGGGATATATTGTTTCAATGCCTGCCCGTTCTATGCGAGTGGGCTTCTCTGGTTTGCCGCGAAGAAAAATGACAGTACTTTGATACCGATCTGGCTCTAGTCTTAGAATGAAATCATCAAGCAGAGGATAATCACCATGGAATTTCGAAATAATATGGAGGATGTTTATTGTTTTCATAACTATCTCATAATCCTATTCTGTCACGGGTCAGATGTTTTTAAAGAATATTTTTGATCACATCTTTATCCAAAGTTAACGGCTCATAACAATTCGTATAACCTTTTTCAACTATTTATCATTATCCAGGTGAATAAACTGCCATATACTGTGTTGATTGTCAAATTATAACCTTTCTTGACATACAAGTCTAATTTTCCTATACTTTGGCCCTTAAAGAACAAGTTCTTATAACCGATGGTCAACAATCGGCGCGTGAAAATAAAACAAATCCATGGGAAAAACAAAAATACTTCAGGTTTGTCACAGCTATGAACCGCCTTTTTTTGATGTTGCCAACCAATACGCGGCAGTGTTTGATGGGAGTAAATATGAGGTTACCTGCCTTTTTTTAAAAGGTAAAGATTCTCCCATGGTGCGGAATCAGGCCATTGCTGACAAATTGCTGTTTCTGGAAAGCTCAACAGGCGATATGCGGGGAATGAAGGCAGGCCTTATTAAAAAGCTATGTCGCATCCTGGCTGAAGAACACTATTCCTTGGTAGTAGCTCATCGCTATAAAGCCATTTATCTCATAGGTATAGCCAGTCTTATATCGTCACCAATACTAATAGTCGGCGTGGTTCATGCCTACAAAGTGTTTTCGCAACTGCCCCGCAAACTGCTTGTCTTTCTGCTGCGCAAAAGACTCAAGCTGCTTGGTGTATCAGAATCTATCCGTATTGATATTCTTGATAGCCTTAAAACGGTCAGTTTTAATGATGTCTATTCACAGCCAAATTGTGTTGAAATAAACAGATTACAGAAAGAACAACTGCCATGTGATGAGGCACGACATAAACTGGATCTTGATACCAAAAGCTTTATCATCGCTACTGTGGGCAGGATGCATCCGGAAAAAGACCAGGCCACATTAATTAATGCTTTTTGCAATGCAACCTTACAGATGCCTAAAGCTAAGCTTTACATATACGGAGCAGGACCACTAAAAGATGAGCTGAAGAATTTAATCGTTTCCCTGAATCTTACAGACAAGGTGTTTTTGGCAGGCTTTGTTCCTGAAATTTCCAGACTCTTTTGCGCTTTTGATCTTTTTGTCTTACCTTCCAAAATCGAGCCGTTCGGCATGGTGCTTATCGAAGCAATGAGTGCAAAAATTCCGGTGCTTTCCTCAAAATCCGGTGGTGGCGTTGAGATTCTGGGCAACAATAACGATCTTCTCTTTGATATTGGGGATGTGGAAGGACTGGCAGCTAAACTTGTATATATGTATAACCTTGCATCAGGTGAGCAGAAAATGCATATTGATTTTGCGATAAACCGTGTGGAGACCCTTTTTTCCCAGCAGGCATTTAATCAAAACTTCTGGAAACTTCCCTTTATGCAAAACATATTAGCATCCGGACACTAAACATGACAATTTCAATTTTCAATAAAAAGATAATCCTTTTTGACGGCATAAGCGGTGTTCCCCTGGGAAAAGAAATGCATGAAGCCTTTGTCCAAAGCGGATTTGCAGCAGACTATATTGACAACACACAGCTCATAAAAAATCATACTACAAACTACTATCCACGGCCAGTAAAGTACTGCACAGAGCTTTGTTGTTTATCTTTTTTTTTCTCTTCAAGGCACATGAATATTCTGGGTATATGAGTGGATCAATTTCACTCTCCCATAAGACAAGGCAACATAGTCCTTTACAAAGGATGAAAACCGGTACGATTGATCCGGAATCCATGGCTAATTTCTTTTTTATCCATGTGGACAATGCTACCAAGACCTTCCCAAGCTGCTCTTTCCTGCCTCTTTCGCATTTCCTTGGGAAGCCAGGCAGAAGACTTCCAGTTCATGAAGTGAAGGTACATGAACTCCCGATCACCATCGTAGTTATTGGTAAGACGACCGTTGTGCCAATACCACTCCTGGGGATGTTCAAGGTTGCCGTCATGCCAAGGTTGAGGAGACAGAATTGTGCTGAACTGCTCTTGCCAGTAATTGTTTCTTTGAAAACGGTTGAAAATCCCATACGCTTTTCGTAGCAACATCGGATGTTTGCGATGTCGTAAAAAAACTTTGGTGAATTTGGATTCGTCAATACTGAGGTGATTGGGGTTTTCGAAAAGAGCCTGCCAGTTTTTTATACGGCCGAAAGCATATCGCATATCATCAGTGTTTTTCAGCAAGGCAAAATGCCCTGAAACACGATTGTAATGCGTTGAAATCATGTTATGAGAAAGAACATCATCGTTAATAAAATTGCGGATGTTTCCATAAATGACATCTATATCACCATAGCCAAAATAGTCATAATCTTTAATATCCTTTTCATGAATAAAACCATAGGCTGGTTTAATATCGCACAATTTATAAGGGCTGCGGGGAGAAAAATTGATCTTTAGGCAGATAGATGCTCTCCGGCAATAGTCATTAAAAGAAATTCTTTCAAAGCGTACATTTGGACAACTACTTTTAATTTCATCGCAATCGGTAAAAAAAAGCCAGTCCACCGACGGGTTGCATCTACAGCTTTCTAAGAAAAACTCAAACCATTCCGGCCAAATGCCGAAATAGGGAATTATGACGGCAATACTTTTCATTCAAATTACCTGTTTATCAAGGAAAGAGGGCTGCTCTTTGTGCATAACAACTGCTTTACGTGTTTATTTTCTAACGGCGTTAAATTATGTAACCAGTATGTATAAATAGAAAATTCTATCAATATTTTTTTGTGATTTAAGCGGTTTTTTGTGAAAATATACGCACGAATTAATTTATATTCAAGCATTTAAATATTGAGACATACCGTTCCTCTAAATTTAAAACTTCATTGATAGCCTCTTTCATTTCTCCTTTAACCTATTTGGAGATACAGTTAGGTTATGAACCTAAAACACAAAGGAGCTTGATCTTCTTCGCTCTTGGCTCTTTCTTGATCCTTATTTCCAGCCTGAGAGCCTCCGATCGTGTCATTGCCCGGCTTTTAGCTTCGAGGTGGACGGGAAACCTCCCCCGCGTGTAAACCGCCCCCTTTCCGGAATTGTGCGCCTGGATGCGCTTTAGAAGATTATTGGTTATCCCGCAATAAAGAGTTCCATCAGTGCATCGTACGAGATAAACAATCCAATTTTTCATTGATTAATAACTCTCCGCAAGTTTTATTGATATAATACGATCATCGGGGTGAAGCTATATCTATTCATCTTCCTCATTCTTCTGTTCCAGCTGTTTGATCATACGGTCGAAGTCGCTCTCGAAAAGACGGTCCTGAATGATGCGATATTTTTCAAATTCACTTTCGGCATGGGTTTTGGCAATTTCAACAGTTACTTTTCCGGCGTCCTGTAGAATTTCACGATCTGTGGCCTCAATAAACCGGTTCAGGCGGGTTTCCCAATATTTTTTACCAAGGACAGAGCCATCATTCTTCAGGCGTTCATCATCCATCGTATAGCCTTTGATGGTGAACTCCTGAATGATTTGGGTTGCCCATTTGCGGAACTGCACAGCCCGCTCCGAATTAACCTTATAACCAACGGCGATGATGGCCGAAAGATTGTAGTGATTTGTGTTGTAGTTTTTGACATCTGTGGCAGTTATTCGAAAATTTCGAATAACTGACTCTTCTTCCAGCTCACTGTCAGAAAACACTTTTTTCAGGTGATAGTTAATGGTATGCGTCTCAACATCATAGAGAACGCCCATCATTTTCTGTGTCAGCCAAATATTCTCATCCGAGTAGACCGCCTCAATCCCGCCTTCTCCACTGGCTGCCACAAAGGTCAGGTATTCCGCCGCCGAGGAGCGAACAATGGAGGTCTCTTCTTTTTCGTATTTTTGTATTTCTTTGTTTTTATTTTTATTCATTCTTTTCAACGACAGCAAGAGGTTTTCCGTCTGTACCAAGGAGAAGATAATCTGCAAAACCCAATCGTTCTGCTTTTTTGTTTGCAGGTTGATATCCATAGGGGAGGCAATCCTCGGCAACTGATAGAGGGGCTTCTTCAATAATAGAAAATCTGGAACCAAACCAACCAGATCGAGCAAGTTGCATATTACGGTTTGAATCGTCAATAGATACTATTCAAATTCCCATAGAAACATATAACATTTGCTATGTAGTCTGCAAGCTCAAAATATAGACTCAGACAGATCCCATATCACATGTTTAAGACTAACCACATAGACCTATATTTAAAACATTATTTTCCATCCGACCGTTCTTCGTCTCTCCGGTAAGTAAGACACAGAGCAACCTGAACACAGAAGAACTTAATAGATATTAATGATTTGTTTGACGGAATGGCCGAGGCGTTTTGGCGGTATCAAGCGGAAATGGCAGAGCAGGTGCAGACTTCAGCTAATCCTATTCCCACTGGACTTGAAGCCGAAAGGAAAGCTGCGAAAACGGAGAAGAAAGTAGAAGGAAATTTCCCGAAACAGGAGTGATTTGATAATATCCGGATGAAAGCTGCTTTTAGGTAACCTGCTAATTTATTAAAACAAAAAACCGATTCCGGTTACCGGGCTTGGCAACAGGATCGGTTTGTTTCAAAGTTGTTGGTGGAGCTGAGGAGGATCGAACTCCTGACCTCATGACTGCCAGTCATGCGCTCTCCCAGCTGAGCTACAGCCCCATTCACTAAATGGCCAAGTAACAAATTACACTAAAAGAGTCAACATTAAAATGTTGCCCCTGGTTACAGGCAATATACAAAAATTTTAGTTGCAATCTTTGCAGCAGTAAACTCCGATACATTAGAGCCATCTATTTTCGATAGTTCGTTGATATCTGCTGCAATCACTTTTCTTTTTTTACCGACTGCTTTTATAAGCCTAATAAGCTGCCTGTAAGAAAGGCCCCCTGGTTCAGGAGTGCCTGTGCCGGGTAAAACCGAAGGATCAAGCCCGTCAAGATCTATAGTCATATATACTTTTTCAGGCAGAGTCTGTGCAACTTTATCTATCCATGAATCATCAGAAGATTCTATTTTATGCGCATAAAATGGTTTTAATTTGTTTTTCTTAACATATTCGGATTCTTCTTCAGAAAAAGACCTTATTCCAACTTGAACAACCGGTATCTTTATATCATCAACAACCCTTCGCATTACACAGGCATGATTATACTTGCTTCCGTTCCAGCTGTTTCTCAAATCAAGATGAGCGTCTACCTGCAACACTCCTATGTCAGGATAAATTTGTGCTGCCGCCATGATAGGTCCGATTGAAATTGCATGGTCTCCACCAAGAGATAATAAAAATTTATCTTTTTCAAGAACAGCCTTTGCTGCTTTTTTCATTTCTTTGACAGCTTTTTCAGGATCATTTGCCGGAATCAACGGTTTTAGGGTATGAATGCCTATATCTTCCCAATTAACTAATGTTTCTTCATCCATACTTTCAAGCTGCATCGATGCATCAAGTATATGGTATGGGCCATCTTGACTGCCGATTCCATATGATGGCGCATTCTCATAGCATAGCGGTAATACAACTATTTTTGAATTATCAAAACCTCTTGGGGAAACTTCATTGCTGCCGAAATAAATTTGTTTTTTTCTTTTCATAAAAACCACATTCAGTCAAAAAGATATTGCCTTATGATGGATTAAAAAACACTGTTTGGTAAGCTGTATCCGGAAATAGAGAGAAAAGCCGATAGTTTTAACCTTTGGCTATTAAGGCCAAAGGTTAAAATCCGGTTGAGATTTATCCTACAAAAATGGCCGCTGCAACTACTGTAGTCCAGAGATTCTTCTCCGCACCCAAACAGCCTTGGCTTGTATGTTGTGATTTGACTATCTTTCCGCTCATCTTGTAAACTTCGCGTCGTTCGTCGTAGTCTTTATCCGGATCAAAATCGATGCCCAGTGTATTTGCAAGCATTGATGCGGCAAGATCTTCGGCATATTCACCGGCTTCAAGTTCGGTCTGGCCGAATCCGTGATGTTCGGAAAGATATCCGTAACGTCCAGGTTCGGCAGGTAAAGCAAGGCCTATGCTTGCAACAACTCTTCGGCCAGGCTCATTAATTTGCTCACGAGCCATAACACAATATGTTACTTCACCCGCTTCAAGCTTTGAAAGCCCCTTTTCAATGTCTAATATCTTGCAGCGTGGCGGAAATATTGATGAAACGGTAACTATATTAAGATGCGCAATGCGCGCATCGCGAAGAGCATTTTCAAAGGAAGACAGTTTTTCCTTCGCTACTCCAAATCCTTTGGTGAAAAACATATACTTTGGCACATACATGTTTTGTCCCCCCTTTTTTATTTATTTGAACCAAATAATGACCTTTCACAAGTCCTTCAATAATCATAAACTCATGACATAACAATCCTGTCTTATAAATTAACAATCATTAAACCAGCTTGCTTGTTTATAAGAAACTTGCCTTTTTACATATCATAGAATGTATAATCAAGAAAAAAATGTGCTTTAATAATAATAAAAGATTATTTCTTATAATTCCAATAAGATCAACAAATAAATAAACAACAATTTATGATAACTCGTGGCAGGCTTCTCTGATAAGCTTTCCTATTTCTAAATTCTGCGGACAATTCTTTTCAGCAACCGAAAAATCAAGATCTGTTAATCTTTTTCTTTCCGAAAAGGGAATTGTTTCAAAAAGCTCTTTTGCTAATACCGGTTCCTTATAATTTCTTGAATACATAAGACAGCGCATAAGGTTGCCAATAGGAACAGCCCCGGAAACGGCAGCTTCGCATATCCGGGTGCAGCCGGCGCAGTAAGTACAAGCCGTTTCTTTGGCATATTGATTTAAAAGATCTTTTTCAACAGATGAAAGCCTGGTCTTATCTATGGCTGCGGCAATATTGGACATAAGGATGGTAATGCTTGGCATTTGTGAACAAATACTTGCAATATCAGGATTTTCCCAGATAGCTTTTAGCTTTGCCTGTTTATCGCTATATCCTTTTTTTATAAATCTTCCGGCCATTTCAAGCTCTGTTTCGGAGCTTGTATTAACCTGGCCCCCGCCTTGAGTTTTCATGGCGGTTAAACCTATTCCGGCTTTCACACAGGCTTCTACCGCTTTTTTCATATTATCGGTATGCATAAGTCTGAAATTATATGTCATCATTATTCCGTCTATCCAGCCGAGACGGGAAGCAGCCAACATATTTTTTTCCATATTGCTGTGAGTGCTGAAACCGAAAAACCGTATCTTCTTATCCGCCTTTGCCTTCTCGGCCCATTTTTTTGTGTTATTATCAAGTTCATCGATTTTTTTTAAACCATGAATAAAATACAGATCAACATAAGAAGTTTTCATTCTTTCAAGAGACCGGTTCAAAAGGCGGGTCATTCCATCAGGGTCTCTATCGTCAGACTTTGATACAAGAAATATCTTTTTTCTATCTTCGGGGTATTTATCAAAAAACTTGCCTATACCCTGTTCGCTTTTTCCTCCCTCATAGCAATCAGCAGTATCCCAGTAGGTCACACCCCACTTAATAGCCTGTTTTAAAAGAAGCTGATTTGACGGTATATCAAACATTCCGCCAAGCGACAGCATAGATACTTTCTCGCCTGTTTTGCCGAATGGGCGCTTTGCTACCGTATCCTTGCCGGTATTTTGCGTTTTATCCGGCATGTTTCCAAGAGAATCGGAAGATGACAGCATTGTTCCCAAACCTGCAATGGATGCGCTTCTCAAAAAATCCCTTCGCGAAAAGCCTTGTTGATTGATCTTCATTACATACCTCCTCTTGTACTATATAGACTTCCAGATAAAATTTTTGGACTGCGTCATCAGTCGCCCCCCTTCAACAACGTACTAACTGTACGCCTTACTCAGGGGGACTCCTTCTATCCTTGCCAAAAACATTATCTGAAAGTCTATAAAATAATGTTTGCCATCGGGTTTCTTGACTCATTATCTGATGTTACTCTTATAGCCCGTTTTGTTCTCACGGGGCATTCATGTTCACAAACTCCACAACCTATGCAACGCATCGGATCTATATAAGGTTTCTGAAGTCGAATATAAATTTCGGCTATACTCCCATACACCGGTTTTTGTACCCATGGATTAGCTGTTGATATTGAAACCGATTTTTCAGTATTTTTTATTATGAGCCGTATTTTATCATCTTTACCCGGAACTTTACAGAAATAATCTCCTGTTGAAAAAGAACCCGGATTAAAATTTGAATTTGCAAATTCAAGATTGAGCGAATCGGAAATTGATACCTCCAATTGCTTACCAACTAGGGCAAAAGCCTCTTTAGTCAAAATTGCTTTCGGACTTACAGGACAATTTTCCTGGCATACTATACAGGGTTTCTCCATAGCCCAGGGAAGGCAGCGGCCCATATCTACAAATGCAGTTCCTATCCTCACAGGGCCTTTTGAAGCGAACTTGTTTTTACCCACTTTTTCATCAGGGCTTAAAGGGCGTATGGCCGATGTCGGGCATATATTACTGCAAGCTACACAATTTAGCTGGCAGCCGCTTGTACCAATTGTAAAATCAAGAGTAGGGCTCCAAAAACCCTCAATACCCGCTTCTGTTAAAGCAGGCTGAATTACATTGGTGGGACATATTTTCATGCACTGTCCGCATTTTATACAGCGTGCAAGAAAACCGGTTTCTTCCAGGGCTCCCGGAGGTCTTATTAATTCAGGATTATTGGCTTTAACTGCGTTCCCGCTTAAGCGAAGCATTGGAATAGCCATAACTCCCGATACAAAAGAAGTAACCAGTTTCCTTTTCGTAAGATCAGGAGAAGTTATTTCACCTGAGGCGGATGCCGATGTTTTATATCCTATCAGATCATGCGGACAAACATGCAAACAATTCATACAAAGTACGCACTCGCTATTTCTGATTTTTGAAGAAGGTGTGCATGCACCTTCACAATTATGCTCGCATAACAGACAGTCAGGACATTTATCTTCTGATTTACCAATTCGCCATATTGAATAACGGCTTAGCAAACCAAAAAGAGCGCCAAGCGGGCAAATGAATCTGCAATAAAATCTTGGAATATATAAATTCATAAAAACCGCTGTAAAAAAAACTGCTCCTATAAAAAATGCCCCATTATAAAACCGCGTGCTGTGCGAAAGCTTAAAAAAGGTGCCGTCCATAAGCGGAATCAAAACAAGATTTACCGATCTGTAAAAAAGAGGAATGGGGTCCAACAAACCTGTTTGCAGCGAAGATATTAAAATACGGCTTGTTTTAGGAAGCATTGATAAAAATACTAATAATACTGATGCTGCAATAACTGAAATTAAAACATTTTTTGGTTTTGAAATGATTTTAAAAAAGGAAAAAATAATTAATAAAAATATAATTGCAGCAATAAAGCTTAAAAAAATTACAGGGCGCTCACTGGAAAAACCTGAGATATATATCAGAAGATCAGACAGAGCAGCGCTTAAAAGAAATATAAGGAATATATATTTTAAGTTCTGAGCACTTCTATATTTATTATACTCTGCTTTTTTTGCAGCTGATTTCTTTCTGTTTGCAATATATCCCGTAAACTGATGAAGCGTTCCGAAAGGACACAGCCAACCACAGAAAAACCTTCCTATAATAATGGTAATAATAACTGTAGCAAAACCCCATATAAGGCCGGAATGTATGGAATGAGTTGCAAGAAGAGTTCCTATTGCCGAAAGGGGGTCCAGTTGAATAATCCAGTTTACCGGCCAGCCGCGTAACTGCCACCATTCAACACCGGGGGCAGTCACAATACAGAACCAGATTGTGATAATAAAAAAAAAGCCCTGGCTTATTCGTCTTACAGTTGTGATTTTCATTTGGCGTAAATGCTTATAATATGAAATATGGCAGTTTATGAACTTAGCACGATGCTATGATAATATTATAAAATATTTCAGTGCAATATATGACAAATTACACAAAATATTATTCAACATCAATACCTTTTTTTATTTTCTCAGTTTTTTGCGGTTGTAAGAATAATGAATCGATTTCGTTTTGATGGGTTCGTAAAAAGCTAAATGCGGTTACCTTGTGCTGAATATAAATTAGTCTTGACTTAAAACGCTAAACTCCTTATGCAGGTAGTGCTGTAAAAGCAGGCTCTTATCGTTCAAACCAAGAGGAGACATAAATGGAAAACAGGGGCGCTTGGAAAACAAATACCGGTTTTTTGCTGGCGGCAATAGGCTCTGCAGTCGGATTAGGCAATATTTGGCGGTTTCCTTATGTGGCCTATGAAAACGGTGGTGGCGCGTTCTTGATTCCTTATGTGATAGCGCTTATTACAGCCGGTATTCCGATTTTGATGTTAGAGCTTGCTTTAGGGCAAAAAAAGAAAGCATCTGCGCCCATGGCGTTTTCCAAGATCGATTCCAAATGGGAATGGCTTGGATGGTGGTCGGTATCTTTTGTAATGTTCGGCATTGTACTTTACTACATTGTGGTTATCGGTTGGTGCGCTAATTATATGCTTTTTTCTGTTTTTAAAAGCTGGGGAGCAGATACCAATAATTTTTTCTTCAACAAATTTCTTTCCAAATCTGGCGGAGTCTGGGAGTTTGAGGGGCTAAACTATTCTATTGTAATAGCTGTATTCATTATTTGGTTTCTCAATTGGCTTATCACCTATAACGGTATTGAAAAAGGCATTGAAAGAGCGGCGAAACTTATGATGCCGCTTTTGTTCGTTATTACCGTAATTATTATGGGGTGGGCTATTTCCCTTGATGGTGCAAAAGAAGGCATCCGTCTTTATACAAAACCGGATTTTGCTAAACTCCGAAATATTAAAGTTTGGATAGATGCCTATGGCCAGATCTTTTTTTCCCTTTCTTTGGGCTTTGGCATTATGATCGCCTATGCTTCTTATCTGCCAAGAAAAACCAATATTTTAAAAAACAGCCTTATCATCGGTTTTTCAAATAGTTTTTATGAAGTATTTGCCGGTTTCGGAGTTTTTAGCATATTAGGTTATATGGCCTTAAAGTTGGGCAAACCAATAGAAGAAGTAGTAACAAGCGGAATCGGCCTGGCATTTGTAGCATATCCGGAGGCAATTTCACTGCTTCCGTTTGGTCAGGTTTTTGGTGTTCTTTTTTTCTTCCTGCTGGTTATAGCAGGTATCTCTTCGTCTATTTCAATCATCGAGGCCTTTTCTTCTGCTATCCTCGATAAATTTGGAATATCTCGCAAAAAAGTTATTACTACCGTCTGCATTATCGGGTTTTTCGGTTCTTTGCTGTTTACCACCCATGCCGGTTTGTTCTGGCTCGATATCGTGGATCACTTCTTAAACCATTTCGGCCTTTTGACAGTGGGTATCCTGGAGGCGATAGTAATCGGGTGGCTTTATAAAACCCATCGACTTAAAAACCACATCGTAGATAACCTGGGACTTTCCGGTAACCGGCACCGGGTTTTTCAATACATTGTTTTACAGCTCTGGATGTACTGCATTAAGTTTATCACACCTGTAGCACTGGGCCTTGCCCTGATCTACAGCCTGATAGAAGAATTTAAAACACCCTATGGAGGCTATCCTGTTTCCGCCATAGTTGTATTAGGCATCGGATGGCTTTTGATAACACATCTTTTAGCATTCGGCTTAAGCGGGCTTCCGTGGAAAAAAGATATAAATTGAGAAGAATAATTATTGAAGATGAAAAGACCACGAGCATTATGTAAGATTCAATAACACCATCATAATGATGGTGTTATTGAATCAGATTGTTTGGGAACAATCAGCACTTGAAAAAGCAGTAGAATTTAGTCCAAATAATCTTGAAGACCGCTGGAACCTGGGCGGGATATACTACAACACTGGATTCTCGCAGACACCTGCAATCGAACAATTAATGCAAATTGTTCGATTGCTCCAAATTCGATACTGGGTAATAAAGCAAAACGGATGCTTAGCCAATTAGGTCAATGATTTTGTGGGTCAAGGATTTGGGTTAAACCTTGAATTGTGATTTAAATACGAAATCCCCAACTGATGTATGTTTGTGCTTCTTAATCACTAATCAAGTTTTGACGCCTGTTACCTGGTGCAGACTAAAGGGTCAAAAACAGAATTGCTCCATTGAAGGCTGCTGAGAGCATCAATCAAATGATTGAGAACGAGGAGGATGGCATGAGTGTGAACTTCGAAGAACTGGATTACCAGCGGACGGCTCTTGGTGAATTGATTCTGCGGCGGCGGTGTGTGTTGGAAATGGGCGGACGTGAGGTATTCGAGGTGAAACTCAATGATGAATTCCTCATGTCGTCTTTGTTTCATGAAGTTGAAGTGGCGCTGGCTGACCTCGGATTGTCAGGGCTTGCAGGCGAAAAATGGGACATTGTGGTTGGAGGATTGGGCTTGGGCTACACAGCGGCGGCCGCTTTGAAATATAACCAGGTTGCGCGAATGATTGTGGTTGAGGCGCTGGCGCCGGTGATTGATTGGCATCAACGTGAGCTTGTTCCAAACGGCGCAGTGCTTTCGAAAGATGTTCGATGCCGCTATTACAATGAGGATTTCTTTGCACTTGTGCAAAGAAATGGTTTCGATCCGGATGACCCGGGGCACTTGTTTGATGCCATACTTCTTGATATTGATCACACACCTTATGCCCTGCTTAATCCAGGTCACGCAGATCTTTATTCGGAGGAGGGAATGATACGCCTGCGAGCATTTCTCAGGCCGGGGGGTGTATTCGGTTTGTGGTCTAATGACGTCCCTGACAAGGGATTTCTGGCTATTCTGTCCAGTGTGTTCGATCAGGTTGATGGACATGTCGTTGAGTTTGAAAATCCAATTCAGGGAAAAACAGTGGAGAATGGAGTATACGTCGCGAAGGTTGAGAAAAGTCCTTAGCTGGAACGATTCAGCTAAAGCCGTATCGGCGGACAAGACAAGACATAACATAACAAAGACTACGGCCGCGTAAACGCGCCGCAGATTTGAATCGGCTATAGTAAAAAGGACCGTTATATGGAATTTGAACCGGCTGGAGAGATAATCGGCAAACAACACCAAGTTAGAACGGTAGGATTGAAACAAAGTCCACATCTACCTGATGGTGATTACACATTTGTCGATACCTATTGTACAGATGAATCATGTGATTGCCGTAGAACTCTTATACAGGTTTTGCATAATGGTGTCCATGTATCCACTATTGGTTTTGGATGGGAGTCACCAGACTTTTATAAAAATTGGATGGGGGCAAAATCTGATACAGATTACATGCCACAACTGCACGGGGTAACCATTGATATTACCAGTCCGAACAAGGTTTCAAGCCAGTACATGCTCGCTTTCTTTAATGCACTACTTGATAGAAAGTGGATTAGTGTCTTTAAGAGCAACTATAACGCAGTGAAGGCAAAAATTGTGAATTTAAGAAAGAGAAGGATTTAGCCGAACAATCTGCTGTTGGGGACGACTAGTACCATGCCGCCCCAAAGCAGCACGTAATCATTTTATTCCTTGACTAAATAAGGCGGTTTGAAAGTGAAAACTTTGCTTACAATTCTCAAAATACTTGCTGGTGTTTTTCTCTCAATGTCTTTGTTGATAACGCTCTTTGCATTATTTATGGTCATTGAAAAGCGAGATAATGCCATTGTTATTACCCTGATTTTTTTTGTGACAGATGCGCTTGCGCTAATATCTTTCTTGTTCATAAGAAGTAAATTGTTGCGAATTAAAACGGATGAGCTTGAAAATATTATATTTAAGATCGCTAATGATCACGGAGGTATGATCACTGGAACAGAACTGGCCAAGGATAGTAATTTAACTTTTGAAGAATCAACAGAAGCATTGGAAAAATTACACAGGCAGGGCATATGCGAGAAGAAGGTGACTGACAATAATGTCTATATATATAATTTTACTGGGATGATAACCGATGAAGAAAAGAATAATGCCAAACAAGTTCTTTCCGATAGGTTTACCTAAGACTACAAATAGCATAGTATGGAAAGCTTACTTAACAAGGAAATATGAAAACAATGAAAAACTTATTTCTTATTTTATTTATCTTGTTATTGCCATTCATTGTGTCCGATTATTCATTGCTTTATGCCGAAACCTATCAGCGAAATAATAACGACGGGCCAGTATATTTTAGAGATAGCTCGATAGATGTACCCAGAGACAAGCAAGTCAAAAGCAACCAGAAATCAAAACTGCCTTCGTGGATGCCTGAACAGTCATGTATGGAAGAGTTGGAAAATTTATCAAATCTTTGTGATATGCAACCAGAAGCAAAAAAATGTATGCATGAACGCCTTTCATCTGAATGTTCGAAACAAATTGGTTCCGACTATAGCCAGAAAGCCACAATGGATACTATTTGCAAGCAAGAGCTAAAAGAAGTTTCTGTTCAGTGTGTAAACTTGATTCAACCACAAATGCAACAATGCATACATGAGAATCTAAGTCTAAAATGTAGTAATCAAATAAAAAAGGCGCAAAATAAGATTAGTGTAATTGTTCCTAAGTGCTACGAAGTACATCAGCGATTTATTCAAAAGTTAGCCGCTTGCTGTACTGGTGCAAATGCAAAGAAATCATGTTATGAGAAAATCCGTCTCGAATTTGAACCTGAGATTCAAGCCGCATGTGGCGAAATGCCTTAATCTTTAGTTCTCAGTCGGGATAGATTCCAGCTTTATGTTTCCGCTTCAGTAAGGTACCCCTTATACTTATTTTATGCCCCGTCCTGTCATTAATCTTAAAAAACATGCAAGATATTTCCGCATTCCTGATAAATAATTAGTTTTTTCGCAATTGATCAGGTATTATATATTAAAAATATATCTCTCAAGGAGTTTGCCTATAAATGGAAATGCATTTTAAAGAAGATAACGGCCCTATTGAAGAAGTTATAAAGCAATTAATGAAATTATCAGGCGGAATTCGCAGACCTGCTATTGTCAGGGAGATGATATTGGCGTCATTAAAGGCGGGGCAGGAAGATAATGGAAAAGTGGATTTAAAGCTTATGAATACCTCCTTAAAAGAAATGCGTTTTACTGCTAAGGTCTTTGGGCCTTACGACCATTTAAAAAAAGTATCCGTATTCGGATCGGCACGAACAAAATTAAATGATCCTTTATATAAAACAGCATATGACCTTGGAGCTAAACTGGCCGAAATAGGCTATATGGTAATAACAGGAGGTGGTCCGGGTATTATGCAGGCTGTTCATGAAGGCGCCGGGCCGGATCATTCTTTCGGAGTGAGTATTCGTCTGCCTTTTGAGCAGGATTCAAACCCCGTTATCAGAGGGAACTCAAAAAATATAATGTATAAATATTTTTTTAACAGAAAAGTTGCCTTTCTTAAAGAATCCGATGCAGTTGTTATTTTCCCTGGTGGTTTCGGTACACATGATGAAGCCATGGAAACTTTGGCACTGGTTCAAACAGGCAAGCACAGTCCGCTGCCCATTATACTCGTAGATGAACCAGAGGGCAAATACTGGTTTAATTGGGGAAAATTTATAAAAGAAGAGCTGTTGGGGAAAAATTACATCAAAAAATCGGATATGAATCTGTTTGATTTTACCGACTCTGCAGACAAGGCAATTAAAATAATAAACAAGTTTTATTCCCGTTATCACAGTATTCGCCAGATTGGTGATTGTTATATCATACGTCTTAATGAACCTCTTGAAGAAGAAAAGCTAATAGATATTAAAAACCGATATGGTGATATTCTGAAAACCGATGGGAATATTTGTGTTTCAGAAACACTTCCGGAAGAAATTGATGAGCCTGAAATCAGCAATTTACCAAGAATTATAATAGATTTTAACAAAACAGATTATGGGAAATTAAAACAATTAATTGATGACATAAATTACTGATCGTTGTCATAAAAAGCTAATCTTCGAATCTACCGGGAATATTAAGTTTTATAAACCAAGAACTTTGTGGAGGCAAAAAATGAAAAAACAAATAATTAATCTTATAGTTGGTTTTACTTTTTTGGTATTATTTATTTCATGCGGTAATAAACAAGCAGACATTCCAATAGATACCAGCAGTGTTGCTCCCGGTAGTCAGGTTACAATGAAAGGCGAGGCATTACCATTGATCGGCAATGCTGTGGTGGTGGGTAAGCCGTTGCCGGATACAAATCTTGTTGATGCCAAAACAATGACTTCTGTTAATCTTAATGATTATAAAGGTTCCGTTCTTTTTCTCAGCATTGTACCTTCCATTGATACTGTAGTCTGTGAAGCGCAAACTCATTATTTAGGAGAAGAAGGGGATAAACTTCCTGCAACAATTAAGCGAATTACTATAAGCCGTGATACGCCTTTTGCCCAAACCCGTTTTGCAAAAGAAGCCAAGCTAAATGATATTTTGTATCTTTCAGATTATAAAGAAGGCAGCTTCGGCAAATCAATCGGACTGCTTATTGACGGGCCGATGTTGCTTGCAAGGGCAGTAATACTTGTCGATAAAAAGGGAATTGTACAATATATCCAGGTTGTACCTGAAGTCACACATTTGGCTGATATGGAAAAGGCCTTTGAAAAAGCGATAGAACTTGACAATCTTTCTTAGGAAAAGGATATGAAAATGGGAAAACGGCTTTTACTTGTGGGTGGTGGGCATGCACATATGATGACACTTGCCGCTATACATGAATTTATTGAAAAAGGATATGAAGTTTCAGTAATCGGTCCTTCGCCGTATCACTTTTATTCCGGAATGGGTCCCGGAATGCTTGGCAAGATCTATACACCTTATGACATCCGGTTTGCTACCAAATCTTTGGTGGAAAAGCAAAAGGGTAATTTTATTCTCGGCAAAGCGGCAAGTATAGATCCCAAGAAGAAAATAGTATATCTGAAGGCTGGAGATGAAGTACCATATGATGTTGTTTCTTTTAATTCCGGCAGCCAGGTGATTAAGCTGGATGTAGAAGGTGACACAAAAAATATATATACTGTAAAACCTATAGAAAATCTAAAAGAAGCACAGGAACGTATAGAAGTACTTCTTTCGGATAAACCTGTTCGTGTAGTAGTGGTCGGTGGTGGCCCCTCTGCTACCGAAATTGCAGGTAATGTCTGGAGAATCGGGGCCTTTTCCGGGAAAAACACTCCCGAAATCATGGTGTTCGCAGGCAACAAATTTATGGATCGCTTTTCGGATAAAATCCAAAAAAAAGCTTTTAAGTCTCTCACTGGCAGGGGAATTAAAATTTATGAACGAACCTTTGTCAAAAAAATTAAATCCGGTAGTGTAATTTTAGAAACCGGAGAAGAACATACATTTGATTTTTTGTTTCTGGCGCTTGGTATCAAACCCTCTCCCATCTTTGAGACTTCCGGGCTGCCGGCAGGACCTGATGGCGGTTTGCTGGTAAATAAGTATCTCCAGAGTACGGCGTATTCTGATATTTTCGGAGGTGGTGATTGTATTTATTTTCAGGATCAGCCTCTTGCCAAAGTAGGAGTTTATGCCGTAAGGCAAAACCCTGTTCTTTTGCATAATCTAATGGCACAGCTTGAAGGTAAGGCGCTTTTACCTTTCGATCCTGGAGGAGACTATCTCCAGATTTTTAACATGGGGGATGGCACCGGAATTTTTTATAAAAAGGGAATAACTTTTAGTGGGAAACTTGCGTTTATGATCAAAGATTATATAGACGGAAAGTTTATGAAAAAATTTCAGGCATACGAGTAAGTACACATAAATACTTTTAATGATACGCTTAAAACGGAAGGAGGCAAAATGGGAAAATTCTTATTTGTTCTTACACGCGGCATGGAAGATCCAACCCGTGTTACCCGTGCATTACAATTGGCAAAGGCAGCTAAGGAAGCAGGGCATGAAACGAATATTTTCTTAACAGATGATGCCGCATTACTTGTCAAACAAGGTATGATTGACAATATAATTGCTCCTACCGGAGATGAGGCATTTGCTCATTATCAATACCTGATAAAGAACAAGGTTCCGATTTATGTTTGTATTCCATGTGCAAAAGCCCGCCAGGTAGACGAGAAAGATGTGGAAGCATCTGTACAGTTTGCAGGGGCGACAAAGCTTTTTGAGCTGGCCGAGGGTTCAAATATTTTTACATTCTGAGCAAATGACAACAGATAAAGGGAATTAAACATGAACTGGAAAAATCTATTTACGCCGGTAAAGAATATGAATTCTGATGAAGCCAAGAAATATATGGATACGCATACTTCGGATTCGTACCAGCTTCTTGATGTCCGCCAACCTGATGAATATGAGCGCGAACATATTCCAGGTGCTGCTCTTATTCCATTGCCGAAGCTGCCAGACAGATTATCCGAGCTTGATAGTAAAAAACCTACACTAGTATATTGTGCCGTGGGAGGCCGCAGCAGAGCTGCAGCACAACTTATATCGGGCAAAGGTTTTAGCGAGGTTTATAATCTTTCCGGCGGAATTAAAGCATGGAACAGCCCAAAAGCAGCAGGTTCTCTTGAAGAAGGGCTTGAAGTTATCAGCGGATTATTTGGTGGAGAAGAAGAATACAGCGACGCATTTCATCTTGCCTATGCTATGGAAAAAGGCTTGCAACTTTTCTATCTTAAACTTGCAGGCAAAGAGTCTGATGAAAGTCACAAAAAATTGTTTAATCGTCTTGCCGATTTTGAAAACAAGCATATGGACCGTCTGGTAGAAGAATATAGGGCGGATACCGGAAACAAATCCGAAAGTTTAAAAGAAGAATTTACTACATCCAATATTCCGGAAGGCATCATGGAAGGCGGTTCCATAAGTAAATTCTTGCAAAAAGCCGAGTCTGGTTTTGAAAAAATGGCGTCAATCATTGATTTTGCTATGTCTTTAGAAGCTCAGGCACTCGACCTTTATAGCAGAATAGCTAAGACAAGTGATAAAATTGCGGTGCATGATTTCTTCCTGCGGATTGCCGATGAAGAAAAGGAGCATCTCAATTACCTGGCAAAAGAGATGGAGCAGTATTTATAGAGTTTGCTACATTTTTATAAAATTAGTTGAATCAAAACCGGCTATAAGGTATTCCTCAATATCTATTTTGATTAATGCTACATCAGGACTGTTTATAAAAGCTGACAGATGTGGATGTTTTTCTATGTAAAGAGTTGTCCATATATTTTCTTTTTTAACATCCTGTTCTTTGGCATTACCTTTTGCTGTTACTGCTGCTGCCTGCTTGAAATCCGATTCACGATTCGACCTGTTGTCGATCAACATCGCTACACGCGGGTTTGAACAAATATCGGTATACTTTCGAGTCTTTCTGCTTGTTGCAAACAAAAGGTGTTTCAAATCATCGGAAAACGCAAAGGCGACCAGGCAGCAATGTGGTTGATCTCCACTATGTGTGGCAAGTACAGCAAGAGTTTCTGAAGCAAATAATTGTTTTAAGTCTGAAAGTTCTTTCATATTTTTCCTCAAGTTTTAATCAAATATTAGAGCCAGTTTCAAAACGCCCCATTTTGGCCGATCTCTGCGTTGGGCTCAAATTTCGCACGGAGTGAAGCTTTAGCGCTATCCTCGAAATACTCAATGTATTCCTGCGGTTGAAATTTTCGCCCGCCTTGAGCTTGACCAAACTGAAACGTTTTGAAAGTGGCTCATTAGTGGTAGCTATTATACTGATGCTATGTTTATCAAACATTGGCATCGATTACATATCTTAAAGCTTTTTCCAGATCCGGATAAGCAAATTTAAAATCTGCATTTATAAGCCGTTCGGGTATAGCCTGGTTGCTGAAAAGCAGTTCTTCTTCAGCCATTTGCCCGAACAATATTTTTAAAACCGGGCCCGGCAAATTTAATACAGCCGGGCGATTAATTACCTTTCCCAGTATTTTTGCAAATTGATAATTTGTTACAGGATTTGGTGTGCAAAGATTTACAGCGCCCTTTATGAAATTATTATGCAGTATAAAATCCATGGCATCCATAAGATCGCTCATTACTATCCAGCTTAAGTACTGTGTGCCGGGTCCCATTGAAGCTCCAAGCCCCAGCTTAAAATACGGTAAAAGTCTTTTTATCATGCCGCCTTTCATACTTAAAACCGGAGCTATTCTTAAATGAGCAACCCTTATACCGGCATCTTCAGCCGGTTTGGTTTCCGCTTCCCATTTTTTACATACATCTGCAAGAAAACCTTTACCGGGAGAAGTAGCCTCGGTAACAATTTGTCGCCCCTGATCGCCATAGATACCTATACCTGAAGAAGACAGCATTACTTGCGGTTTCGGGTCAAGAGAAGCTATAGTTTTGCTTATAAGATGCGTTCCTGCAATTCTGCTGGATAATATTTTCTCTTTCTTTTTTATAGTCCAGCGGCTATCCCCCACATTTTCTCCGGCCAAATGAATTACGGCATCAAAAGATATTTTATCGGAAAGTTCAATTATATTGTTTTCAATATCCCAGAACAATCCTGATTCAGGTTTTTTCCCACGTTCCAGTTTAAAAATGCGATGCCCTTTTGCAGATAGATAAGGCAACAGCGCTGAACCTATAAAACCCGATGCCCCTGTGATCAGAATATCCATAGAACCAGTTTCAAAACGCCCCAGTTTGGCCGATCTCTGCGTTGGGCTCAAATTTCGCACGGAGTGAAGCTTTAGCGCTATCCTCGAAATACTAAATGTATTCCTGCGGTTGAAATTTTCTCCCGCCTTGAGCTTGACCAAACTGAAACGTTTTGAAAGTGGCTCCATAGTTTACCGTTTAAAAGTTAGATTCTTTTAAAAATATACCTTTAATTGTTTTTAGCCTGTAATCGAAAATTCTGTTTAACTGTCTTCTCACAATCGGGTACGCTATTTCACCCATAGGCCATAACGGTAGCCGGTAAGTGACGCTGTCTTCTATTGTAGTATTGCCGTTTTCTTTATAAAATCTGTGCGTGTGTTCCCATATTTTGTAAGGCCCTTTTTCCACCTGGGTATCCATAAATTCAAAGGGAGGGTTCCATTTACATATTTCTGAGCGCCAGCGAAAAGGTATCTTAAAAAGACTCATCTGATAATCGATAATAGTTCCTTTTGCAATTTCAATCGGCAGGGGGCTAAGTATTTTAAAATTAAGCTCCGGCGGAGTGATTCTTTGCAGATTTTTCACATCGCAAAAAAACTGAAAAACTTTTTCAATATTAAACGGCAATTTCATTGATCTTGTGATAAGATGATTTTTCATATTACATAATATAATGGTACACTCAATAAAAGTCAAAAAACGTTTTTTTGCTGAACTTTCAAAATCAATTTACCGTCTTTTATAAAACAGGATAATAAAAACCACTATATGGCCACAGTCAGGATAAACCTACATAATGTTATATATATTTCCTACCTGGTACCTGCGGATCGCATACGCCCTTTTGTACCTAAAGTTCTGAATCTTGTGCCCGATGAAAATAATATGGTTTATATATCATTTGTAGCCATGGACTGTAGGCAGACCCGACTTTCGGCTTTTCCGTTTATTAAATTTTCGTATAAACAATTAAATTTACGCACATACGTTTCAGATCCAAAAACGGGTGATGCGTCAGTATATTTTTTTAACAGTGGTGTTTCACTTGGTTTCATACCTGTACTTACAAGATTAATCGGAATTTCCTGGGAAAAGATAACTTTTAATTTAAATAAAGGCTATGATGGAAAATACAATGCAACCGGTTACTGGCTGGGAGATTTTAATTTTGAGATCGATACCGCATTATCAAAAGAGCTAAATAATTCTACCGTTTCGCATATAACAAACCCTATGATGGGTTTTATAGGGCCTGAAGGAAAAACACGAAGTTTTAAAATATATCATAAGGCGCTTAAAGTATATTCTGCTGTTTTAAATAATATTAAATTTCCACTTCCGGAAGAAAAAGGTTTTATTACCTACAAAGAACTTACCAATCCTGACAGCGTGCTTATGGTGCCCGAAGCGGAATTTATTATATTTCTGCCGCCATCAAAAGTTTAATTTATTCCAAGGAGAGTGTTATGATAATAACCAATATAGTAATTGCAGCTGTTGTTGCCGGTATTATGATGGGGTTAGCTACAGAAATCGGATATCGGATTGGCTTAATCCAGGCCAATCTTCTCAAAGTTGATGGAGAATTTGCGGTTAAACTTTTAAAGCTAAAACAAAACACAGGTCTTGTTTATTTTGCCGGAGCAGTTGTACATCTGGCAACCAGCGCTTCATTTGGGGCGGTATTATATTTTATTGCTAAAATATTTGAAGTGGATGCATCTTCAATTATAATTATTGCAGCATATGTTTTTGCTTTATGGCTTTCCATGCTGTTTCTCGCATTGCCGGTAGCAGGGCATGGAATATTGGGAAAGCGGTTGGGTGGTTCGGTCTGGTTAGAACAATTGTTTCTTCATATAATTTTTGCTCTCGGGTTATGGTCAATGCTTAATATTTTCTAACAATTAACAATAACGGAGGTATTCTATGAAAAATCTAATAAAAATTTCATGTATGACTTTGATGATCTTAATTCTCATAGTAAGCTACTCAATTGCAGGGGATTCATGGTGGGAAACAGGCTTAAAACTTTTAACAGATTCCAGCGAAACCGAGACAACGCAAGAACCCGCTACGGCAGATATTGGGAAAGCCTTTAAAGAAGCTCTTACCATCGGGTCAGAAAATGTTGTCAAACAGCTTGGAAAGTCAGATGGATTTAATGCCGACCCCAAAATTCATATTCCTTTACCTGTCGAACTTAATACTACTAAAAAAATGTTAGGTAAAATCGGAATGTCATCAATGGTTAATGACCTTGAATTGAAACTTAACAGAGCAGCCGAGGCAGCTACACCCAAGGCTAAAGATCTTTTTATACAGTCAATTAGTGAAATGACGTTTGATGATGTTAAGTCTATATATAATGGCCCTCAAGATTCTGCTACAAAATATTTTAAAAGCAAAATGTCTCCGTCATTGAGAGAAGAATTTAAACCTATTGTGGAACAAAGTCTTTCGGAAGTAGGAGCGGTTCAGGCTTATGACAATGTAATGGGGCAATATAAAACTTTGCCTTTTGTTCCTGATGTAAAATCCAATCTTACAAATCATGTTATTGAAAAAGGAATAGACGGCATTTTTTATTATCTTGCAAAAGAAGAAGCCGCAATCCGTAAAGATCCTGTGAAACAGACAACAGCATTGTTGAAACAAGTATTTGGCGCAAAATAAATCAGCTTGATGGAAAATTTCATTGTAATAATAACTTATTTGCTTATAGGCATGGCTTTAAGGCGTATTCCCGTATTTCCCGCTGACACAGGAAATGTATTAAATTTATTTGTAATTTATATATCTCTACCGGCTTTGGTTCTGTTAAATATTCCCGAACTTATTTTTTCCAAAGCTTTATTGGTTCCTGCTTTAATGCCGTGGGGAACTTTACTGCTTTCCTGTGTTGCAGTAATTCTATCATCAAAAATATTTAAATGGGATCGTCCTACTACAGGGTGTCTCCTTCTTTTGATACCTCTCGGCAATACTTCTTTTCTTGGCATCCCGATGGTTAAGGCATTTTTCGGAGATCAGGGTGTACCATATGCGGTATTATATGATCAACTGGGATCTTTTCCGGCCCTGGTTACTTACGGGTCATTGATTCTTGCTTTATATGGTACGCAAGGGATTAAACCAACTACCATAAGTGTGCTTAAAAAGGTTATTACTTTTCCACCATTTATCGCGCTTGTTATCGCATTTGCTTTCCGGCCTTTTTCTTATCCGCCTATATTAGTTAATTTGTTAAAAGTGCTTTCTTCCACTCTTGTGCCGGTTGTAATGATTGCCGTAGGCTTTCAGCTCGTTCTGCGTTTAAACAAAAAAATTACTTCTCAGCTTGGTATCGGGCTTTTTTTGAAACTGATTTTAATCCCTATAGCAGCATTATTGATTTGTAAGATCGGAGGGCTTGAAGGAAAAGCCGTTCAGGTTTCGATATTTGAAGCCGGAATGCCGCCAATGGTTTCGGCCGGGGCACTGGCTATTTTAGCTGATCTGTCTCCTGCGCTAACTGCCGCACTGGTAGGTATCGGAATTATCGTGAGTTTTGCTACATTGCCCTTGCTTTATCAATTATTATAGCTTTAATTGATATGGATACTTTATATCCGCAACATATTACATCTCCACAAATTATGTATACATGTTAACCATAACCTTTTTATATTTATAACATTTACCACTATTTTAAACCTAATAAAACCCTGTCTATTAAATAAGTTATGAATAATTAAAGTGCTGAAAAATGATTGGCATATTGATTGCTATATTAAAAACAAAATTAAGGAAGAATAGATAAAAAAACATATGACCTTAGAGCCACTTTCAAAACGTTTCAGTTTGGTCAAGCTCAAGGCGGGAGAAAATTTCAACCACAGGAATACATTAAGTATTTCGAGGATTGAAATTTGAGCCCAACGCAGAGATCGGCCAAAATG